>ULOH01000511.1_pt1 | contig 61616 bp, 45 predicted proteins | sample 1952421 | NCBI WGS metagenome assembly ULOH01 (sample SAMEA4835599, study PRJEB28245) | human gut metagenome | biome: gut microbiome; material: fecal sample | place: Denmark | collected 2008
TGATTGACAGTTCAAGTAAAACTGTCGACTTAGCTGAAATACTTAAATATAAATCCGCTTTATCTGATGATATAGCTACTGTTAATGCTCTTGGTGGTATACCTGCTGGAACTACTGTAGCTCAACTTAAAAATAAAACTTTTTCTCAACTTTTTGATGAACTTATATTTCCTACTGTTAATCCTACATTTGAGAATCCTACTGCTTCTTTGAGTTTAAAAAGTACTTCAACTACACCTACTATTCAAGAAGTTGGTACAACTGGAGCTTCAGTTCCTGTTGCAGCAAGTTTTAATACAGGATATAACCCTGGAGCTATTAGAATAGCTGGTGTTAAAAAACAAAATAGGGGTGGTGCTTTAAATTCTGGTAGTTCGTTTATTTATATTAATAATACACCTACTAATAAAACATTTCCAATAAAAATTCCTGAAGGGGCTATAACGTATAAATATAGAGCTGCTTATCAACAAGGTCCTCAACCTTTAGATAGTAAAGGTAATAACTATCAAACTCCTCTTCCTGCTGGAACAGTTGATAGTGCTGCTGTAACTATTAATGGCGTATATCCTTATTTTACTAATAAAGATAATAATGAAACTTTTGCTAAATTAGCACTTACTACTTCTAGTACTCTTAGTGCTGTTAAATTTAAAGCTGAAGGTCCTAACAAACATACTTTTAAACTTCCTGTAAAATATACTTTGACTAAAGTTGAACTTCTTAATACTTTGTCTGGCAAATATGAAAATTATGGTACAGATAAATTTACTAAGACAACTGAAAATATTGAAGTTCAAGGTAAACAAGTTGAGTATGCAGTTTATACTCGTAATGACGCTGGATTTAATGGAGAAAGTACATTTAATATTACATTTAGTAAATAATAGAAAGGAGTTAATGATATGGCAAGAGAAAGAGGCACATTTAATTTTAGTGCAAGTCTTGAAGTAAAAAAACAAGCACCACTTGACGCAAGACAAACATATATTACTTATGAAGAATTAACTCAACAAGCTACATGGGTTGATACTGATGGTAAAGTTTGGTTGTTTAAAGGTCTTATTGTTCCTGTTAATTATAATGGACAAAATGCTTTGTTCATGCTTATTAATCCTGATGCTTATACTTCTACTTCTTCTTGGGTTCGAGTTGATGCTGCTGGAGCTGAATCTCCTATATATTCTATAAATAATATTAATACTCTTACAACCAATAGTACAAAAGAAGATGTTATTGCAGTTTTAGGAGAATATGATGATTTTAAAGCAGCTTTTGAAAGTAATAAACTTATACAAGTTTTAAATAAAACTTATAATGTAGCTGTTTCTGTAGAACATCTTGGAGAATTTAAAGTTGCTGGAACATTTATTATTAGATTTCGTTCTAATCATCCAGTTAATCCTGTTATTGCAGAATATACATTTAATCACGACGGCACAGATTGGAATCCTACTAATACAGTTACTTCTGTAACATTAAAAAGATTAGCCGTTGGTGAAGATTTAGATAGATTAAATAATATATATTTTCTCGGAGATATTCTAACTCTTACAGAACAATCTGTATCTACAATTGCTACTATTCTTACGCCTCATGCTAATTTTAAACAAGCTATTCAAGATAAAAAAGTATTTATTGCTAAAACTTCATTAGGACAAGTTTATGTAAATGTTAGGGCTATTACTGAAGGTAGTAAGTATTTAGTTACTTCCGTTGTAAATGGAGACGACGGCAACGTTTATACATTAAATTTCATGGCTAATGCTGATGGTAATAATTGGAGTAATATTACTTTACTTACTAAATATTCTTTAGCAACAAGTGATGATTTAAAAAGATATGTTACAAGAGTTGCCGCTGCAAATAATAAAGGTATTGAAATAGGTGGAACTGCACAAATTCCTACTGTTGGTATTAAACTTGATCCTACTCAAGGCAACGTTACTCTTAGTTTAGGGGCTAATGGTCTTAAAGCTGAAGATACAACTGCTCTAAGAGATGTTACAGGTCAAAACTTTATTAAGAAAAACGGTACTGATGTAGAAGGTCATCTTAATCTTACTTATAATACTGAAACTAAGAAGATTAATCTTGAAGGTTTTGATTCTTCTGTTATAGCAAGTATTGATGCTACAGCATTTATTAAAGACGGTATGATTAATACTGTTGAAATTGTAACAGATCCAGAATCTCATGACCCGGGTACTTATCTTGTTATTACTTTTAATACTGATGCTGGTAAGGATGCTATTTATCTTGATGTAACCGGTCTTATAAATGTTTATCAAGGAACTAATGGTGTTAAAGTAACAGGAAAAGATATTCATTTAATTATAGATACAACATCTGAACCTTATCTTTCTTTAAGTGATAATGGTATTAAAATTAAAGGTATTAACGCTAAAATAAGTGAAGTTGTTGAACAAGCTATAATTGAAGCATTTACTTGGCATGAAGTATAAAGTATAATATATATATAAATCATAAAAAGTATTATAATACAAATCATAAAAAGTATTATAATACTTTTTCTAATTAATATAATAGTATGGCTAAAAGATTTAATGTTTATGGAACTTTTTCTAATTTTTTAAGCGAGAGAAATCTTGTAGCTGACGAATTAGCTGTAGTTAATACTGCAGCTAATGATTTCCCTAAAGGAGCGTTATTTTGTAAAGGACGTCTTATAAGTAAACCTCAAATACCTTTTGCTGGAGTTATAGAAAATGTTTATCAAGAAGTAGCTGTACAAACTACTACTATTACTAATACTAATTTATATTTTTTACAGGATAAAAATTGTTTTGGTATTGGAGATACTACTTATGCTACAAGTAATACTGATAAATTAAGTTTTAAATTTCATGGTCAATATTTATTTAATAGAAATCAAGTTACTAATGCTACAGCTTATGGTTTAAAATATGTTCAAGATACTGGAAGTAATCAATATAAATTAATTCCTAATGAAGATTTTGAATATTATATTTATAATAGACCGGGATTAACTTATAGAATTGTTGGTAATCCAGATAATCATTTTTGTAAATTACATACTGATTATAATCTTAAAACTGGAGATTATTTGTTAAAAGATGGTACAATTCTTCCTTTAGAATATTACAATACTGCTTTTAATTCTATGATATTAGGTATAGTTGTTAATCCTGAATATAGAAGTTTTTTACCTTTTCCTATTATTGGTTATAGTGGAATATATATACAACTTGAAAGTTTTGACCAAACTATTATTAATGATTTAGCAAGAAGTTCTATAAATGAACATAACGGTAGTAATATATTTATGTCTATTTCAAGATATATGAATATTGATAGACTTATACCCGTTTCACGTTTTAGAGCAACATTTCCTTCAATATATAATGGATATAACCAATCATTATGTAAAATGTATATTCCTACTGTTTTTGAATATATAAAAATGGTTAGTGATTTAAAATTTGTTGAATCTATTAATAATCTTGATTCTTCTGCTATGTATGCTATATCGTCTGGACAATCTTTTTCTACATTTGCTAATCTTGAAATCGCAAATGATAATAAAGATTATATTAATATAATCAAAAATGGAAGTACTTTTAGTAAAAGTTTAATTAATGCTGTGTCGGATTTTTTCTTTTTAGGAAACTATTAAAATAAACAATTATAATTTTGTTATTTAATATAAAGATATTATATTTAGATATATGTTGATTTAAGTATTGTTGATAGCAATAATAAACAATATGTTAATTAAAATAATATTATGGATATTACAAATGTAGTTTTTAGCGATATACTTAATCATTTTAATTTTTCTTATATTTTTTCTATTGTTATACTAACTTACATTATAATTAAATTTATTGATTATATTAATAAAGATAAAAAAGTTTCTACTTGGAGTAAACGTATTGTTCTTATAATATCTATTATATTTATTACTGTTGCTTATATATTTTCTGGTTATAAAGATTATATAACTTTGCTTAATTCTGCTATTTTTTCTCCTGTTTTTTATAGTTGGTTACTTAAACCTATACTTGATAAACTTGGAGTCGGTTATAAACATATTGATAAACTTTAAATTAAATATATAATTATGAATACAAAAGAAATTGCTGCAAAACTTAATTGGGCTATGCAAGCTGTTCCTCTTGCAAAAGAACAAAAAGATGTATTAGTTAATATTATTCTTCAATTAGCTGAACAATCTTCTCAAGAAATCCCTACTTATGAAGCTGCTACAGAAGAAAAACCCGATTTTGCTAAACAAGCATCTACTGTTGCTGAAATTTCAGGAGAAATCCCTACTTATGAAGCTGCTACAGAAGAAAAACCCGATTTTGCTAAACAAGCATCTACTGTTGCTGAAATTTCAGGAGATACAATTGAAGATGTTAAAACGGGAGTTAATTGCTAATCTTAAAACTGCTGGTATTTTATCTTAATCTAATATTATTATGGGTAGACCTAATAGAGGTACAGGTAGTGTTGGACCTAAGAAACCAAATCCTCCTATTAATAGACCTCAATATGGTAATGGAGGTAAAAAGAAATAATTGTTAATGAAAAGACTATTTATAGTTTTAATAAAGTACATACCTATCATACAAATGATAGGTATGTTGTTTAATAATATATTATATTGTTTTAGCGATATTTATATTATTAGTTATATATTAGATTTTATAATAGGTAATTCTATAACTACTACTTTTCTTTTATATGTTTGTAGTTATGTTTTTGATTTTTGTAAATGGCATCGTTTTATAATTACTGCTAATATTATTAATCTTTTAATAGCTAATTTAGATGCTTATTATCGAATACCTATTTCTGATATTCAATTACTTATTGTTTATCATTTTATTGCTGCGATATTTATTTGTATATCTACATATATTCATATTAAAAATAATCGCAATGAACGTAAAATTAAAGATATTAAGAAAAGTACTTGAAGAAGCAATAAATAATATCGACGCTGGTAATAGTAATCATAGCAATAAATAATATCGACGCTGGTAATAGTAATCATAGCGATGATGAATTAGACGATATTATATCAAGTCTAACAAAGTTAAACAGAGGTATTAAACGTATAAGTAAACGTGAAGCATGTGAACGTATTTTACATTATACAAAAAATTTATTACTTTTCTTTGTTCTTTTTCAAGTAATATTATATTTGCTCGCAGCTATAATATTGAAATGTATAATTATATAAATAGTAAATGTATGGCAAGTATTAATCAACTTATTTCTGAAATTGCTCATTCTGTAAAGCAAGCTGATAGTATTCCTGTAAGACGTGCTATTAAACTTGGTATTATTCATGCTCGTAATGAACTTATACGTCATAGTTATGCTAATCATAATTATACAGATAAAGTTCTACAACAAAGATTTAAAATTAGTCTTGTTGATGTTCCTGATGGAGATATTTATCAAAGTGGAGATCTTCCTATTCCTAAAATTAAGAGAACAAAAGTTAAAGTTCCTCGTCCTGTTAGACTAACTAATAATCTTCCTTTCCATTCTGTTCATACTGCTGGAGTTAAAAATTCTATCGTTATTCCTTTTGTTAAAGAATCTGTTTCTAAATATTATGGCAGTCTTCCCGGTTTATGCCCAAGTGTTACATACGATTATATAAACGAATATATTTATATAAATTGTATTAATGATTCTGAATTTAATAACTTAGGAGCTATCGTTATAGAATCTGTATTTGAATATCCTCATATTATTGAAGTAGAAACTAATGATAAACCTTTTGATATTGATTCTATAAGTGATGACGATGAATTTCTTCTACCAGAAGATATGATTACTTCTATTAAGAAACTTATACTTGAAACATGGAATACTAATGTTATACGTGATACTGCTGAAATTTCTTCTGTTAATTTAGCATAATGATAAAGATATTATGATACCTGATGTAAAATTTAAAAATTATTATCTTCAATTTATTTATAGTGCTAAAACAGATATTGTTAAGTATAAAAATGAATTAGAAGAAATTGTAATTAATAAAGAAGAACTTTATAATTATCTTAATAATAATAAACAATTACTTATTGAAGTATATAATATTAATTTAGATGATTATAAAACTGAATGGATAAATAAAGAATATAATACTTCTGAATTACTTTATAATAAAATTATTAAATTATTTTCTGTTGCTAATGAAGATGATAATAAATTTATTATTGTTCAACTTATTAAATATTGTAATACTTTAAGACAAGAATATAAATATAATAAATTTATAGAACTTGCTAATAAACGTAGTACTATTCTTTCAAGTAAATATAGAGCTATTATTAATGCGTATTATGCTAAAGTTCATAAATGTATTCTTGAAGGTAAAGGTTATAAGTTTGGTTATGGCATTGGCACTTATTATATTAAATATAAGAAATTTAGTAATAGACATCGTACTACTGTAACTGTTCTTGATTATTCTGCTACTGCTGCTCGTAAAAAAGAATTACTTGCTCAAGGTATTAAACTTTATGATGAAAATGAAGCAGCTTGGTATAAGTTTAGAAATATTCCTTATGATGGTGTGGATTATAGAGTTTTTAAAAATAAAGAAGGTGAATATCTTATTTGTTTTAAAGATTCTAAAATGATTAAAGATAAATTTCTTCAATATGAACATACTGAATATCTTGCTAATAAGTATAGAGGTATGAGTTATAAACAAATAGCAGATACTGTTTGTAATACTATTGAAGATATTTATAATTTACAATTAGATATACGATATAAACTTAATATATTGTTATACAAGTATCCAGAGAAATGTTTAAACTTTATGAGATATGATTAAACAAGATACAACTAATATAGAAAGAATTATTGCTAAGATAGATAATGATTTTAATCCCGATAATAGTGATTGGATTCCAAGAGTTGGAATTTGGACTTTAGAAGTTATGGGACAACTTAATATATTAAATACTGAAAGAGCTAAAGTTCAACTCCCCGTAAAGGAAAGAATAGCAATTAGTGCTTGTCCAATAGCTAATGCTAATATTAAAGTTTATGATAATAAAGGTTGTGAAGTGAAAGAAGCTAATAGTGAACGAGGTTGTAATGGTTGCTCCTCTACGGGGGAACCTGCGAGTGAAACGAGCAGTTCTAACGCAGTAAATACAACAGATGTTTATCATAATGATAATCCGTCAAAAGTTCCAGATTATCTTCTTGCTGAAACTCTTAATGATAAAGAATGGCCTGGTAGATATAGAGTGAATGAGTATAATTATGTTGGTAAAACAACTAATCGTACTCATAATTTTGTTATAATAGATGGTAATAAAATTGAACTCGATTTTGATACTGATTGTATTACTATTGAATATGATACTATTAAAACTGAACGTAGTAAAGTTTACGGTTGTGAATTTCCTGTTATTCCAGATAATGCAATTCTTGTAGAAGCTATTGGTTTTTATTGCATGTATAAAATGTTATGTCGTGGATATAAACACCCTGTATTTAATCTTGGTGCTTCTCAATATGGTACTAATCCTTATTATATATGGTTACAACTTAAAGAAGAAGCTAAACGTTCTGTTATTAATCGTGGACAAGATATTGATAGTGCTCACAAACAATGGCGCAATGCGTTCTTTAATTTCACTTTTAATCCAAAAGGATAATAAATAAACGAGAATAGCTAAAATTAGCTTTATATTGAATTTTATGTTAGTAAGTGATTAATTATATTAGATTAAATCAAGATTAAATATAGAGCTAAAAATAGCTATCAAAATATATAATATTTTATAATCAATATAGAAGTTATTATGAATATAGTTCCTAAACTTAATCTTAATAAACACCCTAAAGATTGTGATAATCTTTCTTTAGTTGATGCTCGTAATATTAAGATTAGTCATGATGAAAGTTGTATTACTAATGAAAATTCTATAATAACAAATGCTTTAATACAAACTGTTATATATAAAATTTATAATAATAATAATTTTCTTATTAGAGGTGTTATTCCTATTAATACTGGTATAGTTTTATTTGTTCAAGATTATAATAAAGTCGAAACTAATATTAATAAATTAGATATATTTATATATAATGAAAAGACTATTAATAAAGATGAAAATATTTATTTAGCGTATAGTGGATTATCTTATCACGGTGGTAAATTTACTGGCACTTTTACTTATAACGTAGAAAATGAGTTAATTATAGCTTTTAGTGAATATGATTGTAATAATAACGAATTAGTTCCTTTAAGAACTATTAATTTAGGTAGTCCAGATAAAGCTGGTGCTGAAGATAATGGGGATTTAAAACAAGTCGAAAGTAAATTAAGTATTATTCCTGAAGTTAAACTTCCTAATATAAGTAATGTTGAATATGTTACAGGTAATGCTTATAAAGGTTGGTATTATCTTTTTATTCGTTATAAAATAAATAAAACAGATTATACTCAATGGTATCCTATTGGTTATCCTATTTATATAGATACTATAAATAGAAATAATATAGTTAGATATATTTTTAATAGAGATGCCTTTCCAAGAAAACCAAATGAAATAATCAAACTGAATCAATTAACAAGTTTAATTATTGGCATACAACCGTGGGACGGATATGGAGTTGGTTTTTCTGATTATATTAGTGATACAACAGATGTATGTAATGAAACTTTTAAAATTGGTATTAAAGATTTAGATATTAATTATAATATATTTCAAATAGGAATTATTTGTGCAAGTAAAAGTTATACTAAATCTTATAAAACATTTGATATTAATATTGTTAAAGATACTATTAATTATTATATTCTTAATTTAAAGGATTGTGAAGAATACGGTAGTCAAGAATTAATTAGTACTTATTATAATTATTTTAATGTTAAAAATATTATTAATTATAAAAATAGATTATATATTGCTGGATATAATGAAAATAAAATTAATGAAGAAGAAATTATTAATTCTGTAAAAAATATTACTGTTGGTTTATACACAAGGGCAATTAATATTAATTATAGTGAAAATAGTAATATTCGTAGAGATGTTACTGTTTATAAAGAAAATCCTAATCCTTATCAATTTGATGAATCTATATACCATATTAATAGTATTATAGAAATTCCTTTTAGTGAATATTTTTCTTGCGATGATACAGATTTAGTTGATTTTCTTGATAGTGAAAATAATAAAATAAATATCGTTAGTATTAAAGCTTCTAATTTATATATAACTACAACTAATGAAGATAATGTAATAGATACAAATAGAATAAACGGGTATTTTGCTATAATTGATATTGATCATAAAGATCTTGATTATAGTAAAGACAAAATATATAAAATAGTTATTAATGATAATATGTCTGATATTAAAGTAATTAATAATATGAAAATTGCTTTACAATTAGGCTTTCCTTATATTAAAACAGATAAAGATTTTATTAATAGAAAACTTGCTACTACATTAATTCCCGGAGAAGTATATAATTTCTTTATTCATTTTGTAGATAAATATGGTAATTTTACTAATGGTTATAAAATAGATAATACTTTTCCTCAACACGTTAATCAAAGAGGAAATAAAGTAGATGGAGTAGTATTTATTATTCCAGTTCCTCAAATTGAATTTGAACAAGAGAGACTAGATTATATATATTGTAGTGTTGATAAAACTGCTAAAATAAATGATATTATAATTAAAACACTGTTAACTTCAGATTACATTATAAATGATTATAAAAATCCTGCTGATCATATGATTAGATATTATGCTGATTATAATTTTATTACTAAAGAATTAGATAGAGAAATACAAAATAAAATTAGAACAGAAGATTATAATTATATTAAAAATAAATTAATTGATTATGTAAAACCTTTTCTAAGTCAAAATTTAAACTATGAATTTTATAAAATATTTACTTTTAATAATTATATAAATACTAACGAATATGGTTTTGATAATTATATAAATAGTAATGGAGATAGTTTATTTAAAGTTCCGTTTAATAATATAGGTGTTAATAATCATAGAGTTTATTATCCTTATTTTAATAATATTATTATACCTAATGGTTATATAGGTTATTTTATTTCTTATGAAAAATTTGAGAAAAGAAGTAAATATACAGGATTACTTACTATTAACGATTTTAGAAATACAGATACTATTATTGCTGATAATGTAGTTAAAAAAGATTCATTAAATACAATGAGTTCTAATACTATGAATTTTTATTGTGATAGTTTAGATATAGATGATACTTTAGAATTAGATTTTGATTTTCTTAGAATTGAAGGTAAAAACGTTTTTGATTATTATGATATTCCTAGTATTAATTATTATCAAAGAAATGCTCCATTTGGATTTGTTACTGATATGAATAAAGTTCAGTTACAAGATTATAATTTTGAAAAATTATATCCTATGCCTAATTATAAATTAGCTGTTGCTAATTCTGTAAAAGATAATCGTCTTGGTGTAGGTACATGTATAGTTATTGACAATAAATACGATCTTTTTGTTAATGCTACTGAAAAGAAAAATAATGATATTAATTTATATAGAGTTTCTTTAGTTAAAGATAATCCTAATATATATAATAATAATAATAAAACTCTTATTAAATTTACTGATGTTTTTTATAACAAAAATAATACTGGAATTATTAGTACAGGTCTTAACGGTGTTTATAGTTATAGCGGTACTATTATATATGCTGATACTGGAGTAGTATTTAATGAAACAAATGGTATTATAACTATGCAAAACGCTGAATATCAATATTATCCTACTACTGTTTCTCCGGAACATAATAAAACTTATGAAAATGATAAGCCATTTATGTGTTATTTACAAATGCCTGTTATTGATACAGTTTTTCATGAAAGTAAATGTTTTAAAAATGAACCTAAACCTCAATCTTATGTAACTAAATCAGGTAATAATGATGCTACTCAATATAGAACGGGCTATATGGTTACACCAGCTAATTCTATCGATTTATTTGAAAATAGACAAGGTAGTTCTGATAAATTTAATCCTAAAACTTATAGTAATTATAGAGAAGATATTAAATATATTGATATTTATAATAAAACTATTCGTAGAAGTAATATTATTCAAGATGAATCAAGAGAAAATGCTTGGAGAAAATTTGGTTTAGAAGCATATAAAAATATTACTGAAAATAAAGGTATTATTATTAATTTAGTTGGAATTGGTAATTTAATTTTAGCTCATACTGAACATAGTCTTTTTATGTTTGATTTAAATAATGAACTTAAAACTATTGACCAAAATATTCAACTTTATCAACCAGATGCTTTTGATGTTGCTTATAAAGAAGTATTTACTTCTGAATTAGGTTATGGAGGCCTTCAAGATAAACGAAGTGCTATTGTTAGCCAATTTGGTTATATATTTTATAATAACGACGATAATAATATTTATAGATTTGATAATAATCAATTAGCTATTATTAGTAATGATATTGCAGAATGGCTTGTTAAAGCTAAACCTAATAATGTAAGATTTGCTCATGATATTAGAAATAATCGTTTACTTATTAAGTTCGATTATGATATTTTTAGAAAAAATGAATATAATAGTACTTTTACTCAAAAATGTAATTTAGTTCTTAGTTATAATTATAAAACTCAAAATTTTATTTCTAAACATAGTTATTATTTTAGAGATGCTTATAATAGTAAAAATAAAGTTTATTTTATTAATAGTTTTAAAAGTAATAATTCAATTTATGATGCTGTTTATAATTTTACTGAAAATATAAATAATTATTGCACTTATAATAATAATTATGGATATTCTTCTGCTAATGAAGGGTATAATAATATGTGTAAATTATCTTTTATTGTTAATGAAGGATATGATATTATTAAATTTTTAGAATATATTACTTATAAACTTTATAAAATTGATGAATCTGTAAATGGTAATGTTCCTTCCCCCGTAAAGAAATTAGATACTCCTTATGCTGGACAATTGCTTAGAGTTTATAATGATAATGTTAATACTAATGATATAAATATTACTGTTGATAACGAAAGTATTGATCCTAATGAACATAAAAATATATTTGGTAATTATAAAAAACCTTATTGGGATTTAGGTAATTGGAATTTTAGTTATCTTAGAAATATGATTGGTAATGAAGATAATCAATCTGCTACAGTTATGAGTAGACTTTATGGTAATTATTTTATTATTGAATTTGAATTTCTTATGCAAGATAGACGTATTGATTTTGAATCTCTTAATTACAAAATAAGTCGATTATGAAAAATAAAGTTGTTAAACGTAATAAAGCATTTTTAGGTGGTATTATAGGAGCTGTTGGTGGTATTATAGGTTCTGCTATTGGTGCTGCTAAAAGAAAAAAAGCAGAAGAAAAAGCGTTTAAAATGCAACAAGAAGAACAATATAGACAAGATGGTTTAGCTGCTGCACAAGCTATGACTCGAAGTTATGCTAATCAAGATTATGTTGACGAATATAAAAAGAAAGTTGTTTTAAAAAATGGTGGTAAAATGAAAATTAAAAAAACTAATTATACAGATAGAATTAACAATCAAAAGAAATATGCATGCGGTGGTAGAAAGAAAGCTAATTTCGGTTCTACTATCGCAAATCAGTTTAGTGGTAATAATCTCAATAATACTGTTGGAGGAATTGCTTCTGGTATTGGTTCTGTAGCAACTAATTTAATTAATTCTCTAAGTGCTCCAAAAATGGTTAAAAAAGCTGATGGTTTTAATTATGAACAAAAAACTTCTCTTACTCCTAATAGCTATTCTGTTACTCAACCTGTTACTCAAAATATTAATCAACAAGTTCCTAATAATAACCAATACTCCGATAGACTCGCTCAAATGAAATTGGGAGGCTGCAAAGGCAAGAAAAAACGTAAATAATAGCTGTTATTAGCTCTACATTGATTTTAATATGCTTTCTTGTATAATTAATCAAGTTCAATATAAGATAACGTTATAAGGCTTTATATAACGTCAAAATATACAATATAACAGATTATGAGTAATAAAAGACTTAGACCTAATATAGTTCGTGGTGGTGTTGCTATACCTATTCCTAATAAGAATAATTATTACTATATGAAAGGTAGAAAACATGAACAAGGTGGCATTGATATTGGCAAGAATCCTCGTACTGGTTTAGAAGTTGAAGATGGAGAAGTTATGCACATATCTCCTACTGAAGTTAAAGTGTTTAGTTCTGTTCCTTTTCTTAATGGTGAATCTCCTGCTGAAAAAGTTATAAAAGGAAATAATCCTAATAAAGTATTTAATGCTCAGGAAAGATATAAAGATGTTAATAATATTAATGATGATGGTACTAAGAATAATAAAAATAGAAAAAATAAAAGTAGATATGGTACTAAGAAAAATAGTTTTGAAAAAATTAGAGAAATGCAAAGTTTAGCAAATAATATTTCTACTTTAGAAAATCCTATTATTAGTCCAAATTATACACCTTATTATGATACCACTGAAGTTGGTAAATTAATTAATCATTCTGAAAATCCTGATAGTATAGGTTTTGATAAAGATACTCGAAGATGGTATGCTCCTAAAGGTAAAGGTCTTGATAAAGATAATTTTGGAATGGGAGTAGATAGATATACAGGAGGTAATATTAGTGATAAAATTAAAAAAGATTCTAAAGGAAGAGAATATATTACTGAAGAAGATGAAAGAGATTTAAGATTTAAAAGAATTAAAAGTGCCAATCAAAGTGCTAAACGAAGAATAGATTTTATTCGTAAATATTATAATGATGAAGGTGATGTTACTGAAACTAAAGAAGCTTTACTTACTAATTTAATTTATAATAGAGGAAGTGGTAGAACTGCAAGAGAATATTTCAATCCTGAAAATAAAAAATATGTTCCTATGCAAAAAGCTATTCTTAGAGGTACTGATGATGAAGTTAGAGAAGAAATTAATAAAATATATAGAGAAGCTGGTTTAGCTAATAGAGATAGTTTAGTTAATGATTTTTATAAAAGAAGAAATAAAAAACGTATGGGTGGTTTAAGTCGTTCTAAAGATTATGGTTCTAAATCTAAACCTTATCCTAAAGTAGATAAAAAAGATTTTGCTGGTAAAAATAGAAGTTATCCAATTCCTACTAAAGCTGACGCTATTGACGCATTAAGACTTGCAGGACTTCATGGACGCAATGATATTAAAGCTAAAGTTTATTCTAAATATCCTGAACTTCGTAAACGTGCTAAAAATGGTGGTGTTTATACAGTTACAAGCAATGGTAAGACAAGTCTAAGAATGATTCCCTCTACGGGGAAACGAATAGAGTTCAGAACAGGTGGTACTAAAAAGACTGAAATTCCTATTACACTTGATCCTACATTTTATACTTTAGGTCTTGAAGATGAATTAACTAATAAAATTAATCAACCAATTGTTAATTATCAATCCCCCGTAGAGAGAATCAAATATGATATTCTTGATACTAATGGTAGATTTAATCTTACTACAGGTGTTGACTTAAATACTAAGCGTAAATATGATAATAAACAAGGTATTACGAATAAACGAACTTATAATTCTTTAATTAGCGATGGTATTGGTATTGCTTCAAATATTATTGGAAGTATTATAGGATTTAATGCTAATAAGAAAGCATTAGATAAAATGAAATATACTAAAGCTCCTGTTAATTTAATTCCTTCTAAACTTAAAACAAATATTAATATTAATTCTCAACTTGATGCTATTAGAGATCAACAACAAGCGTATGAACGACAAATTGATGCTAATACTGCAAGTTCAAGAGTCGCTTTAGGTAGAAAACAACTTAGTAGATTAAATACTATTAAATTACTTAATAATATTTATACTAATAAAGAAAATACTGAAACTGAATTAATTAATAAAGATAAACTTAATCAACAAGCTGTTGCTAATCAAAACATTACTAATTATAATACTTGGAAAGAAAAGAAAAATGCTTTTGAAAATGCTATTATTGAAAAACAATCTGAAAATACTATAGAATTGATTAATAGTATTAATGCTGGAGTACAAAATAGTATTGCTAATTTTGAAAAGAGATTAGCTGCTGAAAATAATATTAGAGCTATTGCTGCTGCAAATCCTAACGTTAATCCTATTATATTAAAAGCTCTTGGTGTAAGAGGTATAACAAATGACATGATAGAATCATGGTTGAGAGCATACGGAAATAAAAACAGTTAAAAACATAATTAATATGAAAAGTTTTAATTATATTAATACAGAATATGTTCCAACAGTAGATTTAAATACTTTAAGGAATACTTTTAATACTTTAGAGCAAGGACATAAAGAAGCTATTAAAACTGTTTCTAATCTTCAAGCTGAAATGGCTAAACTTGAACTTAATGAAGCTGAAAATGAATGGAGACAGCAAAAAATATCTGAAATACAACAAACTATAGATAATAATACTATATTTGGAAATTCTGCCGCTGCATTAGATGATATAATAGTTAAAGCTGGTAATTTAGCTTCTGACGCTGGAATGATTGGCAGACTTCAAGCTCAAAAAGATTATACAGAATTTAAAAATAAGATCATAAATGATAAGACTCTTCCAGAAGATTATAAAGAATATTATTTAGAAAATAATCCTTATTATTATAAAGATATTGTAGATGAAAAAACTGGAAAAGTAATTAGTGGAACAAAATGGAATCCTAATATTTCTCCAACCGCTGTTGTAGATTTATCTTCTTTAATTTCTAAAGGTTTACAATGGGCTGCAAGAGAATCTGGTAGTTATAATCAAGTTCGTTGGCTTGATAAAAACGGTAATCCTACTACTAATCCAAACGAAGTATTTGATGGAGAATATTATGATGATACTACTCATAGTTTTGAAAAACTTGATAGAAGTAAAATAGAAGCTGGTATTAGAGCTGCTATTGAATCTACTCCAGGTGCTAAAGAAAGTCTTCAACAAGATTACGATATTGCTCTTTGGAAACATAAAAAAGCTATAAATGCTACTAAAGGAAAATATAATATTGTGAGTGATGTTACTGACGATAATGGTATAACTCTTTCTCCTCAACAATATTTAAATAAAAGAATATCTCCTGCTTTATATGCTGCTGAATATTATAATACTACTCGTAAAACCACTTATGGAAATGGATTAAAAACTTATAAGGCCGCTGAACAAGCAGCAGAAACTGCTAAAAAGAATGCTGAACTTGACGATAAGTATATAAAATCATTAAATAGAACAAGTGATACTAAACCAATAACTATTAATTATAACATGACTGCTGAATTAATGGGTGAAAAACAAAATATTCAGAATGAATTACACAATCTATTTAAAAATGCAGTTGGTAGAGATGTTAATATTGATATGACTAATGCTAGTACAGATGGTTGGAAAAATACTTTAACAAGAGCATATTTAACTATTAAAAAGAATGGTGCTACAGAACAACAACTTAGAGATTTTAAAGTTAAAACTAGCGAACTTATTAGAAAATATGATGAAATTACAATGAATTATGATAATCTAACTAAAGATTTAAAAGAAGATGATAAATATTTAGTAGATTATGTTAGTAGAATGAAAAATGGAGGTAGTTTTAACAAAGATAATCCGTATGATCAAAAGCTATTAAAAGATATTCAAGCTGAATTTGGAGATAAAGGTCAATATTATGATGTTAGTTTTAACAATATAGATGAATATAATCGAGCTATTCAAATTTTAAATTCTAATAATGAAAATGGTTTTCTTGGTTTAGGTTTTAATACAGGAAGAAAAGAAATTGATGGAAAAAGTGTTAACTATATTAGATTGCCAAAAGAATATTATCAAAATATGTTACTTTTATCTAATACTGTTAATGCCACTGTTAAAGGAAATGTAGATAATATTACTGTACAAGTATTAGACTCTGAATATAATCCTATAATTCCTAAATCACAACAAGATAATAGCTATGTAACATCTCCATATAATAGTACAAGTCAGATTTACGATTTTGAAAGTAATTATTCTCATAAATATTTATATAATGTATATAGAAAAGCTGCTGATAAAAAATTTCTTAATTATTCTAACGATTTTATTAAACAACAAGACAAATTAAATACTGTAATAGATAATTATCAAGAAATTACTATTGGGCATCAATCTCTTCCCGGTGAAACAAATTATCAACAATTGCTTCTACATCAACTTAATACTAATCAAATTGATAATACTGAGTATAATCTTAGACTTAAAATAGACCAAGAAGAACTAAGAAGACAAATTATGTCTCATGGATTTGGAAATACTAAAATGTTTACTGTAGAAGACGATGATGGTTATGGTACTTTTAAAGAAGTTACAAATACTAAAAATAGAGAAGATGAAGGTAATAAAATAATATCGGCTATTGGAAATGGTAAAGCTGTATTTAATTCTGCACATAATCCTTTTTTTGGTAGTGGTACTAATATAACAATTTATCCTAAATTAGATAGTAACGGTAATCCAACTGGTATTCCAAAAACTTATTTTATTCCTGGATTAGTTAATGATGAAGCACAAGAAGCATTTGAAAATAATCCATATACTAAGGCTTCAGATCATGTTGCTAAAATGGACGTTTATGGAATGACGGCTAATCTTAGTGAAAGTGGTGATACTCCTACATTAGGTGCTCAACAATTAATAGCTAATGGTGGTAATTTATTTACTTATAAAAATGGAAATATAGAAGTTAATATTGATAGAAAAACAGCTGTAGATATTTATGACGCAATGAATGAATATATAGATATTCAAAATAATTTCATACAAGGAAATTTACAATTAAATAATGAAAATGCTGTTGAAAGATTAAATGGGCGTATTTTTGAAATTGCAAAAACTATAACAAATTCTATTGGAAGACCTGATTTATTAGAACGTTATTATGCTGTTTTAAGTAAAGATTTAGGAAGTAAATTAAATATATAAGATATGAGTAAAGTTATTGATTTTATAAATAATGGAGAATTAGTAAGAAATCCTAAATATAATCCTAAAACTAAAAAGGGGGCCAAAGAGTCCCCTTATCTTGTTTCTAATACAATGAGTGATGATTTTGCTAAAGGCGTTAATAGAATGGCTAATAAAACTAGATATACTTCTCAATATAGTTCTCGTGAAATTGAAAAGTTTGAAGAACAAGATATTACTGTTAATAATATTGATTCTGAAGAAAGTTTAAGACGTCAACGTGCAGAAAATCAATCTGCATTTGAACAACTTGGTAATATGATAATACAAGGTGTTGCTAATGAAGCTGTACTTGGTTCATTTCTTTCTCTTAGTAATATAGTAGATGCTGTAAAACAAGCTTTTACAGAAGATAACGATTATACTAATCCAGTAAGTGAATATATCGAAGGTATTCAAAATACTATTAGAGATGAATTTGAGATTTATCAAAAGGATCCAAATGCTACTTTTGCATTTGGAGATTTTGGTTGGTGGGCTAATAATGGAGTAAGTGCTTTTAGTACTTTATCTATGATGTTACCTACTCTTGGTATCACTAAAGCTATTGGTACATTAGGAAAAATTCGTAAAGTAAGAAGAGCATATAATGCTTCTACGCGAGGTTTGGCTAAACTTACACATAAAGCTATAAAAGGAGTTGGTATTAAAGCTCCTTCAGTTGCTCGTCTTGATAATTCTGTTAAATATATTAATAATTTAACTACTAATGCTGTTCTTTCTCGTACTATGGAAAATTATATGGAATCAAGAGGTGTTTGGACAGAAAGTTATGAACTTACTAAACAAGAACTTGAAGGATATAATGACCAACAATGGAAAGACTTCTTTGCAAGAAATCCTGAACTAAATGGTAAAACTATTGATCAAATAGCAAGATATATTGCTGGGGAATCTGCTGATAAAACTTTTATTAATAATTATGCTATGCTTGGTCAAGATATTGTAGAATTTAGAGGTGTTGGCCAGTTATTTGGTAAAATTGGTAAAAAATTACCTACTTCAAGAATTAGACGTTCTAATAAACAAGCAATTGAAGCTCTTCGTAAAAAAGCTGATACAAACGTATCTGGACAAACTTCTACCTCAACTGTTCCTAAAACAAGTTTTTGGAAAAATAGAACAGATGAATTTAAAGAAGCTATTAAACATCCTCTTAATACTATTGGTACTTTACAACTTACTGAAGGTTTAGAAGAAGCATATCAAGGTATTCAAACTGAAAAAGGTAAAGAAGTTGCTAAAATGTATTTAGATCCTAATTATATTCCTCGTACAATTGAAAGTTATATTACTGATGATAAAATATGGGAACAAGCATTTTGGGGTGCTGTTGGAGGTATGGTTTTTCAAGGAGCTGGTAAAGGACTTTCTGCTCTTCAACGACAAATTAAAGCTAAAAAATTAAAAGGCAAAGAATCTGATGCTAATATTCTTAATACTCTTACTGCTGAAGAAAAAATAATGAATAAAGAAATTCAAGACCGTGCTGCTTTAAATAAAGATGTTGTTGATAAACTTACCATGTTAAACGATTATATTTCTCCAGACGATTATGTTGAAGATCCTCTTACTGGAGAAAGACTTCAAGATGAAGGAGTTGATGTTCATAGAAAACTTACTCCAGAAGAAGCTGAAATTAAAAAACAACAAGTTATTGATGATTATTTTACTAATTTAGCTATTAACGCTTATGAAGCAGACACTTATGATTTATTAAAAGAATATGTTACAAGTCCTGAATTTAAAGAATATTTTAGAGAAGCTGGAGTTCAACTTACTAAATCTGAAGAAGATTTTACTAATCAAGCTTTTGCTAAAATGGATAAAGTTAGAGATATATATGCTGAAAATCTATATAACGTACTATATAATAGCGAAATAGAAAGTGAATATACTGCTAAAATTGCTGCAAGAGAATTTACAAGAGAACAATTAGAAATTGAATCTTTTGGAGATAGAATTAATACTATACAAGATGAAATAAATAAAAGTAATGTAGATATATCTTCTATTGATAAATATAGAAGACAAGCTATTGATAAACATATTTCTAAATTACTAAATGAAATTAATCAAGCTCAAGAAGAAGTTAACAACAATCCAGATATTTCTGAACAAGCTAAAAATCAATATAATAAAATTTATAATGATAGAAAAAGAAGTCTTCTTAAATTTCTAAATGATAATAATCCTTTATCTGAATCTAATAAACAATCTATAATTGATATATTTAATCAAAGTATTGGAAAAAATTATCAAGCCGAAAGACTTTCTGGTGATATTCAAACTATATTAAACAATGTTGAAAATCTTATTAACGAATCTGATAAAAATATTCCTGAAGCTCCTAATAATGTTAAAGATTTAATTGATAAACAAGTTGCACTTCAAGATAAAAAAGCTGATTTAGAAAATATTCAACCTAAATCTCAAAAAGATTATAATGATAGAGTTGGCCTTATTGCCCAACAAGTTGATTATCTTACTATGAAAAGAATGTCAGAAGCTGCGACTCGAGTTGAAAATTGGATTAAAGAACAAGAAGATTTAGATAAAGCATGGCAAGATATTCTTCGCAATAGAGTTCCTAAATTAAAAGAATCTCTCGATATGCTTAAAATAGGATATTTTAATACTGAAGATTTTAGTAATTCGATAAGAGCTACAATAGAAGAGGAAAGACAAAATAGAAAACAAAAAGAAGAAGATGCTAAAAAAGTAGTAGTTAATGGTAAACAAGTTACTGAAGAACAAGCAGAAGTTATTAATAATGTGGCTGCAGAAGTTAGTAATAATCAACCATCTAATATTGATAACTCCTCTACGGGGGAACAAACTCCACGAAGTGGAGTTTCTCAAACTCAAACTAATCAGCAAACTACTGATCCTAACGAAATTGCTGTTAAAGCAATTATTGAAGATGAAGATAAAATTACTAATAAAGATTTAGATGACGCTGTTAAATTAGCTAAATCTTTTGACCCAAGTATTAATGAAAGAGCTGTAGGTATTGCAAGTAGTAAAACTTTTCTTCTTTTTAGAACTTCTCCTAATATGTTTGAAGATGCTTTAAATAAAAGTAGTGATAATCCAGAAGTTAAAAATATTATAGAAACTATTACTCAACAACTTATCGAAGAAGGTGTTAGTCCAGAAGTAGCACCTCATGCTACCCAAAGAGGTGTTAATATGGGAATGAAGCAAATAGTTAGAGCTTTAGAAAGACGTAAAGATAGTAAAACTGAAACTTTTAGACGTCTTGCTGAAGCTCTTGCTACTAAACAAAAAGTAACCATTAAATCTAATGATAACGACGAAGTTAACGCTATTACGACTACTATTGAAGATACTGAATTTGATAAAATAATTAAAGATTTTATTGAAGCATATATTCAATATAAAGGTATTACTATAAATAAAATTAAAACTAAAGATCATCAAGGAAATATTGTTACTAAAAATCAAAAAGTTATTATTAATCTTGAATCTTTATTTAAAGATATTATTGAAATATTATCTGATGATGCTAATAAACAAATGTTAGATTTAGATGTTCAAACTGCTTATCATATATTATATAATATAAAAGATTTTATTAATAATTCTTATAATACTAATTATGTATTTACTCATAAGCGTAGTCTTAATACTTTACTTAATAATCCTACAGATTTTTATAATGCCGTTTATGAAGCAAGCAAAAGAGTTGAATTTATTGATAATTATATGCACATTGTTCCTTCTCGTGTTAATAGAAGTCCTGATTATGAACAAGTTGTTAATGCTTTACAAGTAGGAGATGATTTAGAAATTGTTCCTATAGAAAGCAGAAATCATGAAATTGTTTCTTTTGCTATTAAGCGTAAAGGTGTTGAAATTGGATTTATTTCTAATGTTATTCCAGATAGTGATAATAATGGTTATAGAATAAAACTTGGCCCAAAAGGTGGAATTAATTATCACGTTCGTAAAATAAATAATCAAGTTGAAGCTAATACAGATGAGTTATTTGAAGCTATTTTTAATAATGAAAATGAACTATGGGATTTATTCCATAAGAAGAATCTTTATGATTTAGGTTATGGATATGATTTAACTAAAGAAGAATATGAAAGAATCTATAATAGTGAAGTTATTCAAAAAGCTATTAAAGACGAAGTAATTAAACTTGATCCTGCTTTAATAAGCGATATAGATAAAGCTAAACGTATCATTTATAATCTTAAAAATATTATTTTCTATAATCCTTTAGCTCAAACTATTGAAGAATATAAAGATAGTTATGAACAATGGAAAGAAAATATTTTTAATAATTATAAAAATACTCATAAAATTGGAACTCTTACTGCTAATGGCAAAAAAGTTATTGTTAAATATGCTGGACAAACAGGAACAAATCAAGGTGTAAAAGAAACTTCTGATGTTATTATTGAAAATACTGAAAAAGGTGTTAATGAATTATCTTTTAAATCTGATCAACATGCTATTATTGGTATCGATAGTGATAAAAATGGTATAGTTGCTATTAATGAATTAACAGGCGAGAAACAACAAATTACTGCTCCTTTTCTTGCTGGTAATATGGGTTTCCTAATTGGAGGTAGAGGCAAAACGCCTATTATAGCTATGTTTACAAGTGCTAATAAAATTGCTGGTAAAATTAAAGAAAATCTTCATAAAGAACTTATTGATATTTTAACTGGTTTTCAAAATAAAAAATATACTTTTGAAGAAGTTAGAGATAAACTTGGTTTATTGTTTAATTCTGCTAATACTAAATTCCCAAGTATATTTTACGGTTATGATGTTATTAGTTCTAATAATCAAATAATTCTTTCTATTGGTCATAATACTTCTAAATTTAACGTTATTATACATAAGTTTAAAGCTGGTAATTCAAATGAATTGGGCACAGGGATTACTTATAATCCCGCAGGTGATAATTCAAAAACTACAAGTTTTATTAATGTTAATGATAAACTTATAAATATTATTGCTACAGAAATAACTAATAATACTATTTATAATAGAACATTCTTTACTCTTAATAATATCGGTAATGGTAATACTACAGATAATCCTTATTTCTTTAAAAGAGATAATAAATTTGTAGTTAAACTTGGAAATAGCGAAATTGTATATGATAATTTTGGAGATTTTGTTCTTCAAAATAATGCTTTTAATACAAATCAAGGAGTTAATAAGTATGGAGGTTTCTTTAATGATGTTGATAAAGCTACTTCTATGTATATTAATGTTACTACTCTTGCTGTACCTGATCAAGTTCAATCCCCCGTAGAGGAAGAATCGATTATTGGAATTGCTAATACTATTCAAACTGCTTCTCTTGAAAAAGCTAATTCTACAGAACGTCTTCTTGAAAAAGCTGCTATTCCAAAATCAACCATTGATTTACTTACTGGTAAAAATGTTTATGGTATTCCTATTGTTTCTGGCGTTTATTATTACGATAAAAAAGATAAAACAGGTAATGCTAAATATAATAGAGATAAAAAAGCTGTTATATTTACTAAATCTGGTTCTAATTTAGCTAATTCTTCTACTACAACATTAGTTCGATTACTTATTCATGAACAACTTCATGCACATATCGATGAACATAATCTTTTTGATAAAGAAAATATTATAGACGATTTGTTTGAAACTTATAATAAATTCATTGAAGCTGTTGAGCATGATATTGATTATGGTGATAGAAATAGCGAACGTTATAATTTAGCTGTTAATATTAAGAAATGGATTGAAGATAATGGCTTTACTTTTAAAGATTATTTTGAACGTATTAAAGCTAAACAAAAAGATAGTTATGTTGAACTTTCCGAAGATGAACAACGTAGAGTATTTGCTGAAGAATGGCTTGTTGAAAGTTTATCTCAAAGTAGTATTATTAAGTATTTGAATCAAGTTGAATATACTGGAGAAGGTGTCGCTGTTGTTACAGAAGATAATGAAAAGAAAAGTATTTTTCAAAAGATTATTGATATATTACTTAAAATATTTAATATAAAAGATAATAGTATTAAAAACAATACTATATTTGCTCGTCAATATGAGATATTAAATATTAATAATAATATAAGTAATGAAAATGATGTAAAACAAGATATTAAAGATAATCAAGTATTGTCTGATAAAGATGTTGGTGAAGATATTACTAAAGAATCTGAAATTATAGAAGAAGATATTAACGAAGAAGATAATGAATTTGGTGAAGATAGTTATGATTCTGATATAGTTGAAGATGAAGATTATAACACTATTAATGATAATTCTGATGAACTATTGTCAATTACTTCTGATATAGAGAATATTAATGCTATTAAAAATAATGACGGTAATATCATTGCTGAAACTCTGGATATTACTCGAATTAATAACATGGCAGACTATCTCAATAGCTACTCGGAGCAAGACAAGCCGTTAATAGCTCAAATGCTGCGAAATGGCGAACTTAAATACGCATGTAGATAAGTAGTTAAGCCTTATATATTACCGTCAATTGTGAAGCTAAAAACAGCTATCATAATTGACGGTTTTTATTTATTAATATTATTAAACTTAATGTTATGGAATGTTTTGAATTTGGTTATGTTATTAAAGGAGATGTTAATGACACCCTTAAGAAAACCGTAGAGTATTGTTCTGACGGTATTAAACAGAAAGCTAAAGTGCTTGCTGGATATATTCAAAGTGATGATTTTTTAGAGTTTTGTAAAAAAGATGAAAAATTTGATTCTACTAAGTCTATTTTAGAAAATAAACAAAATACTGTTAGACGAATTTTAAAAGAATATTATGAACTTAAACATCAAGATGTTACAACAGCTGCTGCTAAACGTCAAGCTGATTTATTAATGGGATTTAGTAGTGTTAAAGCTCGTAATATCGCTATTAATGATACTGCTACTATTATTTCTCTTCTTTATGAGCAAGAGCGTAAAGCAAGTAAATATAATAATGTTAAACTTAATAGAATTAAAATAATTCAAAAAGCTATTGACGTTCTTGAAAAAGATTATATTAATAATATTGCTTTAAAAGTTTATAATCAAAATAAAGAAACAGAAGATAATACTATTAAAGAATTTAGAGAAGCATATAATAAAGCTATATCTATTAATAAGAAAATTAATGAATTAAAACAACTTATTAAGAATGATAATGATGTAGAAAATAATAAAAAGAAACTTGATGAAGTATATAAAGAATATACTGAAGCAAGAAGACAACAATATAATAAGGCATATAATTTAATTAATAAATTTGGTGACATAACACAAAAGAATCGTAATAATTATATTGAACAAATTAAGCGTAATCCTAATTTTTGGTTTACAAAAGCATTTGAAAGTAGTAAACTTGTTAATATTGTTGGTGAATTTGAAAATGTATTAGAAAGTGATAAACTTACTAATGAAAATTTTACTGATGATGAAGATTATACTAATCCTGGAGCTGAAAGTGTTGATGAAACTACTAAATCTTGGGAAGATAAACTTTGGGCAAGTTTTGAAAAACCTGTTGCTGCTGATTTAAAATTATATTTTAATACTATTTATAAATTAGATTCTCCATCAGAAGTTGGTACAAAAGTTTATAATTATGATACTAATAATGAAATTGGCCTTAAAACTACTATGGGTGCTAATTTTATTATTAGAGAATTATACACAAGAGGTAATTTTAATTCTGTTAATGATTTTATAGATAGTATTGTAAGAATGGCAACAGATATTGCTGAAGATTACGGATTAATTAAAATTGCCGATGATTGTATTAATGATCCTGTATTCGCTAATAGAATATTTTGTCAATTAAGTAATCCTAAGATTATTAAAACAATGTCTATTATTACTGAATCAGGTATTACTTTTGAGCAATCTAATAAATCTTTAGACGCTATGAGTTATATGATTTATAATATGTTAAATACAACTCGTAGTACTATGAGAGATTTATATACAGAAAATGATATTAATCGTGTTAAAGAATTAGTTGCCCGTTTAGATAAAGGTTCTGATAGACTTGTTGCTGTAAGACTTAAAGATGACGGTATTACTCCTAAAGAATTAAATAAGCTAATAGAAGAAACTATTTATGAAGTACTTAAAAAATATTATCCTAAAGTAACTCGTAATGAAATACTTGGATTTATTTATAATGGGAGTAATTCTGTTAGGTCTAATATGATTGGACTATTAAATAATATAGCAGATCTTTTACAAAAAGTTGAAACTACTGTTATAGAATATAATGAATCATATAATAAATATAATAATGAAAGAAAAGCTTATAATGAAGCTGTAAGATATTCTGAAGAAATTGGTCAAAAATATACTAAAGATGTTCCTTTATTTGATTCTTCTAATATTAATTACGATAGACTTAATGAACCAATAGTTAATATATGTCAAAAACTTGTTAACTATTCTGCTGTTCGTAATGAATTAAATAGTGTTAACGCTGAAGGTAATTTATCTTCTGATGTAATTAATAATAGTTATATTACTAGTCTTCTCAAACAAATTAATTATGCTAATAAAAAAGATGCTCAAGCTGGCCTAAGAAATCTATTAGAAGAAATTAATAAAGGAGAACAATATAAATATAATAGTTTCTTTTGGGGAATTAAAGGAGCTAATGGTAAATATATTCAAGAAGGATTATTTATGAGAGATGATAGAGATAATGTCTCTATTAATCCTAATGCTCAAAAACTTATTCAAATAAGTTTATTTAATGGTATTAAAGATATGCAAAGTGATAAAGCGGCTTTATATGCTAAAATGTCTAAAGGAGATTATTTTGCTACTTCTATGATTGCTTACTTTAATCCTATTATTGCTGGACAAAATATTGGTGCTTCTAAAGCAAGTTTAAATGTTTCTCAAGCTGGATATTTTTTCCGTACTCCTTCTGACGCTCCTAAAAATTTTATTATTCAAGCACCTAAACTTGATGCTAAAAATACAATTACAGCTTTAGCTACAGATATCGCTAAATACGCTAATAAAAGACGTAATGAAATAGATAATTATACTTTAGAAAATACAGATGAAAATTATGATAAATATTTAGAAGTTAAAGATAAAGCTGCTACTAATAAAAATAATATTTGGTCTGCTAAAGATATTTATTCTGCTATTAAAAGAGAATTATCTACTCTTAATTTTAATAAATATTATTATATTGAAAATGAAGATGGTACTATTTCTATTCCTATAATTTATAAAACTAAAGATAGTCCAGATATTGTTTGGATTAAAGGAGATAAAATTGAAGGTGAAATAAATAATATTTTATATAATATAGAAATAGAGGGTATTTCTTCAGTTAACAATAATAAACTTAGTGATGATTTTTATGCCGATATAGCAGATATTATTAAACAAGAAGGTATTGAAAATGGTTCTATAGATGTTCGTATTAATCGAGCTGCTCCTATATTTGCTGGATTTAGACAAAATGTTTTAGGAGAACTTAATATGTTTATTAATCAATTAACTTATTTATTTGATAATGATAGTAAAGGTAATTGGGTTCTTCGTAAAGACACTAATGGATTAATTGAAAGAGTACATTTTAATAAAACTACTTATGATGATAAAGGTAGAGAATGTATTCTTGTTGAAGGTAAATGGCTTGATAAAGAAAAGACTAAACTTAACCCTAAAGCTGGTAAACTAAGTGGAAATTTCTTTAGCTTTCAAAAACTATTTAATACAGAGGATTATAAAGCAAGTGAAGAGCTTGAACGTGCATTACTTCTCTACGGGGGAACGTCCGTAGGCGAAGCCGGAGGACTTATTCAAGTTAAAGGAAATACTGCTACTTTAAATGTTAATAGTCCTCTTATTAGAATTGAAAATGGTAAAATTGTTTTTAATGAAACTCAAGAAGTAAGAAGTGTTATAGATAATATTGTTGAACAATGGATTAAATCTTTTAATAAAGAGATTGTAGCTCATGGTAAACAATATCAAAATCTTCTTCAAGAACTACAAAAAAGTAATGAAGATTTAGTTGATTTTGCTCTTAATACTGCTAATGCGTATATGCAATTAGACGATATTCTTGAAGGAGATGTTAAGTTTTATAAAGATGCTAAAGATTTTCTTAAACGAGCTAAAGAAGTACAAGCTGGTGGAACTGCTTATGCTGGATTTGATATTAATGATACTCTTAGTGCTAAAATTAAAGAAACCGTTGGTTATAACGGAGCTAAACAAGAGATTAAATTTGGTAATACTACAATAGATAAATATGCTAATGCTTATTCCCCCGTAGAGGGTTATGCAATAGTACACTATGCTGGAAAATATGCTCGTAATGGTTTTAGAGCTGTTACTATTAATAATACTGTAAGACCAAGTAAACAAGCTAATAATATTCAACAAGAATTATTTAATTATCTTAAAGATGAACTTGGTGAAGTTGCTGCTACTAAAAAAGCTGCTAAAATTGCTAATGGATATAGAGAAGCAAGTAAAACTAATGACGCACAGTCTTTTATTACTATTGAAGAATTTATGCGTAGACGTTATGCTGATGGCACTTTTAAAGAATATGAAGATATATTTCAACAACTTTATGAACTTAGAACTGGTCAACGTAGAATTGAAGATATAGATATTAGTAAAATTAATTCTCGTATTCAAGTACAAAAGAATTTTTATTATGACCATAAATATGATAGTTATACTGGAGTACATTATCCTCGTCAAATTAAAAATGCTGAATTTGTTCTTATTCCTGAACTTCTTGAAGGAACTCAACTTAAAGAACTTTATAATTTCATGCATAAATATGATATTGGGCAAGTTAATACTAATGAAACAAGCAAAGCTGCTAAAAAGAATGTTTTAACCTTTTGGGATAATGATGGAAATATTAATCCTAATTTTGAACAAGATCTTATTTCTAATAATGAAAATGCTATAGAAGATTATTATTATCGTTTTCTTTATAAACAACAAGATGTTCCAGAGCACATGAAAGATGCTCAAAATAAAGCAGGTGTGCAAATTACTAAAAAGATTTGTGATAATGCTAATGAATCTGTTAAACCTTATATTGATACTTTCTTTAAAAATTATTGCGCTAATATTAAAGAAGATTTTAAAAAACTTCTTTTTAATATGGACTGGAAAGAAGATAAAAATGGTAAATTAGTTAATATTAATAGCGATAAACAAACATTAGATTTTACTGATTTTTATAAGAAAGCTCGTATTGAAGCTCAGCGTCTTGGTATGGATTCTAATTTTATAGAATATTTAACTCCTGATGAATTTGGTAATCCAGCTATGCCTAATTATATGAATAACGTTAGTAGTAAACTTGAAAGTATAGCACAAGCTATATTTAATAGTAGTATTACGAGACAAAAATTTCCTGGTTGGCATGCTGCACAGGTTACCCAAGTTGGTCATGGAATGAAAGTTTTAGACAATAATGGTAAACTTAGAGAACTTAAATATCACCCAAAAATTATTGTTAATAAAGAAACTGGAGCTAAAATAGAAGAAACCGAGTATAATAAATTATCTGATGAAGATAAAAATAAATATGAAGTTAAACAAGAAGCGTATGCTGAAGTTATGATTCCTCGTTGGAGCAATCTTATTCCTAATACTCCAGAAGCTCTTGAAATGATACAAAAAGAAGGTCTTGATATTCAACTTGCTTATCGTATTCCTACTGAAGGTAAACAATCTGTTAGTATCGTTAAAGTAGTAGGTTTTCTTGATGATGTTTATGGTAGTACTATTATGTTACCTGATGAATGGGTTACTCAAACAGGTTCTGACTTTGACGTTGACTCTGTTTATGGCGTTTGTCATTCTCTTAAAGTAGTAAAAGATAAAAATGGTAATATTAAAAGAATTAAGAAATATTCTGCTGATGATTTTAAAACTGATTATGCTAAATATAAATATTATATAGAAGATAATATTAATAATAAAATTTCTTCTGATATTGAAGATGAATTTCATGAAGATAAATATAAAGTGCTTCAAAAACGTCTTCGTGATGTTGTTAAAAAACTTCGTACAGAAAAAGATAATAGAGATAGTCTTTATAAAGAACTTACTAATATTGGTAAAGAAGCTGGACTATTGACTTTTAATGAGTTTTCTAAATTAGATGAAGTTGATAAATTACCTCGTGTTGTTAGAAACAATAATATTCTTGATGCTATGATCGCTATTATGTCTGATAGTAATAGTAGGGAAGAGAATTATTCTCGAAGTAATTTTGATAGACTTTCATCTGCTATGAAAGAAATGGATAAAGCTCGTGGAGCCGATTCTGTTAGTCGTAGCGTTTATAATCCTTTTGATCAAATGGATTTTATGGAAAACGCTATGGGTGGAGCTTCTCTTAAAGCGTTTTCTGTTACACGAGATACTTTCAATAGTGTTAATAATTATGCTAAAGGATATTTAGGAAAAGATCATGAAATTATTGCTGAATATGATTTAACTGAAAAAGATGCTAATGGTAAATTTATTTATGACGCAGAAATGATAGTTAAAGCATATGGATTATATAATGAGACTACTAAAAAAGGAGATGTTATATTATTAGATAAAGATGGTAAGAAAACTAATGAAGTCAATAAAGCTGCTACTGCAAGAGTTAAACATTATAGATTAGCTAATAGTTATAATAATCGTAATGTTGTTGGAGAATTAATTACTGTTTATAGTTCTCAAACTACTGCACATATTCTTGATGCTATTAAAGAAGGTTCTATTTTTAATGAAAATGAATTTACTTTTGGAACATTTAAAACTCTTATAGATACAGGTATGGATTATAGAACTGCTATTGCGTTTTTAATGCAACCTGCTATTACTACTATTAACGAAGTTAATAATGAAAGTAATAGTTTATATCTTACAGGAGGTGGTAATACTGTTCAGAAAGCTGTTAAGAGAATAGCTGCTAAAGCTGGTTTTAAACTTGGTGCTACTGATATTACTGACTATTCTAACTATGAATCGGTATTGTTAGCGTTGAACTCCAACGAACAATTTAGAAATGCGTATAAAGAGCTATTTGGGGCTGAAATTTCAACGCAAAAGCCCATACAGGAACAACAATTCACGTTGAATGCAAAAGTGCTAAAATCACGCTTAGAATCGTCCAAAATAACTAATATTTCTGAATTATCACAAAAAGATAATGATATTAAAAACGCTGTTTTTGATATTGCTGTTTGTTTAGCTTTTGATAAGATTAATAAAACTACCAAAAATCTTGAAAAAGTTCTTCGTTGTTGTAATCCTGATAACTTTGGCGCAAAACAAACTATTAGAGAAACTCGTACTATTGTTGATAATGTTATTGCTTATGGATTTACTGATAATGAAGTTGGTAATACTGTAATGTGTGGAGGTAAACGTCTTATTGAAAAACTTTATCCCGGATTTATTAAAATTGAAAAAAATGAGGTTAGTAATTTAGATGAATTAGTTAGAGGAGATATTGATGTTGAAAATAGCGTTTATCCATTTTTAGCTGCATTTTTTAAATATGCTACATTAACAAGTGTTGATGTTAATAAACAATTGTTTCCAACTGAAAATGACGTTTATAATAATATTCTTAATGCTGTTCAAGTCAAATTAGGTGTTATATTTACTCCTAAACAATATAGAGAATATAAACAATATATGATGAATATGATATATTCTCAAGTTCCTATACTTAATACTCCATTAACTGTTACTAAAGAAGGTTGGCTAAATGATAATAATGAAGCTATTATTAAATCTACTGAAAATGATACTAATTATTGGAATGCTGAAATTTCTCGTATATTTGGTTTTGAAACTACTCAAAAAATTAATTTTGATATTAAAGATATATTTAATCCTACTGAAGAAGAACTTAGTAAATTTAATACTCTTACTCCTGCTCAAAAAATATCTTGGATTCAAACGCATGTTGATGGAGATTTAGGTATTTTTAATTATCTTAATGTAAATCTTAATAATCAATTTGAACTTAAACGTAAAGGATTTACTCATCAAAGTATTAAATTTACAGATTCTGCTGAAAATATAGACGATATTTATATTGAATTTGGTACAAGTTTCTTTAATAAATCTCCTATATTTAGACTTGCTATTACTGATTTAATTAAATATGCTTTTGTTGTTGACGGATTTAAATTTAAAAGAGGTGCTGTTGATAAAATTATTACTAATAATTCTTTATATAAAAATATAGAAGATATGGGTACAGGTATTGTTCCCGCTATTAGAGAAATATTTGGATATTATACTAATCCTGCAAGTGCAGTTACAAATGAATTTATTGATAAATTTATTCGCAGTCATAAAGAATATTGTAAATCTATTAAACTCGGTAAACCTGAAAATAATAAAGGTATAAGTAATGCTGCTTTTCAATTTAATATTTGTAATAGAGGTAATGGATTAATATTTATTCCTTTTGATGGTAGATTTAAAACTTTACTTAATGAAATTAATGTTGAAGACGCTAAATCTCCTCAAGATTATATTGTTGTTAATAGAAGTGCTGGTGGTAATAAAATTAGTACGTTGTATAAAATAGATAAACATGAAAGCGGAGTTTATCTTATTCCTATGAATTTACTTGAACCTAATGAAACAGGAGATTATAGCGTTAATCCAAATAATAACAAATATGGGGATATTAATTTTTATAACACTGTTATTGCTGAAGCTGAAAGTATTGGGGCTAAAGAATATTTTATTGATAAGGATAATAAAGTAAAATTAAAAGATAAATATAAAGAACATATTATTCCTCGTTATAAGTTTAATTTGGAAAATAATGCTATTGATAATGTTAATGAATTTCAGAATGTTTCTGTTAACGGCACTGAAATACAAAAAGCTGAACTTAATAAACTATTTAAAGATGTAGAGGCTTATATTCAATCCCCCGTAGAGGAGAAAGGTGATTATGGAGTTGTACGTTCTAATTCTTTTTATATTAGTGAACAAGTAGGAAAAACTGATATTATTACACAAAGTATTCCTACTGAAGCAGGTAATATTCTTGTTACTATTAGAAGATATTCTCCGTCTCCTGCTTTTAAATCTAACTTACATAAAGATTTAATTAATAATGTTTCTTCTAATAATACAGAAAATATTCAAAAAGTTAGAATTGAAGAACGTGATGCTTATAGAAGTGCTTTAGCTTCTAAGACTGAAGCTCACAAATATTATAGAATTGAACATATTACTGAAGAAAGTGTTAGAGAAGAATTTGAAAAACAACAACAAGAAAATAGAGATAATTTTAATGATGAAGCGTATGCTATTACTACTGATATAACTGATGATTATATAGATAATGCTAATAGAATAACTGAAGTAGATGAAACATCTGTTGCCATGATTGCCGCTCTTAGAAGAGCTGAAAAACGAGGTGATGATATTGCTGCTAAAGCACTTCGTAAATTAGATATAAAAGGTATAAATTCTTATCGTTCTAAAGATATTAAAGATAATAGAAGAAATATATATCATATTCTTAGCGATTATATTAGTAGTTATGCTGATATGATCGATAAACAAATGAAACATTATGTTATAGGCGATAAAGAATATAATATCGGAGAATATGATTTATATGAAGTTTTAAGAAGTAATCCAGATGAAGTTTCTAATATAGTTAAATTATTACTTGAAGCTATTACATTTGGCGATACTTTTGGAAATATTATGAGTCTTCCTATTGACGGTATGGACGAAGATACTAAAAGATATATTCAAAAAATTCGTGATTCTATAAATAAAATTCGTAATTCTTCAATTATTAAACAAGGATTTGATAATATGTTTAATAAATATATTGCTAATGAATTTGCTAATAATCCTAATATACGAATGAACGTTGTTAATCTTAAAGATACTTTTGGCGATTCTGGTTGGTGGGAAACTAATATTGGAGATATTGCAATGTTAAGCAATAAACAAGTACAAGTTATTGTTAAGATTGTTAATAGGATTATGAATCAAGCTGCGATGCAAGATGCTCCTCGTAAGAAAAATGAGTTTCTTAAAAGATTTGATAATATATTAGATAAAAGTGGTAGTTTTAGATGGGAAAATATTATTAATTCAAATGGACAACTTATTAGACCTTATACTGCTAAATTTCTTACCGATAGAGATAAATTAGTTGACGCTGTTAAAGATGCTCTTGATAGATATGGTATAGATAGTAAAGAATATATTGCTGCTAAACTTAAGCGTGATGAATGGTATGCTGATAATGTTGAACAACATGTTGTTCGAGAATATTATATTAAAAAGAACGCTTTAATTAGAGAGATATTTGAAACTGCTCCTGAAGAATATCGTCAATATATGGAATATATTCATGAAAAATTTATTGATGATCAACCAAATAGTGCTTTAACAACTCAAGAGCGTAATAGAAGAAGAGAAATCGATAAGAAAATTAATCAACTTACTTCTGAATATAAAGATACTGAAACTCTTAAATCTTCTGAAGAAAGAGAACGTGCTATTAAATTAAGAAATTTTATTAAAGCTAAATCCGCTCTTGATAAAGAATATTTTGATTATAATGATACTGATGAATTTAAAGAAAATCTTGAAAAGAATTTAGCTATTATTAAACATTATGAGAAAAATAATCCTACTCAAACTTTAGATAAACGATTAGAAAATATTGAATATAGAAGTGCTTATGAATGGATTAAAAATAATAGTTATTATATTATTAATAAAGAAGCTAAAGATAAAATTAATGAAGCATTTTCTATACTTAAAGATGAAGATAATTTAAATAGTGCTAAAATTAAGAAAATAATAGATGATGCTAATGCTTATGATGAATTTGGTAATATCGATGCTCGAAAATTAAGTGATAAAGATATTGCTACTATAAAAGTACTTACTAAACACAAATATGATTTTAGTTATGATAGTAACGCTGGAGAAGCTATATTAATAAAAGATATTCCTAATAATCTTCCTATATTTGACGATAGTTTTTATCGAATGCTTCGTGATCCAAGTGAAAATGAAAAAGAAGTTAATCCTCGAAGAATTAAAATTATAGGTAGAATTAATGAATTATTAGGAAAAACTATTACAGCTGTTGAATTTGGTGGAGATGGACGTATTCACGCTAAAGATATATTTACTAAACTTACTGAAGAAGAAAGAGAAGAACTTGCTAATTTATATAATGCTTTACGAAATATTAAAGGTAAACGTAAACCAAAAGAGATTCGTCAAAAATTTAAACAAGAAGTTGAATTTAAAACTAATAATACTGCTTTTAATACAGAACTTAGTTGGGCTTTAAGTAATTTAAAAGGTACTAAAGATTTTGATACTTTTATTAATATTTTCTGTCAATTAGATAATAGTGGAGAAATTATATTAGATGATAACGGTAATTATACTCCTAATAATGACATTTATGGATATATAGAACCAAAAAATGATAAATATATTAATAAAAAGAAAACTGCTGCAAGAGAGCTTATAGAAAATAATGTTGATTTTATTCCTAATGAATACTATTATGCTGCTATGAATGAAGCAAGCAATAATGGTAATTTTAAAGAATGGTTTGATGTTAATCATGTTTATAATCCATATAAACATAAATTCGAACCGCTTAGAATTTGGACTGAAATGAAAGTTAATCCAGAAGGTTCTCTTAAAGGAACTTATAGTTATGTTCCTACTAATGAAAATGCTGAAAAACAAGTTAAAGATGAATATGTAAATAAAAAATATAAAAAATATAGTAATAACTATAATAGAGATAATGGACATTATAATAATTATGTTACTTTAAGTCCTAAAGAAAAAGAAATGCAAAGTTTACTTCAAGAAACTATGGATTTTTTTGCTGAACATAATAAACATAATACATTTGTTGAACAAGGTTATATTCCTCGTAGACGTAAAGTTGTTACTGATACAAAATGGGTTGTTAATCAATTATTAGGAGTTACTGGTTTAGAGTTTAGAAACGATAGTGAAGATAGATGGAATGCTAAAGTTGATTATGCTAATGATTATGAAGTTGAAAATGATATGCTTAAACTTCTAAAAGGTAAAGGTTATCAAGAATTAGAAGAAATTCGTCCTAAAGGAATTGGAGAAAAAGACGAAAATTATCGTAAATATCTTCAAGATACTAAAAAGAAAAATGAAGAAATTAAAAAGCATAATCTTGAAATAGATAAACAAGTATTTGATAAAGATTATCGTAGTGTATTTGCAGAAGCTATTTCTAATCAAGTTGTTATAAATGCTCGTAATAAAGCTAAAAATTGGTTATACTTACTTCAAGAAGATTTAAAAAATACTGAAGCTGTCAAAATTAGTAAATTTACTGGTAGACCTGTTATTAATAAAAGAACAAGTGTTGATATTCAAGATAATTATCATACAATTAGTCAAGATAATACTTTAAAACAAGTTTATGGTTTTACTCGTCGTCTTATTTTTGAACAATTTAAAGAAAAATCTAAACTAAATAAATATGCAGATTTAGCTCGTAATATTACTTCTGCTAAATATATGATTTTTAATGTGACTGGAGGTATATCTAATATTGGTACTGGTTTTGCAAATATCATGGGTGAAGCATTTGCTGGAGATAATCTTAGTAAAAATGATATTAGAGAAGCTATAGGAATGTATATGAATAATTCTTTACGAATGATTGGTGATATGTATAAAGATAAAAGTGATAACTTTGCTGTCGCATTAACTAAATATTTTAAAGTTGTTGATTTTGATGCAATGACAGAAAGAGTTCGTGGAGAAACCGCTGGAGAATATGCTCGTAGAATGCGTAATTTAATGTATAGTTTACAATCTGGTGGTGAACATTTTATGCAAAACACTGTTTTATTTGCTGTTCTTAAATCTAATAAAATATTTGATGATGTAGACGGTGTTAAACGTTGTGGAAGTTTTTCTGAATATATTTGGAAGTTAGAATATGATACTATGGTTTCTATTATTTCTAAAGATAAAGATTTACTTGAAGAACTAAAAGAATTTAAACGTATTATTAAACAAGATAAAACTGAACAATTTAAATATGATACTTTTAAACATAATATTATAGAAGATTTCCTTAGAGCACATGCGAGTAAAGAAATAATTCAAGAATATATTCATGCTAAAAATCAAGCTATTAAAAAAGCTAAAGAAGAATGGAAAGCTAAACCTGCTATTATTGATCTACTTGAATTAAAGAATGGAGAAATTGTTCCAAAAGCTGGAGCAGAAATTACTCCAGATATGATTAATGATATAAAAAATAAAACTGTTAATCTTAATAAGAAAATTCATGGTGTTTATGATAAACTTGGTGCTGCTCTTATTGAATTTACTTGGTGGGGTAGTTTAGTTATGCAATATCATAAACATTTATATCCCGGTGTTATGAAACGTTTTCGTCGTCGTGGATATTATAATGAGCAAACTAATACTATAGAAGTAGGTTCTTATGTTGCTTTTGTTGATTTTCTTAGTAAAGAATTTAGAAATGTTGTTAGCGACGCTAAAAAACAAGGAGATGGATATGTTGGCATAGCTGTTGCTTCTGTTCAAAATACTTTTAAAGCTGTAATAAATACTATAACCAATATTAAAACTAATTGGAACTTAATGTCTCCGTGGGAGCGTAATGCTGTTAAACGTTGTCTTGGTGATTTATATGGTATTCTTAGTGCTTTATTATTAGGAGTTACTATATATGCTATGACAGATGACGATGATGAAAAAGAAAGTAATGTTGTTGCTACAGGATTATATCTTGCGGATAGACTTCTTTCTGAATCTCAAATGTACACTCCGTGGGGACTTTATTCAGAAGGTAAAACTCTTTGGTCGAGTCCTATTGCTGCGTATAATGGCCCAAGTGATTTAATTAAGATTATGGATTATACTGCTCGTTGGTTATTTGATGAAGATTTTGATCCTGTTTATAGTACTGGTATTTATAAAGGAAGAAATAAAATAGATGTTCTTGTTAAACGTAACATTCCTCTTTATAGAGTTATTGAAAGACTTAATAATATGACTAAAAATAATAGTTATTATAGAATTAATGAGAAAGCATTAAATATGAAAATTAGTAAATATATTGCTGACCAAATTAATCCTGATTAAATAAATATTATTGATGGTAATTATATAGCTGGAGTTCATTCTCCAGCTATTTTTATATTTGCACATGACCAAGAGTATATTGCATATAATAGTGCGTATAGTAGCTATATATTATTAATAAGGGAATATTTGTAAATCATTGATTATCAAATAGTTAGAAATGTTAAATCTGCACCGTGGCGCACATTTAACAGTTTTTTTAACATGAAATATGCGTTATGGTGCAGATTATTTGCTATATCTATTATATAATAATTTAACACATAATTAAACTATGCCTCAATTCAGTTTTGAAACAAAAGCCAATAAAAGAGTTAAAGAAATTATTGCAGATAAAAGTACTAATAAAGTAGAAAATATTATTGCTACTCCATTTACTATTGATCCTGAATATGTTGATAAACATATTACTATTAAATTTGAAAGTAATACTAAAGAAAAAGAATTTATATCTACTGCTAAACAAGTTAAACTTGGTAATTATTGTATTTGTATGCAGTCTATTGGAGATATGTTTCCTTATTGGCAAAATAAATCTGTATATGCTAATCTTATTATTGCTTATATACTTAAAAATATTCAATTATACGGTAATTATGTTGAAATATCGGAAAAAGAATTTGTAAATTGGAGTGGAATTTCAGCAAGAAGTTTTTATAATGCTATTAATGCTTTACTTCGTCCAGCTTTACCTTATCCTTGCGCAGGTGATAATCTTGCTCTTCTTGCTGCTACAACTAAAAAGTCTATATATGTTGTTAATCATAACTTTATCTTTAGAGGAAATTATGATGAATTTGTAACTCTTTATGAACTTAAATTTCCTAATGGTTGTAAACTTGATTATAAAGGTAGAGTTATTATTGAACGTTAATCAGTAGTTGAATGTGTTAAAAAAATAAGCCCGCAACAAACTAATGTCTGTTACGGGCTTTTCTATGGGTGCTAACTTGCGTTACAATAGCTATTTTTAGCTTAATTTCGTAATATATTTATGATTTGGTATAATTATATTACTCGGACTTCTTAGAGCTATTTTTAGCTTTAATTTTCGTTTTTGGTGTAGTATTATTGTCAATACGATCAACTATAACAGCAATATCTGTAACTTTATCATTTATAGTATTAATATCTCCACGAGTAAATCCAATTTCATTAGTAATATTTATAAGACGATTTGTTGTACTTTCACCAAGTCTACCAGCTTTATTTATATAATCAAGTAAAGTATTATGTATAGTTCCAATAAGTTCAATACAAGTATTATACATATCTTTGTGATTTATATTAGCACGAATATATTCAACATCTTTAGAAATATCATTTAATAAATCATCAGTATAACCTTGACCTTTAATAACTTGCTCTTTATAAGCAACAATTTGAGCTTTAAGATCTTCAATAGATACTATCAAGTATCTAAGTAACAATATTAATATAACTAATATTGTCGAAATTGATATAATTAAAAATACGTTCATAATTAATCGGATTATAGCCATGATTGGTTGCAACTTCTCTACGGGGAATCGCGAGGAGCGAAGCGACGAGCATCAACATCAAAATTTGCAAAATTAACAATTTGATTTTTATAAGCAATACCCACTCCGCTACGCTCCGTGGAATCCCCCGTAGAGGAATCATCACCATTTATAGCTCATTATTTGTTTGTTATTGTTTATTACTCTTAGTTTTAGCAATATTTCGCTTACTATTGATTTTATTTATAATAATAGCGTCATTAATTTCATTAACTCTACTTTTAATAGAAGCAATATCTCTACGAGCAGCATTTATTTGTTTAATAGTATTATCTAAATCTTGTTTAATAAGAACAAATTTACGAAGAAGTTCATAAACAGATTTAATTACATTAATAAGATTGATAACAGGTTGTTTAAGTTTAACGTAAAGATATATTATAATAGCTATTGCAGATAGTATTACAATACAATAAAAAACATCAAATGCAATCATGATTATTTAATTATTAAATTTTTGTTATTTACCTGTACTACCAAATCCACCAGCTCCACGTTCAGTTTCACCAAGTTCTTCAATAGTTTCTACTTCGTCCCAAATAATTTGTTCACGATGACGAACAAGAATTTGAGCAACTCTATCTCCAACGTTATATTCAATAACAGGAATAAATGGAGCGTCAATAGCTCTATGAACTATCATGAGTTCGCCTGTATAACCCATTTTGTTATCTATAAGGCTCTTTATCCTTATAATCTACACTTTTATTATTATTGTGATATATTTGTGTAGTTCAGACTATATCATCACCACTATTTAGTGGGCAGGGCACTCGTGTCAGCATTACCGGCATCAGCATTATCTGTTAAGCCTCGGCTATTAGTCGTTGAACCTTCAACAATATTTCTATCATTGCTTGGCTGCTGATTGTCATTATCACTATGATTTTCCAGCAATTCACCCTGTTTAAAGACTCCAGCTATTCTTCCTTTTTCATCTCTAATAATTTCTTTAGTGGAATTGTGTAATTTTCTATGTTCTGACATAGTTAAAGGAATAAGATTACTAATATTATTATTAAGAGTATTTTCATCTTTATGATGAATATTTACTTCAGGTTTAAGATAATATTGTCCATCAATAATATTAAAATATTTATCATCAAACATATTATGATTTTGCTCGACAATATATCTGTGATAAGGATAATAATCTTGAAATCCTTTGTATGGGTGATTATGAAGTTTTATACGTTGATATTTAAATCCATTATTTTCATAATAACTAATAGTTTCTTCATGATAATTAGGATTATTACTACCAGTAAAAATCATACTCCTCATCTTGCCCATACATTCTTTAGAACAAGTAAATTTACCACTTTTACTTCTTGCTATTCTACTTGGCTTAATATAAATAGGTTTACCACATGCAAAACATTTAGTATTAGGCTCATGTGTAACCTTTTTAGCAGCAGCAGCACAAGCAGGAGAACAATAAGTATGAGTACCGCCATAACTTGGTTTATACTCAAATTCTTTTTCACAATAAGCACAAATGGCTTTTATATTAGCAACTACATTACTAATTTTGCTTTGTACTCTTTTACCATTTTCATCTTTATTTCCAACATTTTTAGAAGCAGATGTAAAACCAAATTTAATATCCATAACTATTTTAATTTTAGAGTTCTCGGCAAATTTAGCAAAAATATTAGAGTTACCAAAGGATTATGCAATTTTTAGAGTCTAATGTACCGGGACTATTTTGCATTATGGCCATAGTTTTAGTATTACTACTTCTTGGACGAATTTCCATTTCATAATCTTCAGGAAGTTTAAAATGAAGTCCTGTATGATAAACTACACGGTCATCTTTTTCTTCTATACTATGAACATAAACGTCCATACAAGCATCACCTTGTTTACTATAGGTAGGAAGTTTAACTGTTTCATCTTCACGATAAACTTTAACACCAACATGATCTAAAGTATCAAACATTTTAACTAAAGTATCATAAAGAGTTCCATCATCTGGAGTTGTTGCTGCATAATAAACAGCGTCTGCTAAAACATAAGGTATTTTACTCATTTTAATTTTATTGTTAAAAGATTGTTACATATTTATTAATATATTGCCAGCAAGTTCTATCTTTTTAGCTTTACTGCCATAAAGAATAGAATCCATACGTTTAAGTCCGTTAGAATTATCTATATTAGAATAATAACCAGTAACAGCATTATAAGCACCCCATTTAGTATTAATTATTTCTTTTTGTCCAATACCACTATAATAGTAATTATTCATTTCTGCAACAACGTTAACTTTTTTCATACTAATTTCAGCGTCATTTATTGCAGAAAAATCTCTCATAATAACTTGTTGAATATTATGTCCAGTTTGATAAATTCTACTATATTCATCATCAGTAAAAACTACTTTACCAAAGAAACTTTGTACTTCTTCATCTTTTATAGTACTTTTATACATATGATTATATACTTCATTAAGAAAATTAATCTTAGATTTAGTAATACCCAATATTTCATCAGCAATATCTATATTATCATGAACAGATTTAGTATGTCTAAAACTAACATAACTTTCAGCATTTCTAATCGCAGCATTAAGAGTATTTTCACACACAACTCTTATAGGTGTTAGTAATATTTTAACTCCAGTAGAACCATCATGGGAAGTAGTAAATACAAGATAATTATCTACAACATCATCTTTAACAAATATATTATTTGGTAATTTGGCACTAACAAATATTCTTTGACCATAACCAAAAGCACCAGCTGTTTGCCAAATAGCTTTATTTTTATCAATGGCTTTATCAAAGAATTTAAAGGCATCAATATTTTGAACAGTTGTATATCTACCTTTAACTATTCCTAATGGAATATTTTTATCAGTACGATAAATACCATAAGTATTATCTATAGGAGCGTAATCTACACCATCTTTGTTAAAACTATCTTGAATCGGACATTCAACATTCCCATTAGATAACATAGCAGCATAAATATAACATTTATCAACACTCCAATCTAAACCAGCTTTTTTAATAACTTCTTCAGAAGTGGTGCAGTCTTCAACATTTACTGCACCTTTAGTTCTAAATGGAACACCTTTAACAATATATCTACTCATTACGCTAACATTTTTGCATATTTACGAATATCATATTTTCTATCATGAACAGTTTTATCAAACTTAAAATAAACTTCATAGAAATCTTTTAAAACTTTAAGTTTAGGTTCACGATGGTCAACAGTAATAATTCTATCACCATTATCTAAAATAAGAGAACAAGGAATATTAACAATACTTTGAATAGTATAATTATGTTTATCCACAACCTCTTTTCTTATTTCACATATAGCAATATATTCTCCTGTAACAACTCCTCCTTTGTTAATAAAAATAGTAGGATTATAACAAATATCTGGTTCATTTCCAAATACTTTAGCCATAATATCGTTACTATATATATTATAAATTTTAACTTTATATGCATTATTATTTATTATTTTACCATCGTCAACACTCTTTAAAATAAAAGGATAACGAATATTATTTTTATAATTAGAATTACTTGCTGTTGCAAATTCATCATCTTTTAAAGTTAAAGGAGATAATAAACCAGTAGTATAAAGTTTATTAATAGTATCCATTATATCTTTTATTTCATCATCAGATTCTGGTTTTATTTCATCTATAGCTTTACAAATATTAAGAATATTATCAAAATATTCTTTTCGATAATGAAAAGTAGGATTATTTTCATCTATTTTATTTAATATTATATTAGCTTCTCGTTTAAGCATATAAGAAAAACCAGTTTCATTATTATTAATTTTATATAATTCTCCCAACATATTATTTAAATTGAATAGATTGATTATTTACTATTATGGCGACAGTAGGTTGATCTTGTTCTAATTTTGAACAAACATTTATAACATTTTTAATTTCATCTTTAGATGTTTCATTAGTAATTTCAGTATTAAACATATCTTTTCCAATATGATTAAGAATATCAGGATTATTTCTTAATAATTTACCAATAGTATTACTATAAGAAATATTAATAGTTAAATACTCTAAATCAGATATGCTAAAAGGAGAAAAATCTTCTCCATATTCAGCGATACATTGAGCATTAATACTATCTAATATACCTATTAAATCAACATCTTCTCCTGTATATAAAATTCCTTGTTGAACAAGTTCTCTAATTAAATCTCTAAATTTATTAATTAATATATTTATTCGAGGTTCATTAAATTCAACACTTTGAGTATTTTTGGTAAATATTCTAACATTAGGGAGTTCAATAAACTTATTATTTTTACCTGTTTCTCCAAAATTAATAACAGCTTCAAGCATTGCTTTTTTAAGACGTTCAATACGATTTTTATAAACATTTTGTCTATCATTAAATCGTTTCTTTTCGTCTTTAAGAGCTTGTTCATCAACTTGCCAAACTTTAATAGCTTTTACATAACTATCAAGTTTTTCTTTAAGTTCTTCTTGTTTAATACAAAGTTCATCATATTGTTCATCAGTAATTTCACCTTCTGCTTGTTCAACTTCGTTAAATATACTAAGAATATCATTAGATATATTATATAAACTACTCATATTTATTTATTATTTATTATTTTCAATTTCTTCAAAAGCTCTTTTTTCAAGTTCAGGAGTAACATCTTCAAGACGAATATCTTTCATACAAAAACAATTTTTCCATTGAATATCATAACTTAAAGAAAGATAACTTAAATCAAGATTATTAGCATCAACGGCCATAATCCAATTATCAGGAGCTATTTCTATTTCAACACAATCAATATTTATTGTAGGCTTAGGTGTCCAACCATTAATTATATGATGTCGTTGTAAATAGCAAGTATTAAAATATCTACCAGTTAAAATTCCTTGTTTAGTTTCAAATACATCACTTTTCCAAGATAAATCTGTACTAAAAGGAAAAAGTTTTTTTGTTTTAGTAGATAAAATATATTGTGGAGATATAGAATAAGCATTAGTAAAACATATTTTATTAAGATATTTATAAATTTTATTATATCTTTTATTTATATATAGTATTTTAGAAAACAATACTTTGTTCAAATTCATCTTCATTTAAAGTTAAAGGAGTAATTGGAACTTTATCGCATAATTTATTAATAATAGAAATATTATGTTTAATAGATGAATTAATATTATCATTTTTATTTATATCAATAATAACCTCTATTATATCATTATAATATTTAGAATTTTTATTATGTCCAGCAATAGTAAGTTCATTATGAGCATATTGAAGAATTTCATTATCAGAAATATTTATATTTCTGATATAAATCTTTTTAAAATAATTATATAGAAATTTTACTATCTTGTATTTTATCTTCTTTATTAACAATTTTATCTTCATAAGTTAAATTTATTATTTTACATGGATGTTCAGTAACTATATAATTACATTCAGATTCTTTAAGACCATATTCTTCTAAAATATTAGGAATATCTTCATTTTGAGTATTTATAGGAACATCTATATGAAATATTTTTCCTCTATTATAATCAAAAACATATAAATGTTCAGTATCTACAAATTGTTTATTAAGACATTTATAAGTATTATTTTCAGTTAATTGAAAATCTTTTATTTTAATATTAATAATATTTTTATATTCCATAGTTTAATTAAATTCGTAACCTAATCCTTCAAGTTCTTTTTTAATCATATTAGCAATTATTTGTGCATTAGGGTGAGCAGCTTTATCTGTTCTAAGTTTTATAATATGTTTCCATTCATCGATAGAATAAGTATATATACATTTTGTAGCAGTATCAAGAGGAAGAACTCCACGAGCATCTTGTTTATGTAATCCAGCTTTTACAAGATATTCATAATTTTTAAAACTATCATCACAAGATTTTATAAAACTATATACTTTATGATTAACATCTTCATCTAATTTATTATCTTTATATACATAATATTTTCCATTAATATCTTTATAAATAAGATAATCTTTTAACCAATGAGGACTACAAACACTTCCATCTTCATAAACATACCTTGTACTTCTTTCCGCAATATTATTAGGGCTAACACGATTAAGTTCTCTTGAAGTACTAATTTGAGTAATAACACAAAAAGTATATCTCATCATATTATAACCTATTTCATTATTAAAGAAAGTATCTTCAGATACTCTATAATAATTAATATAAGTAAGAAGAATTTGAGCATGAACATTTACTTCTTGACATTCTTTTAAATCTAAACAAAAATTACCATTAGTAACAATATATAATTTATTATTATGAAAACTCCAATTAATATAAGGATTATTAGAATATCTTTCTAAAGCAATAACAAGTCTGCTTGTAAATTCTCCTATAACATAAACACTTTCATGTCTAAACATACTCCAATGATGTTTTTTAAGTAAAGTATTAATAGTGACATTATCATTACCACTTTCTTTACCATAACAAACTCTTGCACATTTAGCAACATGAGCTTTAACATCATCACCTTGTTTCCAAAGTTCTACAAAAGGTTTAACAATTTTCATATTAATTTATTTAAAAATTCCTATTTGTTTTCCAAAATTTTCTTCTATAAAACAAAAAGAAACGTTATTATTTGTTTTAAGAATAAAATTAGGATTATCAGTAAATAATTTAAAATCTTTTTTAATTCCACTTATTTGACCAGTACGATAAGGATTATTTGGTTCACTTTTAGCTTCATCAATAGCAATACACATTACAGCTTCATCTTTATATTTTGAACAATCTTCACAAGCAGTTTTACTATACCCAATAGCTTTACCATGAACATTTTCTATTTCTTTAGCATATTTTTTACTAAGTACACTATTCATAAGTATTTGTTCATTCATAGGTTTACCACAAATAGGACAAATTTCATGTACTAAAGCAAATCCTATTTTATTTTCTGACATATTTCTAAAACTTTATAAAATAATTGCATTAAATTTCCATTATTATCAATCTTAAAATCAACATCAAAATTAATACGTTCGCTATTATGTTCATCAAGATTTTGATTATCACGATTGATTTTAATCAATCCCCCGTAGAGGAGTTTATCATTATTACGAATAGCATTAGCTTCATTAGCAAATCTAACATCTGGTATGATACATAATGTTCTGGTTATAGCAATATCTATAACTTTAGACATTGTAGAATTTATCCAAATATTATTGTCTATATAATTACGACAAATATCAGTACCAAAATATTGCATAAGTGCTCTAAGTTTAATATAAAGATTTTGTTTTTTAGCAGCAGAATATTGTATTACATTGTTTAAATTATTATCAATAAGATTACTAACTATATAATAATTTTTATCTCTAATTACTTCACCAAAAGTAATAAACTTACGATTAAAATAATCCCAATATTCATTATCTTTTTTTACTCTATCATCAAAAGCAGAACGAGGAATACTAAAAATAATACTCATAGCATCTTTCATACTATCAGCAAAATGAATAATTCTATCTTTATGAGAAATATCTATACTTCTTCTCCTTATAACATAATCTGCATAATTAGAACAAGTAACGCCTGTTGCAAATATATAATTAATCATACTTGCAACAGTATCTTTACCAGAATTTTTATGGCCAGCTATACCAATAATACACTCTTTCATATAAAAACATTTATTCTTTTAATAGTAAACTTAATCCTGTTTTTAGAGTATCAATAAGATTTGTAACAGCATTTCGCATTTCAGTAACAGCAATTAATTCAAGATTATTTTTCCACATAGCTAAATTTCCTTCAGGATTACTAATACTATTCCTAATGGCTTCAAGATGATAAATGCTTTTAGCATACATCTCAGCTTTATCAATATTTTCATCAAGAGCTTCTATGCTTCTAATATAATCTGAAAAATCTTTATTATTCATATAAGTAACTTTATTATTTTTAATACAAATATATAATATTTTTCTGAAATATATTAATTATTTTGACTCGATATAAAGCTATTTTTAGCTATTTAGATATTACATTGAACTATTTATCACTTAGTATAACATAATTCAATATAGAGCTAAAAACAGCTATTTATTGGCGTTTTATACGAGAAAGTAAGCTATAATAACAAAAAAGTGGAAGCACTACAAATACTTCCACTATAACTAATATGCTAAATAATAACAAAGACATCATAATCTTTTTCACTTTCAACATATTCTATTTCAATATTTCCTCGATATTTAGTTTCTTGAATAACGTAATCTTTAATTTCTCCTCTTGGATTAATTTGACATCTTCCATAATTATCAACATGACAAATTCTACAATTATCATCAAATTTTCTATCACTAAGTAAAACATAATACTCTCTTACAAAAGTATCTTTGTTATTTCTTGCAACTTCAACATAATAACGATAACTACTTCCATTTACAGGAAAAAACAATAATTTACGTTTAAAATCATAAAATGGTTTTTTAATATTTGTAACAGGATTAATTATTTCATAATTATAAATACTCATAAATTATTTATCAATAATATAAGTTTTCTTAACATGAAAAGGAACTTGATTTACACCACTTCTTTCTCCATATTCAACAAACATTTCTTTTCCAATAAAATATTCTTTATTATCTAAAACATATTTTTGATAACTAAAAGAACCACCAAGATGAACTTCAAAAGTTTCATTATTTATATCATTACGAAGTAAAAATAAAGGAATATCTTTACGTTTAACACCTTCTGGATAAATATCGATAATAGTAAATTTACCATCAGTAGATTTCTTATATTTAATCATACTAAGATTACGTTTACCATATTGATATTCCGCTTCAGGATTACGCATAATTAAACCTTCAAAACCTAAATCAATAAATCTATTTCTACGTTCATAAGCAACATTTTCATTACAAATATTATATTGAGGAATTACAACAAGTCTATTTGTATTATTAAGATGATCTTCTTTTGAAGTAAATATATTATAATAATTTCCAATAATAGTATAAAGATAATCTAATCTATTATATTGAGCAACATCATCAATAGCAATATCATAACACCAAAATTGAATAAGTTTATTTTCTTTACAAGTAGAATCTTTAACAAAATGATTAATTTCATTAACACTATGACCCGGAAGATATAATTCTCCATCAAGAATATAATGTTCTTCAATCATAGCATCAATTAGCTTCTTAGGAAACACATCTAAAAGATAACTTTCAAGAACATGTAAACTATTCCAATAAGTACCTTCTCTACTTTGAAATTTAAGTCTTACAGTATCAAATAAATCATTATTACTATGATATGCACTAATAAAACAACGAAGACCATTAATTTTATATTGTCCAATATACTTACTTACTTTTTTAAAAAGTTTATTATTAGCATTATCATAAACTTTAGCAAGCATAGGCAAAAGAGTACCGTCAGCAGTAGTACGATTAAAAGGAAGATATTTATCAAGATATGATAATAGTTCTTCCTCTACGGGGAGTTGAACATTATCTTTTATATCCCATAGATTTTTATATCCAACTTTTAGTTTAGCATTAATACGAGAAGTAATTTCCTCTCTTGGCTCTCTATTAATATAAATAATATCTTTAGTAATAGTTTTACCTATAATACCATGAAAAACTTCAATAGAATTATAATCTAAAGGACGAGCATACCATACACAAGGTTGTCCAAAATTATTACGTCTATAAAGACCTTTATTATAATCGAATGGTAACATAAATAACTTATTTTTCTTTTTTAAAACTAAAAGTCATAGAACTAATAGGAACTCCAACTTCTTTTTTCTTTTTAACTTTCTTTTTCTTAGGAGTATTTAATTCTTCAAGTAAATTAGGATTATCAGAATTAATTTTTTCTAATGTTCTAAGATTTTCATAAATATATGTTTCTTTTCCTGTAAAAATATCTTTAGAAGTATATTTAATAAATTTATTTTCAGGAAGTTTATTTTTAATTTTAGGATATGGTTTAACAGGAGCTTGAACAAAATCATTCATAACTTCAAATAAAATATTATCTATATGACAATTAATAAGTTTATCAAAATATTGATTATAAATAAGTTGATTAGATATTTTAATAAGATAATAATAATACTCGTTAATAAACATTTGATAAACAGGATAAGTAGTCATAATAACTCTTTTTCCTTCATAAATTCTTTTACAATTAAGATTAGCTAATATTTTATCAAGAATATTACAAACATCATTATCTGTATTAAACTCTTTTGTTCTTTTCCAATCGTTATATTCAATATTAGGATATTCTATTTTAATAATAATATTAATTTCTTCATAAGTATTAGGATTAACTTCTTTCTTCTCTACTATCATAATATTCAATATTACAATCTTTATCAAAATCATATAATTTAACAATTACATGATTTTTTATAAAACGATCAAATCCATTAAAATTTTTAAGTTTATTATTAAAAACTTCTTTTGCATTATTTATATTATCAGTACAATAATAAAATTTAGTAATTTCATCAATAATAACTTCTACAGCGTAATTATATAACAGAACGTCTAACATTGGCTAATTTCTTTTTATCAACTTTATAAATAATAATACGTTGAGGTTTACCTATTAAACAATGATTAAATTGAAGCCATTTAATATTATTAGTAGTTTGATACCATTTAACTTTATTTTCTTTTAAAACAATAGTTCCTTTATCATAATTAAAACCAGAATAAACAAAACTATTATCATTATCTAACAAATGAAAGCAATTAAGTATATTACAATCTTCTTCACTACCAAAATTAATTTCGCCATAAACATATATATCTTTTCCGTCAATAATTTGCCCATCTTCTTTAGTATGACGTATAGCACCAAAATATTGTTTAGATTTATCGATACGAGCTTCTTGTTCTTCAGTAATAGCTTCCATAACAACTATTCTGTTTCCTCTACTTGAATCAGTAAGGCATAGTCTCGTCATATTGAAGATTCCCAGAATCTTTATTTCTTTGTCTTTTATCATAATTATAAATATATTTAATTCCTTTTTTAATAATAGATTTAAGTTGTTTAAGTGAATTATTAGAAACTAATTCTGCAAAATCTTTACTTTTATATCTTTTAGGAATAATAATAGGAATAATATTAAAATTTTCATATAACCAATTAGATTCATTTATTCCTGTAACATCATTATCCATAAGAGAACAAAGTTTACCTTTATTATATTTAAGTTTACTTTTTAACCAATCATATTCATTCTGACGAAGTTTATAAGTTTCGTGAGGAATATTAATAACTCCAATTTTATCTATATTCAACTCCCCGTAGAGAAGAGACAATCTCATCAACGTTGCTCCTATACTAACTCTATCTTTAGTAGATTTAGTAATTACAATAATATCATAATTACTATAATTAAGATTATAAATACCTTCTAAATGATTACAATTAGTTATAAATCTTGTATAACTTTTATCTCGTTTAGGAAAATATAATTTAATATTATTAATACCATTTCTATCTTTTCCTAATAAATATCCATAACAAGGATCGTTAGTATTATAATAATATTTTGGTTCAGGATTAACATTTCTATTAATATAATATTGTTCTACAGGATAAATAAAATTGATATTTAGAAATTGTAATGGAACGCCAAATTTATCCCAATATTCTTTATCATTATTATTCCATTCTCTAACAACTAATTCAATATTAGGTTTTTTATGTTTTATATTAACAATAGCTGTATTTATTTCATTAACAAGATTAATATCTTTTTCTTGTCCATAAAATATATCTTTAAACGTAAAAGTAATATGACGAAGAACTTTTATAAAATCTTCTTTATTACGAATATTATATTCTCTATTATAAATATTGCTCATAATATAAGCAACAATATCAAAAGCATCACCCCAAAAGAAACCACTAAAATCTCTAAATTTTAGTTTTCCTTTATTATCATATTTAAAACCACAAGTAGGGTGAATATCTTCCCGTATAGGAGAACATATTAATTCGCCAGTATCAATACAATGTTGAATAATATTATTAGATAAATTAAGATAAGTACTAAAAATACTAATTTGAGAAATTTTATCTAAAATAGCTTGCTTTGTTAATTTACTCGAATTTATATTTCTCACTATAATATTATTAAAAAATAACTCCAACTATATAATTAAATACAGTTGGAGTTATAATTAAGAAAATAATAAATTAATATTAGAAAGGCATGTCGTCTATGGTCTGACTGGAAATATCTGTACCCATAGGATTCACAGTTTGGTCTATAGCAACCCCACCCATTATAGGAGCCATTCCTCCAACAGCAGGCATATTAGGAGTTTTTGGCTTTTCAACATTCATAATAAGAATAGTTTCTTTAACCAAATCTATTTTAATAGAAGGAATAGTATTTTGTTGATAAATCTCAATACAACCTTCTCCAACAAATTGAGGAAAACTTAAATCTCCATTATTAATAGGAGTCCAAGACTTTTTACTCTTAACATAACGAAGAAGTTTAAGCCAAACAGGAATAAATTTATTATTTTTATCGTGATAAACAGGTTTACTATTTTTACCGCGATTCATAATATTTTCAAAGTTTTCAAATAAAACTTTCCACGCATTAATAACAACTTCTGTATCTACAGAAACATATTCTCCTTGTTCATCAAAATCTTCAAACGTTAAAGATAAAGCGGTAGCTTCTTCATCTGTTAATTCACGACCTTTAAGATAATAAACATTTAAAACATGTTTAAGCCAATCAAAAACAGAATTAACTTTCCATTCTTCTTTACCACCGGGAATAGTATTCACATTAGATTCAACAGCAGTAAATGTTTTAGAAACATAGTGACGTTTATTTGGATCTTCTTCATTAGAAGCAAAAGTCAAAGTAAGTTTAGGAATTTCAAAACCATTAAAAGAAGGCATTCCTGTTTTATCTTCTCCAATAGTTATAGTACTATATTTAACTTCTTCAAGATGACCTAAAAATAAACCATTAGGTTTAGCTTGATCATTACCAAATTTAAGACGTGCTGTTCCACGAGCAGAAGCTAAACCACGACGAGATACTTTTTTAACTTCTTCAATAGGATTTTCTTGATTAACTGTTTCTTGTAACATAAAAATTCGTTTTTAAAATTAAGCTTAATTTATACTAATATGCCCGATAACATACTTATTAAAAATATATTATCGGGCAATATTAAAAAATCTATTATGACAAACAATAAATTACTCTTCTACTTCAGATTCGTATTCTTCTTTTAAACCAACACGAGCAGGAGCTTTATCAACAAATTCTTTAAGTAGATAAGCCTTAACAGTAATAACTTCATGACCGTTATCTACAGGAATATCTTGAATTTCGTCCAAGTTAATAGTGTAAACACGATTCATCTTAGTAGCTTCATCGCCCATATCAGCTTTAAGTTGTTTCCAAACATTGGCATCAGTAAAGGTAAGAGAAGTACCAGTACCAGTCAATCCAGCAGGATTAGCAGTTTTAGAGCCTTTATATTTAGGCAATTCACGAGGTTTAACAAAAGAAGAAAGAATATCCATTTGTTCTTCTTTAGTAACACCATCACGACTCAAAGCGTCTTTAATTTCTTCCGGAGCATTTTCAAGAGCAGATGCTAACATTTCTTCAAAATGTTGAGAAACAAAACGAAGTTTATCGTGTTTAGTAAGACGTTCAGTAGTCGTTTTAACATTACCTTTGCTATCATATACTACAAAACCTTTAGCAACAGCCCACATATCAAATTCTTTATGAATAGCAATAACAGATTCAGGAGAACCAACTTCCAAACCATTAGCTTCACAGAAAGAAGTATAGGCTTCAGCTTTAGTATCAATAGCCGCATTAATTTCATCTATATTATGCAAGAAAGTAACATAATCTCCAGAAGATAAACCAAGTGCACGACTTACAGGAGGAGTCATACGGAAATTACCTTCAGTAGAAACAGCAATAAGTTGCGGTTCAACAGCTACATTTCTTTGACCAGCGTTAACAGCAGAAAATCCAAAGCTTATACCATTTACAGTTTTCATAACTTTAAGTTTTTAAAAAGTTTAATAAATTTGTTATTTAAAAATGTTTTGAAGATTAATAATTTCTTTTCTTATAACAATTTCTAAATCTTCAATCAAAATTGTTATATTTTATTCAGATACAATATAACTAAAATCTTATATTTCAATAATATCTGAATCAGTAATCACAATATTATTAATTTGCTTTAATTCAGTTGTTTCCATAACACCCATAAGGAAATCAGAAGCTATATCACGAGCAGCATATACAAAAGCTCTATGACCAACCATAACTTTTGGATATTTCTTATAAGTATCTTTTTCAAAACAACCAGCAGTGCAAGCATCAAGATAAGAAAAACGACCAGTACTTCGTGTTTCAATAACTTTACCAAATATTTCTCTATATCTAATAATTTCGTATTCGGTAACATAATCAATAGGTTGATTAGCAATACGAATTACAGGAATTTTACCAGATTGAGAAATAGCAGCAATTTGTTGTTTATTAATAGCAATACCAAATTGTTTAGAATTTAAATTATAATCTTTATAAATATTACCATTTAAATCTTGATAATAACGAGTAGGATATAAATAAATATGTTCTCTATCAGTATCTTTCTCGCTTAATTCATCAGCTTCTTTCTTATCTTTACAACGAATAGCATAATCAGGAAGTTTATCGTCAATATAAGCATTAATGCCATCTGTATATTCATACAGAGGTTGATAGTCTTTAACACATCTCCAAAAACAACCTGCCTTTGACAATAGTGCTTTAATAATATGAATATCAATACCTGTTTTACTGTTAATAACGTGAATATGTTCAAGACAAGAACTAAAAGGAAGTTTTAAATCTTGTGCTCGCATTAGTATTGCAAGTCCTTCATTAACACTTTTAATTCCTCCTTTTTCACTTCTTGAAATTTTAGTAAGAAAATTCTCAGCAGCAATTAATTGTTTTTCATCAAACAAATTAATAGCATTAATAGTGTCTTTATTAACTTCTATAACTTCACGTTTAGCAACAGGTACTTTATCATTGACTTTTTGTAATTGAGCAGGAGATTCATTCTCAACTACATTAGTTTCTTTTTCATCGTTTGCCATAATGTCAATGAGCACTTGTTTGTTTAACTACATTACAATAATAACACATTTTTCTATAACTATAAAATAATATCGCCAGAAATTTCATCTATCATTAAATTATTCTCTGTATCATTTATTACCATAATAGTATTATTCATCTTCTCCTTTAATAGCTTTTCTTCTTCGATAGTACTATTACAATATACTCTATATGTTTTAGTAATATTATCGCCAAATTTAACATTACTAAAACGAGTTTTAAGTTCAACAATATTATCACATAACGGAGAAGTAAATATAACCATGTCACAAGCTATTTTTAGCTCTACATTGGACGATTGTTTGATAGATAATATATTAATATTCCCATTGTTAAATCGCTTCTCATTAAGCGTCGATTGGGCTTGCGATTTGAGCATTCTAAATTGTCCTTTATTAACGCCAGACTTAACATAAATAGGATTACCTTCATCATCAGTAGCAATACAATCAGCAATACAATCATGATAATCACCACAAATTTTATAAACAATACCATCAGCAGACAGATTTTGATTATTATCATTTAAAAATTTAGTGATTTGCGCAGCAAATTCTCCACGCTTAGACACAATTAGTATTTTCTTATCTTTATTAGCATTACAAATATCATTAATAACACTTAGTTTATCAACATTATCAGTACATAAATCTCTTCTTAACTTAGCAATACTATAAAAATTTCGAGCTTTTTCTTCTAAAATATTAGGATTATAAATATCATCAATTTGCTTATAAAAAGCAATATTAGTATCTAAATCATGTCTCCAACCATTTTGCTTAGCAATATTATTACGAAATTCAGTAGCACTTATATTTAAAACTTCATCTCCATATTTACATTTTTCAATAGTTTTTAAATCTCCAAAAATAGAAACACAATCATTTATATAATTAGTATATTTATCATAAGTACTTCTATCAGTATCAGACATATCTACTCCAATCCTGTGTTCCTCTACGGGGGAATGAATATAGTCATTCCTTATTTTATTAGAAATATTATCTACATCAATATTAGGAAGTATTTCACGAGTACGAGTAATAAAATCATTATCCATAATATTCTCTGTAAGAATACTAATCATAAACTTACTATTATCATATAAATGATTAAGTAACATATATTTATCATTTATACCAACAGTAATAATTAGTTTATAAGAATAATGATATTTAGGATTAACATAATCGGCACTTAAAATTCTAATATTATAACCATCTTCTGTGGTCATATTATTAGCTTTAAAACAATCAACTAATTTCTTTCTTGTTTCATATTTATCTACAACAATAAAAATAGCATCATCTTTATTTTTACTATGAAATTTTAATATAATATTAAATACTATATCAGTAATAATTTCCTTAGTAAAACAATAAAAACTTGCACGACCTTTAAGACGTTGAAAACCATCAAGAACTTGTTGAATAACTTTTTCTTTAATCTTCATTATTGTCAAATAAAGAATTATACATACCAGAATGTTTTTTAATTAACATTTTACCAGATTTAAGTTTAGCTTTAACATCACCTTTTTGTTTAGTACTAATACCTAATTTAATAGGATCAATAATTTTTAATGCTTCTTTAAAATAATAATTATAATTAATATTGCGATATTCAATACGTTTATCATCTAAAGAATTTAATACAGTTACTTTATAACCAACACAAAGATTACTTTTTATAAGAGTATTATTGTTAACTTTCTTTACACTTCCACCTTGATTAGACACATAAAATCTAACATTTCTTTGGAGTTCTGTACAAGTTACTCCATCATCAAATTCAACATGAAATTGGCGTCCAACATTCTGAGACTTACAAAAGTCAAGAATATTATTACATTCATATAATGTTTCTAATACAGGTTTATTATAAATAAAATAATTAACAACAGCTTGTGCTACAACAGGCATATCATAACCTTTACTTAAATCAATCGCATACATTTTAGGGTGTAAAGCACCTTTATATGTAATTTTACTATTAATTTCTTCAACAATATAATTATTAATATCGCGATTAATATAACATTTATATTCTTCAGCGTCAGCATCTAATTTAGTAAGGTGTTTCCAATTATTAGAAATAGACTCAAATTTATCTTTATCTTTTTTATAAAGTTTAACAACTATACCATCAGTATTAGCACTTATAACTTCTATACCATTTAATTCAAGTTCTTCACAAAGCATTAAAATCATCAATTGTCCATTTATAGTAACTTTAAGAACAGCAAGTCTATCATAAAGACTACCAGATTCAAAACCTAATTTACCATAAATAGAATTAATAACAATCTTTAACGCTTGTGCAAGAATATCTTTTGGAATACCATCGATAAGATCTTCTTCACTATGTTTAGCAGCAATACGAGTATCTTTAAGCCAGCTAACAAGTTTTGTAAAAACACCTTCGTTTAAATGTGCAGGGGCAACATGATATACAGACATAATTGATGGATAGAAGCTGGAAATATCCCAATGTACATATATATAACTATCATCTGTAATATTATCCCAAATAGATGTTTTTTCTTTTGTACAATCCCCCGTAGAGGGATAATCAATATAAATTAGCTTACTCTTCAATTCTCTTGGAATATCTTGACTATGAAGTCCACCCGTTGCAATACTATAAACAAGTTTATTAATAGTTATTTCAAACCAGCCAGTATCATTATTGGTTTTAAGATATTTAAATTCAGGATATTTATTAGACACTTCTTTAAGAGCTTTTTTACTTGTTGAATAAACAACAACTTTTTTCATTTCTTCGAGAAGTTCTTGACATTCTTTAGTTTTAAATTTAATAAAAGGAAAAATAACTCTTTTAAAAGCCATAGCAGTACGTTCAGTTTTATTGCCTTGCCATTGATTTGGAGTTAAACCACTAAACTCGCTATAAAACTTTGTAAAAAGTTTATCAGCAATATTACTTCGAGAACTACTTAAAACATTAACTCCATAAGCAGAAGATATACTATAACGTAAACGAATTTCATCTATATAAAGTCTTATCATTTCACATAGAATAAAAGAATCATTCATATTATAATACATAGTAGGTTCAATCCATTCATCGATAATATATCTATCCCACTTTTCAACTAACTTATTAAGATTTTCAACATTTATGCCTTTAAGAGTATTATCTTTTTCATAAAAATGTTTATCTTTATCAGATATAGGAGGAAGTTCATATTCAAGTAGTTCATACCATTGAAGATTAATACTTGTTTGTTTAAGACTTTTAGGAAAATAAACAGTTTTTCCATTTTTATCAACTCCTTTGCCAACTTTATTAAGAGCAAATACGGTCATTAAATCAACGTCTGTATAAGGAAGTTTATACTTACTTAAAGTACCAAGTAAATAATCATGTTTAAATATTTCATAATCATTTTGAGAAGAAATAATCTTTTTTGAAGTTTCATATAATTTAGTAATAAGTTCTTTAGTATTATCTGTTTGATTAGAAAACATAAGAAAAGCGGCAACCATTAATTTATCATATTTAGAACTATTAAAACCAAACATATCGGTACGAACAGGAACTTGTTTTTCAACATCATTCTCTTTTTGTATTTCATAATGTGGTCTAAGTCCATTAATAAATCCAAGCATAGTTAATAGTTGAGAATCATCTTTATCAGTAATATAAAAGCTATATTTAACTACTGAACTAAGTTTTTCTTTAATTTCTTTTACAGTATATTTTTGAACTAATGGAATAGGAGCTTTTTTCTTATCGTTTTCATCATAACAATCTTTAAATACTTTAAGATAATCATTAACTTCAATTATACTTATACTAAAAAAGTTTTTTAAAACTTCAACATCATAAGCATAACTACGTATCATATATAGCCTCTTTAAATTGTCTTACAAAAATATCTTTAAGATTTTGATTATCATAATATATAACAGCAGGACTAATAACAGTTTTAACAATATATTTTCCTCTATTATAATTATATAAACCAAAATCATATAATTGTTTATCAAAAATAATTAATTTATTAGGTTTTATACGAATAAGTTCGTAATATAAATTACAAATACAATGTTTAATAGCTTCTTTTTCTAAATTAAAATCTGTTTTGTTAACACATTTAATAGCGCGAGTTACATAACAATCTTCAAGAAGTTCTTTATCTGTAATATCTTTATACGTATCCCGTACAATTTTTAATATAGTATTATAATTAATATCAGCTTTAATATCATAAGAAGGTAAAATAATCATAGTATTAGTAACTCTATTTCCTGTACCAAACACAATAGTATCATTTTCTTTACTATATAATTTTAAAGGGCAATTATAACAAGTGCTTATTTTATTAATAAATAATTGACTACTATAATGTTCAATACTTAATTTAATATTTTTAGTTTTACGTCTAATTCCCATAACATAAAATTAATTCTTTTCTTGCACGAGAACATGCTACATATAGTCTACGAAGTAAATCATCTTGATTAGAATAAGGACGACCATTTTTATCATAAACAATATCATTGACGTCCACAAATACAACATCATAAGTAGAACCTTGCATAAACATTGCGACTTTCATCGCAAACCTGACTATATCTTAAACTATTCAATATATTTCCAATTATATCCATAAGGTTTATATATAAGTTTGCCTGTAAGAACTTTATGAACATTACTATAAGCACTTTTACTTCCTATGAACTCATTAATTTCAAATCCGTATTCAAAACTTTTAATAAGATTATTTTCTTTATAAGCTCCAATTTTTATTTCTAATCTTTGAGCCATAGGATTATTTTTACCTTTTCTTATAGCACTTAAATGTTCAGCAAAACCTTTAGGTTTTTTACGTCCTTTAATAGCGTTGGAAATTTTACGTCCAATAATAGATTTTTCATTATCAGATTTATTAATTGCTGTATATCCACCAATACCCCCATTTGTTTCATTCAATAAATTAGGATTGATTTTACGATAATAATTTATATAATATTTTTCCATAAAATCAGCATCATTAAAAGGTTTATCAGTATCAACAACTCTTAATAATTTAACTTGAACTCTAAGAGGTAAATAACTATCAAGAAATTTAAATAATTTAGTCATAGTTCGTTTTCCTCTTTTAGCCTCATTAAGTTTCCAATAATGAGAATCTAATCTGTGTTCAATAGAAGTTCTTGTTTGTCCAACATAAATAACTTCTTGTGTACTTGGATATACAAGACCATAAATATTTATTATCATAACAATATAAATTTTAATTTCATTATAAATATATTATTTATGAATTGTAATTCCAAATAGTTTTATGAATAGTTTGTCCCCATTTCCCAGCATTACTGCCAGTACTCCTTTCGGATAGTCGATGAGCCTTACCATTAAAATGTTTCTCAACATAATGAGTGGTCTTGGTTGCTGATTGTCATATAATAATAATTTTTCAAGCATTCACGCTTAGATTTTCATCTTACGTTGTAGCATTATTATCTTCACGATGTTCCAGCAGTTAAAGGACTTTTACAAGAGCCAATACTAACTCTTATGACTCGTTATAGCAAAACCATAATCTAAATCTCTACTATAAATAATCTTTCCATTACGATTAACTATATTAGCAGCAATAAGATATTTCTTTTTAAAGTCATAATATTGTTTCCATTTATTTGCACGAGTGCCACCTGTAGCTTTTTTAGCAGTTTCTATTAAATCTGTAATAACTTTATGATATTTTAATATAGTAAATTTATCTCTATGATCTATAACAAATAAAGGTTTAGTAATATTACCTCCATGTACTAATTGAAATTTAGTTAAAAAACCTTTAAATCCATAAGTATCATCAACAAAATTAACAATATCATTAATTATATATTCTTCTGAATTATTGATAATGGTTTCCATAAATTCATTAACAATAGTTTCATAAGACATAATTAAATCATTTTTAGTAATAATACTTTTATCAGCATCTTTTATTATATTATTACGAATATAATTATTCCAATTAGAAACACAAGCATTAGTATATGCAATAATTCTATACATATCTATGTTATTGGTATATTCTTCATTTGAAAAACAACTATCTATAGTATTATTAAAATGAATTTTATTACATATACTAAAACCTTCTCCAATTTCATTATATATAGTAGCACCTACATTTTTACTTATATATTCTAAAAAAACATAACTTTTATTAGTAATATCACTTCGTAATAAATCTAATAAATTAGAAATAGGATTAGTTATAGATTGTCTAACAATTTCTTTTAATACAAAAACTTTATTACATTTATAAAAAGCACTTGATTTAGTTTCATTAACAGGAGCAAGTTGTGAAGAATCACCAATAAATATAAGTTTAATATTTAATTGTTTACATTGTTCACATATATAGTTAACAATTTTAGAAGGAAGCATAGAAGCCTCATCAACTAATAATAATTTAATATTATCAAGTTTTGGTTTAGCCATAGGATTAAATTGAGGATTATTAGGATCAAAATCTTCTAATCTTAAATCTAATCTTAAGCCAAGAGTACTTTGAATAGTATCAACAGGTCTATTTCCAAT
>ULOH01038374.1_pt1 | contig 49572 bp, 55 predicted proteins | sample 1952421 | NCBI WGS metagenome assembly ULOH01 (sample SAMEA4835599, study PRJEB28245) | human gut metagenome | biome: gut microbiome; material: fecal sample | place: Denmark | collected 2008
TAAATAGCTTTTTTAAGAAAAGAATAATACATATTTATGTAATAATATTTATTATAGTACTAGTATTGTTAACTGCAGGAATTTTAATGTTTAAATATCATGTTGAAGGCGAGCAAAATATGCCATTTAATTTAAAGAGTATAAGTATAATGAGTACAGCACAAACAGAGGATATAAAAAATGAAGGAGATACATGGAAAGCAAACTTAATCCAAAAAAATGATATATATTTTGCCTTCGAAAAAAATAGTAATTATAAAAAGCAAGACACAATAAAGAAAATAAAATTCTGTAATTTTATAATAAATAAAGAAACTGAAAAAGGAACAGTTGTAATATATAGACCAAGTACAAATGAATTAACATATGATTATAAAAATGAAGAATATATTGTAAATGATTCTCTAGAATATGAAGGAGCATTATCAACAAATCCAGAAGTTTTACAAATAAGTAATCAGGGTGGAATAATTGGTTTTAGCATTTTACAAAAAGATATAGGAGAATATACATATAACAAAGAAGAAAAAATTGTAAGTGATGGAAAACTTTTAGAAAAAGCAGGAATAGATATTGAAAATGTAAAACTTGAAGTAAGCTTTGATGTGATTATTGAAACTACATTAGGATATAATTTCAAATCTAATGTTAAATTAGATTTACCAACAGGTAATATATTACAAGATGGGGTTTCAACAAAAGAAGATTCAGAGTTAACAAACGTTATTTTTAAAAGATTTTAATATAAAAAACTTGATTAAGTTTAAATAAAATTATATAATAAGCATGGTATTTTTAAGTTAACTTTTGTATGGAGAGTAATTCAATAAAAAACTATGAATCTCGTCAGGTCCGGAAGGAAGCAGCGATAAGTAGCAAATTTTTATGTGGGTTGCTTTCCATAGAGAAGTTAACTTAAAATTTATATAAGAGGTGAGAAATTTGGGATATACTGCTTTATATAGAAAATTTAGGCCATTAAATTTTAGCGAAATGGTTGGACAAGAACATATAACAAGAACATTAAGAAACCAAGTTATTGAACAAAGAGTTGGACATGCTTATCTTTTTAATGGTGGAAGAGGAACAGGAAAAACATCAGCAGCAAAAATTTTAGCAAGAGCAGTTAATTGCTTAAATCCTAAAGATGGAGAGCCTTGTAACGAGTGTGAGATATGTAAGGCAATACTTTCTGGTTCACTTACAGATGTTGTGGAAATGGATGCCGCATCAAATAACAGTGTAGAAGATATAAGAGCAATTAGAGATGAGGTTAATTTTTTACCAACACGAGCAAAATATAGAGTATATATAATAGATGAGGTTCACATGTTATCAACAGGGGCATTTAATGCATTATTAAAAACATTAGAAGAGCCACCAGAGCATGTTAAATTTATTTTAGCAACAACAGAACCACAAAAACTACCAGCAACAATTCTTTCTAGATGTCAAAGATTTGACTTTAAAAGAATATCAACACAAGATATAATAAAAAGGTTGGAGATAATCTGTAAAGAAAGTAATATACAAATTTCTAAAGAAGCATTAGAATTAATTGCAATACTTTCAGAAGGTGCAATGAGAGATGCTATAAGTATTTTAGAAAGATGTGCAGCAGAGCAAACAGAAGAAATAAATGAAGATAAGGTAAGAGATTTAGTAGGAATACCTAAAATAACATATATAAATAAATTAGCAAAAGGAATTATTAATAAAGAACCAGAAGAGGCAATAAATATTGTAAATACTATATTAGAAGAGGGAAAGGATATTGATAATTTCTTATGGGAACTCATAAAATATATAAAAGATATTTTAGTATATAAATCTACATCAAAATTAGAAATATATAATCAAGAAGAAATAAAAAATATAAAGGAATTAGCAGATAGTACTAATAAAGAAAGATTATTAAGATTAATTTATGAATTGTCTGAATTAGCAAATAATATAAAATGGTCATCACAAAAAGCTATAATGTTTGAGGCCGGAATAATAAAAGCTTGTATGGAAGTAAATGTTGTGCCTCAAAATGTTGTAGCGCAAGAGCAAGTTGTAAATAGAAAACAAATAGCTCCTGTGCAAAAGCAAGAGAATATAGCAGTAGCGCCAAAAGAAAGAAAAATAGAACCTCAAAATCAAAGAAATAGTGCACCAAGTGCTTCATATTGGAATAATGTAATAAATAAGGTAAAACAAAGTGGTAAAATGGCTATATACGTAAACTTAATAGGAAGTAAAGCAAGTCAATTAAATGATATGACAGTGGAAGTAGAACTAGCAAATAAAAATGACTTTGGAAGAGAAATGCTAGAAAAATATGAAAATAAAGCACTAGTAGAAAAATTTGTTTCAGAAGAAATGCGGAAAAGCTATGCATTTAAAATTTATTACTAAAAGCGATAGTGCAAAAACAGTAAACAATAAAACTGGAATAGAAGATTTAGATATTCCAATTAATATAATAGATGAATAAAGGAGGATTTTAAAATGTCAAAAAGAGGTGGATTCCCAGGAATGGGTGGATTCGGAGGAATGAATATTAACCAATTAATGAAAGAAGCAAAAAAAATGCAAGCAGATATAGAAAAATCACAAACAGAATTACAAGCAAAAGAATTTGATGCAACAGCTGGTGGCGGTGCTGTATCTGTAAAAGTAACTGGTTCAAAAGAAATAAAAGAAATAACAATAAAAAAAGATGTTGTAGATCCAGACGATGTTGAAATGTTACAAGATTTAATTTTAACATGTGTAAATGAAGCTCTAAGAAAAGTAGATAGTGCACAAGCAGCAAGTATGGGAAAATACAATATTCCAGGGATGATGTAGTATGTCTTATTATTCACCATCAATAGAAAAATTAATAGAAAGTTTTGAAAGGTTGCCTAGTATAGGACATAAAACTGCTGTAAGGCTTGCATTTCACATGTTGGATTTAAGTAAAGAAGAAACAGATGAGTTTATAAATTCAATTATAAATGCAAAAGAAAAGTTAAAATATTGCAGCAATTGCTATAACATTTCAGATACAGACCCATGTCCAATATGTAGTAGCCCTAAAAGAGATAATTCTGTAATTTGTGTTGTAGAAGATGTAAGAGATGTAATGGCAATGGAAAGAACTCATGAATTTAAAGGAGTTTATCATGTTTTGCATGGTACAATATCTCCTATGAATGGAATTGGACCAGAAGATATAAAAATAAAAGAATTATTAAACAGAATCGCAAATAATGATATAAAAGAAATAATAATTGCTACAAATCCTAGAGTAGAGGGAGAAGCAACTGCGATTTATTTGTCTAAAATTATAAAACCATTGGGAATAAAAGTTACTAGAATTGCACACGGAATACCAGTGGGTGGAGATTTAGAGTATACAGATGAAGTTACTTTAAGTAAAGCTTTAGAAGGAAGAAGAGAGTTATAAAAAACACCTCAATTTATTATATGAGGTGTTTTTTGTATTATTTAAACAAATTACAATTTCTCTAGCAATGTTTCACAAATATCTCGTGTTGAATTTTTCTTTGCTAAAAGTCTTGCATTGATTTTCATTTTTTGTAACTTTTCTGGATCATTTAATATTTTGTATAATTCTTCTTCTATTTTATCATGTTTTTTTAGCCAAACAGCTACTCCTTTTTGTTCCAAAAATTCTGCATTTTCTTCTTCTTGACCTGGAATTGGATTAATAACAATAATAGGTAATCCAGAAGCCAAACTTTCTGTGGTTGTAAGGCCACCAGGTTTTGTTATTACTAAATCAGAAATACTCATAAGCTCTGGAATTTTATTTGTATATTTAATAATTTTTACATTTTCACTAGAATTTATTTCTTCTACTAATTCATCAAATTGTTTTTTCATTTTATCATTTTTTCCAGATATAGCAATTACTTGCAAATTAGAAAAGTTTTCTATTATAGATTTAAGCATATTAAAAACTTTGTCTTTTCCAAAACCTTGCTCACCACCTGCAAAGAATAATATAGTTTTTTTGTCTGGACTTAATTCAAATTCAGATAAAATACTTTCTTTATCATAATGAGCTAGGAAACGATTGGATAAAGGAATTCCAGTTACTTTTATTTGAGTTTCTTTTATTCCTCTATTAATTAAATCTTCTCTCATACCATCATGGGCAACAAAAAAGTAATCTACATATGCTGGATACATAAGCCATTGGCTATGAGGAGCGTAATCTGTGATAATTGTTGCAATTTTGCAATTGATTTTTTTCTTCTTTTTTAAAATTGCACACATGTGACTAGCAAATGGATGTGTACAAATAATTAGGTTTGGTTCATACTCTTGCAATAGTTTATTTAACTTGATAGACATTAATTTTTGAGTTTCGTCATTCATTTTTGCAACGGCACCTTTTTCAGCACCGTAATATACTTTTTTCCAAATCCAATGAGCATTTTTAGCCATGTCAGAATAAGCTTTTGTTGTTACTTTGTTTAACGCTTTATTAACATATTCAACGCAATCTACCATTTCTATTTGATAGTTATTATAATTCGAATCTATATATTCTTTTATACTTCTTGCAGCAGACAGGTGACCACCACCATAAGAACCATAAAATATTAAAATTTTCTTCATAAAAAACCTCCATAGAAGACAAATTATTTTAAAATTCAACATAAAATTAGTTTTACCTATTATATCATAAAAAATTATAAAAAAAGTATAATTTTACAAAAAACAATGCAAACTATGTTTGATGATGAAAATTGGAATTTATAATAAATAGGAGGAAATTTTGAAAACTATATTTTATATTTTTATAACAATAATTTTAGCAATTTGTTTAATATATTTTTCTACAAGTTTAGTGGACAATGAAGTTATTGCTGCGACAGGAAGTTCTACTTCAGATGTTCAATTAATAGCAAGAGCCATTAATCGGGGAAGCAAGAGGAGAAAGCTATGAAGGACAAGTTGCAGTGCGGTGCAGTTATATTAAATAGAGTAAAACATGCGGATTTTCCAAATACAATTGCTGGGGTAATTTATCAACCGAGCGCATTTACAGCAGTTTCTGATGGGCAAATAAATCATCCTATTAGTGAAGATTCAACCGTTGTAAAAGCTGCTCAAGATGCAATAAATGGTTGGGATCCTACAAATGGATGTATATATTATTTTAACCCAAATACTGCAACAAATAAGTGGATTTGGTCAAAAACAATTGTAAAAACAATTGGAAAACACCATTTTTGTAAATAATTATAGTAAAGGAGAATATTAATGAATAAATATTTAAGTTCAATGAAAAAAAATTATATTTATGGAATTTTAATAATATTACTAATTGCTAGTATCATTTTAGGTTATTTTTTATACAAAGAAAAAAAAGAATATGCTATTACAACTCAAAATCAATACAATTTTGCTTTATATGAATTAATAGATTATGTACAAGATTTAGAAAATTATTTAGCTAAAGCAACAATTACAAGCACTCCAGAACACGGAGCAGAGACATTAACAAAGGTATGGCGAGAAGCAAATTTGGCACAAGTTTATTTAGCACAATTACCTATATCTAGTAATGAGCTTTCTAATACTTCAAAGTTCTTAAATCAAGTAAGCGAATATAGTTATTCTCTTTCAAGAAAAAATATATATAATGAAGAATTAACACAAGAAGATCTAGATAATTTAAAAGAGTTACATGAATATAGTAAAGAATTAAAAAATACATTAAATCAACTTGCAACAGATATGAATGAACGGAAGAATAAGTTGGGAAGAACTTACAAAAGATACAAAGACTGCTTTTGCACAACAAGTTGATAATTTATCTGCTGCTACATTTAGTAATATAGACGAAAATTTTGGAGAATATGCAGGATTAATATATGATGGAGCTTTTTCTGAACACATGGAAAGTGCTGAAAAGAAAGGCCTTACAGGAGAAGAAATAGATGAGAAAAGAGCAAATCAAATAGCAAAAGAGTTTATTGGAGAAGACAGAATACAAGAATTTAACTCTAATGGGCTAATAGAAAATGGAAATATTCAGGTCTATGATTTTAATGCTAAAATAGATGATAATGGAAATAATAATAATTTAACAATATCAATAGCTAAAAAAGGTGGACATATTGTAAATATGAATTACAACAGAGAGGTAAAAGCAGAGGTAATAAGCCAAGATGAGGCAAATGAAAAAGGAAAAGAATTTTTAAATTCACGTGGAATATCAAATATGAAAGCAACTTACTATTTGAAAGAAGGTGGAATTGTAACAATAAATTATGCATATGAGCAAAATGGAGTAACAATTTATCCAGATTTAATAAAAGTAAAAGTTGCATTAGATAATGGGGAAATATTAGGTGTAGAAACATCAGGATATTTAAATAATCATACTGAAAGAACATTTACAAAAGCAAAAATATCTATAGAAGAGGCAAAAAGTAAATTAAATAAAAGCTTAGAAATTACAAGTGAAGGAATGGCAATTATTCCAACAGAGTGGAAAACAGAAATATTATGTTATGAGTTTAAAGGCAAAATAGATGATACTGATTTCCTTGTTTATACAAATGTTGAAACGGGAAGGGAAGAAAATATTTTAGTTATTATAGATACACCTAATGGAATATTAACACAATAAAAAAGAAGAAATTGCAAAAGAATTAGGAGTATATGAAAAAGTAAAACATGATGGCGGATGGGGAAATGTATCTGCAAAAGATTGTGGTAGCATTGATGCAAAAGCAATTGAAATAGCAAACAGAAAGGCATAAGAAAAAAGAGAAACAAGGAAGTTTAACTTATACTTCCTTGTCTTTTTTATTGTATTTTGAAGAAATAATGGAAAATAATAAATATATTGAAGGTGATGCAATAAAAGCTAACATTAAATATTGATCATATCTATAACGAGGTTGAACCTCAATTAATAAGTGTGCACAAAAATAAAGTATAAAAACAATTTCAAATAGTATTTGTGTCTGATATAAATTATTTTTAGTATTATAAAACTTGCTTTCTTTGACATTAATAATGACTGTTAATAAACTGAAAACAATTAATAAGAAGTATTGCACATATCCATAGTATTTTATAAAAATATAACTTTTGCTATTTTGAACCTTGTTACCAGAAAAACCAATTTGATTATCTTCTTCACCACAAAAAACTAACATTTTATTTTTTATATGACCAAAAGTTTCCTTAGTGTTTTGTGTAAATTTATTAACTATGAAATTTTTACATTCATTATTATACAGTTCATAATCAAAATTTAATTTTTGTAAGTCAAAGTAAACTTGTGTTTTTTCAGCAGTTTCTGTAGGTATATTATAGATTCCGTTTCCATGTATTCCAAGTACAAATTTAAAATATTTAGCATTAGAAGAAAGCGTAGAAGTAGGTACAACATTTAAATTCAACAAACTATAGTCAAATATTTTCATAGTAGAAAATGCAGATAAAATGATTAATAAAAACCCTATAAGAAAAGTTTTCCAAGTTTTAAAATTATTAATTAAAAGCTTCCACAAAAGGAACAAACAAAAAGATATTAAAATTATAATAGAACTTGGTCTGATTATATTTGCAATACCTACTAAAATACCACTTAAAACATAATAAAAACATTTATCCTTAATAAAAAAATATATAGATAATATTACGAGTAAAGTGGAAAAATGTTGATTGTTTATTATTGAAGAACCAGCTATGTTAAAAAATAATAAACTATATATTATAGAAGATATAATTCCAATTTTTTTTGTATATACTTTAGAAGCGATTTTATAAACAAAGACATTAGTTAAACTCATAAATAATATTTCAAATATTTTTAGAAATATTAAATGGCTACCAAAAATCTTTATAACTAATGCAAGATACATTACAAAACCGGTTTGAAAATTATAAAAATAAAAATAATTAGTTTTATCAAAACTTAACATATTAAAAGTACCGATTAACTACTGAATTGGCACCTTTTATAAGTACTTCGTAATCGCTTACTGGTTCAGTCTTTGCATAGATTCCCCATACTGCATATATTAAAAACGAAAAAATGAAAATCAACAAATTATAGTATTTAAAATTTTTATTATTAATTAATTTGTAAATAATAAATAACATTGTTAATATTAATATTATAGATAAAAAAGTTATTTTAAATGTAGGATGCTCCAGTTGGTAAATACAACATGAAAATATATAATAAACAAGAATAATTCCAAGAACAATTTCAATTCCATAGATTAAAAAGTTCATACAATGAGTTTTTTTCATTTTCTATCCTTTCTAAATACAAATAATTTACTAAATATATAGTTTCCTATTATAACAGCTACTTGAGCAACCAATGTAAATATTACTACATATAAATCTGAATCTAGTTTTAATAATGTTACGAAGAACCACATTATAAACATTTCCAATAATAATGTTGCAATTCTTGCTACTACAAAACTTATAAATTCTTTTAACTTATTTTGATTTTTGCTCTCAAATACAAATTTTCTGTTTGTAAAATAAGCAAAGATTACTGCTACTACCCATGAAATTATTATAGCAATTTGCAACTGAAATCCATTAGTTGGATCAAGTATTGTAAATAATAAAATATATTTTGTTATTAAATTAACAAGAGTTGTTAATACTCCAAAAATTAAATAATTAATTATTTCTTTATATTTTATATATAATTCTTTAATTCTTTTTATCATCTTTTCACCTTATTCTATATTTATTGTTTTATCGATTATATATTGTGGACGTTCTTTGCTTTCATCATAAATTCTACCAATATATTCAGACATCATCCAAAGAGATAACAATTGAACTCCGGCAAAAAATGTTATAGCAACCATAATAGAAGTCCAACCTGGAGTTATATTATTCCAATCAAATATAAAAGATAAAAGAGCATAAATCAAAATTATAAATGAGATAAATATAGATAGTATGCCAAATCCACCTAGTATTTTTAATGGCTTAGTAGAAAAACCTATAATACCATCTGCGGCAAGTTTAAGCATTTTCTTTAATGGATATTTTGTTTTACCTGCAAAACGTTCTTTGCGCTCATACTCATAAGCATATTGTTTATAGCCAACCCAACTAAATAAACCTCTTAAAAATTTATTGTGTTCTGGCAAAGAATTAATAACATCAACAACTTTTCTATCTACTAATCTAAAATCTCCAGTATCTTTTGGAATATCTACATCAGATAGTGCATTTAAAGTTTTGTAAAACATGCTTGCTGTAAGAAGTTTAAATTTAGATTCACCATCACGTTTTTTTCTTTTTCCATAAATTACTTCATTACCTTGTTCCCAAAGTTTAAGCATTTCGGGAATCAATTCTGGAGGGTCTTGCAAATCTGCATCTATTATAACTATTGCATCACCAGTAACATATTTTAAACCAGCAGTTACTGCACATTGATGACCAAAATTTCTAGAAAAAGAAATTATTTTAACATTTTTATCTTTTTTTGCTATGGTTTCTAGTATGCTTAAAGTCTTATCTTGACTACCATCATTAACAAATATTATTTCATATTCGTAGTTCTGAATAGAATTACAGACTTTAGTTATTCTGTTATAGCATTCTTCAGCTACTTCTTCTTCATAATACATTGGTATAACTATAGATAATTTTTTCATAATATAACTCATCCTTTTTTATTATATTTATTTATTATTGCATCTACTATTCGCTCACTTGCATGTCCATCTCCATAAGGATTAGAAGCTTTGCTCATTTTGCTATATTCTTCGTTATTTGTTAATAATTTTTTAGTTTCGTTGTAAATTGTTTCTTCATCTGTACCAACAAGTTTTAATGTACCGGCTGAAATGCCTTCAGGTCTTTCTGTTGTATCTCTTAAAACTAATACTGGTTTTCCAAGAGACGGAGCTTCTTCTTGAATTCCGCCACTATCTGTTAAAATAATATGAGATTTAGCGATGAAATTGTGGAAATCTATTACTTCTAACGGTTCAATTAATTTTACTTTATCGTCATCACCGAAAATTTCATTTGCAACTTCTCTTACTTTTGGATTTAAGTGAACAGGATATACTACTTTAACATCGTCAAATTCATCTACAATTCTTCTAATAGCTTTGAACATATGTCTCATAGGTTCACCTAAATTTTCTCTCCTATGGGCTGTAAGAAGTATTAATTTATCATTACCTAACCAATCAAAAATCTCATTATTATAGTCTTTTTTTACGGTAGTTGCAAGAGCATCAATTGCTGTATTACCCGTAACGAATATATTTTCTTCTTTCTTACCTTCTTTTAATAGACTGTTTTTACTGTTTTCCGTTGGCGCAAAATGCATATCTGCTAAAACCCCAACCATTTGTCTATTCATTTCTTCTGGGTATGGAGAATATTTATTCCAAGTTCTAAGACCTGCTTCAACATGACCAATATCTGTTTGGGTATAATATGCAGCTAAAGCACCAGCAAATGTTGTTGTTGTATCTCCATGCACTAAAACAATATCGGGTTTTTCCTTGTTCATAACTTCTTCTAAGCCTTTTAAAGCTCTACTGGTTATATCACTTAACGTTTGACCAGACTGCATAATGTTTAAATCATAATCTGGTTTAATATCAAATACTTCTAATACTTGATCAAGCATTTGTCTATGTTGTGCTGTTACACAAACAATGCATTCAATTTCTTTTCTTGATTTTAATTCTTTAACAAGAGGAGCCATTTTTATGGCTTCTGGTCTTGTACCGAAAACTGTCATTACTTTAATCATATTTGCCTCCTTGAATTAGTTTATTCTTGCTTTGCGAATTTTAAAAATATATTTTACATTGCTATTAAAAAACCTTTTAAACCTTTTGGGTTCTCTAATAATTCTATATAGCCATTCCAAATGTAATTTTATAAATATTTTTGGAGCTCTTTTTTTGACACCACTCAGAACGTCAAAACTTCCTCCTACTCCAATAAAAATACCTTTATCAAAATCGTTTATATTATTATATATTAATAGCTCTTGTTCAGGAATGCCTAATGCAACTAAGATAACATCTGGTTCTAACGTTTTAATCCTTGTAAATACAGCTTGTCTATCTTTTTTATACCCATTTTCATACCCAGCGATAATTGCATTAGGATACTTTTGTTTTATTGTATCCACCAATTTTTTTACAATCTCTTTTTTTGCACCAAATAGGAATATACTTTTATTAAGCTCATTACAATATTTAAATAGTTCGGAGCATACATCAACACCTGGAATAGTGCCAGGTAATGTATAGCCTAACATTTTTGCACCCTTAACTATTCCAATTCCATCAGCAATAATTGTTGTTTTATCGTCTAACAAAGCTTTTTTAAAATCACAATTGTTTTCCGCTGTCATTAACGTTTCTGGATTAGCTGTTACAACAAACATCCTTTTATTTGAAATTAAATTTTTCTTTACAAGGTCATAAAAATCATTTTTTGAGCCTTTATATAATTTGTTGAAATATTCTTTCATTTTTTACTCCTAAATCTTTTTAATTCGTTTTTTAAATTTACATAGTTGCAATACAATTTTATAGAGAATTTATTATTTAATTTCATTCTTAAAAATTCCCTCATTCTATTTTTAAAAGTATTATTATTTAACCAACTACCTAAAAAAACATGTACAGTTAAAGAATTACGAGAGGGATTACAAAGAACATCGTCTTTATATACTTTTATTCCTTCGGGCAATTCCTGCTCTATATTACCAGTTTTACACCCATATTTTTCAATTAGTAAATTAGAAACAGATATTGTATTATTGTCTTTAAAATTACCTTCTAATTCTAAATTAGTGTAATAATCTAGCATATCTTTAATTAGAGGGTGTTCCTTTTCTGCTCCAAATACAGCTGTAAAAGGATATTCGGGAGCCTCAAAACCAACAAATGCTCTTGAATTTAATAAAGAGTCTAGTTTATCTATTACAAACACATCTGTGTCAAGGTAAATTCCACCATAGTTGTATATAGCATATGCCCTTACGTAATCACTAACAAAAGCCCATTTTTTATTTTCATACATTTTTTTTACAAAAGAATTACTATTTATATCAAAGTTTTTTTCATTCCATTCAATAAATTCGTAATCCTGTAAATGTTTCTTCCATGTTTTTATACATTTTTTTATTTTGGGCGGTTTTTCTTTCCCACCCATCCAAACATAGTGAATAATTTTAGGTATAGCCAAAATATAACCTCCTATTTTTTTACAGTTATTTTTACATATGGATATATGCACAGAAATTTCGCCAAATTAATTGCTAAAACTTTTTCATCGTCATTATCTACTTCTATACAATTAAATCCTTTCTGCATTTCTTTAAATAAATCATAATAACAAGAAGATAATTGATTATTAAATAATTTATTAGTAAAAGCTCGAATATCTTTTCCTAAATATATTTCTTCATTTTTTAAATTACTTAAATTTATTGTCCTGTTAGAAGGATTTTTATAAAAAGATACAATTGATTTCAAGAATATATTTTCTGAATAATCAGCTCCATAAAATGATTTGACTTTATTTTCTATTATTTTATATCTATTTTTTGTTGGTTTATTTAAGTAAAAAGGAATAAAATAATTTCCTAAATGTAGCTTTCTAATACCTTTTACTCTAGTTAAGCTCCAAATAAGTTTTTGGAAATGATATAGAGGAATTGTATAATAGTTTAATAAAATACTTAGTGTTCTTAATTCTCCATTTAAAACATTAAATTTACCAATATTATTATTTATATAATTTGATTCATGAATTCTATATTTTAAAATAGGAATTTTAACAGTTTTAACATTTAATATTTTAGGATTATCTTGCAAATCAATCCAAAAAGGAGTATTCCAAGACAAATAATTATTTTTGACATGGTTTATATAAATTTCTTTTTTCCATAAAGCTACATCGCCATATATGTTAGCGCCGCCATTTAATAATAATATTGCAGGAACACATTTCGAATTTCTATACTTCAGCGCTTTCCAACAATTGACTACTCTAGAAGAATCATTTATTATTTGCAAATCGCCAATTATGGCATCATAATTTGACGATTCAATTAGAGGAATAATCTTTTCAAAAAAGTCAGTAGAAGGCAACAGATCATCAGAATGCAACACAAAAATATAGTCACCGGTAATATAATTTAATCCATTTAAAATTGCATTTAACTGATCTTTATTTTCTTGATATATGTATTTTATTTTATTTTCAAGATTATTTTCTTTTTTAAAATTTTCAATTATGCTTTTAGTATTATCAGTAGAACCATCATCTATAATAATGGACTCCCAATTTGTATATGTTTGACTACTTAGAGAAGTTAATGTCTCTGTTATGCTTTTAGAATCGTTATATGTTGGTGTTAAAACGGTTATCTTTTTCATCTTAATCCTCTTTTCTTAATCTTTTTAAAAAAGTCAATTGCTTTGTTAAATAGAAAAATACAAATGAAATAACTAAGTTCAATAATCCAATTATGCATCCATAAATTAAACATTCTATAACACTTGAATATACTGTTTTAAAAGCTGAATGTATCCATAGTATTTCTGTTATTGCAAAAGCAAAATTTATAAAGCAAAATAAATAATATTTATATGGTTTGCTTTCTAATATCTTATTAAAAATAACAAAAGGTTTTGTCATAAAATCTGCTATTAAAAGTGAAATTACAGTACCTATTAGTACACCAGAAATTCCTAAAGGCTTTACTAATATTAAAGATAACGATAAATTAATTATTATTTCTAATATTACAAATAATTTTATTTCTTTAAACTTTCCAGAAGATAAAGTGAATACCTTCAAGGGTGTTCTTATTATTTGATAGAATAGAATTATTGTAAATAATATCGCAAACATTGCAGAAGTTTCAACTTTATTTTGGTACCATAAATTAATAAACTGATTTATTACAAAATAGAAAGGTATACAAATAACTGTTGCTAAAAAGAACATTAATCCATTAAATTCATTAAATATTTTTATAGAATGCTCTTTATCTTCTAAGAGAAGATCACCAATTCCAGACAATGTTGCACCAGAAATTTTATCTATAAATTGTTTTAATGCTTCAACAAAATAATTATATGTAGAATAAACTACTACATGGCTTAGTCCTATAAATTTAGATATTATTATTATATCTATGTTGTTCGTGAGTACTGTTCCTAACGTGTTGACAAATAAATGTTTGACATTCTTCAACATGCTAAAATCGCCTTTGGCTTTCATGTTCAAGTCAGGATGTTGCTTTTTGCATAATATTATAATCAAAAGATTTGCAACTAAACTACAAATAATTAGACTTATTAATAGTTCTATTAAATCTAAGTGTAAACAAATTATAACAATTTCAAGAATTGCTTTAACTACTGCTACTATTTGAAATATTAAGTTTGGAATATATTTTTTTTGCTCTGCATCAAAAAGACTTCTTTGAGGTATACTAAAGTAGTATATAGCTTGACTTATTAAGTAAAGTATAAAAGTAATTTGAATATATGTACTTGAAAGTCCTCCAGAATCTTTTACAAAAAATGTTACAAAAAACGAAAGTACTAATCCAATAAATAATATTATAGCTCCAATTGCATTAAAAATGGGTCTAGCTGCGGACATTATGGAATTTATCTGGTTATTATTCTTTTCTTTTACTGGTTTGTATAATTGATATAACAAAGCACTACCAATACCACCTTCAACCAATACTAAGTATGAAACGATTTGGTTATATAATTGGTATAAACCAAGTTTTGCTTCACCTAAGATATTTATAAAAAGTTTAATCTTTACTATTCCAAGTAACAAAATTATAACTTGAGGTAGCGCATCTGTTATAAAATTAATTATTGCACGTTTAGTTCTCATTGAAAATCTCCTATGTATTTTTTAATCTTTTTAACAGTTTGTAGAAAGTAATTAAAAGTTTATTATTACTTACAAAAATCTTACAGGTTAATTGATATATTTTGCTTTGCATTTGAAAATATTTATTTTCCATCCAATTAGGGAATTTAGAATTCATAGTATCAATTATTTTTAATATCATATTATTAGTGCCTTTGTATTTCAAAAATCTGCCACACCCAGCATATAACAAATGATTTATATATAAAAATTCTAATTCATTGTCATACCCTTTTCCTTTAAAACTACTATACAAAGTATCCATTACATTAAAAATTGATTCTAATTTTTTGCTATATTTAGTTTGATTCATTGTAGAATTTTGCCTGATTACGTAGTGATATAAAATTTCATTGCAATACGATATTTTATTTGAATATAAAGCAAGTGCAGGAATAACAGCTAAATCTTCATATATATTTCCTTCTAAAAATTTTATATCATTTTTCTTAAAGATATTTGAATTTATTATTTTTGAACAAGGACCTGCAACGCACAGTATATAACTTTTGTTTATATTATCTGCTTCAATATACAATGATTTTTTTTCTATATTTTTATTGCTATATTCTTCAACATAGTCGCATAGAACAATGTCAGAATTGTCAGATTTTGCTATATTATAAAGTTTTTCTAACATGTTAAGCTCAATATAGTCATCACTATCAATAAAAGTTATAAACTCACCTGAGGACATTTGAATTCCAATGTTCCTAGCTATAGCTTGTCCTTCATTTTCTTTACTTGTATATTTTATATTATTATATTTTTTTGCGTAGTTTTTAATAACATTTAAAGAATCATCTGTAGAACCATCATCAATTAATATTATTTCAATATCCTTTAATGTTTGATTAACTACAGTAGATAAGCAGTGGTCTAAATATAAGCTGCTATTAAAAACAGGAATTATTACACTAATTTTATACAATTTGTTTCTCCTATATATTATTTAAAAATTTATTCCATTCCTTTGATATTGCCTCTTTCGAGAATTTTAATGCAGTATTTTTAGAATTTTTTGAAAAATATTGCATTTTAGAAGAATCATTTAGTAATTCTTCTATTTTAGTAATCATTTCTTCGGCATTTCTATTTTTAACTAAAAAACCATTTTTATTATTTTCTATTATTTCATTAGCACCTTGAGCACTGTCAAAAGCTATTAGTGGCAATCCATAATTTGCTGCTTCTACTAATACTAACCCAAAAGATTCAGAATGCGAAGTCATTACATAGATAGATGAATTCAAATATTCATTCTCTAATTCTTCCGAGTATTTAGTTCCACATAAAGTTATCTTTTTTGACAAGCCTAATTTATGTATTTTAGTTTGTAAAATTTCTTTTTCTGGGCCATCTCCAACAATATGTAAGTTCCAATCGGGATGTTTTTGATAAAATAAGTTAAAAAGATCAATTAAATCATCAAAACCTTTTATTGGATCTAGCCTTCCAACGGAAATTAGTCGTTTACTTGATAAATTACATGTCTTACTAGAAACATTATCTATAAAGTTAGGAATATATATTACTTTAGGTTTACTTATTTTTTTACTATAAAAATCACATAATTCTTTTGAAACAGGCATAAAATAATCAAAATTCTTTAAAGACCTTATCAGCTTTTTAATATACTTTACATTGTTATTATGATGATTATGTTCTTGAGCTATCTTTATAATATTGCTTTTTGCATATTTACTAACCCAGTTGTTGTGGAGAATTCTAGTAGATATTACAATATCACAATCTAAATTTTTAATAGCATTAACCATAAGTTTTTTTCTTAATATTAAAATTTTAAAACTTTTAAAAGCTTCAAAAACTAATCTTATTAAATTAAAATTTTTAAGTGCATTTTTTATTTCTTGTTTATTTGGTTCTAAATTTGTAGTTAAATAATTTATTGTGACTTTATTGCTTATATAAAAAGCTGGTGAATTTCTTAATTTATATGTTGAAATAATTTCAACATCATTATTATCAGACAATAAATTTGCTAAATTTGAAATGACTTTTTCTGCTCCACCAGTTCCTAAATGAAGAGCAAGTATAACTATTTTTTTATTCATTGATTAAATCCTCTTTTGATTTTAAAGTATTAAATAATTCTAATATATTAATTGCCAAGAAGATACTTACAGCAGGAGCTGTAAAAACATGACCCGCAAGAAGTGCTATACCACATCCCATTAATATTGCATATAATGTAAAAATTGTATAATTATTTTTAATATTAACAACAAAATTGCTAAACAATTTTTTAAATAAACTTATAGCAATAAGTATTAAAGGAATAATGTATATTAATGTTCCTAAAATACCATGACAGAAAAATATATCAAAATAATCAATTTCAACTAATTTGTTTTCATGTATTCCAGTTTCAGTTGAATATGAAATGTAACCAGTTCCAGTAAGTTTAGTAATAAAAGAGCTTTTATTATACTTCTGAAATGTATTCTTTAGATAGTTATTCCTTCCGCTTAAAAGTTTTGCTTGAGTTTCCTCTGGGAGTGGTTTTGATGGCTTTGCCTGAGGGATTGGTGAGACGCTACTAGATTTACCACAAGTTATGCCAATGTTTGTGTTCTTCCCTGCTGGAGTATATGCAACAAATGAAAAGGAAAGTATAATCATTAGCGATATAGCAATAAATTGTTTATAAATAGTTTTTCTTTCTTTAGTAAACATTTTTATACCAGCTAAGATAAATGATAAAGCTAATAATACAAATATTGATAATGCAGAAACTTTAGTTCCAATTTCTAACATTGTAAAAATTGTTGCAATACAAACTATAAAGTTGATAATACTAAATTTTTCATTAATAAGTTTCCAAAAACATATTGGTGCTAACATTGCAAGAATAGCACTAGTTTCATTACCTGCATAAAACAAACCAATACTACCAAATTTATCATTATTAGGATATGTTGGATAACCAATAGAAAAAATCCTACATATAATAATTGTAGCAATATATATAATTAAAGAAATGTTCAAGTATTTTTCTAAAGAAATAAAATTCTTTTCTTTGTTTATTTCATATAAACTAATCAATATTATAGGAAAATAAAATACTTTTACAATTCCTTTTATTTGTGTAAAAATCATAGAAAAATTATATTTTAAGTATGAATTTACAAGGTAGACAACGGCGTATAACGCTATAAAAGAATAATAAATTATAAGTTTTATTTTATCTTTTTTAGGTACCTTTATAATAGAATAAATCATTACGAATAACATAAAAAATACTCTAATGACAATTCCTAAAGAAAGTGTTTCTGATATGTTCCTAATGCACAAAGAAGTTATAATATCGATTATTGGTTGAAGTAATATATAAACAATAAAAATATTTTGAAAATTTATCTTATTAAAAAATCTTGACTTTTGTATACTAATCATTTTTTTTCTCCTTTTTTACTCTAAAAATATCCTTATATCCAAGTGCTACAATTGCGATTACTAACAAGGCAAAAGAAATTGCTTTCCATAAGCCACTCTCTAATAAAATAATTGCAAACAATCCAAAAGTTGCACTTATTCCATATAAAATAAATACAGCTTGCTTTTGAGAATAACCTCTATCAATAAGCTTGTGATGCAAGTGACCTCTATCTGCTTTAAAAACCGCTTTTATAGATTTTTGCTTAATAATTCTTCTTATTATTGCAAAAGAAGTATCAAATATTGGTAAAGCAAGAACTAAAAGTGGTGCTATAATTATTATTGCTGTATAGGTTTTTGCAACACCTAATATAGAAATTACTGCGAGTACAAATCCAATGAAATTTGAACCAGTATCTCCCATAAAAGTTCTAGCTGGATTAAAATTAAAAGGTAAGAAACCAAGTAATGAGCCAGCAAGAGCTGTTGCAAATATTATTGATATAACTGGTGATGAATTTAATATAAATATAAACATTAGACAAATAGATGAGATTAAAGAAACACCCGATGAAAGACCATCTAATCCATCTAACAGATTTATTGCATTTGTAATTCCTACTATCCAAAATACAGTAAATACTTTTAAAAATATTTCATTTGCAAGTATTGAAGTAGGTGAAGTTTCTAAAATTTTATCAATAACTATTCCACTAGCGACTACAATAGTTGCAGCTATAATCTGTCCTATTAATTTTACAATAGGTTTAATTCCTTTTGTGTCATCAAAATAACAAAAGACTTCTAAAACTATTATTCCAAGAAGAAATCCAATTAATTTTATATAATAATTATTTGTAAAAATATCTAATTTTTTTTCTATTATCATTGCAATAATTAAATAAATTGCAGAAACAAGAAAACCTGCAACAATTGCAATTCCACCAAGTCGTGGCATTATTTTTTTGTGAATTTTTCTCTTATCTTTTGGTATATCTAGAGCTTTAACTTTTCTAGCAAGCCTAATGCTATAAGGTGTAAAAACATAAGTAGTTATAAAGGCAAGAAGAAATGTAATTGCTATGTCTCCCCACATGTAAAAACCTCCTAACTTAAAGTTCCGTAATGATTTTATATTCAAAAGCAGATTTTGTCAATAAAAAACGATTCATTATAATATTTTTATATAATATTTTGCTTAAATAGGTTAAAACTATTTTCATTTAATGAAAAATGTTATAAAATAGGCATAAAATGAATACTAATTAAAAAGAGGGAAAAGACATGAACAATAAAAATATAACTGTAAATAAAATAGTGGAAATATGTAATGGAAAATTATTAGCAGGTGAAAAAAATATAGAAATAGAAACATATTCTAAAGATACAAGAACATTAAAAAAAGGTGATATGTATTTAGGAATAAAAGGCGAAAAAATAAATGGAAACAATTATATAGAACAAGCATTTATAAACGGAGCAATTGGATGTATTACAGATGAGAATGTAAATGAAGAAATAATAAACAAGTATAAAGAAAAAGTAATTATAAAGGTAGAAAACACAATAAAAGCAATTCAAGAGTTAGCAAAATATAAAAGAAGTTTATATGATATACCTGTAATTGCAGTAACAGGAAGTGTAGGGAAAACCAGTACAAAAGATATTATAGCAAATGTATTGGAACAAAAATACAAAGTACTAAAAACAGAAGGAAATATGAATAATCATATTGGTTTACCAATGACATTGTTAAAATTAAAAGACCATACAGCAGTTGTTGTAGAAATGGGAATGAATCACTTTGGAGAAATAAGTTTATTAACAAATATTGCAAAGCCAACAGGATGCGTAATAACAAATATAGGAACATCTCATATTGGAAATTTAGGATCAAGGGAGAATATATTAAAAGCAAAATTAGAAATATTAGAAGGATTAGACAAAAACGGATTCGTTTTAATAAACAATGATAATGATTTGTTACACGAGTGGGCAAAAAAAGAAAAAAGATATAAAATATATACATATGGGTTAGAAAATAATAGTACATATATGGCAAAAAAAATTACTACATTAGAAAATAGTAGCGAATTTGAGATAAATGGAATAAAAGGAAACGTGCCAATAGGAGGAATTCATTTTGTATATAATTCTGTCTGTGCATTTGCTGTAGGGGATATATTAAATGTAGAAAAAGAAAAAATAATAAAAGGAATTTCGGAATTTAAACTAACAGCCAAAAGAATGGATATAGAAATTATTAAAAACAACATAAAAGTAATTAATGATAGCTATAACGCAAGCTATGATTCAATGAAAGCGGCATTAGAAGTTGTAAACAACACTTTAGCACAAAGGAAAATAGCAATTCTTGGCGACATGCTAGAATTGGGAGAGTATGCAAAAGAGTTGCACGAAAAAGTTGGAGAGGAAGTAGTAAAAAATAAAATAGATATATTAATTACTATTGGAGAAAATGCAAAAAATATAGCCAATAAAGCAAAGGAATTAAAAATGGAAAATGTGAAAAGCTTCAATAATATAGACGAAGCAATTAAAAATATAAAAGAAATAATAAAAAGTGGAGATTTAATTTTATTAAAAGCTTCTAATTCTATGAATTTTAGCAAGATATTAAATGAAATAAAAGCTTAATTATAAGGAGGTAATGTAAATGAGTAAAATAAAAGTGGGAGTCATATTCGGAGGGATGTCAACAGAACATGACGTATCAATAGTTTCTGGAACATCTGTTGCTAAAAAACTAAATAAAGATAAATATGAAGTTTATCCAATATACATAGATAATAATGGAGAATGGTATAAATGTTTAGATATATCTAAAAAATATGAAGTAGGAGATAAAGTAGAAAACATTCAAAAAATAGAAAACACAATTGAATATTTAAGAGAAATGGATGTTATATTTCCTGTACTACATGGTTTGTATGGAGAAGACGGAACAGTACAAGGTTTGTTCGAATTGCTAAAAAAACCATATGTTGGTTGCAAAGTTATGGGTTCTTCTATTGCTATGGATAAAGTATATGCAAAGATCATATTTGACAAGGCAAAAATTAAACAAGCAAAGTATGAATATATAAGAAAAGATAAAGATGAATATATTTATATAGATAAAGATTTTAACGAAAAAAGAAAAGAGCTAAAAGAAATTTGCAAAATGATAGAAAAAAACATAAGTTATCCAATGTTTATAAAGCCATCTAATTCAGGTTCATCTGTAGGAATAAATAAAGCAAAAAATATAGAAGAATTGGAAAAATATATAGAATATGCTTCAAAGTTTGATAAAAAAATATTAATAGAAGAAACATTAATAGGAAGAGAAATAGAATGTTCAGTATTGGGAAATGAAGATGTAAAAGCATCATGTATTGGGGAAATCTTACCAGCAGAGAATTTTTATACATTTGATGCAAAATATAAAAATGCGGAATCTAAACTTACAATTCCTGCAGAAATAAATAAAGATTTAACAGATGAAGTTAGAAAAACAGCTATAAAAGCATTTAAGGCAATTGATGGTAAAGGTTTTGCAAGAGTGGACTTTTTTGTAAATGATAAAACAAATGAAATTTATATTAATGAAATAAATACTTTACCAGGTTTTACAGAAATAAGTATGTATCCTAAATTATGGGCACAAAGTGGATTAGAATATTCTGAATTATTAGATAAGTTAATAGATTTGGCATTAGAAAATTAATTAGAGGAGTATAAAATGGAATTAAAAGAAATACAAGAATATGTAAAAAAACAATTATCAGAAAAAAGATATAATCACAGCGTAGGAGTAATGGAACGCTCAGAAGAACTTGCAAAAATGTATGGAGCAGATGTAGAAATAGCAAAAAAAATAGGAATAGCTCATGATGTTGCAAAAGAAATAAGTGAAGAAGATAAATTAAAATATGTAAAAGATAATAATATAGAAATAGATGAAGTGGAAAGAGAGAATACTCCACTTCTTCATGCTAAAATAGGAAAAGATATTGCAATAAAAAAATTTGGATTTTCTGAAAGTATGGGACAAGCAATAGCAAACCATACAACGGGAGATAAAGATATGGATATATATTCTAAAATATTATTCATTGCAGACAGAACAAGTAAAGAAAGAAATTTTGATGATATAGAATATATAAAAGATTTAGCAAAAAAAGATATTGATGAGGCAGTTTTATATATATTAGATAAAAAAATAGAATTACAAGTTAAAAAAAGAGCATTAATTCACTTAAATGGAATAATAGCTAGAAATTATTTACTAAGCAACAAAAAGTAGAAAATATAAAAACTGGCATTAGTAAGGAGGAAAATTAATGAGATTTATACACATGGCAGATGTGCATTTTGACAGCCCATTTACAGTACTTGCATCAAGAGAAAATTTGGCAAATGAAAGAAGACTTGAACAAAGAAAAGCTTTTGCAGATACAATAGAATATATAAAAGAAAATCAAATCCCCTTTTTATTTATATCAGGGGATTTATATGAACAAAAATATATAAGAAAAAGCACAATAGAATATATTAATAATTTATTTAAAGAAATACCAAATACACAAATATTTATATCACCAGGAAATCATGATCCATTTTTAATAAATTCTTTTTATAATACATTTGAATGGAATAATAATGTAACAATATTTAATTCTGAAATAAAAATTATAGAGACAGAAGAAGCGGATATATATGGATTTGGATTTACAGATTTTTATTGTGAAAATTCTCAAATTGAAAAAATAAATATAAAAAATAAAAATAAAATAAATATATTAATTACACATGGTTCATTAGATGCTAGTAAAACACTAGATATGCAATATAATCCATTAAATAGTAATAAATTAAAAGAAATAGGGTTTGACTATGTTGCATTAGGTCATATCCATAAAGCAAATTATGAAGAAAATAAAAACAATTTTATATATCCAGGTTCATTAATTTCTTTTGGATTTGATGAATTAGGAGAACATGGATTTTTAGATGTAGAAATAAATAAAAATAATTCAGAAAAAAATAATTTAATTAATTTAAATAATTCCGAAATAAATAATAATAATTTAAAAATAAATAAAAAAATAAAATTTATTAAAGTAGATAAAAGAATTTTTGAAGAAATAAAATTAAATATTTCAGAAATTAATTCAGAAGAAGAACTAATTGAAAAAATAAAAAACGTAAAAACAGATAAAAAAAGAAATTATAAAATAATTTTAGAAGGATATAAAAACATAGAAATAGATCTTAATAAAATCCAAAAAATGGCATTGAACGAAAACATTTTAAAAGTAAAAGATTTTTCAAAAGTAAAATATGACATAAAAAAGTTGGCAAATCAAAACAATTTGAAAGGAGTCTTCATTAACAGAATTTTACAAAAAGAAGAAGAAGGATTATGCACAAAAGAAGAAGCTGAACAAGCCATAGAAATCTTCATAAACGCATTAAAATAGAAAGGAAACATAAAACTGAAACAAGCAACAAAAAGATACAAAAATGACCTGTGGATAACTTCCGAAAAACAACGGAAATAAAGCAAAAGATATTGAAAACACCAAAAGACAGCAAGTAAACATAAACAAGGAGAAAACAAGGCAAAAAACATAAAAAATTATGTAAATAAAGATAAAAATTATAAAATAAAGTAAAGAAGAAGTATGACTAAAATCATAATAAAATGATAATAAATTAAAAGAAAAAAATGAAATAAAACAAGTTGAAAAATATCACAAAAATTACGTAAACAAACGTAAACAACAAACAAAATTGTCAAAAAAGAAAAATACAAAATAAAAAGCAAAGTAAAAATAAAAAGATAAAAAAGTTTTACAAAACAACAAACGACCTAAAAATAAAATTACTAAAAAAGAAAAAATAAAATTACTCAAAAAATAAAATAAAAATTAAAAAATAAATTATAATTAACAAAAAAATAATAAAGAAATAATAAAAAAAATAAAATCATTTTAAAACATTAATCAAAAAATAATTAAAATAGAAAATAAATAATTTAAAATTAAAACAAAAATAAAAATTGAGGTGATATTTTGGAAATTAATTTTTTAAAAATAAATGGATTTGGAAAAATAAAAAATAAAGAAATTAATTTAAATAAAAAAATAAATTTAATTTATGGAAAAAATGAAGCAGGAAAAACTACATTATTAAAATTTATTCCTTCAATGTTATATGGAATATCTAAAAATAAAAATGGAAAAGAAATATCGGATTTTGATAAATATAAACCATGGGATGAAAATGAGTTTTCTGGCAAAATAATATATACATTAGATAATAAAGATAAATTTGAAGTTTTTAGGGATTTTTCTAAAAAAAATCCTAAAATATATAATGAAAACTTAGAAGATATATCAGGAGAATTTTCTATAAATAAAACTAAAGGAAATCAATTTTTCTATGAACAAACTAATGTAGATGAAGAAACTTTATTTAGCACGGCAATAGCAGAGCAACAAGGAGTAGCGTTACCACAGAGCAGTCAAAATATATTAACACAAAAAATAGCAAATATGCTATCAACAGGTGATGACAATATATCATATAAAAAGGTTATGGCTAATTTATCTAAAAAACAACTTGAAGAAGTAGGCACAGAAAGAACAACAGGAAGGCCAATAAATAATATATTAAAAGAAATAAAAATATTAGAAGATGAGAAAAATAAAATAGAAAATTGTGAGTATGATAGCAAAAGCAAAAAAGAAGAAATAAATAGTTTGGAAAAAGAAAATGATAAAATAAAAACAGAAGTTAAAATATATGAAGAAATTAAAAAAATAAAAGAAGAAGAAAAAATAGAAGAAGAAAAAATAAAAATAAAAAATGAAATAAAAAGTGATTGCGAAAATAAAATAAATAAATTAAAGAATGAAATAAAAAATAAAAAAGAAATAAACAATAAAAAAATAAAAAACAATAAAAATATTTTAAATATAATATTAATGGGGACTTTAATAATTTTAAATATTTTAATTAATATAATTAAATTTTCTAAAATTATAGACTATACAGTAATTATAGTAACTGTGGCTTATTTAATAATTAATTTAATAATATTTATTTTAAATAAAAATAAATTAAATAAAAAAGAAAAAATAAATAATCTAGAAAAAATAAAAATAGAAAAAGAAATAGAAATATTAGAAGAAAATATTAAAAACACAGAAAAAGAAATAAATGAAATAAAAAATAATATAGAAGAAAAAAATAAAATAAAAATAAAAGAAATAAAAAATAAATTTAATAATGAAATAGAAATTGATAATTTATTTAATGATAATTTAAAGGAAATAAATTATAATATTGATTATTTAGAAAAACAATTAAATTTAAATTTAATTAGAATAAATACTATTAATATAGAAGAAAAAAATATTAATGAAAAATTAGATAATAAAATAGCATGTGAAGAGAAACTAGAATATTTGTATGAACAAAAAAAAGAATTAGAAGAATTAAATAAAATAATAAATTTAGCAAAAGAGACATTGGAAGAATCTTATGATGAAATAAAAAAGAATATAACACCAAAATTCACAAAAGAATTATCAAATAACATAGAAATGATTTCTGATGGAAAATATAAAAAAGCAAATTTTAACTCAGATACAGGACTAACAATAGAAGCAGAAAATGGAGAATACATAGAATGTAATAAATTAAGTATAGGAACAATAGATCAATTATATTTATCTCTTAGATTATCTGCAACTAAAGAAATAACAAAAGAAACTATTCCAATAATACTAGACGAAAGTTTTGCATATTTTGATAACCAAAGATTAGAGAATGTTATAAAGTATTTAGATTCCAATTATAATAACCAAATTATTATTTTTACATGTACAAATAGAGAAAAAGAAATTTTAGATAAATTAAATATAGAATATAATTTAGTTAATCTGTAAAATGTAAGTTGAAAAATCTGCAATAGTTGTGTATAATAATTAGGTTAAAAGGAGAGATATATATGTTTGAAAAACTAGAAGACGTAGAGAAAAGGTTTGAAGAGGTTAGTAAAAAAATTAGTGACCCAGAAGTAATTGCAAGACAAAGCGAGTGGCAAAAACTTATGAAAGAGCATGCTGCAATGGTAGATGTTGTAGAAAAATATAGAGAGTACAAAAAAGCAAATAAAGATTTAGAACAAGCAAAAGAAATGCTAAATGATAAAGAATTAAAAGAATTAGCAGAAATGGAAATAGAAGAAATAAAAGAAAAATTACCTAAAATAGAAGAAGAATTAAAAATATTATTAATTCCAAAAGATCCAGATGACGATAAAAATATAATCTGCGAAATAAGGGCAGGTGCTGGAGGAGAAGAAGCAGCATTATTTGCAGGAACATTATTTAGAATGTACTCAATGTATGCAGAAAATAGACATTGGAAAATAGATGTACTTAATGAAAATGAAACAGGACTTGGCGGATATAAAGAAATAACATTTATGGTTACAGGTAAAGGTGCATATAGTAGACTAAAATTCGAAAGTGGAGTTCATAGAGTTCAAAGAGTTCCAGATACAGAAAGCAGTGGAAGAATTCATACATCAACAGCAACAGTTGCAGTATTGCCAGTTGTAGAAGATGTAGAAATAGAAATAAATCCAGCAGATGTAAAAATGGAAGTGTTTAGAGCATCTGGGGCAGGTGGACAACATGTAAATAAAACATCATCAGCAGTAAGATTAATACATGAACCAACAGGAATAGTAGCAGAATGTCAAACAGAAAGATCACAAACTCAAAATAGAGAGTATGCAATGAGATTATTAAAATCCAGAATATATGAACAAGAAAAAGCAAAACAAGACGCAGAACTTGCAAACGAAAGAAAATCACAAGTTGGTAGTGGAGATAGAAGTGAAAAGATAAGAACATATAACTACCCACAAGGAAGAATCACAGACCACAGAATAGGAATGAGTATATATCAAATGGAAAATTTCTTAAATGGTGGATTAGATGAAATGATAGACAATCTAATTGCAGCAGACAGAGCAGAAAAATTAAAAGGTGAATAATGTTGGAAAAACAATCCAGAAAACTGCAAAAATATGAGGTGAAATATAAGATTGGAAACTGATTCAAAAGAAAGAAAAGAAATAGAAGAATTTATTACAAAACATGAAAGAGCTCACTTTTTACAATCTCCAGAATGGGCAAAAGTAAAATTAGAGTGGAAACATGAAGAGATTATATTACATGACGAAAATGGTAAAATAAATGCATACTTAAGTGTGCTATTAAGGAAAGTTCCTGTTTTAAACAGATATATAATGTATGCACCAAGAGGACCAATATGTGATATATATAATGAAAAAATAATTAAAGAGTTAGCAGATGAAATTAGAAAAATTGCAAAAAAATATAAAGCATTTATATTTAGAGCAGATCCAGATGTTTTAGTAGATGACGAAGAGTTTAAAAGAATAATAAAAGAGGCTGGAATAAAAGTAAAACAAAATATTAAAAGTGTAAATGATGTAATACAACCTAAATATGTATTCAGGTTAAATCTAACAAATAAAACAGAAGAGGAAGTGTTACAATCATTTCATCAAAAAACTAGATACAACATTAGATTATCAGCAAGAAAAGGCGTTACTGTAAGAGTTGGAACAAAAGAAGATTTACCAGAATTTTATAAAACAATGAAAGAAACTGGAAGCAGAGATAACTTTATAATTAGAAGCATTGAATATTATGAAAAAATTTATGACTGCCTTGGACCAGAACATGTTAGAATAATGTTAGCAGAATATGAAGGAGAAGTTATTGCTGCAACAATGCCTATACTATATGGAAATAAAGTTTGGTATTTATACGGTGGAAGCAAAAATGAAAAAAGAAATTTAATGCCTAACTATTTACTACAATGGGAAATGATAAAATGGGCATTAGAAAATAAATGTGATGTATATGACTTTAGAGGAATTTCAGGATTTAAAGATGAACATTCAGATTCTTATGGGGTATATAAATTTAAAAAAGGATTTAATCCAGACTTTACAGAATTTATAGGAGAAATTTATATAATATTTAACCCAATAGTAAATAATTTATTTAAAGCGATGTCATATATATATAGAAAAATCGGCTACTTGAAAAATAAATAATGATAAATGGTCAGAGATAGAACTCTTAGGAAAACAATTTTTACAGGTTCTAATGTCTGACTTTTATTATTACGAAAACGTTACGAAAATATTACAAAAATGTAACATTTTCTATTGACTTTTTACCTAAAATATAATATTCTAGTAGCAGTAAAAAAATATACTGTAAAAATGGAGGAGTTTGTCTTGGCAATCGGTGATATAATTGTAGGTATCGACATAGGAACATCCAAAGTGAATACAAGCGTTGGCGAAGTTAATAGCTTTAATCAAATTGAAGTTATAGCAACAAGTGAATGCAAATGCTTTGGAATGAAAAAATCAAAAATCACAGATGAAGAAGAAATAGCTGCTGCAGTTGCAAAAACAATAAAATCTGCAGAAGAAGAAGCGAATATAAAAATACATTCAGCTTATGTTACAATACCAGGTAAATACGTTACAATTGTACAAAATAGTATTGTAAAAGAAGCAAAAGATAAATATGCTGGAATATCAACAAGAGATGTCACATCTGCAATAATGCAAGTTAGAGATATTGATATACCAGAAAATCAAGTTTTAATAGATATTATTGCAAATCAATTTATATTAGACAATGGTAGAATGATAGACGATCCAGTAGGAAGCCTAAGTTCATCATTTACAGTAAAAGGACAAGTTATATTAGCAGATAAAGAATATGTAAAACAATTAACAAGTGTTCTTAAAAAAGCAGGTATAGAAATAGATGGAATAGTTCCAAATGTACTTTCTGAAAGAGGACTTGTGCTAGACAAAAATGAATTAACAGATAATGTAATGATATTAGATATTGGAGCAGGAAATACAGACATAGGTGTGTTTGAAGGAAATACTTTTATTTATACAAATACAATTCCTTTAGGTGGAGATAATATTACATCAGATATTGCTTATGTTTTTAATATAACAGAAGAAGAAGCAGATAGATTAAAAAAACAATATGGATTAGCATTAAAATCATTTATAGATAACGATACAGACATAATTTTAAATACATATAAAGGCGAAGAGAGAACAAAAACAATAAAAAGCTCAGAGCTAATAGAAGTAATAGAAGCAAGAGTAGAAGAAATGTTCTCATTAGTAAATAAAGATATAACAAATGCAGGAGTAAAATCAAATATAAATAATGTTGTACTAACAGGTCAAGGAATAACAAATATAAATAAAAGCGATGTAGCAGGAAAAATAACATTAAATATACCTGTTAAAATATCAACTGGAAGACTAGTAAGTACAATAAAACCCAATTATAGATCTAGCTATGCATTAATTAAATATATTGCATCAAGACCATTTGCAAAGACTGTTTCTAGCAGTATTGACACAGTATCTGATGAAAATATATTTAGAAATATTTTAGAAAGAATAAAAGAATTTTTCTATTCATAATTAAGTTTTAAATTTTAAAAAAATATATTTGGAATAAGAAAGAAGTGCGAAAATAACTTTAAAATTCCAAACCCAAAAATGAAGGAGGATTAACACTATGATGGAAACAGATTACGATGAAAACAATAATTACATGATGGACGGAACGGCAACAATAAAAGTTATAGGTGTAGGAGGAGCAGGAAATAATGCTATAAATAGAATGATTGAATCAGGAATTAAAGGTGTAGAATTTATAGCAATAAATACAGATAGACAAGCTCTTCAATTATCAAAAGCAAGTTCTAAAATTCAAATAGGAGAAAAACTAACAAGAGGACTTGGAGCAGGAGCAAATCCAGAAATCGGTATGCAAGCAGCAGAAGAAAGCAAAGCTGAAATTGCTGAAATGTTAAGAGGAGCAGATATGGTATTCGTTACAGCCGGAATGGGAGGCGGAACAGGAACAGGAGCAGCTCCAATAGTTGCAGCAGCAGCAAAAGAATTAGGAATATTAACAATAGGTGTTGTAACAAAACCATTTACATTTGAAGGAAAGAAAAGACTTACTCAAGCAGAAAAAGGAATTGCAAACTTAAAAGAAAAAGTAGATACATTAGTTGTAATACCAAATGATAAATTGTTACAAATTATTGATAGAAGAACATCAATTGTAGAAGCATTTAAAATGGCTGATGACGTTTTAAGACAAGGTGTTCAAGGTATATCAGACTTAATTTCTGTACCAGGACTAATTAACTTAGACTTTGCTGACGTTAAAGCAGTAATGTTAAATACAGGTATGGCACACATGGGAATTGGTAGAGCAAGTGGAGAAAACAGAGCAGAAGATGCTGCGAAACAAGCTATTCAAAGTCCATTACTAGAAACATCAATAGAAGGAGCAAGAGGAGTTATAATAAACATTACAGGTGGAAACGATTTAGGATTACAAGAAGCAAATACAGCAGCAGAATTAGTACAAAGAAGTGTTGATCCAGAAGCAAATATTATATTTGGTGTAGTTACAGACGAAAACTTAGGAGATGAAATTTCAATTACAGTTATCGCAACAGGTTTTGAACAACAAGAACCACCAATTTCAAGCATAGGAGTTGAAAACTTAGTAACAAATACATGGAATAAAAAAATAAACTCAATACCAACTCCAGTAGAAAATAAAGACAATCAAAATGATTTAGACATACCTTCTTTCTTAAGAAAAAAAGGAAATAAATAATAAGGAAAAATCTTAAAAATCGCTAAAAGAAAAGTCGATTTTTCCTAAACAATAATTATTAAAATAAAAATGAATAAGAAATAATCTAAAATAGTAGATTATTTCTTTTTTTCGCCTTCACAAAATGACACATTATTTAAACAAACAGTAGTACAATATTTAGCACAGATTAGTATTCACAACTGTAATTTGTGTAAAAGAATACGAGGTGACCTATTGACCATATATATAGATATAATTTTTTTAGAAAATTTATTTATGAATTATATTATTATATTTGCAACTGGAATAATTATAAAAGCACCAAAAAAAATAATTAGAACCCTTGTAGCTAGTAGTATAGGAAGTGTTTATGCAGTACTTTCATATATATCAGTACTGGAAATATGTTCCAGCATATTTTTAAAAATAATACTTTCTATTGCCATGGTATATATTGCATTCAAACCATTAAATATAAAATTGTTTTTTAAAGAGTTTATAATATTTTATTTAACTTCATTTACATTTGGAGGAGTGGCTTTTGCACTTTTATATTTTGTAAGTCCACAAAACATATTAATGGAAAAACGGTGTGTTAATTGGTACATATCCAATAAAAATTGTACTAGCAGGAGGAATGGTTGGATTTATTATTATAACAACAGCATTTAAAAACATAAAAGGAAAATTAAGCAAAAAAGACATGCTTTGCAATATCAAAATAAATATAAACTCAAATAGTGTGTATACAAAAGCAATACTAGATACAGGAAACTTTTTAAAGGAACCAATTACAAAAATACCAGTAGCAGTTGTAGAAAAAGACGTATTAAAAGGAGTAATACCAGAAAAAATATTAAACAATCTATCAAATATTATAGAAGGGAAAGAAATAGATTTAGGAGAGTACCTATCAAAAATAAGACTAATACCATTTATGTCATTAGGGAAAGAAAATGGAATGCTAATAGGAATAAAAGCAGATGGACTAACAGTAAATACACAAGAAGATGTAGTATTTATAAAAAATATAATAATAGGTATATATGATGGCTCTTTAAGCAAAACAGGAAAATATAGAGCACTAATAGGTCTAGAACTTTTAGAAAACAAAGGAGGAAATGAAGAGAATGAACATATTAGAACTGTTAAAATCTAAAATTAGTACAATCTATGTTAAATATTTAAACAATGAGGAAATAGAAAATCTGCCGATTTTTTATATAGCAGGTAGTCAAAAATTACCTCCGCCATTAAGTTCGGATGAAGAGGAAGAATTATTAATTAAACTAGAAAATAAGGATTTAGAAGCAAGACAAATCTTAGTAGAAAGGAACCTAAGATTGGTAGTATATATTGCTAAAAAATTCGAAAATACAGGTGTAGGAATAGAAGATTTAATATCAATTGGAACAATAGGATTAATGAAAGCAATAAATACATTTAATATAAGTAAAAACATAAAACTTGCTACCTATGCTTCTAGATGTATAGAAAATGAAATCTTAATGTATCTAAGAAGAAGTAACAGAATAAAAGGTGAAATATCAATAGATGAGCCACTTAATCAAGATGGTGATGGAAATGAATTACTGCTTTCAGACATTTTGGGAACAGAACCAGATATTACTTCTAGAGGAATAGAAGACGAAGTGGATAAAGTATTACTAAAAGCCTCAATAGAAAAACTAAGTAATAGAGAGAAAAATATTATGGAATTAAGATTTGGTTTTATTAGTGGAACAGAAAAAACACAAAAAGAAGTGGCAGATATGCTAGGAATTTCGCAAAGTTATATATCAAGATTGGAAAAGAAAATTATGAACAAAATGAAAAAGGATATATTAAGCAAAACAGGATAGAGCTTTACTCTATCCTTCCTCCAAATCAGTTACATTTTCTAAACCAGAAATTTCTGTAAAAACAGAATTTATATTTACGTCCTTATGGTATCTGAAAAATAATTGAATATCAGTTATATTTTCTTCATTTGGTTGACCATTTTTTATTTTTTTAATATTAATACTATATTTATCTAATATTTTTTGTATTTCAGGTAAAGTATTTCTATAATCCTTAACAGTAAGAGTTAAAGAAACATTATTAAAATGGTCTAATGTTTCAGATAAATTGTGAGAATGAGAAAGAATAATATATACAAGTACTGTTCCAACAATTCCACCAATATAAAATCCTGCGCCAATACTAAGACCAATACAAGTAACTGCAAGTAAACTAGATGCGGTAGTTAATCCCTTTACATTAAAGCCATCTCTTAAAATAGTACCAGCACCAATAAATCCAATACCAGAAAGTAATTGAGCTGGTATTCTAGATGCATCAACAGAATAATTGTTGCTTAAATATTCACCACAAAGCATTATAAGTACTGCACTTACTCCAATAAGAGAGTGCGTTTTAAAGCCAGCAGGTTTATTTACAGATTCTCTTTCTGCACCAATAAAGCCTGCTAACAAAAAACCTAAAATAAGCCTAATTAAAACTTCAAACCAAAATGATGAAATAATAGCATAAAAAGTCGACATTAAAAACCTCCTTTTAATATTATAAATATATTATAATTTAATAATTAAATAAATAAAAGTAGATTATTTAAAATATTTACTAGTTTCTTCTAAATTGCAAAAATTATTTTGCCTAAAAACTTCATAAGCAACAATAGCAACAGAATTAGATAAATTAAGAGAACGTAAGGTTTCTCTCATTGGAATTCTTATGGTATTTTCTAAATGTTCTTTTAATAAACCTTCTGGAAGTCCTTTGGTTTCCTTTCCAAACAAAAGAAAAACTTCATCTAATTTAGAATAATTAACATCAGAATAACAATGTTGCCCTTTTGTTGTAACTAAAAACATATTATTATTTACTGGATATTTTTTCAAAAAAGCAAATAAAGAATTATGTTCTTCTATGTCTAATTTATCCCAATAATCAAGACCAGCTCTTTTTACATATTTATCAGAAATTTCAAATCCTAAAGGCCTTACCAAATGCAATTTAGCACCAATTGCAGCACAAGTTCTTGCAATATTGCCTGTGTTTTGAGGAATTTCTGGTTCTACTAAAACTATATTTAAATTCATAAAAATCCCTTCCTTAAAAAACTGAATATAATTATAACATAGAATTGGAGAACAGTAAAATAAATTGGAATTTGTTTGACTTTTGTATTTTGAAATGCTAAACTCTTAATAATAAGGAAGAAATTAAATGAAAAATCAAAACAAAATAAAAATAATTAAAATAACATTAACAGTTGTAATATTAGTAGCACTAGCAATATTTTTTTGGAAAATTGCTCCATTTATGATGGATCTATCTACAACAGAAGGACAAATAGCTTTTAAAAACAAAATAAATAGCATGGGATTTTTAGGATTGCTATTACTATTTAGTTTGCAAGTATTGCAAATATTATTAGTGATATTACCAGGAGAACCATTTGAGGTACTTGCAGGAATGTGTTATGGTACATGGGGAGGATGGCTATTTATAACAGTATCTATACTTATTACTACAATAATAATATTCTTTTCTGTAAGAAAATTAGGAGAAAAATATTTATATAATTTCTTCAAAAAAGAAAAAGTGGAAAAAGTAATGAATAGTAAACTACTAAAAAACGAAACAAACTTAGAAATTATTTTATGCCTAATATTTTTCTTGCCAGGAACTCCAAAAGATTTATTTGTATATCTTGGAGGACTTTTACCAGTAAAACCGTTAAGATTTATATTAATAGCAACACTTGTAAGATTTCCATCTGTAATTACATCTACAATGGTTGGAGCAAATATTTCTAATGGAAATTGGAAAACAAGTTTATTAATATATTTAATTACATTTGTAATAACGGCAATAATTTTAGTAATACTTAAAATAAGAGATAAAAATAAAGAATTAATAGAAATTATAAAATAGAGTACAAAAAGAGCACAAAAAAAGGACTAAAAGTCCTTTTTTTGTTTTATTTTAACAATTTATTCATATTACACATAAATATAATACTTTCTATTATATCCATAATAGAATAAGCAATTAAGATAACTCCTAATGTAACTAATATTGTACCAGGTGCAAACATTACATAAACACCAGCAACAAGTATTAAAATAGATAGAAGTAAACTTAAAATCCAGTAGCCAGTGTCAGCTCCTTTAAGTCTTACAGAAAGGTCTAATCTTGCTATACCACTTAAAATTATCCATATACCTATAATAATTCTAAAAAATGAAGCAATTGCATTACCACTAACTGTTACAAGTATACCTAAAATTATACATAAAGCACCATATATAAGTCTGTAATCATAAAATAGATAATCATCTTTTGATGTAAAATAAGATATGACTTTAACAATTCCAATAGCAATAAGTAATACACCAATTACATAAGAAACTGCTTGAACCATAGCATCTGGATTTACAACAAGTAAAATACCTAAAAGTAAAAATACTAGTGAAGATAGTATAGATGTAAAGCCTGCTCTTTTTAATAAATCTTTCATTTCTCTCCCTCCATTCCGCCAAAATTATATCACTACTTAAAAATAAAAACAAGAGAAAAAGGGGACAGTGGGGAAAAAGGGGTCTGACCCCTTTTTCCCCCAGATTACAAAAGTTGATTTTTTTCGAGTTTTATTGTATAGTATTGTGCGAGGTTGATATTAATGAAAATTTTGATAGTTATAGACCAATTTGATGATGCAAATAATGGTACAACAATTTCTGCAAAAAGATTTGCAGAAGGGTTAATGAATTTAGGACATGAAGTATATGTTGTAAGTACAGGAAAACCAGCAAAAAATAAATATGTAGTTAAAAAATTGCCACTACCAATAATAGTTTCTAAAATAATAAAATCTCAAGGTATGACATTTGCTGTTCCAAACAAAGATGTATTAGAAGAGGCTATTTCAAAAGTTGATGTGGTCCATTTTTACATGCCATTTTTCTTATCTTATGAAGCGCTAGAAATAGCAGAAAAACTGGGAACACCACGTACAGCTGCTTTTCATGTACAACCAGAAAATATAACATATACAATAGGGCTTGGAAAAAATACAAAGGTAAATGATAAAATATATAGCTTCTTTAGAGATAAATTTTTCAATAAATTTAAACATATTCATTGCCCAAGTAACTTTATAGCAAATGAATTAAAAGAACATGGATATACTGCTAAAACTTATGTAATATCAAATGGAGTAGGCCCAGAATTCAAATATAGAAAAAATGAAAAAAGTCCTGAATTTAAAGATAAATTTGTAATTACAATGATAGGAAGATTATCAAATGAAAAAAGACAAGATTTAATATTTGAAGCAATTTCTAAATCAAAATATAGTGATAAAATTCAATTAGTACTTGCTGGGAAAGGACCAAAATATAATAAATATAAAAAATTAGGAGAAAAATTAGTAAATGAACCAGTAATAAGCTTTTTTGATAAAGAGCATTTATTAGAATTACTTGGGATGACAGACCTTTATATACATTCAGCAGATGCAGAGATAGAAGCAATATCTTGTATAGAAGCATTTGCATGTGGAATAGTTCCTATAATTGCGAATAGTCCAAAATCTGCAACTCCTCAATTTGCACTAGATGACAGAAGTTTATTTAAAGCAGGAAACAGTGATGATTTAGCTAAAAAAATTGATTACTGGATTGAAAATGAAGCTGAAAGAAAACAAATGGAAACAAAATATGCAGAACATGCAGAAAATTATAGAATAGAAAAAAGCATGAAAAAAATAGAAGGAATGTTTGAAGATGCAATTAGAGAATATAGAAAAAATTGAGGAAAATTTAGAAAATGAAGATGAGCATATAATAAACATGTGGACTCCCTTAGATATAGAAATCGATGAGGATTACGACTACATAAAAGAGGGAATAATGTTTAAAATTGCCTCAACTTTGCTATATATAATAGTTTGGCCAATATTGGTTGTATATAATAAAATAATGTACAATTTTAAAATATATGGAAGAAAAAATCTTACAAAAATAAAAACAGGAAAAATAACAGTATCAAACCATGTGCATCCAATGGATTGTACAATGAATGCAATTGCAAATACTCCAAAAAGTTTATACTTTGTAAGTATTAAATCAAATTTTGAAATACCAGTAATTAGGCATATTATTAGACTATTACATGCATTTCCAATACCAGAAGGATTGCACAATAAAGAAAAATTCTTTTTATCAATAAATAAATTATTAAAAGAAAATAAAACTGTGCACTTTTATCCAGAAGCATCATTGTGGCCATATTACAAAAAACTAAGAAAATTTAAAAATGGAGCATTTAAATTAGCCGTAGAAAATAATGTTCCAATTGTACCAATGGTATATAAATTTGTTAAACCATATGGAATAAGAAAATATATAAAAAAGAAGCCCTTTATAGAGCTTTACGTATTGCCAGCAATTTATCCAGACCAAAAACTAGATAAAAAGCAAGCCACAGAAAAATTAAAAAATGATGTGTATTTAAAAATGAAGCAAGAATTAGAAAGTTAAATTAAAATCTGGAACATATTCTTCTTCATGGTTTCCCAATTCTTGAATATACCCATTTTGTAAATCCAGAGAATATAAGTAGTTTAAAACTTCCTTATATTCTTTTTTATTTAATTTTCTGTTTATTAAAGAATCATTTTTTGCTTTATAAGTTGGAAAATATTGAGCCATTACACTTACATATATATCTTTTGGCAAATTTTCATTAATCCATTTTAAAATATTTTTTGTATTTTGAATATGATTTGGAAGAACTAAATGACGAATAATAACTCCTTTTTGAATAATTCCATTATCATCAAAAACAGCATTTCCAACTTGTGAGTACATTTCTTTTATAGCGTTTGTTGCAACTTCAAAATAATTATCCACATTAGAATACTTTTTAGACAATTCATTTGTGTAATATTTTAAATCAGGTAAATAAACATCAATATAGCCATTTAACATTTTTATTGTTTCTACATTTTCGTATCCATTAGAATTATATATAATTGGAATTTTTAACCCAGTTTTTCTTGCAAGTTTAATTGCTTCAATTATTTGGTACACATACATTGTAGGTGTTACTAAATTTATATTGTGAGCACCTTTTTCTTGTTGTTTAACAAAAATATCAGAAAGATTTTGTACAGTAATTTCTTTACCTTTTCCGTTCTTGGCTAATCTCATAGTTTTGGCAATATATACAATTCAAATTGCAATTAGTAAAAAACACTGTTCCAGAGCCGTTTGTTCCACTAATACAGGGTTCTTCAAACATATGCAAAGATGCAAGTGCAATCTTTAATGTATTATCACACTTACATCTACCTTTTTTTCCTTCTAATCTATTAACTTTACAATTATGTGGGCATAGAGTACAACTATTTAACATTTTTTAGTCCTTCTTTAAATAAATTGATTGTGATGGATATGCAAGACCTATTTTTGCTTGATTTACCATATCTAATAAAGTGTAATTTATTTCTTCTTTGAATTTTAAATAATCAACGTATTCTAAAGCACTAGTTTTTAAGTCAATTGATAAATCAATTCCATCAGCAGAAATTGTTTCAAAAAATACTTTTACAGTTTCATTAATAACTTGTGGGTGAGTTGTTAAAGCTAATTTTATATTTTCTGTTAATTGAGTTACTTTTTCTAAAGGAGTATCCAATTCAAGTGTAAGTACAATACGGAATCTTCTACAATCTCTTTTTGATGAATTTATAATATTATTATCTGTTAAAACACTGTTTGGAAGAACTATAACTTGATCATCAGCATTTCTTATTCTTGTTGTCCTAAATGTAATATCTTCTACAGTTCCAGAAAGATCACCAACAGTAATATAATCACCTATTTCAAAAGGTCTATCAGATATTATAGAAATACCTGCTAAAAAGCTTTTGGCAATATCTTGGGCAGCAAGTGCGATTACAACACTACTAATTCCAAGACCTGTTGCTAAACCACCTAAGTTATAACCAAGTTCAGTAATTAAAATAAATCCAGCTATTATATAAATTAATGCCTTAGCTACTTTACTAAAAAAGTTAATTGTTGTGTCATTTCCATCAAAGTTAAGTTTTTCACGTAATTTAGCAAATGATTCAGAATTTGAATCAAATAAATTAGAAAACCCTTTTGTAGCAAGTAATATAACACATATTTTAAATATTTTAGTTATAACAGCAAAGATATCTGCTGGTAATTTTAAAACCATAAATCCAATGTATATTCCAAGAATAACAAAGAATGATTTTAATGGTTTATAAAATCCATTATTTTTAATTTTATTTTTATCTTTAACTTTAAATTTAAACATCTTTACTATCATATATGCAATAGGCGAGCTTATTATTTTAAAAATTACAATAATCGCTAGTCCTATTCCAATATCTACTGCATTTTCAATAGTAAGATTTTTAAAAAAGTCCAATATTTCATTTAAAAATTTCATATTTATCACCAATAACTATATTACCATATTTTTGAGTAATAAACAAATATATTAATCATAAAATTTTAAGAGGAGGTATTTATGAGAAAGATTTTTTTAAGTATATTGCTAGTGGCAATAATTATAGCAATTAGCACTCAAACATTTGCTTTTTCACAATCATCAGAAAAGCTATATAACGGAATAGATGTAAGTGAGTGGCAAGGGAATATAGACTTTGGAGAAGTTGCAAGAGCTGGGATTGAAGTAGTGTATATTAGAGCAAGTGAAGGAAGAGGCTATGTTGATCCGTATTTTAGAGAGAATTACGAAAAGGCAAAAGCAAATGGATTAAGAACTGGATTTTATCACTTTTTAACAGCAACAAATGAGGCAGAAGCAAAAGAAGAGGCGGAATTTTTTGTTAGCAATATAAAAGGTTTAGAACCAGATTGTAGATTAGCAATGGATTTTGAAGTGTTTGATGGCTTAGATGTTAGTACTATAAACGAAATTTCAAGAGTATTTTTAGAAGCGGTAGAAAAATTAAGTGGTAAAGAATGCGTAATTTATAGTGATGCATATAATGCAAGAACAGTATTTAGTAAAGAACTAGCAGAGGATTATCCTATTTGGGTTGCAGATTATTTTGTAGAAGAACCAGAAAGTAATGGTAAATGGAAATTTTGGGTAGGTTTTCAATATTCAGATAGAGGTAGAGTAAATGGAATAGATGGAAATGTAGATAGAGATTATTTTACAAATGGAGTATTTTTAAATAATGTGTCACAAATTCCAAAAGATACAGTAACAGATAAAAATCAAGAATTTAAATATATCAGGGTTAGCAGGGGAGAAACGTTAAGTGGTATTGCAATTAAATACAATACTTCATATCAATATTTGGCAAGAATAAATAGCATAGCAAATCCAAACTTAATTTATGTAAGTCAAGAATTAAGAGTTCCTATGTTAAGTGATTACAAAATACATGATACTAGTCATAGATTGTATATAGTAAGAAGAGGAAATACTTTAACACAAATAGCTAGAGAATATCGGAGTAACTATAAAAAGTATTGTAGAATTAAATGACATAGCAAATCCAAATTTAATTTATGTTGGAGAAACATTAAGAATACCAACAATAAACAGCTAAAATTTGCTTTTACTTAGAATGTGTGCTATACTTTATGTACACTAAAAAAGGAGGCTTTTTTATGTACAATCAAAAACACCCTAACCATCTTTATCTCAGGAAGTTTAAAGAACGGGACAAAGTAACAATTGGTAGGTGTATAGCACACCAAATACCATTCGGACCGGCAAAAATAAAAGATGCAAGTATTAACGATATGATTCAGGAAGTGGATAATGAATACACCTTGATAATTGCAGATAAAATGTCTGGAAACATGTTGGGAGTAATTCAGTTCTATGAACTTGCAAATATACTTTCAACAGACATTTGGCTGTTCCCTTGGTATGAGGATAATAGCCCATTTGCTACAGAGGCTGTAGAAGAATTTATCAATTATGTGAGAGAAAATGAACCTGAAGTAAAAAGGGTTCGTATGTATGCCACTAATGATAAGCCCCAGTTTATGGCGGCTGCTGTTAGAAATGGCTTCACAAAGGCTAGTGAAAATGAATGGGAGAAAAAAATTATCAGAATTAGATAAGTGTGCTTGCTGGTCTGGAATTCCAGGCCAGCTTTCTTAATTTTAAAAAGATGAATATTTTTTTAATAATGGCATAAAATGTATAAAGTAGATACATATTTTTACGAAAGTGTTGACAAATACGCAAAAGAAGAGTATACTAATACAGTAGTAAAAATTGAATATCGCGGGGTGGAGCAGTTGGCAGCTCGTCGGGCTCATAACCCGAAGGTCGTAAGTTCGAGTCTTACCCCCGCAACCAAAAGTTTCAGGAACTTCAAGGTTCCTGATTTTTTTATTTTTGGAAAAAACGGCGGAAAAACTGTAGGAGTTTTATAGGGATATATTAAATCTAAATGAAATATAGTATAATTGTGGTAGCAAGAAGGTGAAAGATGTGAAAAACGATATAGAAGAACTATATGAAAGAATCAAAGAAGAATTAAATGATAATGAAAAAAATAATAGCGGATTATACATATATACTTCAAATGGTTTTGTAGAGTATAAGACGAATTATAATAAAGATACACTTTCAATCAGAATCAAAATAAAAGAAAATAGAAGGAAAAATATATTACTAATATTAGAAAAATTAAAATTAAGTTATAGAATTACTAATGATAATAAGTATTGTGTAGTTATTGAAATAAATAAAAATAGAAATTATATAATTTTGGATTATGTTGTTAATTCACATATTACTATTCCAAATTCTTTTTTGGAACATTTTGGATATAGAACAAATGAGGGTATGAAAGTGGATTATATAGATATAAAAGATAAAAAAATAAAAAGCCAAAAAACAAAAAAATATAAAACTCAATATGGATATTATAGTAAATTAACAGAAGATATTTTAAATATTAATTTTGAAACTAAAATAGCTATGATTACTAAAAAGATACATGACTTTAGGAATAGAAAAAATCCAGGAGTATCATTTACAAAAGAAGAAATTGAAGATATATATAATTTTTTTGATGTGACAACATATAGAAATACTAAAATGTTGGAACAAGTAAATGAAAAATCGGTAGCTAGTAAAATAATAGGAGATATGACACATGATCAATTTATGAGTTTTATATTTACCAGGAATTTTCCACATGTTTATAAACGAATGAAATTTAACATTGTTATAAATAAGACTCAAAGGGATTTTATAATAAATGATTCTATGATTTCACCAATACTTTGCGATAATGGAAACGAAATAATAATAATGCCAATCAATAAAAAAGAAAGTCTTGCTTTATTATCAGAAGAGTATTATAAAAAATATTATATAAATGAAGAATTATATTTTATGAATATAGAAAATGAAGAAGATGTTGAAATGATAAACAGACATATCTATAAATCCGCCAAGAAAAACAGCGAAAATATTATTGGAACAAAATACGAATTAGAAGTTTTATTAAAACAAGAAAGTTAGTCACATTATAAAAATAATATATTAGATAAAATAAGAAAAAATAATAGAGAATGGCAAAAAAATTTGTGAAAAAAGTAAAATGCAAGCTAACGTTACAGAAATGTTAGAGTAACACTATAGATAAGAAAAGAAAAAAGTAGATAAGATTTATTACTAACTGAAAGAAAAAAATTATAAGTTAAGTAATAAAAAAGCTAGTATAAGCCGTCAAACTAAATACTAACTTTAATCAAATTTTATAATAATATTTTAATTCAAAATCTTAAAAAAGTAAAGAAAATTTTTATAAAAGGAGGAAGAAAAAATGAATATAACTTATACAAAACAAGGAGATTATTTAATACCAGATTTAAAATTAAAAGAGAAAAAAAGTGTAAAATTAGGAAGATATGCAAAGCTAAGATTAAAATTTATTAAATATGAAATGAAACCATTTTATCAAAAATTAATAATGGAAGATAAGTTAACAGAGTACTTGTTTGAAATAGAGGCTAAAGCAAATGAAATGGAAATTAATTTAATGAATTGCATGAAAAAACAACTAAAAATTGATGAAGAATTAAAAGAAAAAGATCAAATGAAATGGGTACAAATGATGAATAATATTGCGAATTCTACTCAAGAAATGGTATTAAATAAAATAATTTATTCTTATAGAACAAATTAAAAATTATAAGAAAAATGCTTGAATTTTATAAAAAAGTTCAAGCATTTTTTATAAATATTTTTAAATAAAATTAGGAAAAGGGAGTATTTTTATGGTCTAGCCAGCACTGAATTTGTACTCACACAAATTCAAATATGGGAAATTCCCAATCCCTTTTATGAAAAATAAAATTTAAATAATAATAGTTTAAAAGTTGAGAAAAATGCGAAAATATGATATAGTATTTTTGAAAAAATGGAGGCAAAAATGGAAATAGTAAAACCCTTTGTAAAATGGGCAGGAGGAAAAGGAAGTTTAATACCGCAATTAACTAAGTTTTATCCATATCAATTAAAAGATGGAATAATAACTAAATATGTTGAACCTTTCGTTGGAGGAGGAGCTGTTTTAATAGATATACTACAAAAGTATGAGGTTAAAGAAGTCTATGCTTTTGATATAAATATAGATTTAATAAATTGTTATAATGTAATTAAAAATGATGTTAATGAACTTATAACAAAATTAAAGCAAATGGAAATTGAATTTTTAGATTTAGATTCTGATGACAGAGAAAAATATTTCTATGATGTAAGAAAAGAATACAACTCATATAAAATATCAGAAGAAGAATTAAGCACTAAAAGAGCAGCTGAATTTATATTTTTAAATAGAACATGTTTTAATGGATTATATAGAGTAAATAGGAAAGGGGAATTTAATGTTCCATTCGGCAAGTACAAAAATCCTAAAATATGTGATTCAAACAACTTAACCAATCTATCTAGCTTATTTCAGAATGTAGTGTTTAAATATGGTGACTATAAAAAAAGTTCTGAGTATGTAGATAATACAACATTTGTTTATTTTGATCCACCATATAGACCTTTATCGGTTTCATCTGGATTTACTTCATATACAAAAGAAAATTTTAATGATGAAAATCAAAAGGAATTAGCACGTTATTTTCGTGAACTAAATGGAAAAGATGCTAAATTAATGTTAAGTAATTCTAATCCTAAAAATACAAATAAAGATGATGATTTCTTTGAAGAAATATATACTGGATTTAATATAAATGAGGTATTAGCTAAAAGAATGATAAATGCAGATTGCACAGGAAGAGGAGCAATTTCTGAATTATTGATAACGAATTATGAGGAGAATCAATAATGTATAATGGAAAGTTTTATTTTGAGAATGAAAACTTTAAATTGATAAAAAATGATACATTTAAAGCATTAAAAAAAATTAAAGAAAAGTCATTTGATATGATATTTGCAGATCCACCATACTTTTTATCGAATGACGGAGTAACCTGTAGTAGTGGAAGAATGGTAAATGTAAATAAAGGGAATTGGGACAAGACTTTGTCAGTTAAAGACAAACATAAATTTAATAGAAAGTGGATAAAAGAATGTTATAGAGTTTTGAAAGATAATGGAACTATTTGGATAAGTGGAACATTACACAATATATATTCAATAGGTATGGCTTTAGAAGAAGAAGGATTTAAAATTATAAATAATATAACTTGGCAAAAAACAAATCCTCCACCTAATCTTGCATGTAAAACTTTTACTCATTCAACAGAGACTATTATTTGGGCAAGAAAAGATTTAAATCCATCAAAGTACACATTCAATTACAATCTTATGAAAGAGTTAAATAATAATAAACAGATGAAAGATGTTTGGACAACATCTTTAACAAAAACATCAGAAAAGAAATGTGGTAAACATCCTACACAGAAACCATTAGAAATATTAGATAAAATAATATTAGCATCTACAAAAGAAAATGATTTAATATTAGATCCATTTTGTGGAAGTAGCACGACAGGTATTTCTGCAAATAAATTAAATAGATCATATATAGGAATAGATAATTCCAAAGAATATTTAGAACTATCAAAAAGGAGATATTTTGAGCAATGAACATAGAAATAAATGAAAAAATGGTAAAAGATTTTTATAATTGCTTTGATACAGGTTATGAGTTTGAAGAATTTTTAAAAAAATTTTTAGAAGATTTGGAATTCACAGATATAACAGTTACAAAAAGAAGTGGTGATAATGGAATTGATTTAGTATGTTATAAAAGTGCTATATCAGAACTAGATGTAAGTCCTGAAAAATATATTGTTCAAGCGAAAAGATATAAAGGGATAGTTCCGGTAAAAGAAATTAGGGAATTTAAAGGAACATCAGCTTATGAAAAGAGAATATTTATTACAACAAGTGATTTTTCTAAATCGGGTTTTGAAGAGGCTGAAAACGATCAGTCTAGAAAAATAATATTAATAAGTGGAAAGGATATATTAAAATACTATATAGAGCATCCTGAAAAAGATTTGATTTTTGATTGGAATCCTGTAATTTCAAAAGATAAAGTTAAAGCAATTATTATTTCTAAAGAAGGCAATAAAGATAATATAAAGAAAAATGCAGTATTAAGATTAGTTAGTAAAAACGATATAAGAGCAAGAATATTGCCTATACCATATGAGATATTTGAAAAAATAGCAGATAGAAAAAACTATACTGTAATTATAGACAATGAAGAGAAAAAGTTAAATATAAATGCAGAAAGAAGATATTTCGGAGGAGTTACTGAAATATACAAAAAGAAAGAATATATAAATTATAATGGTGATAATAAGAAGAAAACATACTGGAAGATTGATGAAAATAATGAAAAAATATATATAGAATTTGAATAGGGGATTTAATATGAAAAGAGATTTTAAAGAATGGTTAAGTAAATTTAAATATAGCATTTCAGGGTATAATTATTATATTGATTTTGAAAAAGTATATAGAAATGTAGATAGTATAAAAGTCGAATTAAATATATTAAATTCGCTAATTGGTTCTAAAAATATTGAGAAGGATTTTGAAGAACTTATTAAAAAATATCCAGAGATATTAAAATGTATTCCTACATTGTTAGCTGTTAGACAATCTGAGATATATGCACAAGATGAAGATGGCGAATATATGTATAATTTTAATGAGTTGAATTACGACATAGAACAATATAAAGTGTTTATGAGAAAAACCGGTTTATTTGAATTATTACAACATCATATTATAAATAACTTAGTTGATTATTGTTTGGGAATAGAAACTGGATTAGATTCAAACGGAAGAAAAAATCGTGGTGGACACCAAATGGAAGAATTAGTTGAAAGTTATATAAAAAGAGCAGGGGTAAAAGAGTACTATAAAGAAATGTATTTAACTGACATAGAGAAAAAATGGAATGTAGATTTATCAGCTATATCAGCTAATGGAACTTCAACAAAAAGATTCGATTTTGTAGTTAAAACAAATAATATGATATATCTAATAGAGACAAACTTCTACGGTGGAAATGGTGGAGGTTCAAAACTCAATGAAACTGCTAGAAGTTATAAGATGTTATCTCAAGAAGCAGATTTAATAGATGGGGTAACATTTGTATGGTTTACAGATGGTACTGCTTGGAAAAGTGCTAGAAGAAATTTAGAAGAAACTTTTAATGTAATGGAAAACATATATAATATAAATGATATGGAAAATAACATAATGAAAAAGATATTCATAGAAAAATCAAAACTTTTAATGGTTGCAGAAGAAAATGAAAAATATACTTATGATTAAAATTAAAAATAAATATAGATATTTAACTAATAAAACAGGTGAAATAAAATGTTGCAGGTAGAAAAAATATTTGATAAAATTTCTCCAAGAGATTATAGTATAGGAAGTAGCTACGTAAATAATAAGATTCGTATAAAAGATAAAAACTTTTCAATAAAATCTATTTACAAAATAGTTGAACATTTTAAATGGATGAAAGAAAATATGAATACATGTGAAACCAAGATTATAATAGATTCAGAATATATAGCAGATCAAGCAATATTAACATTGATGGAAACAATAATATATTTTGTAATTAATAAATGGAATTTTAAAATTACTTATAGATTTGCGTTAAATGAAAATTTATTAGGTTATCAAATTTTTAAAAGAAGTATTTTATATAAATACAATAACAAGAAAATAGTTATTGAGAATTATAATAATGAATATAATAAAATAACAGTTATACAGGGAAATCATTTTAAAAAAATGTGTATAAACAACAAAGATAATAGAAAAGGAAATTTTATTTCTATAACAATGGATGAAATAGATACTTTTTTAAAATGTTTTGAACTTGATGATACATATAGAAATGAGTTGGCAGAAGTAATTGTTGAAATAGTAGATAATGCATTAAAACATTCGAATGGAGATTGTATATTAAATTTAAATGTTTTAAGAAGTGATTCACAAAAATATAAATATGTGGATGTTGCACTATTAGTAATAGATGATATTTTTATAGGTAAAGAAATAATAGAATATATAAACAAAAAAAATAAATCTGAGTATAGTGAGAAAAATAAAATAGTTATGGAAGCATATGAAAACCATAAACAATTATTTGATGAACAATATAATATAAACTCATTTGCAATGATTTCAGCTTTCCAAAAATATGTTACTACAAGAAAAAACTCTAATAATACTGGAGGAACAGGATTAACAACATTGATAAATGCTTTAATTGAGAAATCAACACATAATTTTTGTTATGCTATTAGTGGAAGTACAAACTTAATTTTTGCAAAAGAATTTTTAACTTTAAATAATGATGGTATAATTGGGTTTAATAAGGAAAATAATTATATAGAAAAACCACCAGATAATAGAATCGTTAGTATAAATAAGTACGATATGAATGTAAATATATATAATTTACAATTTATTTTGAAGGAGAAATAATATGAAAAATAATATTATAGAGCTTGAATTTGACAAGACAATTGCAGGATTAGCAGGAAATGATTATGGATATGAAGAGTATAAAAGACAAATAATGGATAAATTTGACTATAACAATAATAATATAATTATATTCCCAGAATATATAAGAAAAGTTGCAATATCTTTTGTTCAAGGAATGTTTAGAGATATATTAGAAAAAATAGATAAAAATGAAATTGAAAAATATGTTACAATTAAAAGCTCATCGGAGCAATTAACAAAAAAAATTATGAATAATATAAAGTTTTAACACATAGAGGGAGATAAAATGGAAGAAATTATACGAACAACAATATCAGCAACCATAAATGAAGTTATAAAAAACTCAAACTTGTTTTGTTTTGATTGGGCTACTTTAATAATATCAATTATTGCAATAATAATTTCTATTTGGTCTGCAATTTGGACGGTAAATAAAAATAATAAATCAAGCTATAAAAATAATATATATGAAGATATTTTAAAAAATTCGCTCCATATAGAATTGCCAAAACATATGCAAAAAAGCATTGATTATAAAACTAAGACAGTTAATGATGAAGAAATAGATAATTTTCAGGACTTCCTTATAGAATTAAGAAATAGAATACTAATCTTTAAATATATGGATGATAAGTTTTATAAAAAAATTGATGATATTATTATAAAAATAGATGATAATATTGTATTAATAATTAATAAAAAAGAGAATTTTAACGATAGATATGATGAATTGTTAAAAGATATAAAAGATTTGTATAGATGCGTAGAAAAATATTTATTTAAATAGAAAGAAGACGAGCAATAAAGCTCGGCTTCTTTCTATCTAATCAAAACAACCAGTAATAATTTCAATTCCATCACAAAATCCATTTCTATAATACTTTTCATTCCAATAACAAATATAATTCATAAAGTTATCATCAAGCTTATTTAATTGTTTTTGTACATACTCTTTATTCTGCTCAGGAACATTCTTTAAAATTCTTTCAGAAATCTCATCAAAATAAATCCAATGCTTTTTATCTTCCTCACATTTTAAAGATGAAATGTCTTCTTCTCTAAATAATAACCAATCTTTTAAAATATCATCATTAACTTCTCTTAAATTTTTCATAATAAACTCCTTTAATATTTAAATTTTATTGTAGAAGAGTACTTCCAAAATTATCTCAAAAAAGTTGGGAAAAAATTGGAAAGAATTGATTAAAAAAACATCAAAAAAATACACAAATGTTCATCAAACCAAATCTTCTATAAATACTGAAATACCAATAAAAACTTAAGTTTCCATAAATCTTCAAAAGTGGCTTTGCCGGCGCTCATAACCCGAAGGCCGTGAGTTTAAGGCTTACGATGCAACCAATTAAGC
>ULOH01042694.1_pt1 | contig 48368 bp, 53 predicted proteins | sample 1952421 | NCBI WGS metagenome assembly ULOH01 (sample SAMEA4835599, study PRJEB28245) | human gut metagenome | biome: gut microbiome; material: fecal sample | place: Denmark | collected 2008
GATGGATTTAACTGGAACCAAGCAAAATTAAATGCCCTTGATACAAAATTAACAATTGAATTCAAAGGACTAAATAGTGCTTTAACAAAAGAATCTGAAAGTATTAAAAGTGTAGTAAATAGTGCTTATAATGGATTAAATACTAATTTAACAAATGGATTTGCTAAAGTAAAAGAACAACAAGTAAGTGATTTCACTTCATTAAATAATGGAATTGGAAGTATAGCTTCAACACAAGGTACAGAATTTACACAAATTAAGGCATCTATTAATGCAAACGCAACTTTAGTAAATAATAAATACTTAGCGTTAAATGGAAGTTTAAATGGAGTTAGTGATACTGTAAATAATAACAATTCATTATTACAAGGAATAAATACAAATATTAGTGAAATAAATAACAGCATAGCTTCAATTAATGATAAATTAACAACAATGGATACTAATATAGCAACAATACTAAGTAGACTAACAGAAATAAATAATATTAATAATATAAATATAAATGATGTTATATATAATCTAAATGCATTTAAATCTCAACATAGCGGAGCAACACAAGAAGATGAAATAAATTATATTATTACATATTTAAAGGAAAAGAATTTTGTAAGAACATATTAATATGAATATAGATTTTGAAAGATTAAGAATGGATTTAATTAATTATTTCGAGGGAGCTTATTTTGCAGGTGGTATTGGGTATGCAATACTTGATGCAGATAGAGCAAGGTATGCAACAGAAGATGAATTAATTAGATTAGCTCAATTTGTTGGATTAGATTTAACAAATTATGAAAATATGGGAAAGAGTAGATAAATTAATCTATTCTTTTTTTTGTTAATATAACATATATTTTTCTGAGGGATAATTATGTTTTATAATAATATACATACTAGAATTAGATATATATTTTTAGTAGTTATTTTAGTTTTAGTTATAGCTATTATTAGGGTTTTTTATATTCAAGTTTTTTCTTATAAAAAGTTAAATACTTTAGCAGAATCTTTGTGGAGTAGAAAATTACCGATATCAGCAGATCGTGGAAAAATTGTAGACCGAAAAGGTAGAGTTTTAGCGGATAATATAACAACAACATCCTTGGTAGTTATTCCTAACCAAATTAAGGATAAAGAAGATACTGCTAAAAAGTTAAGTGAAATATTAAAAAGTGATTATAACGATATGCTTAAGCATGTTAGTAAAAAAACATCAATAGAAAGAGTTCATCCAGAAGGAAGAGGTTTAAGCTATGATATTGCTGAAAAAATAGATGCTTTAAAAATAGATGGAGTATATTTGGTTAAAGAAAGTAAAAGATATTATCCATATGAAGCAGTTTTAAGTCATGTTTTAGGTTATGTTGGAATTGATAATCAAGGGTTATCTGGTTTAGAACTTTATTATGATAATTATTTAACAGGTGAAGATGGTTCCATTAAATATTTTTCTGATGGAAAAGGTCATAAATTACAATTATCAGAAATTTATGAGGCTCCGACATCTGGTGTATCATTACAACTTACCATAGATTTAGATTTGCAGCTTGCTATGGAAAATGAACTTGATAATGTTGTGGCTAAATATAATCCAGATAGTGTTATAGCGATTGCCATGAATCCCAAAAATGGAGAAGTATTAGCAATGTCATCAAGACCCAATTTTAATAGCAATGAATATAAAAATTATAGTACCGAGGTTATAAATAGAAATCTACCGATATGGATGACATTTGAACCCGGATCAACTATGAAAATTACGACATATACTGCAGCCATAAATGAAGGATTAATTAATATTTTTGAAGATAGATTTAATGATTCTGGAGCCATAAGAGTAGATGGTGCAACACTTCATTGTTGGAAACATGGGGGACATGGTAATCAAACTTATCTAGAGGTTATAGAAAACAGTTGCAATCTTGGTGGTTACACAGGAACATTTTTGAGTTCGAAGATGCTTATATAAATAAGAAAAGTCATTCCAATATAGAAGTCTATTCTACATTCAATTTGATCTATAATAATGTTATTTATTCAAAAAATGAAGAGTATCCAAAATTAGAAAGGAAAGTTAAAGTGGAAGATTGTAATCATCAAAGTCAAAAAATAAAATTACAAATGTAATTTATAATAATGATACTAGTAGTTACAAGGATATAACTTATAATAAGAAAGAGCAAACTATTAAATTATTTGATAAATTTGATGAGTATATTATTTCTATAGGAAAAGATTTGATAAGAAATTATTTATTAAAAACTGTTGTATATAAATTAAAAAATAGATTTATAGAAGTTCAAATTAATCAAAGTAATTTATATATATGTTTTTTAAAAGCTGTTAAACAATTTGATTTACAAAATAAATTGAAAATAAGAAAAGGTTATGAAAATACATCTTTAAGTTATTATTTACGAGTAGAAGATATAAACAATTTAGAATACGTATTTGAGCTAGCTAAAGAATTATATGGTTATCTTAAAACAGCACATGAACCTATTTGTGAATTATTGTTCAAAAATATTTCGAATAGAATTATGGAATTAGGAGATAATATTGTTTGTAATAAATTATATAGAGATTATAGATTTAAATCGAAAAGAAATTATGGATTATATGTAAGATTATTAAAAGTAGAAGATACTCAAAATATTTTAGATTATACTTACCAAACAGGAACAGAACCTTTATGTATGACATATAAAATATCTAACGGAAATGATATAGAAACTATTATTCCTTATATTATAAAGAGTTATAATATTAGTAAGTGTGTTGCTATCGATGTTAAATATGAATTAAATAAACTATATTTAATGGAAAGCTAAATGCTTTTCATTTTTTAATTAATTCTTTTTCAATTTAAAAACTAAGCGTACAATGCCTACATTATTAAAATTATGGGTTTATCAATTTATTTGTTGAGATAATTAGAATTGACAGTTATAATTTTTTTTTATAATATAATGTATATTGACATTATTGATTAAGAATGTTAAAATAAACAAAAATTTATTGTATTATGTAATTTGAATTTAATTTGGAGGAGGAGGTTCTTTTTTAGAACCTCCTTTTTTAATATTAAAACAGAGAAGGAGAAAAAAATGGAAAATGTAAAATTAATGAATATGTGCAAAATTATTGATCCAACTACAAAAAAAGTATTAGTACAAGAAAGAATAAAAAGCTGGAAAGGAGTTGCTTTTCCAGGAGGAAAAATAGAACTGGGAGAAAGTATTGTTCCTTCAGTTAAAAGAGAAGTATATGAAGAAACAGGTTTAAAATTAAATTCTGTTAGAATATGCGGAGTCAAAGATTGGTATGATAAAAAAGAAAAAGAAAGACAATTAATTATTTTATTTACATCAAATGATTATGGTGGTGATATTATTTCGGAAACGTCGGAAGGTAAAATATATTGGATAGATGAAGATGAATTAAAAAATACAAAACTTGCAGATGATTTTGATAAGTTATTAGAAGTCTTTAAAAATGAAGAAATTAACGAAATGGTATATGAAGAAAATGAAAATCAAGATGAAAAATTAAGATGGGATTTAAAATTATACTAAAAAACAATTAGGGGAAGAAAAAAGTTTATGAGAATTGCAGTTGAAGGAATGGATGGCAGTGGAAAAACAACACTTTCAAAAATATTAGCTGATAAATTAGGATATGAATATGTTCATAAGCCGTTTAAGTTTTTATTTGAAACTTTAAATATAAATGAGTCGCAACTTAAAGATTTAGAATGGAAACTTTATGAAACTGAAGATGAAGCACTTTTAACACTATTCTATGGTTTGGGATTATTATATGGAACAAGATGTGATTCAAATCAAAATATCATTTATGATAGACATTTTGTATCAAATTATTATTGGCATGGTAATGCGGAAACGATGCCACTTCATCAAGAATTAATAAAATTGTGTGGGGAACCGGATTTAACAGTTCTATTAAAAGCAAGTGTGTCTACAAGAATGAGTAGAATTCATAATCGTAATGGTCAAGATAAAGATTTATCTAATTGTGCAATGTATGATGATGGTTACGATAAGATGGAACAGTTTTTAAAAAATAGCGGTTTTAATTATATAGTAATTGATACTGAACATTTATCTCCAGAAGAAATAGCAGATATTGTAATAAAGAACATAGATCTAAATAAACAAAAAAAGTTGATAAAAGAAAGGAAGTAGGAAAATGAGAGGACAATTATCATTTATTGAAGAAGAACCAAAGCGTGTTTTGATGAGTTTGAGAGAGGAATATTATGATGCAATGTTAGAGGGGAGAAAACATTACGAGTATAGAACAAGATATTTAAAAGAAGAAAGTGAAGCATATATTTATATTTCAAAAACAAAAAAAAGCATAGTTGCTAAAATCAAGTTTGGAGAACCAATAATTGCTGATGCAAATACTATTGCCTTGATTGCTGAACAAGAAGAACCAGGAAGTTATAATGGTATGATGGAATACTTATATAACAATATTGGTTATGCAATTCCAGTAGAAGAAATCATTCCTATAGAGGAAGTTTCATTAAGCAAATTACAACAACAATTTTCAAATTTTGTAGTTCCACAATCTTACTATCTTTTAGATAAAAAACCAGAGTTGTTATCTTTTTTGGATTCAAGAGAAAGAGTTAAATCATGTCTGAGAAAGAGATAATATTAAAACATTTTAATGATATATCAACAAAATATGATGAAAATAATAAAAAATTATATTGGAAATTGGCTGACGACTTATTGTGGGAGATTATAAAAAAATATATTCCTAGAAATAAATCAATTACATTTTTAGAATTGGGTGCTGGTACAGGTGAATGGGCTTATAAAATTTTGAAAGAGTTTGATAATACGAGATGTGTATTAAATGTTATGGAGATAAAGGAATAGATATATTGTGGAAAGAAGTAAATAATTGGGTAGAAGATCCTAAAAAATTTTTTAGGAATTATTCAGTAGATTATTTTCAAATGATTATGGAGGAAAATAATAATGAATGATATTTTAGGAATACATTATTTATTAGACTTTTATGATTGTAATAATGACTACTTAGTATCAGTTTCTAAAATAAAAAAAGTGATGATAGAAGCTGGGAAAATTGGAAATTTTAATGTTGTAAAAAGTTTGTTTCATCAATTTAAACCATATGGTGTTAGTGGTGTATTAGTATTAAAAGAATCTCATTTTACAATTCATACATGGCCAGAATATCAATATGCAGCTATCGATATATTCTTATGTGATACAAATATTAATATTGAGAATGTGGTAAAATATTTGTGTGATATTTTTTCAACCAATAATTATAAAATGAGAACAATTAATCGTGGAGTCATCCCAATTACAATTTAAATGTTAAATAAAATATAAAGTGCACAATTAAGTGCATTACGAACCAAAATGTGTATTTTCATAAGAAAAATGCACTCTAAGAAAAAGCAAGATTAATTCTTGCTTTTTTCATATTTATTTAAATTTTTAATAAAATTAAATGGGATGTAAATAAGAAAGATATAATTAAAGAATTGAAATTACTAATTAACAAAGAATTATATCAAAAAAAGTAATTAGTTTTGAAGAATTAAAAATTATGAATGAAGAAATAATAAAGACAAAAAATGAATGTACTTCAAACTAGAAGTGAACTATTACTTGGTAAAACTATATTCGATATGAATTTGAATGTAGGTTATTATGCAAGAGTGTCTACAGATAAAGATGATCAGTTTAATAGTTTGGAAAATTAATCTAATTATTTTAGAGAAATGATAAATGAGAATAAAAAATGGAATTTGGGTGGTGAATACATTGATGAAGGTATAAGTGGCACAAGTGTGAAAAATAGAGATAATTTTTTAAGAATGATAGAAGACTCAAAACAAGGTAAATTAGATTTGATTGTAACGAAAGAAATATCTAGATTTTCTCGTAATGTAATAGATAGCATAAAATATACAGAAGGACTTCTTAACAATGGTACAGTAGTTTTTTTTATAAGTGATAATATAAATACAATTTACCCAGATAGTGAATTTAGACTTGCTTTAATGTCATCACTTGTACAGGACGAAGTTAGAAAATTGTCTGAAAGAGTTAAGTTTGGAATAAAAAGAATGATTAAAGATGGAAAAATTATTGGGGGTAATTTAACTAACTATAATGGCAATAAATCTACATCTTTAATCGGTCGTGATTTATTAACACCCGATGAAGTAAAAAACTTGCATTATAAAACTATTATATTTCCTAATATTGGTTATTCAATTTTTAGGGATACTGTTATATATAAAAAATTGTCTTGTTATTCTGCAGGAGAATTAAAAAGAAAGATAACATCACTTGAAGACTTGAGTTATATATTTTACTGCTGAAAATATAGAAACTAAATATGATAAATTATACAGAAATAGAAACAATAAAGAAATAAACAAAGAAGTTTATCATTTAGAAATTGACAATGGAGATAATACAAAATCAACTATTGAAATACATTTAAAGAATCCGTTAGAAAAAGATAATTCTCTACAAAAAGAGATAATTAAAACAGGTGGTGCTAATGAATAAGTCCAAAAACTTTTACATAGGTTTTATTGGAGGTAAATCTAAATGCTAGAAAAAGATATAGAAGTTAGATTTAGTACCAAACAATTACCTTTTGAATATAAGTTATTGGAATATAGGCTAATTGTTAATAAGGAATTATACGATGAAAAAGTTATTGATTTAAGAACATATAATGAAATGGAAAATTCTATTATGGGAAGACTTAGGAAAATAAGAAACGAATACCCACTCGCAGAAAAAGATGATTTGACAAAGAGTGATTATGGAGCTACCATTCAAGCATCCTAGTTATCTTGAATTTTAGGAACATATGAAAGGAAGTGCTATTTATGAAAATTAAAAAAGCAAGAGAAGATTTAAGAAAAGGAAAAACAATTTATGATATGAACCTGAAGGTTGCATATTATGGTCGTGTTTCAACGGATAAAGATGATCAGTTAAATTCGTTAGAAAATCAACAAAATTATTTTGAAGATATGATAAAAGAAAATTCTAATTGGATTTTTACTCGTGGATATATTGATGAGGGAATCAGTGGAACAGCTGTTAAAAATCGTGATTCTTTTTTGAAAATGATTGAGGATGCAACCTTAGGGAAAATTGATTTAATATTAACAAAAGAAATTTCTAGATTTTCTAGAAACACTGTTGATAGTATTAAATATACAGAATATTTATTAAAACAAGGTGTTATAGTATATTTTTTATCTGATAATTTAAATACAATTCAAGAAGATGCTGAATTTAGACTTACTATTATGTCCAGTATGGCACAAGATGAAGTTCGTAAATTATCAGAAAGAGTTAAGTTTGGTATTAATAGAATGATTAAGGATAGAAAATTAATCGGTGGTAACTTAACAGGATATTATAAAAAGAATGGAATATATGAAATTAATCCAAATGAAGCACCACTTATAAAATATTTATTTACTACTTATGCAAGTGGTAGTCTTGGTTTAAAAAAAATTGGTGAAGAACTAGCACAACTGGGATACTTAAATTCAAAAGGAAAACCATATTCTCAAACAGCGCTTGCAAAGATGCTTTCTAATCCTAGATATAAAGGATTTTATACTGCAAAACTTACTGAAGTAGAAGATTATAAAACCCATAAAAAGAAAAAAATACCTAAAGAAGAACAAATTATAGAAAAAGATGATAGAATTCCAGCTATTGTATCAGAAGAACTTTGGGACAAAGCAAATGCTTTGCATGAGAGAAGAAAAAAATTACCATCTAGGCACGTACTTAATTCTGAAGAACATATAAAAAAATATAAATATTCGGCTAAGTTATATTGTAAAGATTGTAATGGTATATTTATTCGTAACGGTGGATCAAATCGTTCTTTAAATCCAACATGGGCTTGTAAAACTTATAAAACTGAGGGAGTATCAAAATGTGAATCTCCAATTATAAAAGAAAGTTATCTTGATAAAATATTTGTTGATCTATTTAGTGATTTCATTAAACATAAAAAAGATTATTTGGGACAAGTTTTATCAGAATATAAAAATATTGTTAAAAATTTTACTGATGAATTGGACACAGAAGAAATAAAAAGAAAGATAGAACAAATTGATAAACAAAAAGATAAATTATTAGATTTAAGTTTAAAAGGTATGATTGATGACTTTGAATTTAAAAAACGAAATGATAAATTTAATACTGAATTATTCAATTTACAAAAGCAAATAGACAGTTCGGGAAGTCAAAATTTAGAGGAAGAAAAAATGCGTAAAAAATTAAATGATATTGAATCTTGCTTAAGTGCAAAATTGGATATCAAAGAAAACTTACCTTATTTAGTAAATTTACTAGTTGATAAGGTTATAGTTGAAAAAGTAAATGGGGATAGAAAGCATATAAAATTATCTATTTATTTTGATTTTAATACACCAGATATTGATATAGATTTAGATATGAATACAAAAAACGAACTTAAGTCTAGGTCGTTACAAACACTTGCTTGTAGAAGGCAAACTTCTGTCTTAAAGTGTTCGTGTATTGATACAAAGCAACCCTGGATTTGTTAACCTTGGGTTAATGCTTCAAAAAGAAAAATTAATGAGTTATATTAAAAAATTTGGTTTTGGAACAAAAACAGGAATAGATTTAAATGGAGAAGGAAACGGAATACTATTTAATTTAGATAAAATGGGGAATGTTGAACTTGCCACAACAGCTTTTGGTCAAGGAATAAGTGTAACCCCAATTCAACAAGTTCAAGCGGTTTCTGCTATAATAAATGGAGGAACATTATATACTCCTTTCTTAGTAAAAAATTATTTAGAACCTGAAACTAATACCATAATTAAAAGTGTAAATGCCCAAAATAAAGGAACAATCATAAAAAAAGAAACATCAGATTTAGTTAAATACGCACTAGAAAGTGTAGTTGCAAAAGGGTCTGGTCATAATGCATATATAGAAAATTATCGTATTGGGGGAAAAACTGGAACAGCTCAGACAGTTGAAAATGGGGGATATTCATCAAGTAAATACATTTTATCATTTATTGGATTTATGCCAGCAAATGACCCAGAAATTATAGTTTATGTTGCGGTAGAAAATGCAAAAGGAGTGGTGCAATATGGTGGTACTGTAGCTGCCCCGATTGCCAGAAACATTTTTTTAAGCGCCATAGATATTCTTGATATAAAACCGGATACAGAAGGAATTCCTAAAGAATATACTTGGTTAGATCAAAAATATGTAGTTGTACCAGATGTAGTAGGTATGACTATTGATGAAGCAAAAAAAGTTTTAAAAGGATTTAATATAGAATATAGTGGTAACGGCGAAACTGTTATTTATGAATCTCCAAAAGGGGGAATGTATGTCAAAGAAAAAGGTACAGTAGTTCTAATGCTAGGTTAAGTGTAAAAATATGTAAATTTTATTTCTAAAATAAAAAAAGAAGAAAAAAGTGGTGTATAATAAAGTTACGAGGTGGAATTATGTTAATATTAGCTAAAGCATCAATGGCAATGATGCTAGGGTTTATTTTATCTTTAATAACCGGTTTATTTGTTGTTCCATTATTTAGAAAATTACATTTTGGACAATCAGTAAGTAAATTGATTAATGAAAGACACTTAAAAAAAGAAGGAACACCAACAATGGGAGGTATAATTTTCATTATCCCTGTTATAGTATCTTTAATTTTACTTTATATTAAAGGTAGTATTGCAATTAGTTATAACCTTATAATAATAGTTTTTGTCTTTTTAGCATATGGGCTACTTGGTTTTATCGATGACTACTTAAAAGTTAAATTCCATAATAATAATGGCATAAGTTTAGTTACAAAATTTTTAATTCAAATGTGTATAGCACTAGTTTTCTTTTATTTATTTATGAAAGGCGGAGGAAAACCAGTACTGAGTATAAGTTTCCTAAATATTTATATTGATTTAGGTTGGATGTTTGGTTTATTTATATTATTTTTACTTGTTGGTACGACGAATGCTGTTAATATTACTGATGGTCTAGATGGTTTAGCTGGTGGATTATCTGCAATAGCCTTCTTTGCTTATGGTGTTATAAGTTGGAATGCTGGTTGGTTAGAAGGTTATCAAGAAATAGCAATATTTTGTTTTCTTTTAGTAGGTGCTTTAATAGGCTTCTTGGTATTTAATACTCATCCAGCTAGAATTTTTATGGGTGACTTAGGTTCTCTAGCTTTAGGTGGAGCCTTAGCATCGGTTGCAATTGTATCAAGACATGAAATATCACTAGCCATTATTGGTGGAGTGTTTGTAATAGAAACACTAAGTAGTTTAATACAAATAATATCAATTAGATATTTTAATAAAAAAGTATTCTTAAAAGCACCACTTCATCATCATTTTGAAGAAATAGGATGGAGAGAAACAGACATAATTAAGTTATTCTGGGTTGTAGGTTTTATTCTGGCAATGGCCGCAATAACTTATGGAGTATGGTTATAAAAAATTTTTAACACTAGTCAATTATACAAGCATATACTACAAGAATTTTCTAACACTTAAAAAGTAATAGAAAATTCTTTTTTTAATATAATTATATGAGGGATAAATATGTCTAAAAAGTATGATAAATGGTTACTTATTACTGTTATAATAATAGCTATATTTGGAATAGTAATGATTTATTCTGCTAGTTCTATCTGGGCTGAATATAAATTTAATGACTCATTTAAATTTGTAAAAGCCCAAAGTGCATTTTTTATCATAAGTTTAGTAATAGTTTTTGTTTTAAAAAAAATAAATCCTAAAACATATTATGAAAAAGCTAATTTAATATTATTAATTTGTTTTTTGTTACTAGCCCTTGTTTTAATACCAGGTCTAGGTAAAATTAGAAATGGAAGTAGAAGTTGGTTTGGTATCGGAGGTTTTGGTATCCAACCCAGTGAATTTGCTAAAATAGGATTAATTATTTACGTATCAAAGTACTTAGCAAATAATCAAAAACAAATATTTGATATAAAAAAAGGGGTATTGCCAATTTTATTAGTCATCGGAGTATTTTTTCTACTTATTATGCTAGAACCTGACTTTGGTACTGCAATGGTAATTGTTTTAACTTTAACATCAATTCTTTTTATTTCTGGAGTTAAATTATCATTTTTTGTTAAAATAGGTATAGTGGGAATCCTTGGCATCATTGGTTTAATTGCAGTTGCTCCATATCGTATGCTTAGAATAGTATCTTTCTTAAACCCTTGGGTAGATCCTTTAGGTAGTGGATATCAAATAATTCAAAGTTTATACGCTATTGGTCCAGGTGGACTACTTGGACAAGGCTTTTTAAATAGTCGCCAAAAACAATTTTATTTGCCTGAACCACAGACAGATTTTATATTTTCAATTATTTCTGAAGAATTTGGTTTTCTTGGAATTTTGATTGTAACTACATTTTTTGGCTTTATCTTTTATCGTATTGTTAAAATATCATTAAACTGTGATAATTTATTTTATAAATATTTATCATTTGGTTTAGGTTTTGGAATAATTATTCAAGCTTTACTTAACATTTGTGTAGTTATAGGTTTAATACCAGTTACTGGAGTAACACTACCTTTTTTTTCTTATGGAGGCTCAAGTCTACTGGTAAGTATGATTAGTATTGGTATAATTTTAAGTATTAGTAAAGAGTAAATATTGTTAAAAAATTTAAAAGAAAAAAGAAAACATAGAACAGAAATAATTTTTATGCAAAAGTGTAGAAATTATTTCTGTTTTATGTTAGAATAAGCATATACAATATTGACGTGTGATATTTTATATGAAAGAAGGTGTATAAGAGTATTTTTGATAATTAAAAATAAGGGGTTAGTTTTTTATATACTAGAAAAGTTTTACTTTTTTTGCAAATAAAAGTCTTGATATACGGCAGAATAAAAATAAATGTTATAATTAAAAAATCCAAAGGGGATGGTTTAAGGAATACTTATAAAGCATATAAATTAAGAATTTATTCTACAGATTTGCAAAGAGAATTAATTGAAAGAACTTTTGGTTGTACTAGATATATTTATAATAAATTCCTGACAGAAAGAAAAAATAAATATGAAGAAAGAAAACCAGGATAAGTGTATATGAACAATTAAAAGAATTAACATATTAAAAAAAAGAAAAAGAATGTATAATATAAATAAGAACGAAATAAAAAAAGTGTTGCCGTTAGGTAACTCAGATACTTGAATTTCGTTAGAAATTTAAGTTATGTTCTGATTTATGGTTATTAAAAAAGAAAAGAGGAATTATGAAAGAAAAAAACAAATTAAAATTATTTTTGGTTTTCTTAATGACTGCTGCTTTTATGTGCGGAATTGGGAATATCAAAGCTAAAACTTATAATACATACAACAGAGGAAACAAAATCACTATTAATCTAAATGATAGTACTAAATTAGATTTTTATGTTATCGAAGATAGTGATAAAGATAATAACAAAGTAATTGCTTTGGCTAAAAGTTTTACCGATAACAATACCTATACTTTTGATGAAGCAAGTGCATTACTGTTGACAAAGAAAAGCGAATGGAACAATGTGTTAAATGTTGATTTTGCCACAGCAAAACAATTAGTAGGCTCAACTCCTGAATTTAGCGATTCAAATAGCAAAGCTACATTTACAGAACCAGGATGGGTATCTAATGAAGGAATGGATTTTACAACATATTGGTTAAAAGATATCGCTCAAGATGGATCTCATATGGCAATATATGGAGCGGACACACATTACAATACACAATTTCATGTTATTTTAAAAGATGACACTGAAAAAATTTATACAAGATTCCTTGTAGAAACTACTAAAGAAAATGTTGTTGGTGGTGTCATTGAAGATGAAAATGACAAAGCGTGGGATGCATTTGTTGAAGCATTTGGAAAAACAGATATTATGAAAACAATGAAAGAAAGCTCCAATATCGTTGTATCATCAACCGATAGTACATTGAAGATTAAATTAGTTTACAATAACAATACGTATGAATCATCATTTACATACGCAAATGGAATACTTAAATATGTTCCATCTACTTCAAGTTTAGAAGATGCACCACTTGTTGATTCGTTATGGATAGCCAATTCTTTATATGCTTTATGTGCTGTTAAAAATTATGATATAGAAAAAGTACAAGCGTGGCTTGAAGAAAATACTAATTTGAAAATCGATACCGATGGAATTGAATTTGTTGAAAAAGAAGTTAATATAACCGAAAACGGAGAATGGGGCGATTTAAATATGTCATCAACAGCATTCTCAAAATTTGAATTAAATATCGTAGATGGACTTAAAACTTATAAGCCTTTACCTTTAGATAATAATGAACAAACAACGCCAAACAAGGATAGTCAAACAACACTAGATGATATAACGGAAAATCCCAAAACAGGTGCTGGTTTAAATATAGTTTTAGTGATTGTTTTGCTATTAGTAGGGGCAGGAATTGTTATAAGTGCTAAGAAAAAGGATATATTCAAAAGAATATAGAATAGGAATAATAAAATGATTCATACAATTGAAAACATCATTTTTATATTATTAATACTTTTTTTGATAATTGAAATAATATTGATTATTAAGAATAGAGATTACTTAAATAAAACTAAATATGGCGTTGCAAATGGAATTATAGAAAATTTTTATAAAGATACAAGCTCAATATTTTTAAATGATGGGGAGTCTTGCAAGATTTCTCCAATCATATCATATGAGGTAAATGGTAAACCTTATCAATTTGTTGGGAATTTTTATACTACCTCAATGAAAAAAGGTGATACTATAAAAATTTTATTCAATAAAGAAAATCCCCAAAAGGCTAAGGTATTTGTTAGTATATATTTTGCGCATTTAATTATGTGGATTTTTATTATTATGATTATAGTAACGCTCTTAGTAATAAAACGTTATTTTTAGAAAGAGAGTGCGAAAATGAAGAAAAACTTTAAATTTAATAAAAAGAAGATCGAGATTATATTACTGGTATTAGCTGGATTATTATTGTTAATAGGAACACTGTTTTTAATATTTAGACCTAAAAACGATTTACCTTTAAATGAAGTTCTTGATAATATGATTAATACTAAAAATTATAAAGTGTCAATAAAATTGGATGAAAAGTCGTCTAATACTGATGAAATTTACAATAGTTACAATTATGAAAATATGTTTGATAACAATAAAGAAATGGTAAATTTATTTGATTTTGAAACTGAGTCCTATGCAATAAATTATGTTTATGACGGTAAGCTAATAATTTCCGGCGTAGATGATACTTTTGGTCAATATTTTTGGCACTACGATAGAGAAGAATCAAAAAACAATTTTTCTTTCAGAGAAATATACAATAATCTCTATAGTATTTTAAAAATGTACAAGTATTCTAAAAAGAAAAGTACATTTCACGTGATAGATGAAAAAAAATCTAGTCAAACTAAGGAAATTATTAGTTTTCTTGAAAAAATGAATTTTGTGTTGTTTGAAGATTCAGAACATAAAGCTTTAGACGAAAGTTTACTGGCATATGAAAAAACGTTACTAAATGATATAGTGATTACATTAAAAAATGATAAGATTGAGCACATTAAATTTGTTTTTATTCAAAAATGTTATGATAGTAATAATAAAGAGATATCAAATGATTATTGTTATAATGTAAAAGATAAGTATGAATATAATTTTGAATTTACAGATTTTGATACTACTAAGGTGGAGATTCCAGACAATGTTAAAGATGATTTACAAAAAACTACACCACCAAACGTGCTAGGTAAATTTGAAAATTCCAAAGTTTGTCCTGATGGTGATAAATACGTTGAAAGCATTGAATTAACAGACGACTATACCACTATCAACATAAATCACAATCGAACCGTTTTCTGGTATGCTACATATACTGGATTTGACTGTGAAAGAAAAGAGTATTATACAAATGAAAAAATAGAATATTCGTCTGAAGGCGGAAAAATTTATTTTTATGATAGTGGGGCTTACAGAATAGTTACAGAATTTGATTTTACTAGAAGTGAGCTAAGAGAAAAAGACGAATCAGGAAATGTGGTTAATACTTTTATAAAAATAAAATAGAATAAATTAAAAAAATTTTTAATAGCTACTAGAAATAATATTCTAGTAGTTTTTAAATAATTTTACAAATCTTAAGTTTATAATTAATACTCGTTGACATTGACAATACATGAATGTTAAAATTAAAACAGTAAAGGTTGTGTTAATATGGTTTGTCCAAGATGTGATAAAATAGTAAAAAATGAAGAGAGTTGTTGTCCTTATTGTAACATGAATTTTTCTTTTTCTAGTAAAGACGTAAATTCAAATTATAATATTTTATTTTGGCAACTTGTAAATTTAAAAAATATATTAGGAATGGGACTAATAATTGCAATTCTTTGTATTATTTTATTAGTTATAATAAGTTCCTTTACTAGTGGATTTTATATGTTTGGAAAAATTTTTATAATTATATATCAAACATTAAAGACTATAATACCGTACTTAATTTTATCTTTAGTAATTGGGTTAATATTTTATTTTAAAAGTCCAAATAGTAAAATGATAAGGATAATATTAACAATTATTTCTAGCATATTATTTCTAGCATTATTATTAAATGCTGTAGTTAGCTAATAATAATTAAAATTAAAATGGAGGTTAAAATGTACGATTTTGAAAAAATATTATATGAAAATGAAAAGATATTGTATGAGGGGATTTCTTTTCCCGAAAAAGGAGATAAAAATTTAAAAGGAATTCTTTTATTAAGTGGTTTTTCTGTATTGGTACAGTTTTTGTTAATATGGAGCTCTACAAATAAAGATGGTACTGGTGATATAAATATTTCATTTATTATAATTTATCTTTGTAGTTTAAGTTTTTTAGTTTTAGCTATTTACTTATTTATAAATAATCTATTTTTGAGAAAAATAAATCTACGTGGAAATTGTTTTTGTATAACAAACAAACGAGTTATAAAATATGAAAAAAAGAAAGATAAAATAACTTATGGTTATTTAGTAAATTACAATATTATTGAGTGCTACCAAATAAAAAATGGTTATGGAGATTTACACTTCCAAGTAAACTTAGAAAATAAAGTAAGTACCGATGATATAAAATTACTTAAAGAACTTAAGAATATAGCTTTATATCCCAATCCAGAAAATATGCCACATTTAGAGTTTGAAGGAATCGAAAATCCAGAAAATGTACGTAATTTAGCTATAAATGCCAGAAATGAAGTTTTGAAAAATATTAAAAGTATTGAAGAAAAAAGTATTTTTGAAAATAAGGAGAATATATGAAAAATATAACTATTTTAGGTGGTGGAGTCCTAGGAAGTCAAATAGCTTTTCAAACTAGTTATTCAGGATATAATGTTACTATTTATCTTCGGAGCAAGGAAAGTATTAAAAGATGTAAGAAAAAACTTGAAGAAGTAAAAAATTCTTATATTGAAGCAATTAATATAATGAAAAAAAATAAAGATATTAATAATTGGTCATTAGGAATTGCGGATTTTGATAATTTTAACGCAAGTAAATGCTTAAAAAAGGTAAACATGGTGCTTGATGAAATTAAGTTAGAATTAAATTTGGATAAAGCTTTAAAAGATACTGATTTAGTAATAGAATCAATGAGTGAAGATTTTAATGCTAAAAAAGAAATATATGAAAGTATAAAAGACAAGCTTGATGATAAAACAATTATTGTTACAAATTCATCTACGATGTTGCCAAGTAAACTTGCAAAATATACAGGTAGAAGTGATAAATTTTTAGCTCTTCATTTTGCAAATTCTATTTGGAAAAATAATATTGTAGAAGTAATGAGACATGATAAAACAAGTGATGCTGCATTTAATGAGGTAATAGATTTTGCTAAAAGTATAAGAATGATACCACTTCCATTAAATAAAGAGAAATCTGGCTATTTGTTAAATTCTATGCTTATACCACTTTTATTTTCTGGCTTAGATTTATTAGTTAATGGTATAAGTGATGTAAAAAGTATAGATACAGCATGGAAAAGAGGGACAGGATCACCAAAAGGCCCTTTTGAAATACTTGATACTGTGGGATTAAAAACTGCATACAATATAGTTTTAATGTATGTTAAAATACCTAAATTTTTAGCCCCATATAATTTTAAGGGAATGGAAAGTCTTTTAAAAAAATACATAGAAGAAGGAAAATTAGGAAAATCTAGTGGTGAAGGTTTCTACAAGTATGATATATAAATGCATTTATAAAACACCAAATGAGTTTGATGACATTGTGATGGAATCTGATGGCAAATTTCTAACAAAATTAATATTTTTAAATTCTAGTGATTCAGAAAAATTAAGCAATGATGCTGAGTTTAAAAATCTAAAAATATTTTCAATAACTAAAAAATGGTTAGATATTTATTTTAATGGTGACATTCCTGATTTTACACCAGAATATAAATTCTATAATTTAAGTTACTTTACTATGGAAGTTATTGAATACATTAAAAAAATTCCTTATGGAAAAACTATAACTTATGGTGATATTGCTTCCAATATTGCCAAAAAGAAAAAAATAAAGCAAATGTCATCTCAAGCTGTTGGTGGAGCGGTAGGTAGAAACCCTATTTGCATAATCATTCCTTGTCACAGAGTAATGGGAGCAAATAACAAACTTACTGGCTTTGGCGGAGAATTAAATAACAAAATAAATTTATTAAAGAAAGAAGGATATAATGAATACAAAAAATAGAACAATAATGATTATATTAATGGCAATCTTAATGATTGTTGCATTAATAGGATTGAGATTAAAAAATGATAAAAGTGAAAATACAAATGTAAAAGCAACAGGAAAAACACTCGTAGTGTATTTCTCAGCCCAAAATCATACGAAAAATCTTGCAGAAAAAATAGCAAAGAAATTAGATGCTGACCTTTTTGAAATAGTTCCACAAGAAAAATACACAAGTGAAGATCTAAATTACAATGATGAAAATTCTCGTGTTTCAATTGAACATAATGATAAAACAAAAAGACATATATTATTAGAACAAACAACCCCAGACAATTGGGATAGTTATGAAACTGTTATAATTGCTTATCCAATCTGGTGGGGTATTGCAGCTTGGCCAACTGATAGCTTTGTAATAGGAAACACTTTTGATAATAAAAAAGTATTTCCAATTTGTACTTCTGCTTCAAGTGGTTTAGGTGATAGTACTAAAAATTTAAAATCCATATCCAGCGGCGGAACATGGTATGATGGATATCGTTTTTCATCAAATGCCAGTGATCAAGATATAGATAATTGGCTTAAAACAATTAGTAAATAAAAAACTAATTGTTTTTTTGAAACTTTTTTTAAAAAAATTAACACTTTAAAGATGAGGTGAATGAAAATGACTGGTCAAAAAGCCTTAGATAAATTTGATGTGGTTTATAATGAAAGTTATAAAGATATTTCTAGGTATGTAGTATTAAATGCTAATAATATTAGTGATGTAAAAGATATACTTCAAAACATCTATCTTGAGGTATATAAAAATATTGATAAAGTTAGTGATAAAAACTATGTATTTGGAATAGCTAAAAATGTTTTAAAAAAATATTACAGATTTAAGTTCTTAAGAAAAGATGATACTGAAATTACAGATAATATTAAAAGTAATATTAATTTAGAAAAAAAAGTTATGGACAAATTTGATACTGAGATTGTCTGGAAATATTTAAAAAAGAAAAATAACAATATAGCTAAAATAATATATCTTTATTATTATGAAGATTTTACTATTAAAGAAATAGCAAATAGTTTAAATTTAACCGAATCAAATGTTAAAAATTATATTTATAGAACTCTAAAAGAGTTAAGGAGGATTAATAATGACTAAAAAAGTTTTAAAAGATATAATTGATGAAAAAATAAATAAAAATGATATTTATAATTATGTTGTAAATAAGAAAAGAAAAAATATTTATGCAACATTAAAATATGCCAGTTTAGTTTTAATTTGTATTGGAATAATATTATTTGGATACAGAAGTAAAGCGTTTAAAAATGATAATAATAGTAATGTAGATGAAATACACATTAATGAAATAAGTAAAATAACAAGCAATGATACAGATGTTCATCTAATAAAATTAGAAAGTAATTATATAGAATATGATTTATTTTCTAAAACATTTCCATTTTATAAAAGAAGCACAGAAGCATTTGATAAAAAAAATAATAAATTAAAAAATTACACCTGGGATATAAGTTGTTTAGGAACTTTTGATGAAGAAACAAAATCTACAAGTGTATATAACTATTTATACACTTACAAAAAAAATGATGGAAATGGTAAGATTATTGTAGCTTTTAATAACACAAGAAAGCCTGTGCGCGACTATTATTTTGAATCAAGTACAAGTAATTATTCTAAAATAAAAAATAAAGATATATTAATTTATCAATATGAAAATACATATTATACAGAATTTAAAGATAATGGTATTTATTACGATATTGAAAGTCACAATGTAAGTTTAGAAGATTTTAAATATATTTTAGAAATAGTAATTGAGTAGTTGATAAGAACAATTAAAAGTAAAATTTTAATTGTTTTTATTTGTGTACCCATTCGACAAGAAAGAACAAATTATTTATTTTGAGTGTGTTAGGATAGTAAATGTTTCTTTGGAAATGGGGTGAAAATATGACAGAAACAAAAGAATTTATTTGGTTAACCAATGACTTAGTATTTAAACATATATTTAGTAATAAAAGAATAATTAAAGATTTTTATAATTCATATCTAAAGTATATTAAATCAGATTTAACTATTTTAAATGTTCGAGTTACTAAGCAAAAATATATTCAAAATGATAATATTAAGTTACATGACTATTATTTAGATATTGTATTAGTATTATCAAATGGAGAATTAGTAAATATTGAAATGTATAATAATTTCGGAGAAACTGAATGCATGAAAAGTTTAGCATATGCATCTTATATATACTCGCATCAACTTAAAAAGAATAATCCTTATAGAAGACTTAAGAAAGTAACTAGTTTTAATATAATGAATGGTAATTACAAATTAACTAATAATGAAATAATAAATAAATATGAATTAATAAATGTAATAAATCACAAAAAGATATTAAAAGAAAGCATAGAAATGTTGCTAATAAGACTTGACATTTTAGATGATATATCATATTCTAAAGATGAAGAGAGATTTATAAGATGGTGTAGATTGCTATATGCAAAAACACGAGAAGAAGCAATAAAAATAGCAAATGGAGATGAATTAATGATGAGTACGGTTGAAATGGTAGATGACTTTATAAATGATCCAGAAGTGATAAGTATATTTCATGATGATTCATGGAAGATAGTTTCAGCAGAACAAAGAGGTAAAGCTGAAGAAAAAATAGAAACAGCAAAAAACATGTTAAAAGAAAAATGTAGCCCGAAGTTTATAAGCAAAATAACAAACTTATCAATATCTGAAATAAATAAGTTAAAAGTTAACTAATAATCTAAAATAAAAAAACAACTAAATTTTAATTAAATTAGTTGCTTTTTATTTTATCTGTATTTTTAAAATTTAATTTAGTATATTTATTTAATATTTCTATACCTTTTTCATTTACTAGTTGGGTTGCAAACAAATCAACATTAGTTCCAGCCCCTTTAGGAATATCGTTTCCTAATTCTTGACTAATTTTATACATTTCTCTTAAAAAAACATATCTACTTATTATTGATGCACATGCAACACTTAAACATTGTTCTTCAGCTCTCGGAGTAAAAGTAATATTTGTAACTTTCTTATTAACATCTGATAAGTAACCATAATAGTTTTTTGGGGGAGTAAATTGATCAACTATTATTCTTTCATAAGGATAATTTTTTTCAACAAGGTTAAGTAATACTTTATTGTGTAAAATTGCTTTAATCTTATTCATATTTATTTTTTCATGATCTAACTTATTATATTCTAAATTAGTTAATATAAATACAGAATAGGGAATTTTTTCCATAATAACTGGGGCAATCTTCTTTATATAATCATCAGTTATTTTTTTTGAATCGGTTACTTTAAGATCGTGTAAAAACGCAACATTTTCTTTATCTACAAAAGTAGCGGCAACTACAATTGGTCCAAAATAATCTCCAGTTCCAACTTCATCAGAACCAATAGTACTAAAAGAATCATAATTAACTAATTTTTTTTCTGGTAAATCTTTATTCGTTTTATCCTTACCAGTATTTATATCAATAATTCTTCCATTAAACTTCTTTTCCATATCAATCCAAATATTTGCATCAATATCTGCAGATATTCCTTGAAACATAGCCTTGCCAGATTCATAAAGAGTTATAATTGTTCCGCCTTCATCAGCCTGAAAAATAGCATAAGGTGGTGTTTTATCTCTTTTTAAATCCTCATAATATTTTATCATTTTAGATTTTATATTATCACTAACTTTAAATACGATTGTCATAAAATAACTCCCTTTCATATAGCATATTGTACCATAATCTTAATATTATTGTCTAGATATGATAAAAATAAGTAATTTAATCTTTATTTTTAAAAACATTTATAATATAATAAATATAAGGAGAGTAGAAAAAATGAATATAATTAGTGCAGTTATAATACTTATTGTGTTATTTTATGTATTCTTGGGGTTCAAAAGAGGGGTTATTAAAACTGGAGTTTCTCTAGTTGGTACGATAGCTATTTTAATAGTATCTTATGTTTTAAAAGATATTTTAGCTAACTTTTTAATGGAACATTTACCATTCTTTAATTTTGGCGGAGTATTTGATGGTATAACTTCAATTAATATTTTAATGTATGATATGATATCATTTATCGTAATATTTGTTATATTATATTGTTTATTAAATATTTTATTAACTCTATCAGGATTAATAGAAAAGTTACTAAAAATGACTGTTATACTTGCAATACCATCAAAAATATTCGGAGCATTACTTGGTTTAATCGAAGGTATTCTAGTAGCATTCTTATTAAGTTTTGTTCTTTTACATATTGCTCCGACTGAAAAATATGTTATGGATAGTAAATTAGCAATTGTATTACTTGAAAGAAGTCCATTTATAGGTAGAATGACTACAAGTACAACACTAGCTTTAGAAGATATTAATAATATAGTTAATAGTCTAAAAGAAGATGATAACAGAAGTGATGCTAACTTTAAAGTATTGCATCAAATGATTTACTGGAAAGTAATAACTGTTGATGAAGCGCAAAAATTAATAGATAATAAGAAAATCGTTTTTGATAACGAAGTTGAATTAGGTGGGTAATAATGGTTAAACATTTAGAAAATGAACAAGAATTTAATGAATTAATTAAAGGAAGAATTTTAGTTGATTTCTATGCTGATTGGTGTGGACCATGTAAAAGACTGGCGCCACTTCTAGAAAACTTAAAAGAAATCGATGTTTTAAAAGTTAATGTAGATTTATTTGATTCTTTATCAAGAAGTTATGGAATAATGAGTATTCCAACATTAATTCTTTTTGAAAATGGTAAAGAAATAAAAAAAATAATTGGTTTTCATACGGAAGCTGAAATAAAAGAGTTTATAAAATAAAGAAAATAATACATTGGCAAAAAATATAATAATTAAGGAAAGTTAATAATACTTTCCTTTTTTATATGTCTTTTTTTTGTAAAGAAATCCTTTGATATATGACCGAAAAATTTATCCTACAGATTTAATGAAAATTAATTAAAAAACTTTTTGGATATTTTTTTGCTGAAAAAAGCATAAAAAAGCACAATAAATTATTGACAAAATACAACAATTATTTTATCCTTAAGATAAGGAGGATGTAATGAAAAATAGAAGAGGCTTTACTTTAGTAGAAATGATTTTTGTTATTGTAGTTTTGTGTTTAGTAGCAACAGCTAGTGTATCAATATTTATAAATATTAGAAAAAGTATATTAGAAAAAGAATATAACAATGTAGTTAGTTATTTAGAAACAAAAGCTATAGAATATGCTAATAAAACTAATATTACTACTATTAATGTAGAAGATTTAATTAATCAAGGGCTTGTTAAACCTGATAATCAAACTGACATACTCAATCCAATTACAAAAGAGAGTTTAAATTGTAATATTATAAGATCATCTTTTGATGGTAGTGAGTTTAAAGCTGTTTTAGGTGAAAAGTTAGTTGATGAAAATAATTCTTGTAAAAAACCTGATAAAACCAGTATATTTGAAATTTGTCGTGTAGAGAACGGAAAATGTTTATCAATCGATTCCTATGAATGGTTTAATCATGATTTAGTTCTTGGTATTAAATATAGCAACGATAAGGAAAACAAATTATTGGCAGATGAGAATATTAAGATTCATTGGGTCAGCACAAATGGTTTTGCTAGTGACGAAAAAACAATAGAAACATCTACTTCTTCAGTAAGTCAAAACACTTATAGGGTTGAGGTTGATTTAAATGATATCGTAGGTGAGACAAGTAAAAAAGTAAATATTGATAAACAACAGCCAAATGTTTATGATATTTTATATGACCATAATTGGTCTGCTAATAAAAGTATATCATTAAAAGCATCTGATATGTCCGGTTCAGGAATAGATGGATATTCTTTAGTTAGTGAAAAAGAAGAATGTAGCAGTTTTAGCAAGTCAAATACATTCAATATAACTGTTAATGGAAGTTATAAGTATTGTGTTAAGGACAAAGCAGGCAATATTACAAGCGATATGGTTGTAATTGATAAAATTGATGGAGTTATTCCAGACAAACCTAATATTGTATCTGATGATAAAATTGAAAGTGACAAATGGCATATAAATGATTTTATATTAACTTTTGAAAGCAAAAAAGAGAATAACACTAGTAAAATAGAATACTTTTATGGTTGGGATAAAGACAATTTAATATTTTTAGGAGATAGTATTAATATTAATTCTGATTACAGTAGAAAAACACTATATGTTAAGGCATGTAATGAAGCAAATCTATGTAGTGATATTAATAACTATATTGTGAAAATAGATAATATTGCTCCAATATATGAAATGGGAGGCTATCTTGGAGCTGGAAATATATCTACTCCTACTTATAAAGATAATGAAGGAGGCTCTGGTGAAGTTAAAGTATATACATGTGTTTCTTCTTCAACTAATATCAATTCTTTAGGTGATTGTTTCTCAAATTCCACAAATTACAATTATTCATGTGGAGTAACATACAGATTATATAGTTATGCTGTTGATGCTGTTGGAAATAAATCTGAAATTAATGACCATACATTACTAAATAATGTAAGTTATTATAAAAGATGTAGTAGTGGAGGAAGTTATACCCCACCAACACCAGATCCAGAACCAGAAAAGCCAACCACACCAACAAAACCAACGAAACCAACAAAGCCAACCACACCAACGAAGCCAACGAAGCCAACCACACCAACGAAACCACAAAAACCAGACAGTTCAAAAAAGGGAAACAATACTAAGCCAAACAATGGTTCCAAAAATAATAAAAAAGATAACAGCAAAAAAGGAAGTAATGTTTTAGATATCCATTGTGGAGGCACATTCTGCGGCAATTTCTCTTATAATCCTGATAACAAGAAAAATGATTCAAAAAAACAAAATACAAATTCAGGTTCAGGCAAGAGTACAAGTGGTAAGACAAATAACAATAGCAAATCAAAAAGTGAAAACAAAAGCAGCAACAAAAATAATAAAAACAACAACAGCAGCAAAAATAATAAAAATAATAGAAATAATAAAAATAATAAAAATAGTGGAAATAAATCTGGTTCATCTCAAACAAACCGTAGAGGACATAGATAATAGAAAGGAGAGTATAGTGTGAATATAAAAAAAACAATTATAATAGTTATTATTTCAGTGATAATTAGTGTAAGCTTATCTTTACTAGGGGTAAAAATATATAATAGTGTCAATCATAAAAAATATACAAATTTAATTAGTGAGGCAGGACTATACAGAGTAGATAGTGTAGAGTATAAATTGCCAGAATTTGCTATAAAATTTGATGGTATATATAACGAAGTAGTCACTAACGAGAGTATAAGCAGTTTACCAGTTTATGAAATAGATGCAGTCATGAATGATGGCATTTATAAAGATTATTATAGATATCATGGAATTAGACTAAAAGAATTATTGAATTTATATGAAATTAAAGATTATAATAATATAACTTTTAGATCTGAAGGTCGACTACAAGTTACATTTTTGAAAGAAGAAATTAATGACGATGTATTTTTAATCTTTGACGTTGATGGTTTTCAATTCGAAGAAGATGATCCTGTAGGATTACTTGCTGTTGATTACAATTTACGTTATAGTATTACTGATGTTGTTTCTTTAATGTTTGATTAACTTTAGCACAAAGCAAAAAAAATGCTGGTTTAGTTTAAAACACTAACACCAGCATTTTTATATGCCCTAAGTAATGGGCCTGCGCCAAGCTTAACTCCTCCAAAATATCTAACTACAATTAATAATTTATTATTAATATTATTCATTTCTAATAAATTATAAAGTGGAGTACCGGCAGTTCCACTTGGTTCTTTATCATCACTTTTACCAGCAGTACTTCCAAACTTATAAGCATAAACGATATGTTTAGCTTTTTTATGTTCATATTTTATATTTTTTAGAATTTCTTTAATTTCACTTATTTCATCAATATCATAAAGATAAGCAACAAATTTAGATTTTTTAATTTCTATTGTATTAGTATTTAGTAATTTCATAAAAAATTTCCTTTCTTAATAATTATAACTTAAAAATAAAGAAATTTGTAGTATAATATATTTGATGGAGGTACATATGCTAAAAGAAAAGTTAAAAACAATTCCTCATTTGCCAGGATCTTATCAAATGCGTAACATTAATAATACCGTTATATATGTCGGAAAAGCTAAAGATTTATATAAAAGAGTAAATAGTTATTTCAAAGGAAATGTAACTGGAAAAACTGCCAAAATGGTAAGTGAAGTCGTAGATTTTACATATATTACCACCAAGACTGAACAAGAAGCGTTTATTCTAGAATTAAATTTAATAAAAGAGTACGACCCCAAATACAATATATTACTTAAAGACGATAAGAGTTATCCATATATAGAATACATAAGTAAACCATATCCAAAATTAAAGGTGTCAAGATACTTAAGTATTAAAAAAAGGGACAAGAAATTGTTATTTGGGCCTTATCCAAACGCTTATGCTGCCAGAAAAATAGTTAATTTAATAAATAGATTATATCCTTTAAAAAAATGTGAAGGAATGCCTAAGAATGTCTGTCTATATTATCATATCGGAGAATGTCTGGGGTATTGTGAAAAGAATGTAAATAAAGAATCTTTAGAAAAGATGGAAAAAGATATTTTAGACTTTTTAAAAGGTGATGATAAGATTTTAATAGATAAAATCACTAAGAAAATAAATGTTTTTAGTAATAATCTGAACTTTGAAGCTGCTCTAGAGCTAAAAAAAGAATTAGATTATATCAAAGTGATTCTTGATAAGCAAAGGGTAGAACTTCATGACTATATAAATAGAGATGTCATAGGGTATGATGCTATAGATGGTATAGTATCAGTACAAATATTATTTATAAGAAATGGTAAAATTGTCGGAGGAAATAACGATAAATTTTATTTAATGAGTAATCTTGAAGATGAGGTTAATTCATATATATTAAAGTATTATGAAAGACATGAAATACCAAAAGAATTATTATTAGATAAAGGCTTAAATGAAAGTATAATAAGTAATATTTTAAATACTAAAGCCTTAATACCAATAAAAGGAAAGAAGAAAAATTTAATTGAAATGGCTCATGTTAATGCTACGATATCTCTAGAACAAGAAATAACTATTATAAAAAATGATGAAAGAAGAAGTGTTTTAGCCAACGATGAGCTAAGAAAGTTATTAAATTTAAAAGTACTAGATCGAATAGAATCTTTTGATAACTCAAATCTTTTTGGTTCATATGCAGTTTCAGGAATGGTAGTATTTAAAAATGGCAAACCAGCTAAAAATGAATATCGAAAATATAAAGTAAGTGTAGATAAGAATGATGATTATAACACTATGAGAGAAGTAATATATCGAAGATATTATAGATGTTTAGTTGATAATTTAGAAATGCCCGATTTAATACTCGTAGATGGTGGAGTATCACAAATAAATGCTTGTAAAAGTATTTTAGATGAATTGCATTTAAATATAAAAGTATGTGGCCTTAGAAAAGATGACCACCACAGAACAAACGAATTAGTAGATGGAGATACTCTTGAAGTAATTGAAATACCAAGAATGAGTGATGTTTTCCATTATTTAACTAGAATTCAAGATGAAGTCCATAGGTATACGATAACTTATCATAAAACTCTTCGAGACAAAGGTTCTATCGGAAGCATTTTAGATAATATAAATGGAATAGGTAATATTAGAAAAAAAGAATTAATAAAAAAATATGGCAGTGTTAAAAAAATAAAAGAGGCAAGTATTCATGAATTATCACAAATTATACCAGAAAATGTTGCCATTAATTTAAAAGAATATTTAGAAAGTAGGGATAGTGATGGAGCTAGTAAAAAATAAAAGTATTGTACCACGTCTTGATATAACATACTTTTTAAATCCCGATTATATATACGTGCCTGCTAAAAAGATATATGTAAAAGATCATGAATACGTTTATAAAAATCAAATAGTGGCAGATACTAATTCATCATCAATATCAGGTCACGTATTAGGAATAAAAAAATGTAATATAATGGGTAAGAAACAAACCACGTTAGTTATTCAAAATGATTATCGAGAATATTTTAAAGAAACAAATAAAAAAGAAAAAATAACTATACCAAATATGCTTAAAGTATTAAGCAATGAAAAAGAATTACTAGACAAATTCAAAAGTAGCAAAACATTTAATAATATTGTAGTATATGCTATAAATGATAACCCATATATATATAATGAAGTCTTTTTATTAAAAGAAAATATAAATGATATTCTAGAATTTTATGATAAATTATTTACTATGTATGGTTGTAATAATAATATGCTAGTTATAAAAAATACAGATAGTTCTATTATAGAAGAATGTTTAAATACGATTGGAAGTTATCCTGAAATAAATTTAACATTAATACATGATGAATATTTACTTGAAAATAGTAAATATTTAGGTAATTATTTAAAACTAAAAGGTAATACTCTATATTTAAAAGTAAGTGAATTATTAAAAATATATAATTTATTTAAAGGAAATGTTAAAACTACTAAATTAATTACTATATCCGGAGATGCTATAAAAGAAAATAAAGTATTGAGAGTAAAGATTAATACTTCATTAAAAGATGTACTAGATAAATTTATTAATATTATAGATGAAGATTATGACATCATAATAAATGGTTTAATGAATGGCTTTATAATAAAAAACATAGATGACTTTATCATAACTAAAGATATAACTAGTATTAATATTATGAAAAAGAAAGATATTATTAAAAATGAATGTATTAAATGTGGAAAGTGTATAAGTATATGTCCAGAAGGAGTAAATCCTCTTAGTTTAAGAAATAAAGATAAATGTATAGATTGTGGTTTATGTAGCTATATTTGTCCATGTAACATAAATTTAAGGGAAAGGTTAAGATAATATGAATGTATACTTTCATGAAAAATTAGATTTAAAAAAATATATTATGCGATATATAATTTGTTTAATACCTTTGTATTTATATGGATTTTATAAAAATGGAATAGTTTTATATAATAAAGATTATATTTCATTTCTAAGTATGTTTAAAATATTTTATTTATTAATACTTAGTTTAATATCCTACTTTTTAACTAATAAGATATTAAAGAAGAAAATAAATTTTGATTTAGTTTTCTTAAGTTTATTTATTATTCCTTTATTTATGCCATATCACATTAATATAATTTTATATTTCTTAATAATATTCATATCATTATTATTTAGAAAATATTATAATGTAGCCTTAATTATTTTGATATTATCATTGTTTAGTAATTTTAAAAATCCTGCAGAAGAGGCAAATATTTATGCTTTTAGTACTTGGGATTTGTTATGGGGAAGAAATATTGGTGGTATTGGATCAACATCAATTATACTAGGTATTTTAATAGGCATTATATTAATATTTACAAACAATTACAAATATCTAGTTGTAATCGGTGGTTTATTAAGTTTTATAATAATAAGTATTATTTTTAAAGATTATAATTATTTAACAAATGGAAATGCTATATTAACTATTTTATTTGTTGCTAGTATTCCCAATAAAAGCCCAGTTTTAAAAAAATATATGTTTATTTATGGACTATTAATAGGTATAGTAGGCTTTATATTAATGGAACTTTTGAACATTTATTATGGAATGGTTTTAAGTACAACAATATTAAGTATTATATATGAAAAAATACTTGCTAAAAAAATCGATATGTAGTATCCTTAAGATAAGGATGGTGAATTGATGAAAAAAAGAGTTATTATAGTTTTAAGTTCTTTAGTAGTTTTTGTGCTTGCAATTACATGTGCAATTGTTTTTATTCCAAATTATGCAGAACCCATAGATTTAGCAGAAGATATTACTATGGAAATCAAGGAAGGAACCCTTACAAAAACTGGAGCAACCATAGTTATTACAGATTTATCTGGTAAGAATAACACATTTAGTAAAGAATTTCGAATTGATCAAAAAAGAGGGGGAAAATGGTATACGTTAAAAGATAAAAGTAAGAACGAAGTAAATGTTATACCTGGCCAAAAGGAAGAAGATAAAAAGTTAGAACAAGAACTTAATTGGGAAAAGAACTATGGAACTTTAAGTGATGGATATTACAGAATAGTTAAAAAAATTAATAACAAAGATATTGTCGTAGAATTCGAAATAGAAAGTTTAAAGTAAGATAATTTACAAGGTAACCAAATAAAGGTTATCTTTTTTTGAAAAATATCAAAAAATGCGCGAAATTGTTTGCATATAGTGAGAAAAAGTGGTATAATAGGTACGATTTTTAACAAGGGGATAAAGGGGAATGTTATGGCTTATATAAAAGATGAAGAAATAAATGAAATTAGAAGTCGTGCAAATATTGTAGATATCATTTCAGGTTATCTACAAGTCTCACAAAAGGGTAAAAACTATGTTAGCCTTTGTCCATTTCATAATGACCACTCACCAAGTTTAATAATTTCACCAGAAAAACAAATATTTAATTGTTTTACGTGTCGAACCGGTGGAAATGTTTTTTCGTTTGTTATGAAATACGAGAACGTTTCCTTTCTAGAAGCCATTAAAATAGTGGCTCAAAAAATTGGTTATGATTTAAAAATTAAAGATTTGCCATCAAATATAGATTCAAAAAATAAAATTGATTATGAAATTTATGATTATGCAATGAAATATTATTTAAATAACATTAATACTATTGATGGTACTAAAGCCAGAGAATATCTTCAAAAAAGAGGAATAACAGAAAGCATAATTAAAGAATTTAAATTAGGTTATTCCGGTGCTTCAAAAGATACATTTTATCAATTAGCGATTAAAAAAGGTTGGAATATAGATACTTTAGATAAATTAGGTTTGATTAATAAAGTAAATGAAAACATTTATGATACATTTATAAATAGAATAGTTATTCCAATTGAAAATTTAAAAGGTGAAGTTGTAGGATTTACCGGAAGAATATTTAACGGTGAAGATAATACAGCTAAATATTTAAATACTAAAGAAACAGAAATATTTAAAAAAAGTGCTTTATTATTTAATTATCATAATGCTAAAAACTTTATTAGAGAAAGAAGAAGTGTTATTGTTGTTGAAGGTAACATGGATGCCATAAAGTTAAGTGCTAAAGGGTTTAAAAATGTTGTCGCTTTAATGGGAGTTGCGCTATCTATTGAACAAATAGATATTTTAAAAAGATTAAAAGTGCCAGTTATCTTAATGCTAGATAACGATAATGCTGGAGAAGATGCGACAGTAAAAGATGGAGAAAATCTTGTAAATAGTGGAATTGATACTAGAGTAGTTCGTTTATCTGGGGCAAAAGATCCTGATGAATATTTAGAGAAATTTGGTATTGAAGCTATGCAAAATAATATTGATAATGCTATAAAATACATTGATTTTAAAATAGAATATTTAAAGAAAAATAAGAATTTAAATAATGTTGAAGACATTGTTACATACGTAAAAGAAGTAATAGGTAGCCTAAATAATCAAGATGACTTGACAAAAGAGCTAATTTTATCTAAAATAAGCAAAGATTATTCAATTGATGTCGATATTTTGAAAAAAAATATAAAAGAAGAGCCCAAAGAAACAAAAGTGGTACAAAAGAATGTTGAAGAAATTAAATTGTCAAAATATCAAAAAGCAAGTCATAAAGTATTATATTATATGTTAATGGATGAAAAATATATTAATTTATACAAAAATACTTTAGGTTATTTTAAAGAAAGGAATGAACGGATACTAGCTAGTGAAATAGTATATTATAAAAATAGTGTAGGAAATATTAATATTGCAGATTTTACAACATATTTAATGAACAAAGTGGAAGAATACAGATTTTTGGAAATAATATTAAGTGAAAATGGGAATACTTCTATAAATGATGAAGAGTTTGATACATGTGTAAAAGTAATATTAGATTTATATAAAAAAGACGAGATTTTAAAAATTAAAGAATTAATTGCTAGTGAACTTGACCAAACTAAAAAAGAAGATTTAATTAAAAAGTTTACTGAATTAAAAAGGAAGTGTGAATAATGGAAACTATTAAAACATTAGAAGAAAGAGAAAATAATTTAATTCAAAAAGGAAAAGAAAAAGGTTTTATAACCTATGAAGAATTAGCATTAGAATTAAAAGGATTAGATATTGATAATGATGACTTAGATAATTTATATAATAAATTAGTAGAAAATAAGATTGCTATAGTAGCAGAAGCAGATGTTGATACAGCAAATGGGGAAACAAGAATAAAAGAAAAACCAGTTGAAGAAGAAATATTAAGTGATGAAGATATAACAAAAGATGTAAATATCAATGATCCAGTCAGAATGTATTTAAAAGAAATAGGTAGAATATCACTTTTATCTTCAGAAGAAGAAATGGAAATATCAAAAAGAGTAGCTCTAGATGATCCAGAAGCTAAAAGAATTTTAGCAGAATCTAACCTTCGTCTAGTAGTATCAATTGCCAAAAGATATGTGGGAAGAGGATTGCTTTTCTTAGATTTAATTCAAGAAGGAAATATTGGGTTAATGAAGGCTGTTGAAAAATTCGATTATGATAAAGGATATAAATTCTCAACATATGCAACATGGTGGATTAGACAAGCTATCACAAGAGCTCTAGCGGATCAAGCAAGAACAATTCGTGTTCCAGTTCATATGGTAGAAACTATCAATAAAATGAGTAGAGTTCAAAGACAACTTACTCTAGAATTAAATCGGGAACCAAGTGAAGAAGAAATTGCCAAGAAAATGGGCGTTGGGGTAGATAAGGTAAGAGAAGTATTAAAAATTAGTCAAGAACCAGTATCATTAGAAACTCCGATTGGAGAAGAAGATGATTCACATCTAGGAGATTTCTTAAAAGATGAATCAAGCTTATCTCCAGAAGAATATACAGAAAATGAAATATTAAAAGAAGAAATCAAAGAAGTATTAATGAGCCTTCAAGCTCGAGAACAAGAAGTATTAGAGTTAAGATTTGGACTTATTGATGGAACATGCCACACTCTTGAAGAAGTTGGTAAAAAATTCAATGTAACTAGAGAAAGAATAAGACAAATTGAGGCTAAAGCTTTAAGAAAACTACGACATCCATCACGTGCTAAAAAACTAAAAGACTTCTTAGAAGAATGAAAAGAATAGAAACTTTAGCATCCTTAGTTGATAAGGATGCTTATGTTTTAGATATTGGAACAGACCATGCTTACTTGCCAATATATCTATATAAAAATAATATTACCAAAAGCATCGTAGGTAGTGATATATCAAAAAATGCTTTAGAATATGCAAAAACAAATTTAGTTAAGTATGGTTTAGAAAATAAAATAAAATTAATAGTTAGCGATGGATTTAAAAATATAAATGAAACCTTTGATATAGCAATAATTTCTGGGGTAGGAACACAAACAATAAAAAAAATACTAGATTATAATAATTTGCCAAATAAATTAATTATATCTAGTCATAAAGATGTTTTAGAATTAAGAAAACATATGCAGAATATTGGATACAAAATAATTGATGAGAAAATAGTATATGAAAATGAAAAATATTATGATCTTATCAAATATGAAAAAGGTTATGATAATCTAGATGAATATAGCTTACTTGTAGGGTTAAGTAACAATATAGAATATATAAATTATTTAAAAGACAAGTATAAAAAACTTTATAATAAGTCTCATGATAAAAAATATCTAGAATATTTAAATATTATTGAAAGAAAACAGGATTAGAATTATTTTTAAGAGAAGTAGAACTTGTAGTTACAACATTTTCTGTTTCTTTTTTTGGTTTAACATCAATTGTTTTACTTGGACTTTTACTAAATTCTTTAGCAATACTCATTATTTTTTTTGCATTTGATATCATTGGTTTAACCTCTTTATAAATGGGGATAGCTTGATTGACAATTCCTAGTCCCTTAGAAATACTTGATAAAATCTTTGATAAACTTAGTGAGTTTTTTACAACATTTGTACCAAACATATACAATCACCTATATAATTATATGTAAAAATATCAAATAATTGATTGTAATTACACAGTAAATTTGATATACTTAATAATAGTAGAGGGTGTTAGATATGAGTGAGAGTGCCAAAAGAAATAACATGTTAGATATTCTAAAAAGTCCTTTCCAAGTCATTATAAATATTTTTAAATATGCTTTCATGGGTTTAAAATATATTTGTTTTGATTTGTGGGTTGATATATATAATAGTGCTAGTTATGGGGTAGATAGAACTTATCAAAGTACCAAGCAAGCCTTTATGACTCAAGAAGAAAAAATATATGAAAGAACTAGGAAGAAAGTAAAAAAAGAGAAAGTTTATAAATATAGTGCTAGAACACTAGCAAAATTAGAAGAAGAGAAAAAAGAGTTGCTCGTAGATTTACAAACAGCGGGAGCAACAAGAAGTAGAGAACCACATGTATATTATTATAAAGTTCGTGATAATACTGGTAAAATTGTAACTGGAACAATGAATGGTTTAAGTAAGTTAGATATTAATGCTTATTTATTAAATGAGGGTTATGATGTATACGTTATAAAAACCTCACCGTTTATTGATTTTGTATATAAAGATTCTTCGTTTTTAGGAAAGAAAATGAAAACCAAAGATTTAATATTTTGGTTAACTCAATTATCTACCTATTTAAAAGCTGGTTTAACATTAAATGAAGCAGTTAAAATACTTACTTCCCAAATGAAAGGTAATAAAGCAAGAACGACAGCGTTTAAAGCAATTTCATATGAATTAACATTGGGAGAAAGTTTTTCTGCGGCACTAGAAAAACAAGGAAATATGTTTCCAGCTTTATTAATAAACATGATAAAAGCTGCTGAAGCCAGTGGTACATTAATTGAAACATTAGATGACATGGCATCATATTATACAGAAATAGATGATACAAAAAAACAAATGAAAAGTGCTATGACATATCCAACAATAGTTTCGGTATTTTCTTTAGCGGTTATAGTATTTATAATGTTATATGTAGTACCTCAATTTATAGAAATATATGACCAACAAGGTGCAGAAGTAACAGGAATTACTAAAGTAGTAATAAATATAAGTTCATTTATTCAAAATTATTGGTATGTAGTGATAATAGTTTTAGGATTAATAATACTACTTATTACATTTCTTTATAAAAAGGTAAAAGCATTTAGAACAAGTATTCAAATATTATTAATGCATATTCCAGTTGTAAAAGATGTAATCATATATAATGAATTAACAATATTTTCTAAAACATTTGCATCATTATTAAAAAATAATGTCTTTATTACGGAAAGTATGGATATATTAAGTAAAATAACTAATAATGAAATTTATAAAGCAATTCTTTATAAAACTGTTCAAAATATTGTTAAAGGTGAAAAAATTAGTGAAGCATTTAAAGATCATTGGGCAATACCTGATGTAGCATATTATATGATAGTAACTGGAGAATCAACCGGAGAGCTAGCAGAAATGATGCAAAAAGTAAGTGAGTATTATCAAGGATTACATAAAAGCACAATTAATAGCTTAAAAGCTTTTATAGAACCAGTAATGGTAGCATTCCTAGCCATAGTAGTTGGAGGAATTATTGTAGCAGTAATAATGCCAATGTTTGGTATGTATTCACAAATTCAAAACAGTTAGGGGGATTAAAATGAATATATTTTGGTTTATATTAGGAACTATATTAGGTTCCTTTTATCTAGTAGTGGGAACAAGATTACCTAAGGATGAAGATGTAATTAAATCAAGAAGTAAATGTGATTCGTGTCAAAAAACATTAAAGTGGTATAATTTAATACCAATTTTCTCATATATATTTCAAAAAGGAAAGTGTTCATCATGTGGACAAAAAATAAGTATAGATCACTTTTTAGTGGAACTTATAACAGGTTTATTATTCTTATTTGCATCTTTTTATTATCCAATGGGCTATAATTTTTACATATCCCTAATAGTTATATCATTAATGATTATTATATTTATAAGTGATTTTAAATATATGGTTATTTTAGATTCACCCCTTGTGGTGGCATCTATTCTAGTAATTATATTAAAACTAATCTATTTTGATATTCATGAAGTTATAATTAGTGTTGCCTCTGGTTTAGGAATGTTTACATTAATGCTTTTAATAGAAAAAATTGGAACAGTAATTTTAAAAAAAGATTCTCTCGGGGGTGGAGATATTAAATTTTCTTTTCTTATTGGATTGATTCTCAATTTCAAACTTGGTGTTGTAGCCTTAATATTATCAACATTCTTGGCATTACCATATGCTGTTGCAAGCCTCAAAGTGATAAAAAGTCATGAATTTCCTTATGGCCCTTTTCTAGCCGGAGCATTATTTATAGTATTTTTTCAATTAGATAAATTTAACAATTTGTTAATGCTCTTATTTAATATATAGGTAAATTATAGCTTTTGCCTTATTTTAAATTTTGTTTTATAATACTTATAGGGAAGTGAATTAAATGAATAAAAAAATTATAATAATAAGTATAGTTTCTGGAATTGCTTTATTATTAATCGGATGTTTAATTGGAATTACTTATGCAAATAATAAAAATGAAGAAGTAAAGGAAGAAATAAAAGAAAAAGAAGATAATAATAAAGAAGAAATAAAGATTGATATAAAACTAAATGATAATGAGAATAAAGATGCAATAAAAAATGATAATTATAATGAAAAAGATAATATTGTTATTGATGAATTAAATAATACTTTAAAAAATATTGAAGAAAGTACACAAGATGAAAATTTTAAAGATAAGGCCTCTTCAACATTTATAAGTATTGTTGACTTTTTATTCTATGATGGCACAATTAAAGGAATATCTTTTGATGAATTAACTGAAAAAGGAAAAGAAAAAGTATTAGAAATATCTAGTAAAATAGATGTAAAGTTAGAAGAAAAATGTCCAGGATATAAAGAAAAAATATCAAACAGTACAAGTAAAGCTTATCAAAAAGCTAGCAAAATAATTAAAAAAGGTGCTAAAAACATAAATGATTTTGCTAAAAGTGCCCTTGGAGATGAAAATTATCAAGCAATAATAGATGCTAAAGATGAATTAGTAAAATATAGTAAAGAGTCTTTAAACTATGTAACTGGCGCAGGTAGCAAAGTATTTAATAATACCAAAGAAAAACTAAATGAATGGTACCAAAACTTTAAAAATAAATAGGGTCTTGTAAGACTCTTTTAATATGTGGTATAATCTAATTATATTACGGAGGTAAACATGGAAGAAGAAATATTAAAGGAAATAGAAGAAAAAGAAAATAATAAACCTATGAATGAAATCGTAGAAATTGATGAAAATGAAGAAATAACTAATACTCAATATGATATGGAAAAAGTTATACCGAAGAAAGATGAAAAGAAAAGCAAAAAGCCAAGTAAATGGAGTACATTAAGTAAGAAGACAAAAATTATAATTATTGTATCCATAATACTTGTATTAATAATTGCTATAGTGTTAATTTACTTTTTAGTATTAAAAAAAGATAATAATAAGAATGAAAATAATGATCCAGTCGTAGTAATTGAAAAAGATAATTATAAATATGAAGATGGAAGATTAATATTTATAGGTAAAGATAAAAAAGAAATTGGCAGTTATGAATGCAAAAATAAAAATGAAAATTTATGTTTCGTGGCATATTTTAGTAATGAAGATAATTTTGATGTCAATAAAAAAGTATATGAAAATGGTCTTCCAATAAATATTAGAACAGATATTATAAAAGATAAATATGTCTTTATTTATGATGATGAAACCAAAGAAAAAGGTAATGTAATATTATATGATATGGTTAGTAATAAAAAGCTAGAAGAATACTCATTAGTAAAAGAAGTAAAAGATAATTATGTAATAGTAAAAAAAGATAATGAGTATAAATTAATTTCTTTAGATAGTTCTTTAGAAGATATAAGCAAAAATACATATGATTACATGGGATATATTGAAGATACAAACTATTTGGTGGTAGCATCAAATGGAAATTATAAATTAATTGATTTTGAAGATAAAGAAGTAAGTAAAACTGTACCCGGTAATATAATGTCTTTTGATGATAAAAACATAAGTGTAAAAGTAGGTAGTGAATACTATGTATACGATTATTCAGGTAAAGTGGTAGTAAATGATAAATATGATTATATAAGATTTGCAAATAATTATATTATCACCGCGTCTGGTAAGAAATTGTTTGTTTATGATGTAAATGGTAACAGAATGAATATCGAAGGTATAAGAATAACGTCTGACTCATATAACACAAAATTAATATTTAATGATAATCTTCGTCAAGTGGGAAAAGAAGAAGCATTTAATGTAGTGGTAAGTAGTAATATAATGCGCATAGAATATGGAGAAGACTATACTAAGATTAATTTAAGTGATGGAATTGTAAGTAAAAATATTCCATATATAAGTTATTTCGCAGGCAAGTTATATTTTTATAGTGATGAAGAAAAAACAAATCTAATTGGTTCATACAAATGCGAATATGCCAATGATACAGACGAATCAACAAAAGAATTGCAAAATTGTTTTATAGCCAAAGAAAGTAATATTTTTACTCCAGACAAAGAAGTTAAAAATGGATATTTACCAATTTATAATAATAACTATGTCTTTATTAGTGATACAAAAAGCCCAAATGCAAATGATAATATAATTTTATGGGATTTAAAGAATAACAAGAAACTTGCTACATATAAAAGTGTAGATGCAGGATTTCATGATACAGAAAATGTAGTTAATTTTATTACAACCGGTGGAACACAAGTCGTCGCTAAAAATACAAGTGATTCTTATGGCTTAATAAATATTCAAACTAGTAAAGTAAATGGTATAATTCCATTTAAAGATCAAGATGATGCAAAATTAATTAATGTTTCATTTAAATTACTTCAAGATAATTACTTAGTAAAAAGAAGTGATGAAACATACCATTTATATAATAAAAAAGGTAATGAAATAGCAAGTAAAGTAAGTACTAAATATGAAATAGTAGAATATAAATATAACCATTTAAAAGTAAAGAATAATAATAAATATTTAATATATGATTTAAATGGCAAAATAGTTAGTGATGAATTTAAAAATATATTTATGGAAAATAATTTTTATTTAAGTATTGATAGTAGTAACATCTTACATGTATTTAAATATGATAGTAAAAAGGATTTAATGAGTGAAGAAGTAACTATTAGTGATGTTGAAAAAGATTTAAATTATGAAGTAAAAAATGATTTACTAATAATCACTAATCCAAATGATGTAGGTAGTACTATAAAGGTCTTCGTAGGTTAGGAGATTATTATGAAGGATAAAAAGACATTAATAACAATAATAGTGTTGCTAGTAATATTTTTACCAATGGCGTTATTTGGAACAATTAAAAATTTTTCAACCACTAAGTCGGATGTAAAGGACGATAATCCTAATAAAGAGTTTAAATATAATAATAAATTATACTTTTACTATAATGATAAGTTGTTATCTACATATGAATGTAGAACATGTACATTAGCAACCTCAAGCATAGATGATATAAATTATCACACCAATTATTATAAAAGTGAAAATAATGAACTTGCTGGTGTATTAAATGAATATTATGGTCTATTCAAAGAAAACGATAACATCATACTTTATAATTTAGTAAATAATAAGAAGATTGATTCTTATAAAAGTATTAAAAATTATAATATTGAAGCAACATCAAAATTTGCAATAACAGAAAAAAGTAGTGGAAAGGGAGTTATATTCTTTGACTTATCAAATAGTCCTATTCCAAATGTATATGAATATATAACCCTTCCATCTCACATTATAGATAATAAATTAGATACATCTAAATTTATAGTAAAAAAAGACAATATGTGGTCAGTAATCAGTGCAAATAAAGAAGTAGATGTGGCTCCAGTTTCGGATGAAATCGTAGATTTTAATGATAGTTATTATATTACATTTGCAAATAATACTTATCATATATATGATAGAAATAATATAGAATATTTAGAAAATTTGCCTAAAACAAATGTCTACGGAGTAGGTAAATACATATTCGTATTAAATAATAACCAATTATTTATATATGAAAATTGTTTAAATCCAGTAGTTAAAATTATGGAACTTCCAAGTTATAATAGCCTATATTTCTATCAAAATAATAATAAGATTGATATAATGATTGATGAAAACTTACACGAAACACTTGAATTATAGTAAATAATTTGTTAAAATAAACCTGTATTTCAATGATTTTTGAGGAGTAATGCGTACGAATTTTAAAGAGAGTTAGCACTTGGTGGAAGCTAATAATGAAGTTGCATGAAGGTTGCTTAAGGAGAAATAATGCAGTGATGCTATAAAATCAAATAAGTTAAATAAAGGATGGTACCGTGCATATGCACTCCTTGGTATCATCTTTTTTATTTTAGAAAGGTAATCATGATAAGTTTTAAGTATGAAAATAATGGATTAAATGATGAACAATTAAATGAGTTAAATAAATTTTTAAATGATAATATCAAATCGATTATGGATTTCTTTAATTTTGATAAAAATATTATTATTACAATAAAAATCTTTGAATGTAAAGATAATTTAGATAACTATGTTCTTAATCATATGGGAAATAAACTTAAAGATTATACTGTGGGACTGATAAAACCTGAAAACGATACAGTCCTTTGCTGTAGTTATAATGATTATGACAATACAGTTCACAAAAAAGAAAGCTTCATAGATTACCAAAAAATGATATTGCATGAATGTGTTCATATATTGCATACCTACTACATGATTCAAGATAGTTCTTATTTCTATTCATATTTGTGGGAAGGTATTGCTTGTTATTTAACTAAACAATATGAGCAGTGTAATATAAATAATGTTGAAATAAAAGATGTTTTATATGAAAATGTATCATACCGAGTCTATTATTCCATTGTTAAAAAAATTGTAGAAAAATATGGAATAAAAAAGTTAAAAGAAATATTAAAATTTGATAAAGATAGTATATACATATTAAAAGAAATAATAAATAAAGAATAGGACGTGAAAAAAATGTTAGAAAAAAAATATGATCATTTAAAAGTTGAAGAAGGAAAGTATAAGGATTGGGTAAATCATGGATATTTTGAAGAAAAAGAAGGATTACCCCCATACGCAATAGTTATTCCTCCCCCAAATGTAACAGGAAAATTACATTTAGGTCATGCTTGGAATACAACGCTTCAAGATATAATTATTCGTTTTAAAAAGATGCAAGGTTTTAATGCAGTATGGGTTCCGGGAATGGACCATGCTGGTATAGCAACACAAGCAAAGGTTGATGCAAAACTAAGAGACATGGGAATTAACCCTCGCGGAATAACACGTGAAGATTGGCTAAAATATGCCTGGGATTGGAAAAATGAATATGCCCAAAATATTCATGAACAATGGGCAAAACTAGGACTTGCATTGTGTTACTCTAAAGAAAGATTCACCTTAGATGAAGGACTAAATAGAGCAGTTAATCATGTATTTAAAACTTTATATGATGAAGGTTTAATTTATCGTGGAGAAAGAATTATAAATTGGGACCCACAAGCTATGACAGCATTATCTAACGAAGAAGTTATTTATAAAGAAGTAAAAGGTGCATTTTATCATATTAAATATTTTATTGAAGGAACTAATGAATTTTTAGAGGTAGCAACAACTAGACCTGAAACATTATTCGGAGATACAGCTGTTGCAGTTAACCCAAATGATGAACGTTACAAAGATTTAATTGGCAAAAATGTTATCTTACCTTTAGTTAATAAACTAATTCCAATTATTGCTGATGAACACGCTGATCCTGAATTTGGAACAGGAATTGTAAAAATTACTCCAGCTCATGATCCAAATGACTTTGAAGTTGGAAATCGTCATAATTTAGAAAGAATTGTGTGTATCAATCCAGATGGTACAATGAATGAAAATGCATTGGAATTTAAAGGGTTAGATAGATTCACAGCTCGCGAAAAATTAATTGAAAAATTAAAAGAAGAAGATTTACTAATTAGCATTGAAGAGATAACTCATAACGTTGGACATAGTGAAAGAAGTGGGGTAATGATTGAACCATATCTTTCAAAACAATGGTTTGTTAAAATGCGTCCTTTAGCAGATAGAGTGCTAGAAAATCAAAAAAATAAAGATACAAAAGTAAATTTTGTACCAACAAGATACGAAAAAATTATGAATCACTGGATGGAAATTACTTATGACTGGTGTATTTCTCGTCAACTTTGGTGGGGACACAGAATTCCTGCTTGGTATAAAGGTGATGAAATATATGTTGGTGAGGTTGCACCTAAAGGTGAAGGATGGGAACAAGATACTGATGTTTTAGATACATGGTTCTCAAGTGCTTTATGGCCATTTTCAACACTGGGTTGGCCAGATGATACTGTTGACTTTAAGAAGTTTTATCCAAATAATGTTTTGGTAACTGGATACGACATTATTCCTTTCTGGGTAAATCGTATGACATTTCAAGGACTTCATTTTACGGGAAAACGACCATTTAAAGATTGCTTAATTCACGGACTTATCAGAGATAAAGAAGGAAGAAAAATGAGTAAATCTCTAGGTAATGGTGTAGATCCAATGGATGTTATTGATACATATGGAGCAGATGCATTAAGATTTTTCTTAACAACAAGTGCAGCAGCAGGAACTGATCTTAGATATGACGAAGAAAAAGTAAAATCAACATGGAATTTCATTAACAAATTATGGAATGCATCAAGATTTGTTCTAATGAATATCGAAGGATTAAATGAATTAGAATTTAATGATTTAAAAGAAGAAGATAAATGGATACTTACAAAATTAAATAATACTATAAAAAGCGTAACTAAGAATATGGAACATTATGAATTTAATAATGTAGGTAGCCAAATATATAGTTTCATATGGAATGACTTCTGCGATAACTATATTGAATTTGCTAAATTTAGTATTGAAAGTAATACTACAAAATCAGTATTGTATAAAGTATTATCAAGTATTTTAAAAATGTTACACCCATTTATGCCATATGTAACAGATGAACTTTATAATAGTTTACCAATTCATGAAGAAAATATTATATTATCTAAATATCCAGAATATAATAAAGATGAAATCTTTACAAAAGAATGTGAAGAATTTGATAATATTATTGAATTTATAAAAGTATTTAGAAATGTAAAATTAGAAAATAAAATTGGTAAAGACTTTGGCATAAAAATAAATAGTAATGACGATTATAGTTTAATATTTAAATTACTTCGTATTAATCCAGATGAACATACTAATATAACAGGCACAAAATATACTTGTATCTATAAAAACTATAATATTGACTTATATTATGATAAAGAAATAACTGAAGAAGATATAATGTTAAAAAATAAGCAAATTAGTGATCTAGAAGCATCAATTGCTAGAAGAAAAAATCTTTTAAGTAATGAAAACTATTTAAATAAAGCTCCGAAGGAACTTGTAGAAAAAGAAAAGAATACTTTAAAAGATGAAGAAGAAAAATTAGCAAAATTAAAAAATGAATAACAAAAAAGCTATCAGAAATAATCTGGTAGCTTTTATAACAAAATTACAAGTTGTATTTATTTGATTTAATAAACTTAAATTGTACAAAATCGTTGCTATTTATATAGTAATATGATAGAATAAATCTTATGGAATATTTCAGTTGTTGGGTATTAGCCTCTTTTTTATAATTCCAATTATGGAAGGAGGGATATTGCATGAAGATTAAAACGTTTTTGTTAAAATTGCTTGATCGAATTGCCATCATAATAGTATTAAGTATCATATTGATACTTATATTAAAAATTAATACCCAATCTAACTTGATTGGGTAAGTCAATTTAATAAGGCTAACACCCAACATGGAAAAGCTGAGGTGTTCCTTTTTATTATATGCAAATTTCCTTTGCTAAATACATAATAACATATTAATTTATTTTTGTCAAAGAAGAAAATTTCTAAAAAAATTAAAAATTACATTACAAATAGAGACTTTTTAAAAGAAATTTGTTAAAATATTGTATGAGGAAATATTATGAAAGATAATTTATTATATAAAATACTAAGACCGTTAATTACATTTGTTTTTAAAATACTTGTAAGGCCAAAGTTTATTGGACTTGAAAACATACCCAAAAAAGGCAGAGTTATTTTAGCTGGAAATCACACAAGTATTTTTGATGCCCCACTTTTAATAAGTTCAACCAAAAGAAATGTGCATTTCTTAGCTAAAAAAGAATTATGGAAATGGCCGAAGAGAATTATTTTTGGTCACCTTGGACTTATTCCGGTTGATAGAAAATCTCGCGATGGTAATGCTTTAATAACTGCTGAAAGATATTTAAAAAAAGAAAAGTTAATAGGTATATTTCCTGAAGGAACAACAGAAAAAGAAGGGCATATGTTAAAATTCAAAAAAGGGACGGTCAAAATGGCTATAGATACAAATAGTCCAATAGTGCCATTTGTAATAACAGGTAAATACAAATTATTTTCAAAAAGTCTAACAATTAAATTTTTAGAACCAATAAAATGTAATGGTGATATTAAGGAAGAAACAGAAAGACTTATGAATATAATTAAAAAGGAAAGAGGTAAAGAATAATGAATATATTTTCTTTTTTAAGAAGAAGAAAACCCATACCTGAACCTTGGGCAAAATATTATACAAAAGAAGAATTGAATATAAAGATTCCTGATATAAGCATGTATGATCAAGTAAAAAAAAGTGCACATCTTTATCCTGAATATATTGCGTATGAATATATGGGTAAAAAATGCTTATACAAAGATTTATTAAATGAAATAAATGCATGGGCAAAAATTTTTAGTAAATCTGGAGTTAAACATGGAGATATAGTATCTATAAGTCTACCCAACATTCCAAATGTTTTAGTAGTCTTATACGCATTAAATAAAATTGGTGCCATTGCTAATATGGTCCATCCATTATCAAGTGAAGAAGAAATTTTATTTAGTTTAAATTCAACAAAAAGTAAGTATTTAGTAATGTTAAATACTTTTTATAGTAAAATAGAAAATATTATTGATAACTCTAAAGTTGAAGCAGTAATATTTGCTAGTGCCTCTGATTATATGCCTTTATTTACTAAGTTTGCTTATAATATAACTCAAATAGGTAAATATAAAAAATATCCTAAAAACAATTTATTTTATAGTTGGAAAAAATTTTATAAAAAGTATTATACAGAAGAACATATAAAATTCCCTAAGTTTGGTAAAGATACGCCAGCTGTAATAATTCATAGTGGAGGTACAAGTGGAACACCCAAAAATGTTGTAATTCAAAATAGAGCTTTCATTTTAGGAGCTCTTCAAGAAAATATTTTAATGAAAAAACTTCATCCAGGCGATTGTTGTTTAGCAATTATGCCTAATTTTCATGGTTTTGGTTTAAGTGTTTTAATGCATACACCTTTAGCTTTAGGTTGTTATTCAATTTTAATACCTCAATTTGATTCTAAAAAGTTTGATATAATGTTTCATAAAAAGAAACCATCCTGTGTTCTAGGTGTTCCTACTTTATATGAAGCATTAATGGGTAATAACAATATCAAAAATTTAGATTTATCCAATTTAAAATATATTGTTTCTGGGGGAGATATTTTACCAAAATCTTTAGAAGATCGAATGAATAAGTATTTAAAAGAACATAATTCACCAGGAAAAATTACGCAAGGATATGGATTATCAGAAGCTTTAGCAGCAGTTTGTTTAGCGTGTGACGATATAAATAAATCGGGTTCAGTGGGAATTCCGTTACCAGGTAACCAAATTAAAATAATTGATCCAGCCAGTCGTATTACATTGCCATACGGTGAAGTGGGTGAAATTTGTGTTCATTCTAAAGCATTCATGCAAGGCTATTTGAATAATGAATCTGAAACCAATACAGCTCTTCAAGTACATAAAGATGGACATGTTTGGTTACATACCGGAGATTTAGGATATATGGATAGTGATGGATTTGTATTTTACAAAGGTCGTCTTAAAAGAATGATAATATGTAGTGGTTATAATGTTTACCCGTCACATATTGAAGAAGTAATTGAATCTCATCCTGCAGTACTTCAATGCACAGTTGTGGGAGTACCACATCCATATAAACAAGAAATACCAAAGGCATTTATAGTTTTAAAAGAAGGCTATGTTGCTATGTTTATAAAAGATGACATTAAAGCATATTGCAAAAAAAAGTTAGCCAAATATATGATGCCAGGAGAATTTGTATTTAGAAAAAGATTACCTAAAACTAAGTTAGGTAAAGTAGATTTTAAATCTTTACAAAAAGATACACGAGGTGATTATGATGAATAAAATGCCAATTTTATATAGAGTAGGTAGATTTATTCTAGGACCAATATTTAAGTGGTATTATAAACCTACGATTATAGGAAAAGAAAATATTCCCAAATCTGGTGCTATATTAATTGTGGGAAATCATAAGCATTTATATGATCAATGTTTATCAATTATATCCACAAAAAGATATATAAGATATATGGCCAAAAAAGAGTATTTTGACAACAAAAAAACCAAATGGTTCTTTTCAGCAGTTGGCTGTATAAGCGTAGATAGACAAAATCACGATGGTAAAGCTAAAGATGAAGCGATAAAAACATTAAAAGAGGGCGGAGCAATTGGATTATTTCCAGAAGGTACTAGAAATAAAACCAAAGAATTTTTACTCCCTTTCAAGTTCGGTTCAGTTTCTATGGCTAAAAAAACAGATGCCTATCTTGTTCCATTTGGTATCACTGGTGATTATGTTTTTCATAGCAAAAACTTAGTTATTAGATATGGTAAACCATTTAAAGTAACTGATATGGATATGGAAAGTGCCAACGAACTTTTATACAATACAGTTAAATCATTAATGGAAGAAAATTTAAAATAAAAATGACGGGAGAAAAATAATCCCGTCTTTATTTCTACTAGCAAGAACTTACATCATCCTTGCTAATAATAGTATATGTAAAACTAATTATTTCATACATAATAATTTACATTAATTGTGATTTTTGTTAAAATATTTGTAAGGAGCTGGTTTTATGGATGCCAAAAAAATAAAAGAAGAATTAATTCGTCAAAAAAATTCTAACTTTAAAGGAAATTTATATCATTTTTCTCAAGTTTCTTTTGCATATAACTCAAATAAAATCGAAGGAAGTAAACTTACCGAAGATCAAACCGAAGCAATTTTTGATACACATAGTTTCATTCCAAAAACTAATGATTTAATAAAATTAGATGACTTACTTGAAGTTAAAAATCACTTTAAATTATTTGACTATATGTTAGAAAATATCGATAATAAATTAAATAAAGATATGATTATAAAAATGCATTCTATTTTAAAAAGAGGTACCAGTGATGAAGATAACCCTTTATATAATGTGGGTGGATTTAAAAAAGTTCCTAATATAATTGGTATTACAAATGTAATTGAAACAAGTAAACCTGAAAGTGTTGAAAAAGATTTAGAAGATTTACTTAAAGATTATTTATCTTTAAAAGAAGTAAATCTTAAAAATATAATTGACTTTCATGTAAGGTTTGAAAGAATTCATCCTCTAAGTGATGGCAATGGAAGAATCGGAAGAATTATCATGTTTAAAGAATGCCTTAAAAACAATATAATTCCCTTTATAATATTAGATAGCGAAAAAGCTTATTACATGAGAGGCTTAAAAGAATATAACAAAGACAGAAAATATTTAATAGATACAATATTACATTTTCAAGACATATATGAAGATTTAAGTAATCAATTACTTGATTATAAAATATAAAAAAGCTGCACAATTTAATTAATTATGCAGCTTTTTTATTTAAAGTTCTAGCTTCTCTAGCACTAATAATTACTTGTTCTCCATTAATTGTCTTTTTTTGTAAATTTGGTTTTTGTTTCATTTTAGTTGCATTTAAAGCATGTGATCTTCTATTACCAGTTAAAGGTTTTTTAGTAGTTACTTTTGTAGCCATTTTTCTCACTCCTTTTTCGTTTACCTATTAATTTTAACAATATATTTTATGTTTGTCAAATATTACTTATGTTTTTATCTTCATATTAGGAAATTTTTTCTCAAAAACACTATTTTTATAGTATTTATCCAAATATTTATCTAAATTTGATGTTGCATCAATCCCTCTTTTTCTATCTGAATATCTTTTTGTAACTATACAAGTAAATGTAATATCAAATACTAAGAAGGCCAAAACAATTATACAAAAAGTTTTGGAATATATATTGCCATAAACAAAATTAAATAATTTATTATAAAAGGGAATTCCCAATTTAACCCAGGCTAGGG
>ULOH01006131.1_pt1 | contig 47292 bp, 40 predicted proteins | sample 1952421 | NCBI WGS metagenome assembly ULOH01 (sample SAMEA4835599, study PRJEB28245) | human gut metagenome | biome: gut microbiome; material: fecal sample | place: Denmark | collected 2008
CAACAAATACTGATGTATGGTTTGATAGTGAAAATGATAACCAAAACTACATAGATTACTCAACTCTTGCAGAGTGTCAAAAAGGAGTGTCTTCATCTGGATCTATGCAATATTCTAGTACGTTTAACTATAAATGCAAAGAAGTAATATATGCACATAAAGGCGATGATATGTACTGGAGAATAATAAGAGTAGATAAAGATAATAAGATAAAAATGATATACGCAGGAAGTAAAGCACCAAGTGAAAGTACAAAAGTTGTAATTACTGGAGCAAATACAAATATGGGAATGACAGCATATAATAATGATTATAATCATGCAGAATATGTAGGATTTCAATATACAACTGGTTCACAAAGAGGAACAACAACAAATAGTACAATAAAAACATATTTAGATAATTGGTATACAAAATATTTTAATGAAAATATAAGTACATCAAGATTTATTACAACAACATTTTGCAATGATAGAAATACATCAAGTACATGGGCATCGACTGGCAGTAGTATTTACTATGCTCCATATACTAGGCTATCAGCAGATACTCCCATACCTACGTTCGAATGTAATACTGCGGATGTGGTAACAAATAATTTTGGACTAATAACAGTGGATGAAATTGTGCTAGCAGGAGGAAAATTTGGTACGGACAACAGTGCTTTCTATTTAAATAATAATATGGCATATTGGGCGGGTTCCCCTGGTGGGTTCGATGATGGTTATTCGATTGTCTTTGGGCTTTATCCGTTTGTTGGTCTGGGTGGTGGCCGTGTTGATTATCGTTTTTTAGCGGCTCGTGGTGTAGTGAGTTTATCCTCTGAAAGTAAGTTACTTGGAAGTGGAAAATATAATGATGTATATGTTGTAAGCTAGTAAAAAACATAGATGATTGTCTATGTTTTTTTTATGTTAATAAAAAAATACTATGATTTATTTCATAGTATTTGGATCTTGATCTGGATTACTTCTTCCATCATCTCTAACACAAGTTCTTACATAAGTTGCTTTACCTGTTCTTACATAACCAGGTTCATATTCATTTTCTGAATAAATATATTCTGCATTAGACCAGATAGGGGAAGTAGTTTCTTTTGTAGTTTTATAACATGTTTGACCATCAAGATTATATCCATAAGGACAATAGTAACCTAAGAATTTACTTTCTTCTTTATAGTAACATAAAGTTCCTTTTAAAGTTGCTTTTTCATTTTCACAGTAGTATTCATCAGCACTTTTTACTAGCTTATAACATTTAGTATTTTCTTTGTTACCTTCTTTAGTATAACCTGTTGGACAAGAATATACTTTTTCAGTAGTTGATGTTTTAGCAGGAGTTGTTTTATAACATTTATCTCCGAGTTCTGTATAACCTGTAGGACAATAACTCTTAGAATCAGTTATTAAATCCGTTTCTTTATAACATGTATTACCCTCTTGGATATATCCACTTGGACAATATTTTTCAGTATTATATCTTAATTCTGTTTTCTTATAACATACATTACCACTTTGAGTGTATCCATAAGGACAATATCTAGTAGAAGATGTACTTGGACTTGTAGTTTTATAACAAGTATTACCACTTTGAGTATAACCTGATGGACAAGAATACGAAGTATTTCCTCCTGAAGGACTAGTATAATGATAACATTTACCATTTTGTAGTGTACCTGAATTACATTTATATGAAACGGTTCTACGATAAATTGCATAGTTATAAGTTGTTATACCCGCAATAGTATTTTTACCCATTAAAACCTTCTTTTCAGTATCAGTTGTATATGGTGCTTCATAGGTTCTAGTTGAATATTCACTTACTGGGTTACCCCATGAACTATAAACTTTACTAGGTTCAGTAGTTTTATAACAAGTATTACCACTTAATGTATAACCAGAAGGACAAGTTTTTCCACTTGTTGATGGAATAGGATTTGTATATTTATAACAAGTATTACCCTCTAAAGTGTAACCAGAAGGACAAGTCTTTTCAGTATCAGTAATAATATCTGTATATTTATAACAAGCATTATTTTTCTTTTCATATCCAGCAGGGCAATATCCTTCAGAAGTTGAAATTATATCGGTATATTTACGACATTTATTACCTTCTTTAACATATCCTGTAGGACAATAATCTTTTGTATTTGTAATTTTTTGAGTGTATTCGTAGCAATAATCACCTTGAAGTGTACCTTTTTCACAATATTTAGTTGATACACCACCAGTTACTATATAATCTGTATAAACCTTATGATAACCGCCATCATTTTTCTTAGCATCAACAACTTTAACTTGCTCTTCAGAATAACTTTCATTTGCTTGTCTATAATCACCAGTTTCTTTTTCACATACATTACCATTTAATCTATAACCAGTAGGGCAAGTAATAGTTTGTTTTACGTGTTCATAAGTATATTTAATAGTACATACTGTAGGTATTTCATAAATTGTACATGTTGTAGTAGATGTACAATCACATGATGATTTAATATTATCTTTATAATTATTAAAACTATTATCTACTTCAGTAGTTTTACCATTATCATCTTTAATAACTGATTTAATAGATATTTTTTCAATAATATTATCTGAAGTATTTCCACATACTAAATTACTTTTTACTTTATATTCGTTATCAGCACTTCTTGTAGCGGATATATATGATAAATCACCATCACATTTAGTTTTACCATATTTCATTTCCTTTAAAATATCTTTTTCAATTAATTCATCAAGATAAATTATTGTTGTGTCTCCAATAGAATCTGGTAGTTTATCCTCAAAATATTTTTTTGCAGTTTCTTGCATTTTTGTAAGATTATCTTTAAATTCACTTACGTTATTTGTAGTATTATTGTTTTTAGAAATTAACCAAAATACAATAACCACTATAGCAAAAAATGCAATTATTCCAAGAAGTACATTTAATATTTTTCCACTTTTATTATTTTTCATATAAACCTCCTTATCTTGATAGTCCTTTATCTATCATAACTTCATCAGCATAAATTGAATACATTGAATAGTCTGGATTTCCAATAGTTAAATGATGAATTAATTCTTCAATACAGATATAACCATATGTTCCATCAATTTCATCACCAGTATAACCATTTGGAACTGTATTATCATCTTTCATTTCTCCATAAGTTGGTCCCCAACCATGATTTGTTGTAAGAGCAAGTGATGCATTCATATTTTCATTAAACATTCCAAGCATAAGATAGTATTGACTAATTGGACTTTCTGGAGTAAGTGAGAATGATTCAAATTTTCTTGCTGTCATTTCATTAAATAGTTTAGCGTATAAAACCTTATTTTCTTCATTAGCATCATTTAATTTTTTAGTACATAATTCATATAACTTATAAATGTTATAACCTTTTTCCTCTTTTAGGGAAGAGAAGTTTTCTAATTTTAATTCGTTATTTGTAATACAAGCAAGCATTTCTTTTAAAGTATCCTCTGTAACAAAGATATCATTTTCTTCGTTTAATACTACAACATTATCAGTTCCTACTAAAGTAGTAAGTTTTCCTAAATCAGTATTTGCTTTGTAAAGTTCTTCACGTGATGCAAAGACACTTTTATTTTCTAAAGAGTCAAAATTTGCAAGTTTTAAAGCTGTTATTATTTCTTCAACTGTTAAAGTATTTCCTGGAGTATTTGCTAGTTTTTCAGCATAAGTATATAATGCATCTTCATCATTAATATCAATATTTGCTAAATCTAGTTTTGTTTCTTCCTCAATAGGTTCTGCTTCAATAGTATCTGAAGGTTCTTCGATAGTATCCGAAGGCTCTTCAATGGTAATTTCTTCTTCGATATCTGCAGATGGTTTTTCTTCAATTACAGTTTCTTGAGCTTCTTTAGGTTCATCTTCAGTTAAACCATTAATTTGATTTTTAAGTTTACTATTTTCTTTTGCAAGAGAAAATATGATAGCAAGTGCAGCAATAGTGCAAGATGCTCCAGCTATAATACCTAAAGTCTTTTTCTTTTTCTTTTCATCAACTGGTTCAAACTTAACATCAATTACATTATTTGGCTCAATATTATTTACTTTTCTAGGTTCAGCAACATCTTTTCTTTCTGCTTTTTTAAGTTGAGTATATAAAGCAAGACCAACATTTTCACTATAAACTTTGCTATCTATAGTTCTAAGCTTATAATATAATGAACTATAAAGTGATGCATAACTTTCAAATAATTTAGTATCATTATCTTTAGCATTTGCTACAATATTATAATGTTTTTCTGTTACATGTAAAAGCTCTTCAAATCCATTCTTGTTTTTTTCACTTATATTCATGTCTAATATTTCCTCAATTTTATTTTGACATGCTTTTATAAGTGCTAGTATATCACATTTCTTCATAACCAAAACCCTCCTTTTTTGATTAATTGCTTGCTATTCTACCACTAAAAAGGGGAAATGTCAATATAATTAGATATGTAAATGAAGCGTAAATAAACTGAAAATTTTTGTTAAATTGTAAAAACTAAAAAACAAAATTAATATCTTTCTTGCTTAGTGATTTTTATAGTGGTAATATATTAGACGCAAGGAAAGGTATATATGGAGTATAACAATATACATATTGATGATAAAAAATTGGATGCAAAAGTTTTGAAAGAATATTTAAATGCTTTAGATAAAGTTTTAGAAAGATATCCTAAATTAATAAATAGAATAGATTTTATAGGGGATTTTGCGGATTCATTTAAGTTAACTGAGGCTATAACAAAATTTGAATATTATTCAAAAACAAAATATTCTCTTTGGCAAAAAGCTAATTATTACATGACTTCTTATGCATTTACAAGTTTAATAAAAGATCAAGATGCTGAAAAAATAAAGTATGTATTATTATGTATTAATGAGAAACTTAATTATGATAAAGTCTATAAATTAATTAATAATTGTTTAAATAAAAATTTGTTGTATGCTAGTAATATTGAACAGCTTTTATATCATGAGGTAGGACATATGTTTTCTGGTCTTTTTAAATTAATAAAAAATGAAGATTTATTTGATAGAGTTTTTGAATATATGCGTGTTCCTAGTGAAGAATTTTCTTCATATTCACTTTCCTCTTTTGAGGAATTTATTGCAGAACATTTCTCAAAGTATTTAAGTAATCCTACATTTAATGAACCAACTGAATATATTGGAAATATGATTGATAAATATTATGATATTTATAGTGATACTAATGTACTATGTAAATCTAATGATCTACAATTAATTAGAAAACCAAAAAAGTAAATAATACTGATGAATTGTCTTGATTAATTTAAAAAATATTGTTATTATTAATTTGTAAAGTAAATTAAATTTATAAAAGTTTTGTTGGGATGCGTTTGCATCTTTTTTTTCGTGTTTTAAAAATAGAAAGGAGGTATTAATTGTATTTTATTAAAGAAAATAAGTAAAATTTTAAACGATGCATTTAAAAAATATGACACTGATATTATTGGCAGTTATGCTGATAAATTACTGTTGAAGTATGTAAAAAATATAATCGAAGTACCTTATTTAGAATGATACAATTCTTCAGTATCTTTTCTGATGAAAAATTCGTGCCAATGGTGTAACAATTAACATTGAGTCATTATATTGTTCTTTTACCTTTTAATTGTAAAAGGTGCGCCGTTCGCGCACCAATTATCGTGGATTCAACTTTAAAAAGAATGAGATATTTTTCCCTTTTAATTGAAAAAAGTGCGACATTGTCGCACTAATTATCGAAAAGTCAACTTTAAAAGTAGATGAAAAAATAGTTGCAAGAAAATTTAAAATAATAATGGAAATGGAGGCAAAAAATGATAAATTATTATGAAAAAATTAAACAAGAATTATTAAATAATGAAATAAGTAAGCTAGCTAAAAGAAATTCAATTAATAATAGTGATTTAACTACTTATTATAATGTAGGCAAAATGCTGAGTGAAGCTGGTAAAAGTTATGGTGAAAATATAATTGGTAAATATTCTGTAAAACTTACTCAAGAATTGGGTAAAAAATATAATACAACAACATTAAAACGAATGAGACAATTTTATCTTTTGATTGAAAAAGGTGCCCGATTTGGGCACCAATTATCATGGAGTCATTATGTAGAACTTTTGCCATTGAAAGATAACAATGAAATTAATTATTATATTAAAATGTGTGAACAAAGAAATTTAGATGTAAGAAGTTTAAGAAATGCTATTAAATCAAAAGAATATGAAAGATTAAGCGAAGAAACTAAAAATAAATTAATTACAAATGAAGAACTAAAATTAACTGATTTAGTACCTAATCCAATAATGATACCAAATTGTGATTATATTGATATTAACTCTATATCTGAAAAATATTTACAAGAAAATATAATGTTAAATATTTCATCTTTTTTAAAGGAACTCGGAAATGGCTTTAGTTTTATAGATAATGAATACAAAATTAAAATAGGCAATAATTATAATTACATTGATTTACTTTTATATAATGTGAAATTTAAATGCTATGTAGTTATTGAACTCAAAGTAACTGTACTTAAAAAAGAACATATTGGACAAATACAGGTTTATATGAATTATATAGATAAAAATGTTAAAGAGTTAACTGATAATAAAACTATTGGGATTATTATATGTTCTAAAAATAATCAATTTATAATTGAATATTCTTCGGATGAAAGAATATTTGCAAGAGAATTTAAATTAGAAAGTAAAGTATTAAATTAATTTAATTATAGATATTTATTCTTAATAATGTTACAATTAATTTATGAAAGAAAAAAAATTAATACCACTTAAAATTACAACAGAGTATTCATTGCTTAAAAGTTTAATTAAATTACCTGATTTAATTTCTTTTTTGAATGAAAATAATATAAAAGAATGTGCTATTTGTGATGAAAATTTAAATGGATTTATGGATTTTTATTTAAAATGTAAAGAAAATAATATAAAACCAATTATTGGTCTTGATACTGTATATGAAAGCATGCATATTTATGTTTATGCTAAAAATTATTTAGGTTACCAAGAACTTCTTAAAATTGATTATTTAAAGGATAATATGAATCTTTCTTACTTAGAAAATTCTAATTTACTTGTGATTATTCCCTTTAAAAGTATAGACATTTATGAAAAACTTAAATATAAAGATAATGTTTATATAGGTTTTTGTAATGATATAGAAAAAAATAATGCACTACTTATAAGTGATAAAATAGTTTATGTAGATAATGTAAGATGTTTATATAAAAAAGATATTACTTATCTTAAATATTTAAAAATGCTTAATGATAATTTTGTTTATAATGATAATGCTTATTATAAAACATCTTCTTTCGAAGATATTCAAACAACTTATGAGTTTAGTAAACAAATTAATTTAGAAATACCATTTGATAAAAAGTATATACCTAAATATAATAATAGTGATAATAACTATGAATATTTAAAAAAACTATGTATTTTAGGATTAAATAAAAGATTTAATGGAAAAGTATCTAATAAATATAAAGAAAGAATTTTATATGAACTTGATGTTATTAATAAAATGGGTTTTGTAGATTATTTTTTAATAGTGTATGATTATGTTTTATATGCTAAAAAAAATGATATTTTTGTAGGACCTGGTAGAGGTAGTGCTGCAGGTAGTTTAGTAAGTTACTCTTTAGGAATTACGAATATTGATCCAATTAAATATGATTTATTATTTGAAAGATTTTTAAATATAAATAGAAAAAAGATGCCAGATATTGATATTGATTTTGAATCTGATAAAAGAATTAATATGATTGAATATGTAAAAAATAAATATGGTTTTGATAAAGTAGCTGTAGGACTTACATTTAATAATTATAAAGCAAAACTTATTTTAAGAGATCTTGCAAAACTTTTAAAAGTAGATTCTAATGTATTTGATAAATTTATTAAAAATATTAATAGTTCTTTATCTTTAAAAGAAAATTATCAAAATGAAAAAGTTAAAAAATATATTGAAATGTATAGTGAACTTAAAAACTTATATGATATTTCTTATCACCTTGAGGGTCTTAAGAAAAATACCTCAACTCATGCAGCAGGAGTAATTATATCAAGTGAAAAGCTAGGTAAAATTATTCCTATTTCAAATGAAGATGGAACTTTAAAAACTGGTATTGAAATGCCTTATTTAGAAAAAATGGGTCTTTTAAAAATGGATTTTTTAGCACTTGAAAAATTAAATATAATAAGTAAAGTATCTAAAAAAATTAAAAATTTTAATATAAATAATATACCTCTTGATGATAAAAAAACTTTAAAAATATTTTATGATGCTGATACCGACGATATTTTTCAATTTGAATCAAGTTATGCAAAAAGTGTATTAGATAAACTTAAAATAACTAGTTTTAATGAACTTACTGTGTCTTTAGCACTTGTTAGACCAGGAGCAAATAAACAAATAGATGAGTATTTAAAAAATAAAAAAGAAGGTATTAATTTAGCTGGTGATTTAACTGATATTTTAGGTTCTACTTATGGCACGATTATATATCAAGAACAAGTTATGAAAATATTTGAAAAAGTGGGTGGTTATTCTTTATTTGAGGCTGATGATATAAGAGTAGCAATTTCTAAAAAGAAAGAAGATATTATTAATGCTCAACATGATAAGTTTGTTTCTGGAGGCATAAAAAATGGTTATTCTAAAGAGTTTGTTGAAAAGCTTTTTAATAAAATTAAAGAGTTTGGAGGATATGGATTTAATAAATCACATTCAGTTGCATATGCATTAGTTTCATATCAAATGGCCTATTTAAAAGCAAACTATCCTAAAGAGTTTATGTTTTATCTTTTAGAAAATAACAAAGATATTTCTAAATGTGAAAAGATCCTTTCATCACTTAAAAATAGTGGATATAAATTACTTAAACCTAATATTAATTATTCAATAGATAAATATGCAGAAAAAAATGGTTATATATTATTACCTCTTAACATTATAAGAGGATTAAATGATGACATAATAAGTAAAATAATAAGAGTTAGAGAAAATGGTTTTGATGATATATTTGATTTTTTTGTTAAAACAAATAGTTTTTTAAATAATGAAACTTACTTAATTCTTATTAAAAGTGGTGCTTTAGATATATTTAAAATAAATAAGCAAACAATGATAAAAAATATTGATGTTATTTTAAATTATGCAAGTATTTATTCTGATGGTTTAGGAAAACCTATTTTAATTAAATATCCTGAATATGATGATACTACTTTAAGAGAATTTGAAGTATTATCTTATGGAATGTATATAACTAATCATCCTTGCAGTAAATATAAAGATGTTATAAAAGTAGAAAATATAAAGAACTATTTATTTAAAAATGTAAATATGGTTTTACTTATTAAAAATATTCGAACTATTAAAGATAAAAAGGGTGGTGAAATGGCTTTTTTAGAGTGTGAGGATGAAACTGGTAAAGTAAATTTAACTATGTTTTCGTCTTTATATGCAAAAAATAATGATTTAAAAGTTAATGAATTAATTAGAGTCAATGTAAAAGTGTCAAAGAGGTTTGACAAATTAAATGTTTTAGTTAATAATATTAAAAGAAAGTGATAGGGTAGTTTATGGATAATGAAGTACAAAGATTTTTTGATAGTATAAATTTTAGTAGTGATGCTTTTATAGGTACCACAGTTAAAAAAGTTATATTTAATAGAGCAAGTAAAGTCTATAATGTTGTTTTAACTTGTCCAAATATAATTGATAAACAAAGTGTAGATGCACTATTTTTAGCATGCAAAAATAAAATTAAAGGTAAAAGTGATTGCTTTGTAACTTTAGAGTATGAAAATATGGATGAAGATATTTTAAATGTTTATTTAAATGAACTAATTACATCTTTTTATATTGATAAACCATCATTATCAAAAATTCATATTGCTTATGAAGATGGGGTTGCTAAAATAATTACTCATTTTTCTATTGAAAGTAATATTATTGAATATGATTTACCTAAAATTAAAAATTTATTTAAAATGTATGGATTAAATATAGATGTTGAGATTCGCTTAGATGATAAAGAAGCACAAAAAATTAAAGAGGAAATTGAAAAAGAAAATGAAGAACCTGTAGTAAAAGTAAAAGAAAATCCAATGATAATGGGTGCTCATGTTGAAGGAGAACCCACTAAACTAATTGATATTAATGAAGAAGCTAAAAATATTATTTTTGAGGTTTATATTTTTGGAATGGAAACTATTGAAAGGCAAGGTAAAAAGGGTGCATTTTATATTAATAATTTAAAAGTATCCGATAAAACTGATAGTTATTTAATGAAGATAGTTAAGTTTGACAAAGATGAAAATGATAATATAATGGGAAGACTTAAAGTAGGAAGTTGGATTAGAGTATTTGGCTCTATTAAAATGGATGATTATTTGCATTCCTTTATTATTGAACCTCGTTCTATTGAAAAAATTGCCTCAAAGGATGTGACTATTTCTGATAATGCTGAAGTTAAAAGAGTAGAACTTCATGCTCATACAATGATGAGTCAAATGGATGGAGTAACTAAAGTAGACCTTGCAAAACATACAAATGAACTTGTTACTAATGCAATTAATATGGGTTATAGGGGCGTTGCAATTACTGACCATAATGGCTGTCAAGGATTTCCAATTGCTTATCAACTTATTAAAGCTCACAATAAAAACATTGAGGATCCTACTAAACATTTTAAAGGATTATATGGAACTGAACTTACACTTGTTGATGATGTAGTACATATTGTAAAAGACCCAATAGATGCTCCCCTTAAGACTTCAACTTTTGTTGTATTTGATACTGAAACAACTGGCTTTAATGCTGCATCCGGAGATGTAATGATTGAAATTGGTGCTGTTAAAATCGAAGATGGTGTTATAACTGATAGATTTGATGAATTTATTAATCCAGGGTTTCATATACCAGATAATATTACCGCTTTAACTGAAATATCTGATGATATGGTATCCTCTGCCGATACAGAAGAAAATGTTACCAAAAGATTCCTTGAGTGGACTGGTGATCTTCCAATGGTTGCTCATAATGCGAAATTTGATATTTCTTTTATTGAAATGGCAATGAAAAAATATAATTTAGGTAAGTTTACAAATGCAGTAATTGATACATTAGAGTTATCAAGAAGTTTAGATAGAGGTTTTGCTCGTCATAGTTTATCAGCTCTTGTAAAAAGATATAATGTTCCTTTTGATGAAGAAAGTCATCATAGAGCAGATTATGATGCTGAAGGAACTGCTTTTGTTTTTAATAAAATGATTAGTAAACTTGAAAATGAAAAAATATATAATGTAAATGAACTACAAAATTTAGTTTCTAAAGAAGAACTATTTAAATTTGGTAGGACATATCATTTTAATGCAATTGCTAAAGATAGGGTAGGTCTTAAAAATTTATTTAAAATTATTTCTCTTGCAAATACTACTTATTTATATAAAACGCCAAGAATTCCAAGAAGTGTTTTAAACGAACTAAGGGAAGGCTTACTTATCGGAAGTGGTTGCTATGAAAGTGAAGTTTTTATTGAGGCAAGAAGTAAATCTAGTGAAGACCTTGTATCAATAATTGGTTTTTATGATTATGTTGAAGTTCAACCAAAAGAGTGTTATGGTCACTTAATTCAAACTGGTGATTTTAAAAATGATTATGAATTAGAAAATCATTTAAAAAAGGTTATTAATGAAACTAAGAAAAATGGAAAAATTATAGTAGCTACTGGAGATGTACATCATTTTTCTAGAGAAGATAAAATATATCGTGAAATTATTATTAATCAAAAAGTACCTGGTGGTGGACGCCATCCTCTTGCAAAAAATAATATTAAAGTAATACCTTCGATGCATTTTAGAACTACTGAGGAAATGCTTTCAGATTTTAGTTTTTTAGGTAAAGATCTTGCTTATGAAATAGTTGTGGAAAACACTAATAAAGTTTTAGATATGGTCGAGGAAATCGAAGTTATTATTGATACTCATGGAGTTCCATTTTCACCAAGAGTAAGAAGTGATGATGGAAAAAGTTATCTAGATTGTAAAAGAGTGGTAACTGACCTTGTATATGATAAAGCATCCTCTTGGTATGGTAAGAACTTACCATTTAATATTGAGGAAAGAATTGCTAAAGAACTTTATGGTGATATAGTTTATACATATTGGCATGAAAAACTTCAGAAAGAAAATCCAGATATTTCTGATGAAGAACTTACTAAAGAAACATTTAAAAATTTACATGAGACAATTATTACAGGTTATGATAAAGTAAATGAAATTGTTACAGAGTATGTTGAAAACCATTGGAGTGAGGATGATGGAGAGAAATCCGAAGATGCTATTAAGAAAAAAGTTAAGAAAACTTTAGGAGGTATAATTGGTGGAGGATTCGACCCAATTTATCTTATTGCTCAAAGACTTGTTAAACACTCAAATGATGAAGGCTTTTTAGTAGGTTCCCGTGGTTCAGTAGGTTCTTCCTTTGTTGCTACGATGATGGGTATAACTGAAGTTAATCCGCTTTCTGCTCATTATAGATGTTTAAAATGTCAAACTTCAATATTTGAAGATGAAAATGGTAACACTTTAGGAGCTACATATTCATCAGGATTTGACCTTCCAGATAAGAAATGTCCTAACTGTGGGGAAATGATGAAAAAAGATGGACAAGATATGCCATTTGCAACATTCTTAGGATTTAATGCTGATAAAGTTCCAGATATCGACTTAAACTTCTCTGATTTAAATCAAGCAAGTGCACACGAATATACAAAAGTATTATTTGGTGTAGATAATGTTTATCGTGCTGGTACAATTGGTACTGTTGCTGAAAAAACAGCTTATGGTTTTGTAAAAGGTTATTTCGAAGATAAAGGTATAATGAATAAAAGTAGTATAGAAATTGAGCGTCTTGCCATGGGATGTACTGGTGTAAAAAGAACTACTGGTCAACATCCCGGAGGAATAGTTGTTGTTCCAGATTATATGGAAGTATCTGATTTTACACCATTCCAATTTCCTGCAGATGACCCAGAAAGTGCATGGAGAACAACACACTTTGATTACCATTCAATCGAGGAAGACCTTTTAAAACTAGATATTTTAGGTCATTCAGATCCAACGCAGCTTCGTTTAATTCAAGATTTATCAAAAACTGATGTTTCAAAAGTACCTCTTGATGATAAAGATACTATGTCAATATTTTCTTCGACTGATGTACTTGGTGTAACTAATGAACAAATTATGTGTCCAACAGGTACTCTAGGAATACCTGAATTTGGTACAAACTTTACAATAGGAATGGTTTCAGAGATTAAACCTACAACTTTTGCTGAACTTGTTAAAATAGCGGGTCTTTCACATGGTACAGATGTATGGCTTGGTAATGCTCAAGAACTTATTAAAAACAATATTGTCCCTTTTAAAGAGGTTATTGGTTGTCGTGATGATATTATGGTTTATTTAATTTATCATGGTGTTAAACCAATAAAAGCCTTTAAGATTATGGAATTTGTTCGTAAAGGAAAAGCCTCAAAAGATCCTGCAACTTGGGAAGAACATAAAAAGACTATGGAAGAAGCTGGTATCGAAGATTGGTTCATAAATTCTTGTCAAAAAATCAAGTATATGTTCCCAAAAGCTCACGCTGCAGCTTACGTTACATCAGCCTTTAGAATTGCTTGGTATAAAGTGCATATGCCTGTATACTTTTATGCATCTTGGTTTTCTACAAAAGCAACTGCCTTTGATATTGAGGCAATGATTAAGGGTTATGATGATATTAAAGAAAAAATTATTGATATAAGAAATAAAGGATTCGAAGCAACAAATAAAGAGGGTGGAACACTTGAAAGTTTATCCGTGGCATTAGAAATGGCCGCAAGGGGACTTAAAGTACTTCCTTTTGACCTATATAAAAGTAAAGCAATGACATTTGATGTTGCAGATGATAAATCACTTATTCCACCATTTATTACAATTGATGGACTTGGTGAAACAGTTGCTAAAAATATAGAAAATGAAGCTAAAAAACATCCTTTTATTTCTATCGAAGATTTCCAATCAAGATGTAAAGTTTCAACAACTCTTATTGATAAAATGAGAATGATGGGTATTTTTAAGGGTATGCCTGAAAGTAGCCAATTAAGTTTATTTTAGAAAGGAAAAAGTATGGATAAATTTATTCCAGATATGTATTATAAAAGCATATTTGATATTAATTATAAAAAATTAAAAAAAATGAAGATTAAGTGTATTGCCTTTGATTTAGACAATACGCTTGCCTCTTATAAAGAGGATGTTCCCTCAAAAGATATAAAGGAACTTCTTTCGATTATTTCTGATGATTTTAAAGTCATTATATTTTCTAATGCCACTAAAAAAAGACTTACTCCTTTTAAAGAAATATTAAATCTTGATACTTCATATTCCTCACGAAAACCATTTTTAAAAAAATATAAAAAAATTATGCGTATTTATAAATTAAATCCCGAAGAAATTGCTTTTGTTGGAGATCAACTTATAACAGATATTCTCGGAGCAAATAGAAATGAAAGCATAAGTATTTTAGTAAATCCAATCGGAGCTTTTGAACCTCTTGGAACAAAAATAAATCGTTTTTTTGAAAAGTTTATTTATAAAAAATTAAATAAAACAGGTGTTTTAAATAAAGGAGTTTATTATGAATAAATGTATTGGTTGTGGTGAAACATTACAATATGAAGATATAAATAAAATAGGTTATGCAGTAAAGGGTAGTGACATTTGTAAAAGATGTTTTGATTTAACCCATTATAATAAAAATATTGAACTTAATAATTATATAGATAATAATAAGTTACTAGAAAATATTAATAAAAAGAAAATATTTACAATATTTTTATGTGATATATTATCGCTTTCTAATGAAACAATTAAAATATATGAAAATATACAAAATGATAAAATATTTGTTTTAACTAAAGTAGATATTTTACCTAAAAATATTAAATATGAAAGTATAATAAGAAATATAGAAAATAGTTTTAAAATTAAACCATTAATATTTTCTTACAAAAATACTAAACTTAAAAATAATTTATTTTCTTTAATAGAAAAACATAAAAAAGTATTAATAACAGGTATTGTTTCAAGTGGTAAGTCAACTTTAATAAATACTTTATTTGATGAAAATATTACTGTATCACATTACCGTAATACAACCCTTGATTTTATAGAAATAAATAAAGATAATTTAACTATAATAGATAGTCCTGGGTTTGATACAAAGGTTATAACAGAAAGGTCTAAAAATATTTTAAAGGAAAAAATAATTAATTTAAAAAAAGGTTTTGAACTTACAATTGATAATATTTCTTTATATAGTGATGAAGATATTAATATATGTATTTTTATGCCAAATTTAACGGTTAAAACATATAAAAATAAAGATAAATATAAAATGGTAAAAATTAATAATAATACAGATTTAGTATTTGATAATTTCTTTATTTACTTTAAAAAAGGAGCAATTATTTATTTAAATAATGATAGTTTTAATTTAAGAGAAAGTATTATAGGTAAAAAATATGAGTAAAATAAAAGTAATGAATGAACTTTTAGCAAATAAAATTGCTGCGGGTGAGGTTATTGAAAAACTTGCCTCAATTGTTAAAGAACTTACTGAAAACTCTATAGATGCAGGAGCAAGTAAAATAGTTATTGAACTTCTTAATGCTGGTATGGATGATATTATTGTTACTGATGATGGAGAAGGTATGGATAGCATAGATGCTAAAGAATGTTTTTTACGCCATGCAACCTCAAAAATATATAAAGAGGATGATTTATATTTTATTGATACTTTAGGCTTTCGTGGTGAAGCCCTTGCCTCAATTGCATCAGTATCTGAAATTGAACTAAAAACTTGTAATGGTAAGGAAAGCACTTACATCCATTTAAAAGGTGGTGTAATTGATAAAGTTGAACCTTGTGAAGAAAGAAAAGGTACAAGTATATCAGTTACTAATGTATTTTATAATACGCCAGCAAGACTTAAATATTTAAAAAGCGAAGCTAGTGAACTTGCAAGTATTACAAACTTTGTAGAAAAGTTAGCATTATCTGAAAAAAGTATTGCTTTTACACTTACTAATAATGGAAAGGAAATAGTTAAAACAAGTGGTTCAGGTAATCTTTTAAAAGTTATCCATGAAATTTATGGAGCAAATATTTCTTCGAATATGCTTGAAATAAAAAATAGTAATAATGATTTTACTATTTATGGTTATGCTTGTAAACCTCATATTTTAAAAAGTACAAAAAATCATATGATTACCTTTATTAATAATAGGGTTATTAAAAATTATGATATTAATGAAGCCATAAATGATGCTTATTATACTTATAAACCCGAAGGTAAATTTCCAGTTGTAGTTCTTAATATTGAAACGGATCCAACCGTAGTAGATGTTAATATCCATCCAACTAAACAAGATGTTAAAATATCTAAAATCAAAGATTTAAAAGAGCTTATTACAAGTACAATTAAAAAAGCATTATATGAAAGTTTACTTATTATTAAGCCTCTTGAGGATGAAAAAACGGAAGAGAATAATTATGAACATATGCAGTTAAATAATAAGATTAATGATTATGATATAAAAAATATTTTTGCTAAAAAAGAGGAAGAAAAAATTCTTTTACCCGAAGAGGAAGTTAAAAAGTCAGATCAATATTTTATGGATTTCGAGGAAAAAGAAATTATTAAAAACGAAGAGTTAAAGTCATTAAAACTTTACCCAGTTGGACTTGCACTTGGTACATATATTATTGCTGAAAATGAAGATGGTATTTATTTACTTGATCAACATGCTGCTTATGAAAGAATTAATTATGAAAGATATATGCAAAAGTTAAAAGAAAAAGAAATATCAAAAATAGGTATGCTTATTCCAATTACTATTGAGTTTACTTCCTCAGAATATAATATAATAAAAAATAAACTTGATATGCTTGCAAGTATTGGTATTGATGCTGAAGAGTTTGGTATAAATACACTTGTTATAAAAACTCATCCATCTTATTTAAAAGAGGGTTATGAAGAGGAAAGCGTACGAAAAATAATTGATATTATTTTAAATACTGATAAGAATTTTGACAGAGTTAAGTTCGAGGAAAAAATTGCAATTACCCTTGCTTGTAAAATGAGTATAAAAGCAAATCATCATATTTCAATGGAGGAAATCACTTATATTTTAGATGAACTTGTTAAATGTGATAATCCCTATAATTGTCCTCATGGAAGACCAACTATTATAAAATTTAGCATATATGATTTAGAAAAAATGTTTAAAAGAGTTATGGATTAACCATAATTTTTTTATTTAAAAATATTATTTTTTTTCTAGGAAAATATCTTGAATTATAGTATAATGTTTATACATAGTAAAGGGGGTTATTGTCATGAAAAGACTAAATATTTTTGTAGATGAAACTGGAGATTTCGGCTTTGAAAATGGATCATCACAGCTTTATGGTGTTTCATTTACATTCCATGATCAAAATAATGACATTACTCCAGAAATAAATAATTTAAATGATCGTTTAAAAAGAATAGGCTATACTGGTATGATTCATATGGCTAATTTGATTATGAAACGCGGTGAGTATGCTAAGTTTTCATTAATTATAAGAAAAAGTATATTCAAATCTTTGTTCCATTTTTCGAGAAAAGTAGATGTTAAATATAATACTATTATAGTAGACAAAAAATATATTAATGATAGTTCTTTATTAAGAAAAAAATTACTTTTTGAGATAAATTCTATGATTAAAAAAATTGATAAATACTTAAATAAATATGATAAAATTGTTCTATATTACGATAACGGACAGGAAGTTCTTGGGAAAATTTTAGATCAAGCATTTACTAAATTTTCAGGATTTGAACACATAATATCTTTTAATCACGAAGAAAAAAGACTATTTCAATTAACTGATATGCTGACTTATTTAGATAAATATTATTATAAATATATTCATAAAAAAGGCTTTACAAAAGGTGAAAAATTCTTTTTTACGGAAGAAGAAATGAGAAAAATATATAATGATTTAGATAAAAAGAGAATATAATTAAAAAAGCAACCATAAAGGTTACTTTTTTAAGCGGACAATGGTCCTACACGGGTTTGGTCCTTTTTACAGACCAAGACAGATATATAATATATCTATAATAATATTATATTTCTCTGTAAGAAAATTATACCAAAGAAAATTTATAATGTAAATAAAAAATCAAGAAAAAAACCACAAAAGTGGTTTTCCCCAACTAGAGCGGCGTACTTACATTACGCTTAATTATATCTAATCGACTTCTAGCTATCGACCTGACGAGTTTTCTCTCCGGTAATAAAATAATACTAAATGTTACTATCAACGTCAATATTTTTTGATGTATTTTTCATATTAAAAAAACAATCTTAATAAAGATTGCCTTTTTAAGCGGTGCTTGGCACCAACACGGGTTTGGTCCTTTTTACAGACCAAGACAGAAAAACAATATATCTAATGATATTACATTTTTCTATAAGAAAATTTTACCAAATAAAATTAGTAATGTAAATGAGAAAATATTAGAAAAATCATAAATTATTTTTAAAATTTAGCGCTATTGAATTCTATTATAAAAAACTACTTAATAATATGTAAAAATTATGTCAAGTGCTATTGAAGTACTGGACATTTTTTTATATTATTAATATGTAGAGAGTAGGTTGTGAAATGGGATTAGAAAAAAAGTATGAATATGAGGGTAATAAATATATATCTATTGGTATAGAAAGTGATGCTATAAAAGAAAATGCTAGTGAAGTTTTAGATAATGTTTTAAATCATTATACAAATAACATTGAAAAACTCATTTATATTGCTAAAATATTTACAAAGAAAAGTGCTGAAAGTTCAATAAATATTTCAATTGTAAATAGTGATAATATTGAATATTTAGTATCTTTAAAAAATAATGAACTAGTAAGTTACTATAGTGGTAAATTCAAAAATAATGAAAAAATAAGTGAAATAAGTTTTAATGAAGATAGTGGTTATAACTTTAGAGTATATGATAAAGAAAATGCTTTAAAAATAGTAAAAAATGAAACAAATGTAATTAGTAATCTTAATAATATGAGAGTTTTGCCTATAACAGAATATGAAAAAAGTATTGTAGAAATATATCATATTGTATTCAATGAATATCCAGATTTTTCTAAAAAAGAAGATAGACAAAGATGCAAATATCTTTTATGTAATTTATATGTTTTGGGTATGTTTAATTACTTTGATGTAGACTTTAATTGTTTTAATGGTAAAATAATTAGTTTTAGTTTAAATAATGAATTTGATAGATTATGTGGCTATGGTAAAATTGATTTTACAAGTATTAAATTTAATCCGGAATATTTAAAGAAGTTAAATTGTTTAGCTGATAGTTTAAATTTACCTACAGATCAGTTAAAAAATCTTGCAATTACCTCATATAATGGTAAATATGTTCAAGATTATGAGGAAAGTTATAGTAGATAAATTAAAATAAATATTATATAATATACATTGGAGGGTTTATGGAAAATTTAAAAGAATATAGAAATAAGTTAATAGGAATTAGAAATTTAATACTAAAATCTTTAGCAAATGCTGAAAGTAAAGAAGAAATTCACAGATTCGCGATAAGTCTTCATAATGTTAATGAAAAAATTAAAATGGTTGAGGAAAAAATAGGTAGAAATCCAATGAAAGAAGTTAAAACAAAACCTCTTCCTACAAAATATATATTTAATCCTGATGATGTTAAAACAGCAGATCCTTTAATAAGATGGATTAACACTTTAAAAGATGAAATAAAAAATAAAAAATCAAGATAATGTTTCATAATCTGAAGATTTATGATATAATTTTTTAGAAAGGAAATGAAAATGAAATTAGATTTAAGTGCATTAAATTATAAAGATAGAATAGATATTTCTGGAAAAGTATCATATGATGCAAAATTTCTTGAAAATAGTCCAATTAAAAAACTTGATGATGTTAATTATTCTGGTTTTATTACAAGAAATGATATTGATGAATACTTTATTAATATTCATATTTATGGTACAATGGTGTTACTTGATAGTGTTTCACTAGAAGAGTTAGATTACCCATATGACATTAATATTGATGATGAAATTACAGATTTTATAGAAAAAAATCAAAATGCACTTGATATTAATGAGTTTTTGTGGCAAAATATTGTATTGGAAGTCCCAATTAGATATACCTTGTGTGATGCTGAAAAATTAAAGGGAGATAATTGGTGCGTATTAAGTAGTAATGAAGGTGGTGAATAAATATGGCAGTTCCTTTTAGAAGAACAAGTAAAACAAAAAAGAGAATGAGAAGAACTCATCTTAAAAAAGAAGTTGGAGCATTAACTAAATGTCCAAGTTGTGGAAGTACTTTAAGACCTCATAGAGCATGTACTAAATGTGGTAAATATAATGGTAAAGAAGTACTTAATGTAGAAAAAGAAGAAAATTAATCTGTAAACAAGTGTAAAGTTTGATTAAGTTTATTAAAAAAGTAGATGAAAACATTTACTTTTTTTTATGTTTATAGTATCATAATGGTAGACAGTGGCACACTGTGGAAGAAAGTGGGGAATAAAAATGCTAATTGGACAATTTCATCATAATTTAGATGAAAAAAATCGTTTAGTTATTCCTACTAAGTATAGATTAGAACTTGGAGAGTCTTTTATAATTACAAAAGGACTTGAAAAATGTTTATATGTATACTCAAATAAAGAGTGGGAAAAACTTGTTAGTAAACTAAGTACTCTTCCTTTTAACAAGAAAGATACTCGTGGTTATTTACGCTTTTTCTTTTCAGGAGCCTCTGATATAGGTTTAGACAAGAGTGGTAGAGTAAGTATATGTGAACCTTTAATTAACTATGCTGGTTTAAAAGGTAAATGCGTAGTTATTGGAGTAAATGATCATCTTGAGATTTGGGACGAAGATGCATTTAATTCATATTTAGATGAAAATGCTTCATCACTTGCGGATATAGCGGAGAATTTATTTGATGAAAAAGATGCATTATAGTGTTTTATTAAAAGAGTCTATTGATGGACTAAATATTAAAGATGGTGGAACATATGTTGATTGTACACTTGGCTATGCCGGACATTCTAAGGTTATCTTAGAAAAAAATAAAAAGGGAAAACTATTTGCCTTCGATGAAGATGAAAATGCTGTTAAGTATTCTAAAGAAGCACTTTCATCAATTGGTGATAACTTTACTATTTTTAAGGAAAACTTTTCAAACTTAAAGGAAACATTAGAAAAAGAAAATATTTTAAAAGTGGATGGCTTCCTATTTGATTTAGGTTTTTCTTCACCTCAGATCGATGATGCAAAAAGGGGGTTTTCTTTTAAATTAAATGCACCACTTGATATGCGTATGGACACTCAAAATAGTCTTACTGCAAAAGATGTTGTAAATACATATTCATTAGAAAAACTTACGGATATTTTCTTTAAATATGCTGAAGAAAAATATTCTAAAGTAATTGCTAGTGCAATATGTAAAGAAAGAAAAAATAAAGAAATTGTTACAACATTTGAACTCGTAGACATTATTCAAAAAGCTGTTGGTGCTTCATATTTTTATAAAAATCATCCAGAAAGAGAAATCTTTCAAGCAATTAGAATTGAGGTAAATAATGAGCTTTCAGTAATTGAAAAAGCTTTACCAGATGCAATTGATATGCTAAGTAAGGGTGGAAGAATATGTGTAATAACCTTTCATTCTTTGGAAGATAGACTTGTTAAACAAATATTTAAAAAATATAGTGAAGTGGATGATATTTTAAAAGGAATGATAGATATACCTGATGAATATAAACCTAAAATAAAAATTATTAATAAAAAACCAATTTTGCCTACAGATGAAGAGATTAATGAAAATTCTCGTAGTCATAGCGCAAAACTTAGAATTGTAGAAAGGATATAAGATGAGAAAGAAAAATCAAAAAAGAGTTAGACTTTTAAAGGGTGAAAAATTTATGTATTTCATAATTATTCTTTTATTATGTCTTATTCCAATGCTTAATGTTTATACATCTAGTTTAGTTACAAAAACAAATATTGATGTAGAAAAACTTAAAAAAGAGATTTCTTCTCAAGAAGAGGAAAATGAAAGTCTTTCTATGCAAATAGATGAGCTTGCTTCAATAGATAATATATTTAATGTTGCTAAAGAATATGGACTTTCATATAATAACTCTAGTATACTTCAAGTAAAATAATATGAAAAAAAGAGTAACTGTAAAACCTAATAAATTTATTTTACCAATAGTTTCTCTTTTACTATGCCTTGCAATAGCAAGGCTTTTATACGTTTCTTTATCGGGAAATGTAGATGGAATGAATCTAAAAAAGTTTGCGGCCTCTAGAAATACAGTTACAAAAACCCTTTATGCAAAAAGAGGTACAATTTATGATGCCGCTGGTGATGCTCTTGCAATAAGTGTAAACTCTTATACTTTAATTGCTTATCTAGAGCCATCAAGGACAGTCGATGAAAATAATCCTCAGCATGTAGTTGATAAAGAGGGTACCGCTGCATCACTTGCTCCAATACTTGAAATGGATGAAGCAGAAATACTTAAATATTTAAATAAAAAGGCTTACCAAGTTGAATTTGGTAAAAAAGGAAGAAATTTAACAGAAATTGTTAAACAAAAGATAGTCGATTTAGAACTTCCAGGAATAGATTTTATTGAAAGTACTCAAAGATATTATAAAATGGGTAGCTTTGCATCTTATTTAGTAGGTTATGCTAAAACTCACGATGATGGTTCTATACAAGGCGAACTTGGCATTGAAAGTTATTATAATGACTTATTAAGTGGTAAGAATGGCTCTATTACTTATCAAAGAGATGCCAAAGGTTATATGCTTCCTAATAAACCATATTATGAAACTAAAGCTCAGTCTGGTAGTGATATTTATTTAACAATTGATAGTAACATTGAACTTATTACCGAAAATGCTATCAATGATTTAAAAGAAAAAACTAATTTTGAATTTGCTATTTTTACTATAATGGATGCTCATACTGGTGCAATAGTGGCATCAAGTACATATCCTACATTTAATCCTAATGATTTAAATACACTTACAAATTATTTAAATCCCCTTGTTTCATATGCTTATGAACCAGGTTCTACGATGAAAATATTTTCTTGGGCTTCAGCAATGGAAGAGGGTATTTATAACGGACAAGATACTTATAAATCAGGTTCAATTGAAGTAGCCGATGTTGTAATATCTGATTATAATAAAGTTGGTTGGGGTGAAATAACCTTTGATACAGGATTTATGTATTCATCGAATGTTGCGGCCTCAATACTTGCTAAAAATTTAGGTAGAGAAAAACTACTTAATTATTATAATAAATTTGGTTTTGGTCAAAAAACAGGTATAACTTTATCTGGTGAACTTGCGGGAACAACTAAATTTAAATATGAAAGCGAAGTTGCTACAGCATCATTTGGTCAAGGTGGTATTATTATCACACCAATTCAAATGCTTCAGGCACTTACTATGCTTACAAATGATGGAGTAATGCTTAAACCTTATGTTATAAATAAAATTGTTGATTATGATGGCAAAACTACATATGAAAGTAAAGTAGAATCTTTAGGTCAAAAAATGAAAAGTGAGACAGCACAGAAATTAAGAAGTTTAATGTATAGTGCAAACTATGATGGACTTATGAAAGTATGGCAACCTAAAACTGTTACAATGTCAATGAAAACCGGTACAGCACAAATACCTGATCCAAATGGAAAGGGTTATCTAAAAGGTGAATATGATCAAATTTATTCAGTAGCAGGATTTTTCCCAAGCGATAAACCTAAATATATAGTTTATGCAGCGGTTAAAAAAATCGAAGCAACTCAGGGTACATTTGCAAGAGCAGTTACTAAAGCAGTTGATGAAATAGCAAGTTATGCAAATATTACTCAAAATGCTTATGAATCTGAAAATAAAATAATTAAACTTGAAAACTATATTTCTAAAGAAACAAACTCTGTAAAGGAAAATCTTACAAATAAAGGTATTAATGTAATTACTTTAGGAACAGGTAAATATATTATAAATCAATATCCTTTAAAGGGTATTAGTGTTGTTAAGGGTGATAAAGTATTCTTACTTACTAATAAAGAGGACTTTGTAATGCCTAATTTAACTGGTTATTCAATTACTGAAGTAAAAACTTTATGTACACTTTTAGGAATAAATCTTACTTATGAAGGCTATGGCTATGTAAATAATCAATCAATTGTAGAAAATACTCCAGTTACTAAAGACTTATCTTTACATGTAACATTATCTCATAAATAATTAGCATCATTTTATAATGGTGCTTTTTTATATGAATAAAACCTTTGATAAATAAACTGATAATATGTAATTGTTCGTGGTAATTGTTAATAAAATATTGATATAAATTTATTTTTTATAGGAAATAAGTAATAATTAATAAAAAGTAATAAATTTTGTCAGTTTGACAAAACTAATGATAAATGTTATAATTTCATTAGTTATGTCAAGGAGGCTTAATATGGAAAGAATGACAATAGAGGAATTTAAAAATCAAAGTAACATAGAAATTATTCAATCAATTATGAAAATTAATAATGGCTATGTTACTTCAAAAGAACTATCAGATCTTGGGATTCACAGAATGTATCTTAATATTATGAAAAATAAAGGGATGATAGAAAAAGTAGGTAATGGTATTTATATTGACTCAAGTAAAATCGAAGATACTTATTTTGTTTTTAGTTTAGAACTACCAAATGTAGTTTTTTCACATATGACTGCTCTTTATTTTTATGGACTTTCTATTAAAGCTCCGAATGGTAAATATGATATAACTGTACCGAATAATTATTTTAATTATAAAATTAAAAATCATAATGTTTTTTATGTTGACAAAAATATTTATGAACTAGGACTTACTGAAATAGAAACGCCTATGGGTAATAAGGTAAAAGCTTATGATATTGAAAGATGTATTTGCGATATTATTAGATCTAAAAAAAGGATGGATTCACAACATATTAAATATAGTATAAGACAGTATCTTAAAAGAAAAGATAAAGATTTAGTTAAACTATCAAAATATGCTGAAAAACTTGGAATTAAAAAAGAAGTAATGCAATATATGGAGGTTTTTTATGAATAGTCAACAGTTGAAAGATAAGATTAGAAATATTTCAAAAGAAAAAAATACTGATTTTAATACACTTCTTAGACTTTATATGTATGATAGATTTTTGGAAAGACTATCAATTAGTAAATATAAAGATAATTTTATTTTAAAAGGTGGATTTTATTTAAGCACATTATTTGGAGTAGAAAGTAGAAATACTATGGACATTGATATTGCTTTTAGAAATGCTAATTTTAATGAAAAAACAATAATTAATATGATTAAAGAAATAATTTCTATCGAAACTGGTGATAATGCAAAGATAGAATTTTTAGGAATTTCTCCTATAAGGGATGAGGATGAGTATGGTGGCTTTAGAATTGAACTTCTAGCAAGAATAGATAATATTAAAGAAAAATTTCATATTGATGTTGCAAGTGGAGATCCTATTACTCCGAAAGAAATTAGTTATAAATATAAACCAATTTTAAAAGATGGTTACATTAATCTCTGGGCATATAATATTGAAACTGTTCTTGCAGAAAAATTAGAAACTATTTTAAGTAGGGCAGAAATTAATGGAAGAATGCGAGATTTTTATGATATTTACTTAATTTATACAAAAGATTGGAATAAAATAAATATAAATCATTTAAAACAAGCAATAAATGTAACCTTTAAAAAAAGAGAATATACTGGAAATGTATCACAAACTTTAGAATTAATTATGAATAGTAGTGTATTAAAAGAAAGATGGAAAAGTTACCAAAGAAAATATGATTATGCAAATAATATCAATTTCGATGATATACTCATTTGTCTGGAAGAAATTATTAGTAAATTATATTCTTTATCATAAAAATTTGATTTTTTATTGACAAGTGTAGTAAATACACATATAATGTAATTATACGGAGGATGTAGTGGAGTTAAAAAATAGTTTATATAAAAATATTGGTATTCATGTTATAACAACTTTATTTACTGTAGAAAAAGGTGATGTTAAAGTACTTCTTATAAAAAGAACCAATAATCCTTTTAATGGCTATTGGGCACTTCCAAGTGGAGCACTTTATAATAATGAACTTTTAGTCGATGGTGCAAAAAGAGAGCTTAAGGAAAAAACTGGACTTGAAAATATTGAATTTGAAATGTGTGGTGTTTTTGATAAAATAGACCGAAGTAGTTTACAAAGAATGATAGGTATTTCCTTTATTGGGGTAATTGATTCTAAAAAAGTATCTCTTTTAAAAAATACTTTAAAAACATCAAATGCTGAATATTTTTCAATAAATAATATACCACAGCTTGCTTATGACCATAATGAAGTAATAAGTTATTCATTAAATGTTTTAAAAGATAAAATTACTAAAACAAGTATATTAAAAAATCTATTTCCAGATGTTTTTACTCTTCCAGAACTTCAGAAAGTATATGAAATAGTACTCGAGGAAAAATTTGATAGACGCAATTTTAGAAAAAAACTTATTAATGAGAAAGTAATTATTGATACAAATAAATACGAGGTTTTCGAGGGTAAAAAGCCAGCAAAACTATATAAATTTAATAAGAACGTTAAAAAAGAAAATGCAATATAATGCACTTTTTTAATAAATATAAAAAGCATAAAATACATAAAAAGCTAATTAGAAAGGAATTTTAATGAATAAAATTAATATATGTGAAAATTTTAAAAATGAAAATTTACCTTTAATATTTAATATTAATTATGAGGGTTTTAGTAAGTATAACAAAAATGAAACTTATATGCAGATTTATAATAAGTTTTTTAATTCCATAAGTGAAAATGAAAGCCTTTATGAAATTATAAAATGTATTGTTACTTCAGTTTCTTTGAATGAAGAAAGTAATTTAAATTTTAATATTTTAAATAATAATGAAAAAGTATTTGAACTTTTTTATGATGGTAAAGAGGTTATTGCTCCCTTTATGAAAGTAAGGAAAGGTAATGATATTAAAGCTTTATGTGATGGTAATGGAGTATTTACTTATGATAATGATAATTTTTTCAAAGTAAATAATGAACCTTACAATCTTTCACATTTAATAGAGTATGGTAATATTGCTAGTGATTTTTTAGGTATTCAAAGTATAACTCCAATTGAACTTGATTTTGATATTCAAAGATATCTAAAGTTTATAATTGATTTAACTGGTTCTTATCCAACTTTTGAGGATGAAACTTTTAATACTAATTCAATAATGCTTTATTTAATGCAGTATTATCGCACTTTAAAATATTCTGATGAAATAGAGTATTTATTTACAATGGTTAATAAGTACCTATATTTATATGGCTATATAGATGTAAGCGATATACCTAGATGTTATGAGTTTAAGGAGTATGATCTTGCAAAAAGACTTTTGAAAAAGTAGGGACTATCTTTTTTCTAAAATAATGTTATAATAATATTACTTTTCTGGGGGCTTTATGAATAGTGATTTAAAAATTATAAAGAAAAAATATGGTGAAAATTTTAGTAAATTATGTAGAGAATTATTTCCAAGTATACTTGAAAATGAGGGCGAGTTAGTTTCAATTATTACATCTTTATTCAAAGAAAATCATTTTCTTTATGATGATTTAATTGAATATAACATGGTTAATAGTTTTCAAAAACTTATAATGAATGAATATGGTAAAAAAATAAATAATGTTATTGATACAGATAAAAATCCTTATGAACTTTTTAAAGAAAAAGGATATACTTTAAAAGAGTGTCAAACTAATGAAGAAATACTATCATATAAAAAGTATTATGCAAAAGAAGAAGAGCTTTGTACATTTAAAAGTGATAGACTTAGAACTAATAGAGTATTTTTTGCAGTTAAAGATAATGCTTTAGATATTAAAAGAAAAAGTGATCCCCAAAGGGAAGATGAATATGGTACAAGTGTACTTTCACTTCAGTTTACATTAGAGACTAACTATTTATCAATTAAAAATAGATATAACCATACAGTTAATAATCCAGATGCAACTTATCAAAACAATTTAGAAAATATAGCAAAAGGTTTAACATATTCATTTGAAAAATATTTAGGTATTAAACAAAGTAATATTAATATAGATTTTGAAATGCCTAATTATGTTAGAACAGTTGATGGCAAGTATTATAGATATAATGTTGAATGTAATAATATTTATTATTGTCCTGATAACATTGTAATACATAATTTTAAAGAAGTTTCTTTTCCTAAAGAAAAATATATTTTATTTGATGGACTTGTTTTAGATTTAACTAAAAAAACATTTAAATGTTATGATAATTGTAGATATGATTCCTCTGAAGATTTTATTAAACATATTAAAAAAATAGTTATAGAAAATAATAGTGATAGTAAAAGTATATATATTATTTGTGAAGATAATATTAAAATATATTTAGAGTTAAATAAATTTAATGAACTTATAAGTGTCCTTTTAGAGGGAGTAGAAAGATTAAATGATGATGTTTTTGCAAATAGTTTCCATATTAAAAGATTTTCTTCGAAAGATACTAAAGTAGTTGAGGATAGATTTTTAAGAGATGCTTTTGAACTAGAATATATTTATTTACCTAAATGTGAAATTATTGGTAATAGTTTTGCCTTAAGAGCGGAAAACTTAAAAACTATTAACTTACCAAGTGTTAAAAAAGTCGATTATAGTTTTATAGCTTATGCAAAAAATGTTCAAAGTATTTATATGCCTAATTTACAGGTTGTGGGTAATAGTTTTCTATATTATAATGAAAAATTAAAGTCAATATTTTTGCCTAGTTTAGAAAAGACTGGTTACTCATTTATGTATGAAAATAATTCTTTAGAAAAATGTGATTTACCAAAACTTGTTAAAGCAGGTAGTTCATTTATGAAAAAAAACACTTGTTTAAAAGAGTTTAATGCTCCCTCTTTAAAAGTTATCGAAAGCTCTTTTTTATCAAAAAATCTAGCACTTGAACATTTATATTTACCTAATATCGAAGAAATCGAAGAAAACTTTTTAGTTAGTAATAAAAAAATTAGAAATTTATATATTCCTACAGTTAAATTTATTGGAAATGGCTTTTTATATAGCAATAGAGATATAATAAATAATCTTTATTTACCAAATTTATTATCTTTTGAGGGAAATGATCTTTCTTTACAAAGATAGGTTGAATAATTTAGTCTGATAGTTTATAATACTATGCAAGAAAAGGGGAAAGGCATGTATTATATTGATTTAAATGATAAACAAAAAAGTTTTATATATAGTAAATGTAGTGTGAAACATATAAAAGATGTTGGACCAAGAAGTATAATGTATAAAAGATTAAATAGTAATGCTTTTTTTATAAATACTTTTGTTACAAATTTTAATGAAAAATTTTTATATGAACCATATGTAGAAAATAGTGAAAGTTATTATTCATGGGAATATGATATTATATATGTTCCTTTTAAGTATGCAGATATGGTTAATAAACTTTTAAATATTACAAATGAAGATATTATTCGAAAAAGATTTTAGATAAAATACTTGCAAATGATAAATAAATTGTATATAATAGGCTTATAAGTTTTTACTTAGTTTGAACTTGTTTTCCAAGATTCTTACTCAGTTTAAACCGATTATAAAAAAGGAGGAAAAGAAAATGCTTAAGAAAGAAGAAAAAGCTTCTATTATAAAGGAGTTTGCTAAGAATGAAAAAGACTGTGGTTCTGCTGAAGTTCAAATTGCTATTTTAACTAAAGAAATTAATACATTAACTGAACATTTAAAAGAACATAAACATGATTTCCATTCTAAAAGAGGACTTTTAATTAAAGTTGGTAGAAGAAAAAAATTACTTGAATACTTAAAGAATAATGATGTTAAATCATATCGTGAAGTAATTAAAAAATTAAATTTAAGAAAATAGGCACTAAATTTTTTAGTGTTCTTTTTTTTAGTAGAAAGGTGGTAAAAAATGAAAAAAGAATTTAAATTAAATTTTTTGGGAAGAGATTTAATTGTTGAAACTGGTCAGCTTGCTAAACAAACTAATGGTTCAGTACTTGTTAGATATGGCGATACTGTAGTACTTTCTGTATGTGTAATGGGTAAAACTCCAGTTACTCAAGATTTCTTTCCACTTCAAGTATTATATCAGGAAAAACTATATTCAGTAGGTAAAATTCCTGGTGGATTTATTAAAAGAGAGGGTAGACCTACAGATTCAGCTACACTTGCAGCAAGATTAATTGATAGACCAATCAGACCTATGTTTGATGAAAACTTACGTAATGAAATTCAAGTTATCAATACAGTACTTTCTGTAGATCAAGATAATAGTCCAGAAATGGCTGCAATGTTTGGTTCATCACTATGTTTAGGAATATCAGATATTCCATTTGATGGTCCAGTTGCCGGTGTTATGGTAGGTATGGATGAAAAAGGTAAGTTTATTATTAATCCAACTACTGATGAAGCAGAAAAAAGTAAACTTGCATTAACTGTTGCAGGAACACATGATGCAATATGTATGGTTGAAGCGGGCTGTAAAGAACTTCCTGAAAAAACTATGCTTGAGGCTTTAATGTTTGCTCATGAAAATATTAAAACTTTATGTGAATTTCAAAATGAAATTATTAGTGAAATAGGTAAAGAAAAAGTTGTACTTGAACCTGCAAGTATAGATGCTGAAGTTGAAAAAGCTGTTAGAGAGTATGCAACTGATGATATGTTATCAGCAATTCAAATTAAAGAAAAACTTGAAAAATATGCTAAGATTGATGAAGTTAAAGCAAATACTATTGCTCATTTCGAAGAAGTTTATGCTGAAGATGAAGATTTTGCTAGTAAGATGAAAGATGTAGCTAAAGTAGTTGGTTTAATCGAAGGAAATGAAGTAAGAAGATTAATTATTGAAAAACATATTAGACCAGATGGTAGAAAGATGGATGAAATTAGACCTCTTGAAGCTGAAATTGACCTTCTTCCTCGTACACATGGTTCAGGACTATTCCAAAGAGGAGAAACTCAAGTTCTTGCTACAACTACACTTGGACCACTTTCAGATCATCAAATTCTTGATGGACTTGGTATTGAAGATACAAAAAGATTTATGCTTCATTATAATTTCCCTAACTTCTGTGTTGGTGAAATAGGAAGATACGGTTCTCCAGGAAGAAGAGAAATAGGACATGGTGCTTTAGGAGAAAGAGCGCTTGCTCAAGTTATTCCTTCTGAAGAAGAATTCCCATATACTGTTAGAGTTGTTTCTGAAGTATTAGAAAGCAATGGTTCATCATCACAAGCAACAATATGTGCTGGATGTTTATCATTAATGGCAGCAGGAGTTCCAATTAAAGCTCCAGTAGCGGGTATTGCAATGGGACTAATATCTAATGGTAAAAAATATACAATACTTACTGATATTCAAGGCCTTGAGGATCATATGGGAGATATGGACTTTAAAGTTGCTGGTACAAAAGAAGGTATTACAGCGCTTCAAATGGATATTAAGATTAAAGGCGTTACTAAAGCAATCTTAAAAGAGGCCCTTGAGGAAGCTAAAAAAGCCAGAATGAAAATTCTTGATGTTATGGCAACTGCTATTGAAAGCCCAAGAAAAGAACTTTCTAAATATGCTCCAAAAGTTGAAAGCTTTATGATTAACCCTGATAAGATTAAAGATGTAATTGGTAAGGGTGGAGAAATGATTACTAAAATTATTCTTGAATCATCAAATGTAAAAAGTGTTAATGACAAAGATGCTGTAAAAGTGGATATTGATGATGATGGAAAAGTAATTATTTATCATATGGATAAAGAAGTTATTGAAAAAACTAAAAAGATGATCGAAGATATTACTAAAGAAGTTGAAACTGGTAAAATCTATAATGCTAAAGTAGTTAAAGTCGAAGATTTTGGTGCTTTTGTAGAACTATGGCCAGGTTGTGAAGGATTAGTACATGTTTCTCAACTTGATACAAAAAGAGTTGAAAAACCATCTGATGTAGTTTCAGTAGGTGATGAAATAATTGTTAAATCACTTGGTTATGATAACAAAGGAAGATTAAATCTATCAAGAAAAGAAGCTCTTCCTAAATCAGAAAGTACTTCTGAAGAAAAACCTAAAAAAGAAACAAAAACTAAAAAAGGTTTATTTGGTAAAAGTAAAAAATAATTAAGTCTAGGGAAACCTAGATTTTTTTATTAAATAATAGTGGTTATCGACCAATTTTGATACTTTATACCCTAAAAGTGGTCGATAACTTGACTTTTTTTAGTAAAAATTTGAGTTTTTAATGAAAATATGGTACAATTTTTTGTAATTAAGGGGGAACTATGAAAGAAGTATATGATAAAATATATGGACTTTATAATGAAATATTAAAATTACCTAAGGATAGTCCAAAGTATTTTGAACTTTATAAAGAATATATTAAACTACTTATTCTAGTTAGCTCAAATAATCCTAGTTTTAATGATGATGTAAAAAAATATATAAATGGTAACTGTTATTCATATGCTTTTGATATTTTTAATCCTGAAGGAATATCTAATGTAATTTTACAGTTAGGTTTAAATGTCGGTTATTTAAGTAGAAATTTAGTTTATAATGGAACAAAAGAAAAATATTTATATGGTCTTGCAAAAGATTTCGAAGAACTTAATATAGATTCATATGAAATAAGTTCTGATTTACCTAATGAACATGGTGGTTATAAAATAGCATTTTATTTATCATTTAATGATTTTCATTTTTTAAGACAAAATAGTGATGGTTCTTGGTCACATAAATTAGGTTATTTAAATAGACTTGATAAATTTGATACTTTACCTAATATTGTTAATGGAAACTATGAACTTATTAAGGTTCTTGAAATAGTTAAACCAAAAGTAAGATAAAACAAAAGATTTTTAACAAATTATCTTTTGTTTTTTTTAATTAAATGATATACTTTATTTAGTAAGGATGAAGTAAATGAGAGCAAGATTTAAAAGTGCACTTGGATTTATAATGATGCTTTTAATAATAGCAATTGTATTATTTGCATTTTATTTTGTTTATAAAAAAATGCGTTCAAGTGATGGAGATATAAAAATAACTGGAGATTTATCAATTAATTTTCATAATGGTAAAAAGATCAATATTGATAAAGAATTTAAAACTAAAATTACTGTAATTAATAATGGAAATGAAGATATATATTATTATATTGAATTTATTAATCCTAAAAATGCTAGTGGTGTTACTTATACATTAACAGATAATGCTCTTATTAATGTAAGTGATGAATTACCTAAACATAATGAGATAATATCAAGTTATATATTAATTAAAAAAGGTGAAATACACGATTATGAATTGACATTTAAAAATACTTTGGATAATGTAGCTAGTGTTGAACTTGATTGTGAACAAGAGGCTCTTAATAATAATACTTTTGCAGAAACTATACTTAAAAATAATGAAATTAAAAGTGAAAGTAAGACTATAGTTGGTAAAGATATTGCCACAGAAAATGAAGGATTAATTAAAACTGTAGATGATTATGGAATAGCTTATTATTTTAGGGGTAATGTACAAAATAATAATGTTAGTATAAATAATTTAAATTTTAAAATTGTTAGAATAAATGGTGATGGTAGTGTAAGACTTGCTTTAGCAAATGATACGGGAGAACTAAAAAAATATGTTGACTCTAATGAAAAATATAGTTATAAAGATTCGGTTGTAAAAGCATATTTAGATTCTTGGATTGATATTAATCTTGGAGATTATACATCATTTCTAGCAACTCAAAAATATTGTAATGATGTTTTATTAAATGATAATACTTTTTATGCATATACAAGAGTAGTCGAAGATTATATTCCATCATTTATATGTTTAAGCGATAAAGTAACAAGTAAAGTGGCACTATTAACAGTTGATGAAGTTCTTTTTGCAGGAGCATCTCCAAATGAAGATAATACTTCTTATTACTTATATAATGAAAGTATAGAAACAGATTCATTTTTAATGAGTAGTTCTAAACTTGTAAATGGTATTTATTATCCATTTGCACTTTCGAAAAATGGTAAGGTTTTATCTGATGTATCTGGTTCTTTTTTAAGAAGTGTTAGACCAGTTATCACAATTATTAAAACAGCATTAGTCGAGGGCGATGGTACAAGTTCTAATCCATATAAGTTAATTAGTAATTAAAAAATACAAGTAAAACTACTTGCATAAATATATAAATAAATGATATATTATAAATAGGTGAACGCACAGGAAGTTTGCGTTACCCAATTTACGTGGATAGCGCTATCCGGCTATAATAGATTTCAAAATATGGTATAACCACATAATGATTTCTATCATAATCTGGACGGCGCGTTTTATATAATCTGGATAGCTATTCCAAATTAATAAGACGATAATCAAAATTACTACTCTTTCGAGACTCTTTTTGCTCATTTGCATTCCTCCTTTCGTCTAGTTTAAATCTTGGTGCACCAAAACCCCTAGAAAAAATTGAGAAGGCAACGCCATTTCCAGCACGTTCGAGTAGTTATTATACATATATAAAATAGGATTGCAACAACTTCGACAAAACATGTCAAAATAAGACATGAATTTGTTTTAAAGTTATAAAATTAGCATATAAACATGTTAATTTTTTTATGATATTAAAAAATACTAAGAATTGCCAAAATCCCAGTATTTACCTTGTTCGTTTTTTCTCTTATTATATACATTTAAGAAAATTTAATACCCAATTTACGGGATATAGGGGTAGCATTATTTAATAATTAATGATATTATATATAGGTAAGGTAAGAAAATAAGGAAAAGATTTTTCTTAAATGTATATACTATAAGAAAATTGATGCCCCTATTTATGCGGGAAAGGAGATAAAATGAAAAATAAAATTAAAATTGCTTTGTTTGTACTTTTGATAATATCTATTATAGGTATTTCTTTTATTTATAAAGAAAAAGATAATAAACCTAAACGAAAAAAACATGAGAGTATAGCAATAATGATAAAAGAGGATGAAAAAGGTGAATATATAAAATCAAATTCAAAAGATATACCTAAAGGAAATTATATATTAAATTATGAAAAAAGTTATTGTAAGAATAATGGTAAAATAGGTAATTATGATAGTACTTTAGGAAAGGTTAGTTTTTCATTTATAGGAAGTGATAGCTGCTTTTTATATTTTGATTTAGATTCCGGCCCAAAAGGTTATGAAACTATACTTTTAAATAATAGCAATGGAGCAAAAACTGTTAAGGATGCTAAAAAATTTATAAGTGATAAAGGGACTCCGGATTTTAGCAAAATAGCTGATACTAATGAAGGCATGTATGCTGCTGAAGATGATTTAGGAACATCATATTATTTTAGGGGAGCAGTAGATAATAACTGGGTAAAAATTGGTAAAGATAGTACTGGAAAAGACATATATTGGCGTATAATAAGAATAAATGGCGATGGTAGTATAAGAATAATATATTCAGGTACAACATCACCCTCAGAAAGTACAAAGGTAGTTATGACTGGTAAGGATACAGTGGTTGGAGAAAGTAAATTTAATGATAAATATACTAATGCTGTTTATGTTGGTTATATGTATACTTTAAATGAACAGCATGGTATTGAAACATCAAGTCCAATTAAAATAGCTATAGATAATTGGTATAAAGAAACTACTCTTGAAACAGAAGAAAAAACCAAAAAAATAGTTTCAGATCAAATATTTTGTAATGATCGAAGTATTACAGATGGTTCTTGGCCACCACCAGGAGCAGAAAATTTATATTATGCTGCATATACTCGATTAATGCAAAATAACAATCCAAGTTTGTTGTGCTCAACAGAAAGTGATAAATTTACAATAAGTAATAGTAATGGTAATGGTGCTTTGACATATCCGGTAGGTTTGATAACAGCGGATGAGGTTGTAATGGCTGGTGGAGTAAAAAATCAGAAAAACAAATTATATTATTTATACTCAGATCAAAGAAATTGGTCTGGAACTCCTTACTCTTTTTCTAATAATGGTATTGATAAATATGCATATGTGTATATCTTGGATGATGATAGCGGTAAAAGTATTTCCGGAACAGGTGTACATATTACTAACAGATATTTTCGACCTGTAATATCATTATCTTCTTCCGTTAAATTAACTGGAGATGGTACTTGGAATAATCCATACGTTTTAGAAAAAGAAAACCCAATAATATCTGATTTAAAAATAAATGGTAATATAGTTACGGCAACTTTTACTGATAACAAATTTCTATCTGGATATGCTATATCTACAAGTAATACTGTAGCACCTACTAATTGGGAAAAAATTGGTGGAAAAGCATATCATTTTAACGAAACAATTAACTTACAAGGATCATTTTATTTATGGGTAAAGGATAATGATGGAAATAAAACAGTTTCAAGTGAAATTGATTTATTAAAAACAGGACGAAATTTTATTCTAGCTAATAACAAGATTAATGCAACAACACCAGATTTTAGTAAAATAGCTGATACTAATGAGGGAATATTTACAGCTGAAGATGATTTAGGTACATCTTATTATTTTAGAGGCGCTGTTGATAATAACTGGGTAAAATTTGGTAAAGACAGTACTGGAACAGATATGTACTGGAGAATAATTAGAATAAATGGAGATGGTTCGATAAGAATGATATATACAGGTACAACTGCTCCAACTGAAAAGACTAAAGTAGTTATGACGGGTGAAGGCACTCAAATTGGTAATTATAGGTTAACCGATTCAATTGTTGGCCTTCCTGGTACAACAATAATGGGGTATATGTATACAAACAAAGAACAACACGGAAATAGTACATCAAGTAATATTAAAACAAAGATAGAAGACTGGTATGCAGAAACTACATTAAAGGATAATCCTTTAGTATCACAAAATCAAATATTCTGTAATGATAGAAGCGCATCATCAACTCAAACTGAAGCATGGACACCAACAGGAGAATTTTATTATGGTGCTTACGGAAGATTAGAAAAAAATAAAACCCCAATATTAACTTGTCCAACAGAAAGTGATAAATTTACATCAAAAAATAGTACTATAGGAAATAAAGCGTTAACTTATCCGGTAGGCTTATTAACAGCAGATGAAGCGTCAATGGCCGGTGGTTTATATGTATTAACAAAACCAGAAAATACGAATTTTTATTTATATACAAAGCAAACTTATTGGTTAGGTTCTCCAGAACATCAAAGTTCTAAAAACTATAACTTCATTGTAAGGTCTACGGGAATAATCTATCATGAAACCGAGACATTTAGTTCATCTGGCGTACGCCCAGTTATATCATTATCACCCTCTGTTAAACTTTCTGGTAATGGAACATGGAATAATGTTTATAAAGTAGTAAATTAAATATAACTTTACACTCTTTACATCTATAAATTAAAAATATTAAAAAAATACTTTAAATTTTAATTAAATATTGCTACAATATTTTTATGAAAGAAGTGATTTTATGTTAAATGATATTATTACATTTTTAAAAAGTTTAGCATTTATAGATTATGTATTTTTCTTTACTGTGGTATTTTTAATTATACTTGTGGTATCTTTAATATATTTTATAAAGATAAACAGTAATGAAACTGATGAACTAACTGATAATTTAGTTTTAAATGAGATTGAAAATGTCAATAAAAATAAAGATGTAAAAGATCCGGAACTAAATGAAATAGCAACTGCCTTAAAAAATATTAAACCAATAGATTTTACACCATATGAAAAAGAAGAGGAAGAAAAAGCTATAATAAGTTATGATGAACTTTTATCAAATACTGGACAATATGAACTAAATTATTTAAATGAAGAAAAAAATGGTGATGTTCTTGTTAAAACTGTAGATTTAAATAATTTAATCAATGTAAAGAAAAGTGAACCAATAAAAATGGAAGTTCATTTAATGAGTCTAAGAAAGGAAGAAGAGTTTTTAAAAACTTTGAAAGAACTTTCAAAATCATTAAATTAAGGGGGATATATGAAATTTAATATAATTACACTTGGATGTAAAGTAAATAGTTATGAAAGTAATTTTATGAAGGAAGCCTTAGTTAAAAACGGGTTTTCTTTTTGCAATTTAAATGAAAAATGCGATATTTTAATTTTAAATACTTGTACAGTTACCGATACCTCAGATAAAAAGAGTTTAAAAGAGGTACGTAGACTTAAAAGAGAAAATCCTAATGCTATACTTGTGGTATGTGGATGTTCTGTCCAAAATGATAAAACTAAGTATGATGATCTAGGTATAAATATTTTAATGGGTAATATTAATAAGAGTAATATAGTAAGTATTATTGAAAAATATCTTGATGATAAAACTCCAGTAGAGTATGTAGCTAAAACTCGTGATTTACCTTTTGAAAATATGGAAGTTGATATATCAGATCACACAAGAGCATACATTAAAATCGAAGATGGTTGTGATAACTTTTGTTCATACTGCATTATACCTTTTGTAAGGGGTAAAAAAAGAAGTAAAGATTTTTCTTTAGTTTTAAGGGAAGTGCAGCATCTTGCAAATAATGGTTACAAAGAAATTGTTTTAACAGGTATTGATACCGGAGGCTATGAGTCTAATGATAAAGATTTAACTGATTTAATTTGTGAAATGAGTAAAATAAATGGTATAGAAAGAATTAGACAATCAAGTATTGAAATAACTCAAATAAATGATAAGTTTATCGAAGAACTTAAAAATAATAATAAAATATGTGATCATATTCATATACCACTTCAGTCAGGAAGTGATAGTATCTTAAAATTAATGAATAGAAAATATGATTTAAAATATTTTTTTGATAAAATAGATATGATAAGAAGTGTAAGACCAGATATTTCCATTACCACTGATGTAATTGTAGGTTTTCCTGGTGAAACTGAAGAAATGTTTTTAGAAACTATGGAAACTTGTAAAAAGATAAATTTTTCTAAAATTCATGCCTTTCCTTATTCTGAAAGAAAAGGAACAAAAGCAAGTATGATGGATGGAAAAGTACCTGAAAGTGTTAAACATGAAAGAGTTAAAAAATTACTTGAATTATCTGATAGTTTAGAAAAATCATACTATGATAAATTTAAAGGAAAAAAACTTGATGTTTTAATCGAAGAGGTATCAGAATCTGGCTCTAAAGGACATACATCAAATTATTTAATGGTTCACACAAATGAAAAATTACAAAAAGGAGAAATATATAATTTAATAGTTTAATGGAAAAGTATATAATAGGTAAATTTAAAAAGATTATTTATGAAAATAAAGAAAGTAACTTTGTTGTTACTCTTTTTAAAGTTGAGGATACTGATGATACTTTTATTAAAGAAAATATGGCTAGTTTAATTCACGTAACAGGCATTTTACCTAATATTAGACTTGATGTTAAATATAAAGTATATGGTAATACTTTAAATCATCCTAAATATTCTTGGCAGTTTTCTGGGTATAGGTTAAGTGCTGTTATGCCTACAACTGAAGAAGAAATAATTAAATTTTTAGAAAGTCCTTTTGTCGAAGGCTGCTCTAAAGTATTTGCCAAAAGAATTGTGGATACTTATGGAGTAAATTCAATTAAAATTATTAAGGAAGATATAAATAATTTATTTAATATTAAAGGAATGACTACTTTGAAAGCATCAAAAATATATGGAAGTTTAATTAAATATGAAAAAGATGATGAAATAATTAAAAAACTTACTTCTTATGGTTTTTCTTATGAACAAGCAGCCAAAGCAATTAATAAACATTATACAGATATTACTCCGATTATCGAAGGTAATTTATACTTAATGAAAGATATATTTGATTTTAAATTTTTAGATGATTTATATAAAAGAAATATTTCTAAAGATGATAATTTAAGATGCAAAGAATGTCTTTTAAATACTTTTGTTGATATATCTTTTACCGAAGGATGTACATATTCCTATAAAGAGGATATTTATAAATATTTAAGATCTATTTATGAAATAAATCTTGATAGTGAGGATTTTGATAATATATTATCTTCTTTAGTACAAGAGAAAAGTATTATAAAAGATGGAAGTAGATATTATTTAAAAAAATATTATGATGAAGAAAAAGATATTGCAAGATACTTATATTTAATAGATAAGCAAAAAAAGAAAGAATATCCATCGCTTTTAGATAAAATAAAAGATATTGAAAAAGATACTGGTAAAGAGTATTCACCTGAACAAATAAAGGCTATTGAAAATAGTTTAAAAGAAAATATATCTATTATTTCTGGTGGACCTGGTACTGGTAAAACTACTATAATTAATGCTATTGTAAAACTTTTTATTAAAGAAAATAAATATAATAAAGAGGAAGTTGCTAGTAATATAATATTACTTGCTCCAACAGGTAAAGCTGCTAAAAAGTTAAGTTTATCTACAGGCCTTGGTGCTCAAACAATACATAGACTTTTAAGATGGCATAAAGAGGAAGATTCTTTTGAATTTAATGAACATAATAAACTTTTTCATAAACTTGTTATAGTGGATGAATGCTCTATGATTGATGTATCTCTTATGAAAGCTCTTCTTTGTGCATATAATTCAAATATAAAACTTATTTTAGTCGGAGATATTTATCAGCTTCCTTCAGTAGGTCCTGGTCTTGTACTTCATGATTTAATAGAAAGTGATTTATTTTCCTTTAATATGCTTTCAACTATTTATAGACAAAGTGATAATTCTTATATACCTTTTTTAGCAAAGGATATTAAAGCTCAAAATCTTGAAGATGATTTTACTTCCAAAAGAGATGATTATTCATTTATAATTACAAGCGAGGATAAAATACTTGAAACAGTTATTAAATGTGTAAATTATGGTTTAACAAAGGGGATTGATGAAACTAAAATGCAAGTTTTAGCTCCAATGTATAAAGGTATAAATGGAATAGATAATTTAAATAAATATTTAGAAAAAGTTTATAATAAAGAAAAAAATTTATTCGAAGTTAAATACGGAGATAAAATTTATAGAGTAGGTGACAAAGTACTACAACTTGTAAATGATTCAGACAATAATGTATTTAATGGTGATATTGGTAAAATAACTAATATTTATACAGGCAGTGATGATAAATTGAAAATATCTATTGACTTTGATGGAAATCTTGTGTTTTATGAAAAAAAAGATTTAAAAAATATTACTCTTGCTTATGCAATTACAATACATAAAAGTCAAGGTAGTGAATTTGAACATGTTATTATGCCCCTTAGTAAAGATTACTCTATAATGCTTTATAATAAACTTATTTATACTGGTGTATCACGTGCTAAAAAAAGTCTTACTATAATTGGTGATCCATCTTCATTTATAAGGGCTGTTTCAAATAATTATTCTAAAGAAAGAAGAACTTCTTTAAAAGAATTTTTACAAAGTAATTATAATATATAAAACAAGTATTTATAGTTTTAATTATTGAAAATATTTTGGCTTTATTTTTCCATCTTTTGTAGTTTTATCAGTTGATTTTTCATTATTATAATTTGATGCAATAATAGTCATAATTTTATTAATATTACTTTCATAATTTTTCAAATTTAATAATATATTTTTTCTATTAAATGTTAATTAATATAATGTATAAATTTAAAAATATCTTCCATACTATTTGTAGAGGTGTTAAATGAAAAAAGTTGGATATATGATGCTAGGTATGGCATTATCTGGAATGGGTATTGGTGCATATATGTATTTAGGTAATAACAAAAGTAAAAAATCTAAAATGAAAAATATGTATACATTATCAAGTAATAATTAGAGTGCTCAAGCATTCTTTTTATTATATTGCATAAAATATATTAGGTGATTATTTTGGATAATAAATTTTGGGGAAAAGTAAAAAATAAAACTAATGTAGATAAGGATACTATAATTGAACTTGCTAAAAAACTATCAAATGGAAATATGAAAGATGAAAAAACTTTAAATGAAGTAATTGATACTTTATCGGGAATAACTGGAAAACCAGTAAGTGATGAAAAAAGAAAAAAAATAATTGATAAAATAGTTAGTGATAAAGTTCCTAAAAATGTAGACAAAATGTTTTAAAAATATTTTGTTTTTTTATGCTAGTATGTTATACTATTTAGTAGGAGATGAGAAAATGAAAGTACCTTTTAAGGCAGGAAATATTTTAATTCCAAAAAACGTTGATATGCATAAATGGAGTGTAGTTGCATGTGATCAATATACATCTGAACCAAAATATTGGGAAGAAGTAGAAAGTATTGTTGGAGATGCTCCTTCAACACTTAGAATAACTCTACCAGAAATTTATTTAAATGATGCAAATGTTGAGGAAAGAATTAAAAAAATTAATGAAACAATGACTGAGTATCTAAATGAAGATATATTTACAAACCTTGATGATTCAATGATATATCTTGAAAGAACTCAAAGTGATGGAAAAGTAAGAGAGGGTATAATGGGTATTGTAGACCTTGAGGATTATTCTTATGAAAAAGGTTCACAAACTCTTATTAGAGCTACAGAAAAGACTGTAATTGAACGTATACCACCAAGAATGAAAGTTAGAGAAAATGCATCTTTAGAGCTTCCACACATTATGATTTTAATTGATGATGAAAAGAAAAATATTATTGAAAGTTTAAAAAATAAAGTTACTACACAAGATATTGTATATGACTTTGATTTAATGCAAAATGGTGGACATATTAAGGGCTATAAACTAAATCAAAATATTCAAAATGAAATTATTTCAGGTTTAGAGGCTTTAGCAGATAAAGATTATTTTGAAAGCAAATATAATGTTACTGATAAAGGTGTATTACTTTTTGCTATGGGTGATGGTAATCATTCACTTGCTACCGCTAAGGCATGCTATGAAAAAATAAAGGAAACTATGGGCGATGCTGCTTTAGAAAGTCCTGCAAGATATGCACTTGTTGAACTTGTAAACCTTCATAGTAGTGCTCTTGAATTTGAGGCAATTCATAGAGTAATATTTGATACTGACGTAACAGATTTAATTAAAAATTTATATGAATATTATAATATTAATGAAGAAGGTAATGGTCAAAAATTTGAACTTATTACAAAAGATATGGATAAAGTTTTATATATTGAAAATCCAAAATCAAATATTGCAGTTGGTTCTATTCAAATGTTCTTAGATGATTATTTATTAAGCCATAAAGGTAATATTGATTATATTCATGGTGATGATGTAACAAAAGATTTTGGTTCTAAAGAAGGTAATGTTGGTATAATTTTTGATGCTATGGCAAAAGAAGATTTATTTAAAACAGTTATTTTAGATGGTGCTCTTCCTAGAAAAACATTTAGTATGGGTCATAGTTATGATAAAAGATTCTATTTAGAAGCAAGAAAAATTAAATAATTAGGGTAATTCTCTAATTATTTTTTTATTTATAAATTTAATAAATCATGGTATAATAAATGTGAAAGTTGGGGTAAAGTATGTACAATTATTATGAAAATATGGAAAAGGGGTTAGTATATTCTTATTATATAAGAATAGTAGATGAAATTAAACCTTATGAAAAAATAACTATTAAAAATATGATTGAGGAAGTTTTAAAACAGTATTCATATGAAAATTTTCTTTATTATTTATGTACCTCAAAAGAATTAGATTTTTTAAAAAAGATTCTTGATAAAAAAATTGATGAAGAAGATCATTTAAAATATTCTTTTGAAATAAAAACTTTAAATAATAAATTTATTTTTGATCAAGATAACTTTTGTATATTCAAAGAACAATTACAAAATGTAAAAAAAGCCGTTAGTTTATTTGAAACAAAAGGTGCTTTTTCTGATCATTATATCCCTGCAATAGGGGTTTTAAGACTACTTGGAGTGCTACCACTTGAACTATTTAAAAATTTAAATTATTCAGGTGATGATACTATTTCAAAAAAAGAAAAAGATGAAAGTTTTATAGCTTATATATCCAATCCACTTTTTAAATATTATTCATTTATATATAAAAATGAAGATAAAAAAGATTATATTTGCTATGATCCATATTATGAATTTGTTGATGAACTTATAGAAAATAGAAAAAATCATGAGAATATTGAGGCTATTAATCTAGGTAGTGATATTCTCGAAGAATTATTTTATTATGGTTTTCCAATTCATATTAAAAAAGTTAAAGAAATGTATGACTTTATAAATAAAAATATTCCTTATTTAATGGATTATGTTGATGAAGCAAGAGTATTATGTGATTATTCAGTAGTAGAAAGATTTATATCTGACGATAAAGTCAAAAATATTATTATTGAGGGATTAAATTTATGTCCAAGTTGTACATTATATGGATTAAGTCCAAAAGAATATAATGAAGTAAAGCTAAAAGAAAAACATTAAATGATAAAATGAGTAATGAATATCAAGTAAATGTTCATATATCTAATGGGGATGCAGATGAATTTATAAAAGAAAATCCATATAATTTTAATGAAGAAGAAATTAATGTTACAAAAGATTTTAAAAAGCATGTTAAATCAAACTTTTTAATGATTGTAGGTTTTGATAAAGATTATACTAAAATTCTTGCTGAAGATGGAAAACTTTATATGGTAAAAGGTTTAAGAAGAAATATAGATAAAGTAGCTTCTAGAGAACTTATTCCTACACTTATTAGTACAACTTTTATTATGTTTAGGGGTACAATAGTTTACTGTGGATTACTTAAGTCAGCGGATATGTAGTATGATAACATGATTATTGAATTTATTTTACAAGAGGCTAATAAGGCAATTACTTATTATCATTTATAAATTTTAATAACTAGATTTTTCTAGTTATTTTTTTATGAAATTTATACTTTTTTTTATATTATTTTTGTGGTAATATTATAAAGTAGGTGATAGTAAATGGATATAGATTTAATTATAATTATTTTGTTAATAATACTAACAATAGTATTTTTTAGAAAGTTTAGTAATGTAGTTTATATAATATGTATTTTAGATATATTTTTAAGATTACTTGATATAATTGAAAGGATGCTTGGAGTGCCAGAGTTTTCCGCTCTTGTTAATAAGTACTTTCATAATTCAATTTATCATATAATTGTGGCTAATACCTCAGGTATAATAGAAACTATTCTTATATGGCTTTATATAGCTATATATTGTGCATTTTTATATTATGTTATTAGAACATTTTTTAGAAAAAAGAAATAAGGTCCTATGGACTTTTTTTATTGAATGCTTTATAATACTTTAACAAGTGGGGGTATATAATGCATTATAATGATTTTGTTTATCATTTGTTTTTACATAAAGATTTAGATGAATATTTAATTAAATATAAAAAGTTCATAGTAACTAATTTTCAAAGATTAATAAGAGAAAAAATTTTAGTTAGTTTTAATAATATAGATTATGTATTTAATTATTATGATGATTTTTATTATAAGTTTTTTATAGCAAAAATAATTAATGAAGAAAATATTAAAGTAGAGTACCTTTTAAAAATAGAGTATAATAAAGTTTGTGATTATAGTAAAGATAAATATTTATATGATGCAATATTATCATTGAATGAAGATATAAATAAATTAAAATTAATTGATTTAGTTTTAGATAAAAAATTAAAATCTAAAATTTATATGTCTTTAAAAAATAAGGAACTAATTAAAAAAAATATAAAAAATTTAACACATAAAGATGGACTTTCTTTTTTACTTTCACTTTCTGATAAAGAAAAAATAGAATATATTAATAAAGGTTATTATGTACCAATATTAATTTGTTCATTATCTATAGAAAACTTTTATAAAGAGTTTGGTTTAATATCTGATACAAATAAACTAGAGTGTATAGATAAAATAGAAATACCATCGGTTAAATTTGAGGTTCTTAAAGAGTATCAAAATCTTTTTTCAAAGGAAACTTTAAATGCGTATATGTCAAAAATTTATGCTGATACAGTTGATCCAGTTTTAAGAGAAAAAATACAAACTTTTTTAAATAATGGTGCATTTAATAGAGTAATTTATAGTAATACTTTATTTAGTAAACAAAAAGAATTAAATGAACTCAATCCTCTTATTTATAATTTGAATTTAGCAAAGAATTATTCTATTGGATTAGAATTAGAAACATATCATGAAAATTATCAAATGTTTTTAAATTTAGAAAGATTTTTAGTAAATTGGATTTTTAAAGAGGAAACAACAGTAACTAATGGAGTAGAAATTAATTCAAATATTCTTTATTACAATAAAAAGTCTTTAAGAGAACTTTTATATTTATGTAACTTTTTAAATGAGTATGATTTTAAAATTAATGATGAATGCTCTAATCATATTCATATTGGTTTTGATGCCTTTAACAGTGTGAAAGAAGTAAAAACATTATTAGAACTATTTGCTAATAATGAAAATATTTTTTATATGATGGCAAATGAAAAAGAGACACCTTTGAGAAAATATTATGCTAGTTATGCAAGACCAATTTCAGTTTATTTAGAAAATGCTATTTACTTACATAAATTAAGTGATACTAAGGATTTATTTGATTTTATGTATGAACTTAATTGCTGCCAAGAGGACCGTTTAGTGGCAATAAATTTTTCAAATGTCTTTTCATTTAGAAAAAATACAGTAGAGTTTAGAATGTCAAACGGTCAAACTAAATATGAAGAAATTCTTTTAAATATAGTTTTATATCTTAAACTCGTAGATACTGCAATTAAATATAAAAAAATAGATTCAAAATTATTTAATTATATAACAGATATAAATGTCCCCGAAGAAGAAAGAAAGTCATTATTATTAAGACTTTTATTCAAAGATAATCAAACTTTAATAGATAAATTTGATGAAAGATATGAAACAAATAACGAAATTAATTCAAAATTACAAAGAACTATTCATTACAATAGACAAGTTAGATTTTAAAATATAAAATTGGCATAGAAATATGTTAATTTTTTTAAATTATCAAA
>ULOH01000365.1_pt1 | contig 44718 bp, 74 predicted proteins | sample 1952421 | NCBI WGS metagenome assembly ULOH01 (sample SAMEA4835599, study PRJEB28245) | human gut metagenome | biome: gut microbiome; material: fecal sample | place: Denmark | collected 2008
ACCGGTTGCGGGTTCAATTCTCGTCGGTCACCTATGGGTAGATCGTATAGCGGCAATTACAGCGGTCTGTAAAACCGTTGACTTCGGTCTACGTTGGTTCGAGTCCAACCCTACCCACTTACTCTTTATTTATAATCATATGCACCCGTGGTGAAATTAGGAATACACATCGGATTTAAGATCCGACGCCGCAAGGCTTGAGGGTTCGATCCACTCCGGGTGTATTTGGATGTGGCGAAATTGGCAAACGCGACAGACTCAAACTCTGTTGAAACAATTCTTGAGGGTTCAAATCCCTTCATCCAAATTATGCCCGTATGGTGGAAATGGTAGACACGGCTGCCTTAGAAGCAGTTGCGAAGAGCGTGAGAGTTCGAGTCTCTCTATGGGTACTGATAATATTATTCATTATATGTAAAATATACATTGTTATAAATTTACTATCGGCAGGTATGCAAAAGGCTGAAGCAAGCGGTCTGTAAAATCGTGACGTAAGATACATTGTGAGTTCAAATCTCACCCTGCCGACTTTTATTAATAAATAATCCAAATAAAATAGATTTATAAAACTAGAAAAACCGTAAGAAAAATATCTATTCTTACGGTTTTTTTATACATATATAAATAGAGAAAAACGATAGGTACTTAAAAGGAAGATAAAAGATAGTGAAGTAAAAGTAGAAATTACAGCATGGAAGAAAATTGCGAACCATATAAGACAAAGTAAGAAATTCGCATTTCAAAGGTAGATTGGAGGAATTGATATGAAAATATATGTGTTGTTAAAACAAGGTTATGAAGGCAGTGAAACAATTTGTGTAAGTGAAGACATCAATAAAATTCGCACAAGTATTTGTGAAGATTTCAATCCAAACGAAGATTATCCAGAATTAGAAATTTGGAAAAATGGAAAAGAAATTTTAAACACGAGTGGAAGCGATGTATTAAAAGTCATTGCGAAAGAATTAGCACAGTAAATACGTGTTTCATTGGAAGATAGGAGGATATTATGAATCTATATGACGGTTGTGAATCAAATAAGGAAATCATTTATGGTTTTACTTCACTTGATTTTTACAATAAATTAGAAAAGAGACAAAATGAAATTTTATCACAGGGAAAGAAAGTTGTGTTTGTAGAATCAAATACAAGTGTTCATTCGGGTGCAAGAGTTGTTATATATTCTGATAAAATTCCCAAAATAATGCAGAACTATAAATACAGATACGTCAAAATCAATGGAAAATGGACAAGAAGTAGTCTTCTTGGATATTGCGATTGCTGTGGAAAATATAGAGAACTTATTTGTTTGAGTAACAAAGGCAATACATGTGTAGATTGCTGTGATATAGAATTTTAACATAAAACTAAGATTTCTTAGGAAGGAGTGAGGAGAAATGAGAGATAGAGGAGCAATCATGTATTGTCACGATGCAAAAAGAGACGCAAATGATTTTGATAGATTAGTGGAGGAATTAAATTCTATTAAGAAAGATAAACAGGTGATTCAAGATATGGAATTATCTGATGAAGCAAAACAGAAATGCTTTGAGGATTTAGATAAACAGTTAGCAGATGTAAAAGAACGAATGCACAATGCTATTGATGAAATGTAGAAAGCAGATAAAGAAAAATGTCAAGTATATAAAAATTGCAGTTCTTTTAGATTAGAGGTAAGAGAAATGAGTAAAAACAATTATGAAAAATATGCTGAAGTAAAACAGCAGGAATTATTGCATAAAGAAAGAAATCTACAGCAGGCAATCAGTTGTCTAAGGGATAGACGGAAGTTTGCGTCATTGCAATGCATGGATAGTACAATAGATTTTGTTGCTGACTTATACGATTTATCCATTGATGAAGTGAAACGAGCAATGGATGGAGAAGAATATTGGTGTATATAAAATTCGCATTTCTTTGGAAGATTGGAGAAAAACAAAATGAAGGAATTTAGAGTAGCGAAATGCTTAGTAGATGGAAAAGTAAATGAATATGCAATTTTTGCAGACGGCTCAAGAAAGAAAATAATTCAAACAGATAAACAATATGGGAAGTACTTTGAAGTGGACAACGAATTAAATACAGATTGTAAAAGTTTCTTACGTTTCAGTTATTCAGGCAGAATTAAAGATGCAGTTGAAATGATTAGAAACGGAAATGGAGACTGTATTTCGTCAACACAGTTATTTGGAAAACATGACAACGTAGTATATTTCCTCGATAGAACAATCGGAGAAGAATTAAGAAAGAAATCACTTAACGGCTGGAAAGACACTAAGTTTGGTTGGGCAATTGAATGTGGATATAAAAATAGTTTTTCTGGATATTCTATGCTTAATAAGAAAATGGAAAGAATTTTCATGTTTGATGAAGAGTGCAAACCAATGACATTTGATACAGAAGAAGCTGCCAAACGATATGTAGAAGGTTTAATCGAAAGAGCTAAATATTATGCAAAACGATTGGCAAATAAACTCTCCAATGTTTCAGAGGAGGAAGAAAGAAATAGAATAATTGATGAAGCCATCAGAGAGATCGATGAATATGCAGGAACAAAATTCAGTATCTTATCAGATTTTGCATTTGATATGCTTCCAGGTGATTGTAAATTAAAATCATTTGAATACAATTTGGACAAGATGGGATATGAAATTGTGCAATGTATTATTCAGTAAAAAGGCAAACGAAACTTAGCATTTTTTTTAGAAAGGATGATAAAAAATATGGCATATGTAAAAAATAAAAATGGATTTGAGATTGGTAATTGGGCAACTACAACAAAAAAACTTGATAGCTGTGCAGGCTATTTCGAAAAAGGAACAAAAGTTAAGGTAATCGGGAAATCATACAGAGGTTATGATTTAGAAGACGAAAACGAACGTAGCTAATGCTACGGAGTGCACTGTAATATTATGTGACTATTTGCATTTCATTTTCACATAATATTATGAATATGGAAACAGAATGATTGAAACAGGATACGATAGTATTGGGTGAATATTAGGAGGGCAATATGATTTATAACGTAACATTACATAAGAAAGATTATCCGACACTTCCTTATAGCTTAGGTATTATGGCTGATACAGAGGAAGCTGCAAAGGAAACCGCAAAACAAATGATTGCAGAAAAAGCTTATTGGGAAAATAACGCTGCACTTACAATGGCAGATAAGTTAAACACATTAATTATCGATGAAATTACAGTCCTGAGTAATTAATTTTACAAATGCAAAAAAAAATCGCTTGACATAGTAGTAAAAAACTACTATATAGTAGGTAAAAGATAGTAGTAAAAAACTACTATGTTTGGGAGGATAAAGAAATGGAGCGAAATGCTGCGGGACTTACCGAGGCAGAATTTTTGGCAAATTATAATCCGGGAGATTATGAGAGACCATCTGTAACAGTGGATATGATGGTGCTTCGTATAAAACAGGATTTTAGTTGTTTGCAGATATTACTAATCAAGAGAAAAGACCATCCATTCATCAACTGTTTTGCTCTGCCAGGGGGATTCATCAATATACGGGAGTCGGCATATGAGGCTGCTTGTCGAGAACTGCAGGAGGAGACAGGTCTTACCAATATCTATTTGGAACAGATTTATACAATGAGCAAACCGGATAGAGATCCCAGAATGCGGGTAATCGACATTGCTTATGCTGCTTTGTTACCATTTGGATATCAGGCAAATGTAAAAGCCGGAGATGATGCAAAGGATGCACTTTGGTTTGATATTGATATTTCAGATGATTATTTGAGATTTCATAATGAAGAAAAAAATATTCATATAAAATATCAGTTAGAAACAAAGACTTTTAAAAATGGAATATTAACGATCGAAAATAAGATTCCTGTGCAGAATGGAGATGTATTAGCATTTGACCATGCAGATATCATTTTGGAAGAGTTGGTCCGGCTGAAAAATAAAGTCATGTATACCGATATCGCTTTTAATCTGGTACCCCAAAAATTCACTTTGCCGGACTTGCAAAGAGTATATGAGATTTTATCACAAAAATCTTTATATAAATCAAATTTTAGGGATTTTGTACAGGAAAAAATAGAAGCACTGGATATTACAACAAAACCGTTTACGAGTTCGAGAACTTCCAAAATTTTTCAGTATAAACAAAGAGGGTAAAGTATGAAATATGGAGTAATCATTACCAGAGCACAGCCATTACATGTTGGTCATGTAAAAGTAATTAAAAAGGCCTTGGAAGAAAATGACAGAGTATTATTGATCATTGGAAGTGCTGATAAATCTATGACCGAAAGAAATCCTTTTTCTATCAACCAAAGATGGCAACAATATCTTCAAATGCTTTGTTATTACAAATGGAATTTCGACCAAATAAAAGCAATAAAACTACCGGATTGGAGTGCTGATAAGAATATTCCATATGATAGTAATGTAGGTAGTGATAATCAAAATTATAAAACAGTAGCAAAAGAGTGGGGATTATATCTTTATTATAATATTGTAGGAGCCATTGGACAAAAGGACTTTACATTATATTATAATGATGACCCGGCGATTATTAAAGAATGGTTCCCCGACTATATTTGGGATCGAATTACTTTAAAGTCAATGGAAAGAGATGATATTTCTTCCAGTAAAGTAAGAGCAGCAATAGTAACCGACAATATAACCTATCTAAAAGAAACCGTACCATATTTAAGTAGTTCTGATATAAATATATGTCGTAGAATTTTACAAACAATACAAAAAGAGAGGAAATAACTTATGAGAATTTTGATGGTAATTGATGCACAGAATGATTTTATTACAGGAGCTTTAGGTAATAAGGAATGCGAAGCTGCGGTACCAAAGATCGTAGAAATGATTAATAGTAAGAAATATGATGAGATTATTCTTACGATGGATTCCCATGATGAGAATTATATGGAAACCAAAGAAGGCAAGAATTTACCGGTGCCACACTGTATCGTACCTACTGGCGTTTGGGCACCTACGGACGGCTGGATGATTCATCCTGATATTTATTTTGCCATTAAAAGAAATTATGATCCGGATGAAATAGAAGTCTTTAAAAAGCCCACTTTTGGTGCTATTTCCATAATTCCCAAGTATCAGAAACTTTGGGAGGCATATGGACCAAATTTGGAAATTGATTTCGTTGGTTTCTGTACGGGCATCTGCGTATTAAGTAACGTAGCAATCGCAAAGGCAACCTTACCGGAAGCAAATATCTGCGTTATTGAGGATGCATGTGCCTGTGTAACTCCCGAAACTCACAAGACAGCGATTGAAGCGATGAAACTGATTCAAGTAGATATGTTACAGACAAAGGATCTGTAAGAGGAGGAGAAAAAGATTAAAAGAAAGTACTGTATTTATAAAATAACAAATATGATAAATGGGAAATCCTATATAGGACAGCACATTGTAAAAAAAGAATGTAATCGACAATATATGGGAAAAGGAATTGGAATTCAGGAAGCATACAAAAAGTATGGTCGTAAATCTTTTAAAAAAGAAATTTTAGAAGAAATTATAGATGATGAAACAAGAAATATAGTTTCTGAAAGAGAAAAATATTGGATTTCTTATTATAATACGTTAGAGCCAAATGGATACAATCGACATCCTGGCGGACTTGGTGGATGCACTTCTCGATCAGCAAAACTTATTGTAGATACAAAGAAAAAGCACGGATATAAAATGTCACAAAAAACAAAAGAAAAAATAAGTAAAGGACATTTAGGTAAAAAATTTAGCGATGAACATAGACAACATTTAAGTGAAAATCATCACCTGAAAACAAAACATATTATAAACTTTGAAAATGGAAGTATCGAAGAAACTTATGATTCTATTGAAAAAATAGCACACAAATATAATACGTCAGTAAATTCATTAATTCGAAAATCGGCAGAAGGTATATTTGTTAATGGAATAAAATTGGAAAATATTGACGCAACAAAATACAAATGTTGTCAAAAAGAAAATTACTCAGATATAAAGGTATATGATCCAATAGAAAAAGAAACATGTACTTATGCAGCTTTAAGAGCGCGTAAATACCGTAATAAAACACTATATAAAAATGTTATTGTAATGAAACAAAATTTATCTGGAATAGGAGACGCTTAATATGAAATTTGAACGAATAATCAACAGCTTATTAACACAAGACGCTTATAAATTTTCTATGGGGCAAACGATTTTCCACCAGTTTAGTTCCTATAAAACTACATGGACGTTTAAATGTAGAAACAAAGATGTGTTTTTTACTCCTGCTATGGTAGAGGAAATTAAGGAGCAGATCAAAGCATATTGTGAATTGCGATTTACAGAAGATGAACTGTTTTATCTGGAAAATATCAAATGGATTAAGGGATCTTATGTGGATTTCTTAAGACTGTGGCAGCCCAGATATGAGGATTTTACGATTACAACCGATGCGGAATGTGGATTATCCATTGAAGCTGCTGGCACTTGGTTAAATACTTCCATGTATGAGATTCCGACATTGGCGATTGTAAACGAAGTCTTTTTCCGGATGAACTATGATTATGAAAAGCTGTATGATTCTTTCGAAGAAAAACTGAACACCAAAATTGATAAATTAGGATGGGCTTACTGTCTTGGTAATTTTAGTGAGTTTGGATTGCGACGCAGACTTTCTGCACAGGCACAGGAACTGGCAGTAAGAAGACTTTCTGAGGTAAACAAAGGTGATTATGTGTCTTCTCATTTTGTAGGAACTTCTAATGTATATCTTGCAAAGAAGTATGGATTAACACCGGTGGGTACTATGGCACACGAATGGATCATGTGTACCGGACAGGGCAATCACAAGCATAATCCGGCATATTCTAACTGGTATGCATTAGATGCCTGGGTAAAGGAATATGGAGTGTTAAATGGTATTGCTTTAACAGATACCATTACGACAGACTGTTTTTTAAGAGATTTTCAACTTACTTATGCGACACTGTTTAGTGGCGTCAGACATGATAGTGGGGATCCTTTTGAATGGGGAGAGAAGATGATTGCTCATTATGAGTCTTTGGGAATTAATCCAAAAACAAAGACATTATTATTCAGCGATAGTCTCGACTTTGAAAAAGCGGATAAATTATACAGCCATTTTAGAGAAAAAGCAAATGTGGCATTTGGAATTGGCACTTATATTAGTAATGATACCAATGTTCCTGCATTAAATATCGTAATGAAGGTTACAAAGTGTAATGGCATGGATGTTGCTAAGATTTCCGATACGCCGGGAAAAGGCATGTGCAAGAATGCGGATTATGTAGACTATTTGCAGAGATGTATTGACTGGAGACTTGCAAACGATAAGTAAAGACCATCCCTGGCAGGAGTGGAATTAGCTATCGTCATTTATATATGGAGGATTTTTATGGATAGTAGACCAAATTTAGGATATGGTTTTTATAAAGTAGCTGCGGCATCTTTTCCGATTACATTAGGAGATGTATTTGCAAATGCCAAAAAGATTTGTGAATATATTGAAAAAGCAGTAACAGAAAAGGTACAATTATTGGTATTTCCGGAATTGAGTTTGACGGGATATACCTGTGGAGATATGTTTCTTCGAAAAGAGTTATCTGAACAGGCTGAATATGCATTACGTGATATCAAAGAAGCAACCAATGGGAATAATATTCTGGTATGTGTAGGAATGCCGATTGAAGACCACGGAAAATTGTTTAATTGTGCCGTATATATTCAGAGTGGTCATATTAAGGGAATCGTACCTAAAACATATATCCCGAATTATGGGGAATTTTATGAGAAAAGATGGTTTGTATCTTCTACCTGCCGTACCTCTGATTTCCTTTTTCTGCTAGGGGATAAAGTACCTTTTTCGGAAAGACTGTTATTAGATGGCGGTAGTGATGTTATTATAGGCACTGAAATTTGTGAAGATTTATGGGTAGATAGCCCGCCCAGTGGATTGCTCAGTCGTGCAGGAGCTACCATTATCGTGAATCCTTCCGCAAGTAATGATCTCATTGGAAAAAGAAAATACCGTAGAGATTTGGTAAAAATGCAGTCCGGCAGATGTCGTGCAGGATATGTGTATGCATCCAGTGGTGCAGGAGAGAGTTCTACGGATTTGGTATTTTCCGGACATTGTATGATTGCAGAAAATGGAAAAATCTTAGCGGAAACCACAGATATTATGCAGGATGAAGCTATGATTGTGAATGTCATTGATATTGAAAAATGTGTAAATGACAGACGCAAATACAATAGTGATGTCTGGGTGAATGTGCCTGATATTGTAACGAATCGAATTTTTGTGTCAGGATTTCCGTATGATTTACCGGACAAAGTAGAGCCTTATCCTTTTGTACCGAAGAATAAAGAGGAACGAAAACAGCGTTGTGCGGAAATCTTAAATTTACAGGCAAAAGGATTAATCCAAAGATTACGTACAACTGGGATAGAAAAAGTAGTAGTTGGGATTTCCGGAGGATTAGATAGTACATTGGCATTATTGGTATGTTGCATTGCCTTCGATCAGTTAGAATTGCCAAGGAAAAACATTCATACCATTACAATGCCAGGATTTGGTACCAGTGTAAAAACAAAAGGGCTGGCAGACGAATTAATTGACCGTCTCGGAACTACTTATAAAGTCGTAGATATTACGGCAGCATGTACACAGCATTTAAAAGATATTGGACATGCTCTTGATGTATATGATATTACTTATGAAAATGTACAGGCTAGGGAGCGAACACAAATTCTTTTTGATTATGCGAATATGGTAAATGGTTTGGTAATCGGTACTGGAGATTTATCTGAACTGGCATTAGGGTGGTGTACTTATAATGGTGACCATATGAGTAATTATGCTGTAAATGTTGGTGTACCTAAAACTCTGGTAAAATATCTGGTAGATACTTATGCAGACATCTATGCAGAAGATAATGGTACAAGATCTACAAAAGGTGTTCTAAAGGATATTGTGGATTTGCCGATTTCTCCGGAATTACTGCCTACAGACAAAAATGGAAATATGGTACAGAAAACAGAAAAGAGTATTGGAAAATATGATTTGCATGATTTCTTCTTATATCATTATTTGAGAAATGGATTTGGAAAAGAAAAGATTTTAGCACTTGCAAAAATTGCATTTCCAAAAGTAACAGAAGAAGAAATCAGTAAGACCTTAGATATATTCTATCATAGATTCCGTACCCAGCAGTTCAAGAGGTCCTGTATTCCGGATGGTCCAAAAGTAGGTAGTGTATCCTTATCTCCCAGAGGTGATTTGAGGTTACCAAGTGATTTAATGAAAATGTATTAAAAATTAGCAGACAGGTGCAAAATCCTGTCTGTTTTTTTATAAAAATCAAAAATTTTTTGACATATATAAATAGAATAATTATTTATATCATGTGAAAAAAGGAGATATTAAAATGATTGAAAAGACAAAAGTGTTTAAAAATCACAGTGAAAATGAAAAGGACATTATCACGCAGGTAATCAATGGACTTACCGGCACAGATGCAGGAGTAGATTTCCGTAAGAATTTGGTAAATGATACCGAAGAGGAAGCTATGACACTCTGCGCAAAATTATATGATGGAACTCCCATTGCAGTAATGATTAAGAACCCCACCATTGCAGAAACAGGAAAGTTAAAACAGGCGAGAAAGAATCTGGAGTCCGTAATTGCAAAGAAAGAAGCACAGAACAGCAAATCTTATCTGGAAGGCAGAAAGACTGCGGTTTGTACCTGTGAAAATTGTAAGAGTAAGCTGGTAATTGCGAAGTATCTGGAGATTGCAAAGAAAAAGATTGGTGTCGTAGAAGGCTTTGATATTAATCGTTGTCCTGTCTGCGAGGAAGATATGCGTCCACAGAGCATTAAGGATAAGATCGCAAAGTATGATACAGAGATTGCAGCTTGCAGAGAAAAGGTAGAAACCATTGAAAAAGAGCTGTTTGACAGAGCTGTAAATGCAAAGAACTGCCCGACTGCATGGTTTGTTTATTGGCAGGAAGCAGAAAATGAGGAAAATACGGAAGAATAAATAGAAAAAAGGACTCTGAAAAGGAGTCCTTTTTTTATGTGCAAAAACAGCCTATTTTTTTGATTTTTTTTGACATATATAAATATAATAAATATTTAAGGAGAATACCCCATGCAGAGAAAGATATTACAGTTCGATTATCATAATATTGTTTGTCAAATGGAAATATACAGGACCTATACCTTTTATGGAGATTATGAAATCACACAGGATTCTTTGCCTATATTTAAAAATTTACAGATGTCTGTGGAAATACATGACTTACATCCCGAATATAAAACAAAATGGGATAAGAAAAAATATAATCCGGAAAATTTGATTGATAAATATATTATGAAAGAAATCAAACATAGTAATATGGATAATTTTGATGTCACATTTATAGAACCTGAGTTACAGGCTTTTATCGACAAATATAAAAATGATTATGTAAAAGTAATGAATGGAAAAATTCCAAAATGTATGTTCACAGTAGATGCGAAACGATGGGATTTAAAAGTAGCGACTCCGACAACAGCTATATATCAAAACAAAGATGCAGGATATTGTGTGATTAACACCATGAGAAATACAATAGAAACTGTAAAGGAGTATAATATCGCATTTTTGTTACAGTTTATAGAAAATGACACTTTATTATATGGCAGTAAAAAGGATATTGCAGAGATAAGAGACAAAATTTCAAAGGAGATAGATAGATAATATGGGCAGACCCATTGATACGGATAAATTAAAAGCGGATTTAGAAAAAGCAATTTCAAAGAACGAAGACATGGATTGCTTAGATTTTTTACGCATTGCTTCTGTTATTGATAAACAACCAACCGCTTATGATTTGGACAAGGTTATAGAACAACTAAAAAAGAAAATACAGACGCACAAGCGTATTGCTGAGTATGAGAAAAAAAACGGCACAATAACGGAGGAATTTCAGCAAAGAAAAGCGGTTGAGGTTTTGGAAAGTGTGATCAAAATCATAAAAACAGGACAAATCAATGAAAATATACCGAATAAAGTATTGGATGAAAAACACACGGTAACTTTAGATACGGAAGATATGGAGCTATAAACTATGGGAGAATATGTGATTTCCAAAGATGGACAAAATTATTTACCACAAGACAAAGAATATATCAAAGGAAAAGGTATTTTGGTTGGATGTTTCAATGAGCAGCAAATAAATAATAGGGACGATAAAATAGCCACTCAAAAAATGATGGATGCCACAGGATATAAGTATACAAATACAGAATTTGTAAAGAAAGACGGAAAGCTAACAGGTCTTAAAGTTTATGTATGTGACCTAGACGATATGGAAATTTAGGAGAAAACAAGATGGACATAGATAAATTAGAAAAAATGTACAATGCTGGATGTAAAGAAGGATATCAACATGGATATAATGATGCAATAAAAAACACACTTATATATCTCGAAAATGCAGGATATCTTAATGAAAAAAATGGATATAATACGTTTTGTAATAGCTATGAAAAATTAATAAATGCCATTCAGATAGATAATGGATTAAACCCAAGCTATTCTTTCTGTTTAACAGTAAATGATTTTATAAATGCGTTTGCTGAAAAATATAATTATGATGATTTTAATGAAAAAGATTTTAAAGAGGAAGCATTTGTTGCTAAAATACAAGAATATATAAAAAATTGTAAATATAATAAACAACTAGATATTGAGACAATGGCAGAAGTCGTACATGATACATTATATATTTTACAATATGGTGATACCTCTAAAAAAGATGATTTAGATGCCACTCATCTATGACTATGATAAGGAATTTAGGATTGATGACGACGAAAATTATTATCATATCAATTCTTTTGCAACCGGAATTCCGGCGTTTTGCAATTTCATCTACGAAACACTAAGCGAAAAAACAAAAGCGGGAAAACATCCATTAAATGTAGTCATCATCAATGTAAGCGCTTTGTCATTTTCTCTGGAAGATATGGGACTTTTAGAAGATTGTGTGATTACATGTCAAAATAATGGATATGCTGGTCAGATAATATTTATAACAAAATAAAGGAGTTATAACATATGGCAAAAATACAAATAGAGATAGAAAAATGTGATAAGTGCCCATTTCATTATACAGAAAGAACGATAACGGCAGATTCCTTTGAATGTGCTTTGGACTATTATTGTGGTGTCAATAAAAAGAAAATTGCCGGATATGTGGAACGGGATAAGGAATTACCGCAAGTACCAAAGTGGTGCCCATATCGTGTAAAAGAGGAATAATCAATAAAAAAAAAGAAAAAGACCATCCCTGGCAGGCAAAGGATGGGAACAATAATTCAACGAAAGAAAGAGGTGTAGTATGAAAGACGAAAAATATTTTAAGGCAAAAATACAAAATACGATTGAAAATCTGGAACAGACACAAGAAAATTTAGAGACAGATATGTTTGCCATAGAATGTAACAACTGGTATGGAGAACGTTGTAATGGTATGTCAGACGGCATTGAGATTGCTATTGAGATGCTGAGAGAAATTATTAAGGAGTAGACAAATGAGCAAAAAATATAAAAAGGATAGCTTAGGCGATCGAATGAAACAGTACGAAGCTGTTACAGAACATTATTTAGTACCCAAGCTGCCATTTATTATCCGTGTGGATGGAAAGGCATTCCATACCTTTACCAAAAAATTTGAGAAACCTTTTGATGCAGTTATAGAACAGACTATGCGGGACACAATGGAAAGCTTATGTAAGGATATCCCCGGATGTGTACTTGGATATACGCAGAGTGATGAAATCACCTTAGTATTCACCTACACAGACAGAATTGTAAGTAAAGCTTGGTTTGATGGTCGTATTGAAAAGATTGTTGCTATTTCTGCTGCCAAGGCTACGAAGTACTTTAACAAACATTTTAGAGAAAACATTCTTATGGATGTGGAAAAGTATGTGAAAAAATTAGATGAAGCAGAATTCGATGCTCGTGTATTTAACTTACCTGAGTGGGACTGTATTAACAATGTGATTTGGAGACAGCAGGACGCTATTAGAAATAGTATAGAGATGGTAGGTCACTGTTTCTATTCTGCCAGGGAGTTAAATCATGTGAATACCACTCAAATTAAAGAAAAGCTGCGGGTAGAACATGATATTGTTTGGGAACATTATCCAGAATATAATAAACAGGGTGTTTTTTGTTATAAAACACAGGTAGAAAAAGAGACACATGGAAAAATTGTGGTAAGAAATGTCTGGACGCAGGACTTTGTAGTATTGCAGGACAATCGGGAATGGTTTGCTAAGATAACTGGATTAAGTGAAGAGTGCGAGTGATAAGCATACATAAAAATACTGGGAGACTCGCACCGAAAAATAGAAAATGGAAGTGATGATTAAATATGATTGTATAAAGAAATGATAGATAAATACTAAATCTAGTATATATAGCAAGATAATATCTAAATCTTGCAGTTGCGCCCATCGCGGGGCGCATGAATTGAAATATCGGTGAGGGTTGTTGCTGCTTTGAGTTCCTCGTTGCGCCCATCGCGGGGCGCATGAATTGAAATCGCTTTTTGCAGGCGAAGCAGCTTTTTACCACCGTTGCGCCCATCGCGGGGCGCATGAATTGAAATACCTTGGCTTTGGTGGTGTCTACATCAAGCATACGTTGCGCCCATCGCGGGCGCATGAATTGAAATTGACCTATTTCTGCATCATTTCTGTTCTCATAATAGTTGCGCCCATCGAGGGCGCATGAATTGAAATAGTATTAACCCCGGCAGTAATAATAGTTGCACTCCACAGGCAGTGCATGAATTGAAACGACATCGAAGAATAACATCAAAATGGTTGCATCTCACCCGAGATGCATGAATTGAAAAAACAAACAAACAAATAAAACAAAAAACGAAAAAAGATTACAGAAATTACCCATTTTTGTAATCTTTTTTTACATATATAAATAGGAAAATGATTTTTAGACTACAAGATATTCACTCAATACAAAGTTTAATGGAGGAAAAATTATGAACGCAGGAGAATTATTTAAAGTAAACATAGAAGGTCAAGAACATACAAAGTGTATTGTACAGGATATGCATGCTTTTACAAGAAAATTAACAAAAAGCTATGGCATCGTAGATATTACAAATGGAACTATGTCTGCACAACGTTTCTCGTCTGTTTCATCAGCCATTAATTTTATAGAAAAATATTGGGGAAATATAGAAACAGAGAAAGATGAAATGGAGCTGGAGTAATTATGAAACGTAATTTCTTATTTGTAGATACTTATTCAGCTATGGATTGGCACGATTGGGATAGAACATTTGAATATATCGAAAATGGGACATTCGAAGATTTCATCAAAAAAGAATTAAATCGATTGCAAGAAAATAAGCAGATAAGAGAATTTGATATGGATAAGGCGATTCTTGCTATCAAAGGATTAAATAAAAGACCCTATGAAATTCCATACAAATCTGACCCAGAGGAAGAATATTACGATAGTCTTATTTTTGAAGAAAGTTCGATTACATATAGCGGTCAATTTGAAACGAAGATAAAACTAAAAACAATAACATTTGATGATAATGATTTGTGCTGGATGCCAATAGAAGAATTTCACACAATTCCTAAAGTCGCACCTGTGGTCCATCGTTTTTATTCGGAACCTTTTGCGACAAAAGCAGGGGCAGAAAAATTCGGAGAAAAAATAAAAGCAATGGGACATGGCGGAGACAACATTTTGATTATGCCAATGTCTAAAAAAGAATACGAATTAAAAAGTAAAGATAATGAAAAAAACTGGTACAACATCAATGTCAAAGCGACTCAATTGATGAAAAAACATCCAGAATGTGAATTTGTTCCTGTAATCAATTTACATCTGATAAAACTCGAAGAAGCAGAGCGAAACAGTAATAAACATCACAATAAGGATTTTGAGGAAGAGGTTAGCTATGATTTATAACTACAAAGATCCAGATGAATTACATATGGATATGGATATTTGGGAAGATGCCAGACAACAAGCCTTAAGAGACCATGATTATAAAAAAGCTTATCAGGCAAAAGAACAAATGAGTAATATCCAAAAAGCGGAAATTTTAGAGGAAGAGGAACTACTATTATGATCACCATAAAAGAATTATACGAAAAGGCAAAAGCAAATGGTAGTGAAAACTATAAAATTCAGTTACAGTGTCAAGATCAGGGAGGTACTTATCCTGGAACCGTAGAGATGGATGGTTTTGATATTGATAAGGAAACAGAAGAGATTACATTATTTTAACAATGGAGGAAAAATGAAAACTATGATTCAGAACAATTTTACAGACAAAGAATTAGCACAGGCAATTTGTTACGCATGGAAGGAGGATAAATGTATTTCTTCCGGATGGCATGATTTTGTATCTACCATGAATCAATTATTAAGAGATTATCTGACATCACCGGTAGATGATCGAAAAGTAATGGACGATACTTTTAAAATGCTGACAGGATATGATTTATCTGCTACGGTAATGTCTTATGGCGGATTATACAAAGCAACTCAGGAAGAGTCTGAGTTTGCAACAAAAGTAGAGGAAATCTGGGAGTCCGATAAAGAAGAGAATGGTATCGATGAAGTAGCACGAGGTATCAGCTATTTAAAAGAGACTTATCCGGATGCACACTCCAAGGCTATTATCAATAATGTATTTGTTGCTACAATGGGTCATTCCTTAAGTAATATCGAAGCAGTATTAGCCGGGGCAAAAGAAAATGCGATTTATGACTTAAAAGAAGCAATTTCGGATGCTTTAGAATCGGGAGAATTGGAAGATGAAAGAGAATAACATAAAATGTGGTGTTCCATTTCAGGTTGATGTAAAAGTTTTGAGTTCTTGTGAACCAATCTTAAATACATTTTGTATTTTAGAGGATACGGCTTATAGATCTAAAAAATGGAATAGTACAATAGAAAGAAAATATTGTATCGCTAATTTAACAGGTGGCTGCGTCCAATCTTACCGATATAATTCTGTGGAAGAAGCAATAGATTTTATACAAAAAAATTGGAAAATCATAGATGTGAATTGGGATTACGTAGACATAAAAACCGAAATAGAGGAAGAGAGAGAAATATAATGATTTATCAAGGTGTTGCTTTTAAAATAAAATCTTTTCATGGTATAGAAATGTTATTATGTGCAATGGAAGATACACATACCGGAAAATATAGAATTGTAAATTTATCTACTGGTAGTATTTTCGAAAAAGAACATGATTCTATTTCTGAGATAGAAAAATATTTGACAAAAGTTTATGATATTCTGCCGATAGAAGATTCGACTGATATTATGCAATTATCTGGAAATAGATTAACTTTTAAACCCAATTATAAAGATTATGAATCAGACATATCTTATCTGCATGATTTGTATTTAGATAATCCAACAAGGAAACCCACGGAAATCGCAAGATATGGTGATGGTAGTTTACAAACGATCATAAATATAAGCAATGATGGTCTGACAGCAAATCTAGTATTCGAAAGCGAAGAAAGTGATGTACTATTTTCAAAAAAGCTTGGGACATTAGCAGATATTCCGGAAATAGAAATGGAATTTTTGGATTTAGTAAAAGAAACTGCTAGTGAATTAGTTGCTGAATTTGAGAAAGATAGTGAGATTGAACTTTAGTAAAAACTGGCGTCAGCAAAACTGGCGCCTTTTCCCTGGCAGGCAAGAAACTTCGATCCAGATTGGCAAGAGGAGATAAGATAAAATGTTATTGCAAAACGAAAAATATGATTACAAATATTGCGATACGACATATAGTATCAATGAAAATGCTATATTTGCGAATATAATAAAAGAAGATGAGTTCAGATATCTCATTGAACGTGCGATAGAGTATGGCAGATTCAAAATAAAAGAGGAATGGATTTTAAAGTCTGATTTTAAAGAACGGTATAAATCAGTAGAAGATGCCAAGAAATGGATCTTACGTGGCAACCGATTTGGTTCTAAAGTATATTTAGGAGAAAATGGATTAACACAGAATTTACCGGAAAGTAAATTGTTTTCTTCTAAAAATATTGCAATGGATATTGCAAAAACACTTTCTTTTGGTGACCATTGGATAGCAATTCCCTGTGGTTTTTAAAAAAATAAAAATTTTTTTAAAAAAGTTTCTATTTTTGACCATTTTTCAAATTTTTTTTGACATATATAGATGTGTGAAACACTTTTGTCTCATACAAACCCCTCTTACACCGGGGGAGTGACGAGAGTATGGTTCCCAGCCAAATCTCCGTTGCTCCCTTGGATAGTAAAGAAACACGAAAGGACAGGAAACAGAGATGTTAAAGACAATATTAAAAAACAATATAATCTTTATCCCGGAAATTTGGAACAATCAAATATTTCCTGTTTTTGTAGTGTGTAAAAATAACCGTTTACGTAATATTATATACGCCAGTTAGGTTACTCTCTGCAGGAAATAAAAATTTTCAGTAGAGAGTATTTTTTTAAAGAAAAATGTCATTTCTTACGGTTTTTTTATACATATATAAATAGGAAGTTTAAAGCGTATTCGATTTTTGATAGGTGGACTAAAAAAATAAATATTTTTTCCAAAAAACATAACGTTTTGCGGTTTTTTTATACATATATAGATGTGAGATAAAAAACTATTTGGGCCTTTAGCTCAGTTGGTTAGAGCATCCGGCTCATAACCGGACGGTCTGGGGTTCGAGTCCCCAAGGGCCCACGATTTAATTAAAGGAAAGGAATTATGAATAGAACTTTAGTTTACAATAATGTTACTTATGATAATTTCACAATAGATGAATATGGAAATGTTACAAATAAAAAGACAAATAAAAAATTAAAAGCACGAATTGCATTTGATGGATATTATTGTATTACATTACCGATGGGGAAAAGAGGAAAAGTTAAATCTATTAGATTACACAAGGCAGTTGCAGAAACTTTTATTCCTAATCCACATCATTATAAAGTAGTTCACCATATAGATGGAAACAAATTAAATTGTTATTATACGAATTTAAAATGGACCACTAACAAACAGAACACACAGTATTATTTAGAAGAACAAAGTAAAATAACAGAATTTTATAATAATAGGAAATTAACACAAGAAGATATTAAATTTATTCGATGCAATAGTGGACTACTAAGCCATAGAATAATGGCCAATATGTATAATGTATCAAAAACAACTATTTCAAATGTTTGTAACAACAAATGTTACAAAGAGTTATAAAGAATAATGGGGCTTGGTGAAGAGGCTAACACCCAGGACTTTGACTCCTGTATTCGTCGGTTCGAATCCGACAGCCCTAGTTAAATCCTAAAAAAGGATTAATAAATACAAAAAAAGAGGAGATAACAATATGGGAGTAAGTTGTAAACCTTGTGGAAAGATGAAGTCATTTTTCGAGACCATTCATGTGGTAGAGAGTGTTGAGAAAAAGGATAAGAAAAAGCGCCCCACGCAGGCAAAGAAAGAGGAAGCTCCTGTAAAGGGTAAGAAAAAGTAATAAATTACATCCCCATATGGGATGTACATATGTGCCATTAGCTCAGTAGGTAGAGCACCGGACTTTTAATCCGGGTGTCATGGGTTCGAGTCCCATATGGCACATTAGACGGATATCTAAGTCTGGGAAAAGGCACGATAATCGTTGATGTTAGAAACATCTAACAAAAACAGGTGACAAAAGTAGGAACAAAACATCTGTTTGAGGTCTCAAAATCCTACCATGAGGCTCATTTCTGCATATGTGGTCTAATTGGCTATGACACCTGCCTTCCAAGCAGGAAATTGCGGGTTCAAATCCCGTCATATGCTCTACATCTCCTAAGATGTATGAATTGAAATTAAAAATATGGATATAGAAAGATAATCACATGAGGGGCAATTATGAAAACAAAGACACCGGTAATTGAAAACAGAAAAGCCAGATATGACTATTTTGTAGAAGATACACTGGAATGTGGAATTTCCTTACGTGGAAATGAAGTAAAAAGTCTTTTAGATGGACAGTGTTCTATTAAAGAAGCATGGTGTCAGATTCAGGATAGAGAATTAGTGATCCGTGGAATGCATATCAGCAAATGGAATACTGCAAACGCTTTCGATGTGGATGAAGACAGAGAGAGAGTACTGTTAGCACATAAACAGGAAATCAGAAAGTTAGAATCAAAGGTTTTACAGGATGGAATTACTTTAGTCCCTTTGAAGGTATATTTTGCAGAAGATACCGGAAGATGCAAAGTACTGGTTGGTATTTGCAAAGGAAAAAAGAATTACGATAAGAGAGATTCTTTGAAGACTGCACAGGTAAAAAGAGATATTTCCAGAGCAATAAAAACTTTTTAAAAAATATCTCAAAAAATATAAGATTTTACGATTTTTTTATACATATATAGATGTGAGAAATTTTCTCCTATAGCTCAGTTGGTAGAGCGCCTGACTGTTAATCAGGTTGTCGTAGGTTCGAGTCCTACTGGGAGAGTTCAACTATGGGTAGGTATGCCTAGCGGCGAGGGCAAGGGACTGTAAATCCCCCACGAAGAAACACCGGAGGTTCGATTCCTCCTCTACCCACGCACCAATTTAGATTTGCTGCAAGGAGTGAAAAAATATGAAATATTTCGAAGTAACATTTGCAGATAAAGAAGAATTTGGAGTCACAAGCAGAGTATTACAGACAGAAACAGACTTATCAAACCAAGAAGTAACAAAGTTTTATGAGCCTTATTGTGAAAAAGAAGGATTACATATATTTGATATCCTTCCCCGCACAAAAGAGGAAATACAAAGATGGAATGATAGGGAACCATTAAGTATGGATACTTATAGTGAAAAGAATTTAGAAAATGAAATCGAACGTAGTTAGTGCTGCGGAGTACTCGTAATATTATGTGATTATTCTCACATGATATTATGAGAACTATGAAGCTCATGATTTTTAAATCTAATTGTTTATGCTGGTATGGTGGAAATGGCAGACACATCGGATTTAAGCTCCGATTCGAAAGAGTGAGGGTTCAAGTCCCTCTACCAGTACTGTATCTTGAATAGATACATGAATTGAAATCATAATCAATCAAAATCTACAAATAAAAATATTATGCAGGGTGATGCAACATTTGACAAACGATTGCCTATGATTGAATGTCAATATAATAAGTAGGAGCATCTGAGAAAGGGTCAAATGGTATCTCCAGTAAGATTTGTGATAATTTAAGCCGAAATAGGAATAAGCTGAAAACACAAACTCTGAACAAGAAAGAATATGACTATTAGATTTGGTTCGAATCCTGTCCCCTGCGATATCGTACTAACACGCTTAGTTACGGATAAAATATAAGCGGTAGTGTCGTAATGGCAGACGAGGCAGACTCAAACTCTGTTGGTAGCAATACCGTGTGGGTTCAAGTCCCACTTACCGCATTTCTCCAGTAATTATAGAAACCCTAATTTCTGTAATTGCGAAAACAAAATATATTTTTCAAAATGTTAGGGCATTTTGCAAAAGTATATGTGCACATTGAAGTTGGTTTGTGTGCAGAGGCTCATTAGTTCAGCGGCTAGAACGCTTGCGGGAAGCAGGAAACGTTGGTTCGAATCCAACATGAGTCTATTTAATTGCCATTACTGTAAAAAATAAAAAATATTTTTCATTTTTTATCACTTTTTACGGTTTTTTTGTACATATATAAATGTAAGATAACGGGGTGTAGGTCAGTTGGTAGACCGCTTGATTTGGGATCAAGAGGGCGCACGTTCGAGTCGTGTCACTCCGATTAGGGGTGTCTCGCTATTTATTGCCGTTAGTACTGACAAGATAAATAGTGGATGAAAAGGAGATACATGGCAGTAGCAGAAGGGAAGGCTGCAAGCGATACAAGACGTTGTATTGCGAATCTGGATGGGCATCCGTAAAATGCGGGTGCCCAATATCCAAGATAATATAATATGGGCTTGACAGGTTTCGACAGGTCACACAGAGAAAAAACAGCATGCAGAGGATGGTGGACACCTCTTTAATCAGACACCAAACAATTAAACGCAGACAATAGCGAACTTTTAGCTGTAGCGTAAGCTACTCCTAATGCTAACCAGTAGCTCCGCAGTATCCGGTTAGTAAAAAATTGCGGATATATATGTAGGGAATGTTGGTCCAAATACTACATATGAAATGATTTGGCTACCCGATGATACAAGGTTTGTTCATTTAGACAGTATCTGGAGACAAAATGAAATAAGCATGTAGAACAGTTTCGATGTATGGGTTGGATTTGGGTTCAATTCCCAACAGGTCCACTCGGGTCTTAATAAGTCCGTGATGTAATAGTTGTTCTGATATCATTATTTTTTTTTGAACACGAAATAACCATTTGTCCTGATTTTGCAGCGCTCCGAGGACAGCAAGTAATTTATGATATTTTGTTGACGGGTATCATAAATGAAGCAATGGCGGAGATGCCTCCTTTCTAAAGTTTTGTGTCTTTTTTTAACGACAAGATTTCTTGCCTGTTAGGGGGGACGCATTACAAATATATCGGTTATTACCAATTTCGCCGTATAAAAGTAATTGGTGACTACTTATCAAGAGGATAAGGTGAACTGGTAATCAATAGGATTATCCCTTCCGACTCAGGTGATATCGGTATCCGGCTTGCGGAGAATAGAGGAGAGGTTTGAAAAGCGGGCAAGTACGTGACTCCTCGAGATGAAAATCTATGGAATGGTGGAATTCCTTTCGACAGCACATAAATAAACCAATAGTGATGCTGGAATAAAATATATAGTGAAATGGGCGTGAAGCATTAGACAGTCCTTGGGACGGTTAATTTTGCGAAACAGAGATAGGAACAAATACGAATACGCCTCCTACGGTAACTATATATTATTTGCCGGTATAGCATAGTTGGTAATGCACCTGCCTTGTAATCAGGGGACCGGGGGTTCGAATCCCTCTACCGGCTTACATCTTGAAAACAGATGTATAAAGTTTTTGACCTAATTCCTAAGCATATAAATAATAATTTGTGTGTTTAGGTGTTCGGTCAAATGAAAAAAAATGTCGCGGGGTAGTGTAGTGGCGAACATACTGGGTTCATACCCCAGAGCCGAGGGTTCGAGTCCCTCCTCCGCAATTTGGTGAAATGGACGAGAGTGTGTAAATCAATCCCGGGGCGATTGCAACACGAAACAAAGACAGGAACAAAAACGAACTCGTCTCCTGTGGTAGCCATCCGCGTGATCTGGGGTTAAAATCCTCGTGCCGGTGCGTCCGGTTTGGCTGGCTAATTACCAGCTTAAAGGCTTGTTGCGGATCACGCATATGCTCTCTTGGTGGAATTGGTAGACATGCTTGACTTAGAATCAAGTGCCTTTGGCGTAAGAGTTCGAATCTCTTAGGGAACATTTTATTGATAGTTACAATAGAGGGGTAATTATGTACTTTACAAATCTTACATATCATATGGTACCAAAATATACAAAAGACAATCTGGTTAAAGATTATCTTTTTAACGATAGTAGAGATAAAAAGTGGTTTTTAACAGAAAGTCAGGCAAATACAGCAGTTAGAAAATATCTCAATAAGGTACCAACAGCTATTTTAAATGCATTTCAAAAAGAAGATTGGCATATCATTGTAACAAATGAGAATTTAGAACAAAAATATGGATATAACTTCGAAATCTATGGTGTTACCGATAGAGATAAAAAAACAATATATATCTATTCACACCAAGATGCATTAAACTACGGTTTAGGTCATGAAATTGGTCATTTTTTAGATGAATATTTAGGTTTTATTTCTGATACAGAAGAATGGAAAAAACTACATATAGGTCATAAAAAGTTACCTAAAATACCAGTTTTTTATTTTACTGAATCAGAAGAATCCGATTATGAATATTTTGCGGATTGCTTTCTGTTGTATTTGAATGATTCAACACTTTTGTATGATTGCAATAAACACGCCTATGAAATATTTGAAAAGATTTTTACAAATATCGAGGCTATTGTAGAAATTGTGTCAGGTATAACAACATATTAAAATATAACAAAAACATCACAAAATAAAAATTGTGGTGTTTTTTATTGCTTATTTACGGTTTTTTTATACATATAAAAATAGGAGGAATTAATCATGATTTTCTATCTAAAATGTAATCCAATGTTAGCAAAAAGGAAACGGGAGATGGATACATCAGCTATTTATGTCAATCGTGTATCCCATATTTTTGAAGGAAACACCAATCATGTAGAAAAAGAAGAAGGAGAGAAAAAAGCTATGAAAACCAAAGAGCTGAAAGAAATTTTGAATGATATGTGTGATGTGGCGAGAGATGCTACAAGTGATAGGGAAGAAATCTACATTCAGGCGACTGAGGAAATCAGTAAGATTCTGGATGATTATAAAAAGCTGAAAAAGAAAAATAAGAAACTGAAGAAACAGCTCGAAGAAGCAAAAGAAGATTTGGAAAGAGAAAGAAATTCCGAATTTGAGTGTATGTAAAGGAGAAAAATGGATAATTCTTGTGATATAAATCATGCAATGGCATATTATGCGTTATCTATGCAAAGCAAATGGCTAGAAAAGGAGAAAGAGAATGGAACAGAAGTTAAGAGCACTGATCAAGGAAGCAATGATTGAGAAGAAAGAAACAGGGAAGACGAATAAGTACCAGACCTATAAGAACATTTTGGAAACAGCGCAAAAGCTGGCAAAGGCGTCCCTGGCAGCAGTAAATGATGGTTTCATCTATGATGCGGCAAAAAAGGAAATGAAACAGCTTGCAGATTTGCAGGCATTTTGTAAGCCTGGTACCAGTAGATATGATGATATTGCAGAGTGTATGGAAATTGCACAGAGCATCTTACCCAAAATGGCAACACCGGAAGAGATCCTTTCTTTCCTGCGCGGGGAGCACTTGGAAAAGAATATGGGTGCTTGTATGAAGGCAGTAAAAGCAAAGTTTGGAGATGCTTTGGATGGTAAGGTTGCATCTATGGTGGTAAAACAGTATATTTCATAAATAATGCGGGAGTGATTTTTACGTCATTTTTAAATTATAGGAGGTAAAATGAAAGTATTATTAAAAAATGAAAGCGCTTTGTTTGCAGTAGAAGTTGTTGAAGCATCAGCAAAGGATGAAGACTTTTTTGATTATTCTTTACCGGAAAACACAAATATTCTTTCTCTTATTTCCGCACAAACGGATAGGGAAAGTGAAGAAGATCATGTTAATTTTGAAATTTTTTGTAAATCAAAAGAGCAGGCAGAAAGTATAGTCCGTGAATTATATTTGACCGGAATGGCTGATTTAACAATCTATGAAAAATATACATTTGTAAACATTGCTGATGAGATTACAGATGAGGAATGGGAACGAATTAATGAAATCCATAAAGAATTCACTTCCGAAAAGAAAACTGCTCATTTTATGGATAAACAAAATGAGGAATTAAAGCCAGACTGGGAAAGAGAAAACCGTGAAAAATATGCATGGGAAGAATAAAAATAACTAATATTTAAAAGACCCTTTTTGGGGTCTTTTATATATTTTTTAGACATATATAAATAGGATATGATATGATATACAAAGAGGTGATTTTTATGGAGCAGGATATGATGGAAGCATTAATAATGCAAAAAGAAAAGTGTAAAGAGAAAAAAAGAGAAACCTTTTTTCATTATGCAGAAAAACAGATTCGTATAGATAAAGAAAATTTCATATCTCAGGAAAAGGAAATATAAAAATGAATTATACACTTAAACATAAAAATAGAAATATCGCAATATTCAGTATACAAACAAAAAGTGTAGATCAATGTATTATAAACAAACATACCATTTCTGAACTACCTTTGCCATTAAAACGACTGGTAAAGGAAGGCTACAAAGAAGAATTCGTGGATTTTGAAACGGATGATTATTTTTGTCTGAATGAAGATGGATGCTTTTTATTTGATAATTGGATTGCTGATAGACAAATTCCAATAAATCGTTTCAATTATCAGCATTATATTGCTGGTGATAAAACAGCACGACAATGGCTATTTGAAAATAATGGCTATTCTTTTGATGATGCCTATTGGTTTGAATCAGAAGAAGAACAATTAACCTGGAATGATATAAGACAAAGAATAGAAAACTTGGATGTTTATATAGCTGTTCAAGATGAACATCATAGATATAAAGGACAAAATAATACGTTAGGTGGACAGTTAGAAAAATTTTGGTATCGGTTAAATGATAAAATTATGTTGTGCAAGAAACATCCGGTAAACTATGATGTTCTGGCTGCCAGGGAAGTAATAGCATCTCTTATTTACCAAAAACAAGGTTATCCAAATTATTGTTCATACACATTTACTTATCGTAAGAATGGGGATATTGCTGGTGTTACCTGTGAATGCTTTACAAAGGAAAATATAGAGGCGGTATCTGCATATGACTTACTAGAAGAGTGGAATATGACGCAGCATCCGGATGTATGGGAAAAGATAATTGAGCTATCATCAAACTATGGAGCGGATCCAGAAATAGTAAGAAAACAAATGGATTTACAATGTTTGGTGGATTATATCATCACAAATAGAGACAGACACGAAAATAATATCGTCTTTTTACGAGATATAGAAACTATGCATATTTTTGACATTGCCCCGATTTTTGATAGTGGCAGCTCCGAACAGCTAGAAGGTGTTTTACCGGAAGGAGTATTAGATACAAAAGTAAATGGATTATACGCAACAGAATTAGAGTGTTTGCGGCATGTTCAAAATTTCTCGGTGTTAGATGTTTCAAAATTGCCATCTATAACAGAAATACAGGCTATTTTAAACAAATGTAAGGCTATCACTCCGCAAAGAAAAGCAACACTTATCCAGTTATATGAGAAAAAGATCGCTTTTATAAAAGAGTTACAAGCAGAGTACGTAAAAGGTACCAATATGCCGGAATTTATAAATCAAAAAATATGTGAAAAAAAGCAGGAAATTACGGAATTTTTTGACATAATAAAATAAAGCATAAGAAAAGGAGAACATAAAATGGATATTGCAGGATTATCAATGAGTATGGCACAGAATGATATTAACAGCGCAGTCGGCATCAAAATATTAGATAAAACAATGGAAACAACAGAAAGCTTAGCAGCCGGTCAGGTAAAAATGATTACTGAAGCATCAGTTAATGGAATCGGTGCAAATTTTGATATGAAAGTATAAAATGTAAAAATCTGTGAGGAGGATTTATGAATGAAAAAGAATTTGTTAGTCTTGCTGGTATGTAGTATGTTAACATTGCGTCTTACAGCTTGTAATGCTGATACGGTTAATGCAGTTATTGGCGCTGTCTGGGAGGCTGCTGACGTCGATACTAGCGATATCAAGGTGGAACAGTCCGATGTGGATACTATTGAAGAACATATCGACAAGACTATCGATACTGGTAGGAAAATAATGGGAGATGAGGATGTACAGGAAGCTGTTAAGGATACTATCGGTGCAGTAATGAATGCAGCTTCCTCTTCTGAAGAGAGTGAATAATGGAGAACAATGATTATAGTCTTAAGTTCTGTGAGGAAAAATTAATTCCAATAACAAAGAGCATAGTAGACAGGTACTTAACAACGCCTTTTCAAGTTGAGAAGAAGGGACATGGAAACTTTGTAACATCAACTGATAAGGAAATAGAAAAAGAATTAAAGTTACAGTTGCATAAGCTAGTACCTGATGCAGGATTTATTGCGGAAGAAAGTGGTAAAGATTCGAAGGTAGAATTAAATTGGATAATTGATCCAATAGATGGTACCACAAATTTTATTTATGGATTACCTTATGCTGTATCAGTAGCTTTAGCAAGACAAGAAATAGGACAGATTATTCTTGGCATTATCTACAGTCCAAAAACAAATACTGTTTATTATGCTTGTAATGATCAGGGGAGTTATGTTATTTCTAATGGTATCACACAACGCCTTCATGTTGGAGATTTTTCTGATAATGAGGGAATAGCAATATTTGGAATGCCGTATAATAGAGATAAAACAGCGAAAATATTTGATGTTGCACAAAAAGTATATAAGTTCTCATCAGATTTGAAACGTATTGGTCCTTCTTCTCTTGATATTTGTATGGTTGCAGAAGGCAAAGCAAAACTCTATTTTGAACTTGATCTCAATATATGGGACATCTGTGCCGGTGTACTCATTCTATCTGAAGCAGGTGGAAAGTTCAAACAAGAAGAGGATCTGTTCCTTTTTGGAACGGAAAAGGTATTTGAACTGTATGAAAGTACAGCAAAAGATGCAATAGCTGAATCCTCTGAGGAAAGTGAATAATGTGCTAAGAAAAATAAAAGACATCTGTAATTTTTGATCGGAGAGCGGGTGTCTTTTCTTTTGGATAATAAATCTCAAAAATAAAAAAGTACCTGTTTCTGTTCATCTTCTGACATATTTCCTTTCTAATTTTCAAAATATCCAATTATTTTTGACATAATATAATAGATAAAAATCTACAAGGAGGATTTATGAATGAAAAAGAAGTTATTGATCTTACTGTTATGTACGATAATTGGTCTTTCCGGATGTGGAAGAGATATATCTTCACGAAAAACGGAAATTGCAGAGACAGAAACATCCGTACCGACACAAACAATCAGTGTGAAAATCTGGAATAAGGATTCCTTTGATGCTCTTTATGAATATGCCGGCTCTAGTATGGCCAATGATGTTTACCAGCTCATTATGACGAACAAAGATGGCTCTGTGACTTATAATACCACAGAAGAAATTTATGATCAGGTGAAGAACATATCCAGCCAGTTTTCGAATCTCTACCGATTTGATATTACGGCAAAACCTTTAAGTGATGAAGCCATAAAAACATATAAAGAGACTTTACTAAATAATTTAGTTTCCAGTTATTTAATGGTTGATATGATGTCTAATAATGGATTTGAAGATCAGGAAGCTTATCTTGTAAAATTATGCGATAAACTTGGCCTTTCAGAAGAAGATATAAATCATCTTATGGAAGATACTTTATCAGATGACGAAGAAGCTGATTTGAATTGGAAAGTGATAGATAAACTTGGCCCGGAATATTGTGAAGATACTGAAACAGAGTGGATTCAAGAAATTTCATCCGCTAAGAAAACACTGGAAGAAAAGAAAGCCTATTTTGAAGAGTTAGATATTTCAAAGCTTATGGTAAATGAAGCTGCCCCTACACAGGAAATAGAAAAGGTAGAAGTCTATGATAAAGATGGGAACCTCATTGGTACCCTGCCAGGGGAAGACATTCAAAAAATGTTAGATGATAATACTGCAGAGTATGAAAATGCAATTCCAATATCTCAATCTGAATATGCAGAGCCTTTAAATGTGAGTACATTGGAATTAGATCAGATGTATCGTTATGAATTAAAAGCAGAAACAAAGGAAAATGAAGAAGATTCTGCATATCATTATGCATGTCACTTTATAAATGACCGTAAAGATAGCTATATCTTTAAAGTGAATTCCAAAGATCCTGATGAGTTAAGTTTTTCTTATTCACAGGAAAATAAACCAGTATATTCGGTAAGCCTCGAAAATCATAAAACACTATTAAGAGGAGATACATATGGTTCTACAGATACCCCACAATATTTTTATATCAAATTGGAAAGTTTTCCAAATGATAAAGCATTGTTAGACCGTACAGATAAAGAAATTGTTGTATATGCTTCGAAATTACCCAAAGATGGAGATGTATTTAACTATGGATATCTTTACAACGATACTTCCACAAATTTGCAGGTATATGCAGATGATGAATTTGTAAACGTACCCATTAATTGTGGCTTGAACCTGTTTGGTGTGCGACAATTATCATTTAATACGGAAGATACAACAGAAGAGGAAAGTGGTGGATTTCCCATTTTCAATTTCCTAAAAAAAGAGGAGTAAATCCTCTTTTTTTCTGTTAAAATAAGAGTATATTTACGGTTTTTTTTGACATATATAAGTAAACAAAACAAGTGAGGAATAAACAATGCAAATTGCGAATTATTTTACGGATAAAGAAAAAGAAGGTATCGAGCTGATTAAAAATACTTTCTTGGATAAAATTGACAAAATATATGTCGTTTCAAAAAAAAGAAATGTAGGTGGCGGATTCGATTCGTATACAAGTATTCGTTATCATATTGCTTTTAAAAATGATGTGGCACTTACAAGAGAAGACTATCATAAAATCGATAGTTTATTTCCTGTAAATGAAAATAATGGATTTTTAATTTCCGCTTATGAATACAATCCATATGATATTTCCTCAAAAGAGGAGGTAAAAGTATGGCTTCCTTAGAATTATGTTCTCAGTATGATTATGCTAAAAAAGCATTAGCATTATATAGAAAAAATGAAAAGAGTCAAAACCCATTTCTTTTGTCTTTAGGCGTAAATGCAATTGAAATGCTATTAAAATCAATCATTGAACAGGAAAGTGGAATTATCCCAGAAGAACTTGACACGCATTATTTACTTGAAATTTGTACAGAGATAAATAAAATGAGGATTCCACATTTTCAAATCAATTATAAATTCCAACAAATGTGCAAAGAAATTCAAAGATATTATAATGGGGCAAGGTATTATAATCCTAATAATCGCAGATCTAATATCTTTGATGATTTTGATTATAAAATCGTAAAGGAAACTGTGGATGCGACAGAAGAACTTTTAAAAGAATACGAACAAATTCATATAAAAAACTTAGAAGATTTAGCGAAAGATTTATAATCCTAAAAGACACCATAAAAAGGTGTCTTTTTTATATCAATTTAGCGGTTTTTTTGTACATATAATAATAGGAAAACACATGGCTTAATATAAAGGAGAAGAATATGGCACGGAAAGCAAAATGTTCTGTATGTAATAAGGAACTTACGGAAAATAATTATGGTGTACAGTGTGCAGATGGAACATATCTTTGTAAAACATGCTTCCAATCTTACGTTTCTGCACTTCAGGAGGCATTTGAAAATGAAACTACCGAAGAAGAGACAATTCCTATTATGACGCCAAGCCAAATGAAAGCAGAACTGGACCGTCATGTAATTGGTCAGGAGGAAGCAAAAAAGGTACTTTCTGTTGGTATCTATAATCATTATAAACGAATCATCAGCGGTAGAACAGATATTCAGAAAAGCAATATCATGATGGTAGGACCTACCGGTGTTGGAAAGACAGAACTCGCAAGGACGGTGGCAAATATTTTGCAGGTACCTTTTGCAATCACGGATGCGACTACGGTAACGGAAGCTGGATATGTAGGTGATGATGTAGAAAATATCCTGTTAAAACTGATTCAGGCGGCAGATTATGATGTAGAACGTGCCCAGTATGGCATTATCTATATTGATGAAATTGATAAAATCGCAAGAAAAGGAGAGAGTGCCTCTATTACCAGAGATGTATCTGGAGAAGGAGTGCAGCAGGCATTATTAAAGATTGTAGAGGGATCTGTTGTAAATGTCCCGCCAAAGGGTGGTAGAAAACATCCACAGGCAGAAAATATCCCGTTTGATACTTCGAATGTATTATTCATCTGTGGTGGGGCTTTTGAAAATCTTACCATGAAAGAAGAAACACATAAAAAGACATTGGGTTTTGCGACAGAGATTTCCGCAGCTCCCCAGGCAGAAAAGGAACATCAGGTAATCGATGCAAAGACTTTGGTAAAACAGGGCATGATTCCGGAACTTATCGGTAGATTCCCAATTTTAGTAGAGTTACAGGAACTTACTGAAAACGATTTAAAACGCATTTTGGTGGAGCCTGAAAATAGTATTATTAAGCAGTATACCGATTTGATTGAACTGGATGGTGTAAAACTCAACTTTACAGAGGAAGCCATTTCGTTCGTTGCCGGGGAAGCTTTTAAAAATAAAACCGGAGCAAGAGGATTAAAGACCATCTTAGAAAAAACGATGATGGATTTAATGTTTACTTTGCCGGATGAAGAAAACATCACAGAAATAGATGTAATCATCAAAAATGGCCAGATTGATTTCACTTGCAAAAGAAAGGAAATTGCGTAATGATGTCAGTATATAATATGATGAATGATACAGAAACTAATAAGCCTACTTTGACACTGGATCCGATGACACACTTGTTTTCTACAGATATTCTCGCTGATAAAACACCGGCACAATTGGTGAAAAGTGAATCTGTTCCAGAGATGGAATTAACACCAGAAGAACAAAAGATGGTAAATGATTTTGCCGAAAAAATTGATTTGACAAATACGCAGATGGTATTGCAGTATGGAGCAGGTAGTCAGAAAAAGATTGCAGATTTCTCCGAAAATGCATTAAGTGCCATTAAAACAAAGGATTTGGATGAAATCGGAGAGTTACTTACTGGGGTGGTAGGGGAACTTCGTGATTTTGAAGAAACGGATAGAGGATTTTTCCGTATTTTTCTCAAACCCGCAAATCGTTTGAAGGACTTGAAGGCAAAATATGATAAGGCAGAAGTAAATATTGGCAAGATTACCGGAGTCATGGAATCTCATCAGATTACATTGATGAAGGATGTAAATATGCTGGATAAAATGTATGAGCTGAATTTAAGCTATTTTAAGGAATTATCCATGTATATTATGGCTGGAAAACAGAAGCTAAATCATGCGAGAAGTGTGGAACTGCCCGCATTATTGAAAAAAGCAGAACGTACAAAATTGCCCGAAGATACGCAGGCAGCAAAGGATTTTGCAGCTATGTGTGATCGTTTTGAAAAGAAAATTTACGATCTGGAACTAACCAGAGCTATTTCCCTGCAGATGGCACCGCAGATTCGTTTAATTCAATCCAACGATATTGTAATGTCTGAAAAGATTCAGTCTACGCTGGTGAATACAATCCCCTTGTGGAAGAGCCAGATGGTCATTGCTATCGGATTAGATCATGCTACAGATGCGGCTAAAGCACAGAGAGCAGTATCGGATATGACCAATGAACTGTTGAAGAAAAATGCAGAGGCTTTAAAAATTGCTTCCGTAGAGACTGCAAAAGAGGCAGAAAGAGGAATTGTAGATATCGAGACATTGAAGACCACAAATCAGACACTGATGACTACCTTAACTGATGTTATGAAGATTCAGGAAGATGGTAGAGCAAAGAGACGTGCTGCCGAAGCTGATTTACAGCGAATTGAGAATGAAATGCGTCAGAAGCTCCTGGAAATTAGTAATAATTCCAGAAGTGAAATTGAAAATGATGATTTAGATCGCTAAAAGGAGTGTATATGTATAGAGACGAGTTAAAACAGTATCTTGATAAAACAAAATCAGAGATTTACATGGTTAAATTCTATGACAAAGATCAGAAAAAGACAGTTACTATACCAGTACATTTCCAACGGTATGAAGGTTATGCGTTTGAACGTTGCGTAGAAGTGAGAAAATGCGCAATGACAGAACAGGAACTTTTGGAAGATATCCACGATCAGTATGATCCTGAATATTGGGAAGAAACATTTGAAATGGAAAAGAAAAATTTGATTGATGGTTATTGGTATGAGGTAGATTATCCACAATGTCTTCCATTTTTACCGAATAAGATTATTTCCATCAAACCAATTTCAGAACGTGATTATTTATTACAGTGTATTGAAAAATGGAAATAGAGAGATAGGTTTTATGCCTATCTCTTTTTATGTCTGAATGTATAAAAGCAAACATATGTTTTCTGCCTGCTTGGGGAGGTGTGTAAAAATACACATTAAAATACATCAATCGACATAACGAAAAATAGGCATTTACAGGCGGACTTAGATTAATAAAAGACGCTCATTTTTTTCCGCCTGTATGTAAAGGTATATTATAGTCATGCTATTGGGGATTACCTAATGTTTTACCAACTTCCGTAGGCAAACAAAATGAGCTTATATTTTGTTTTATGCAGCGGTAGCAGACTATGATTAGGTGTTTCCTGTCCTTTTCTTTTAGATAAAATGGTTCGATATTACTTTCCCCCAATAGCACCACAAGAGGATATATTTAACGACTGTGGCAGCAGTCGGGTAGAATATTGTAATCCCCAATCGTATGACCATAAGCGCAAAAAATAATTTGTGAATTTTCCAAGAATTACGGTTTTTTTAGACATATATAAATAAGAGAAAAATATGTTTGAATGGAAAGGAATATATATTATGGATTCACGAGATTTATATGACGATAGAAAAGAATACTCTTTGGAAACAGGATATGCTATTGCAGCTCCGGAGAATGAAATAGATGGAATAATAGAAAAGATTACCGAAGCATATCCTATGGTGCAGATTGATGATAAAAATTCTTGGTGTACCATCAAAGTATCTGCAGATAAACTCGATGACGCATTTTATGAGGTAAATAGAATCATTGAGAGTATAAATGAGACATATCCCGAAATATATATTGATTCGATAAATCCTTGGGATAATTAGTATTTAATTCAATAGGAAAGGATTAGTTATGAAGAATATACAAATAAGAAAAACTATCTGTACGATTATGTTAATAATGAAAGACGGGATAAATTTACTGGCTGGATGTTTGATTGCAACGATACTTGTTTGTGTCTGCATGGAAAATGGTTGGAGTAACTTTAGATTAGCATGGTAAACTGAAATATTAAGATTTATGGAGGCATTTGTATGAGAAAAATACATGAATGTGCAGAAGATATAAAAAATATTTTAAATGATGCAGAACGAACCGAAGAGGTTGACGGAGATATGTTATGTAGTATTAATGAGTTGGTGGATGAAATTTTATCAATATATTGTTTAGAAAAACAACAAAGAAAAATGGCTATAGCTGAAGAAAATGAGATTCTTTCAGAAGAGGCTAAAAAAGCAGGATGGAAGTCTGGTGTTATGAACATCTAAACTGAAATTTTCACTGCAAATGCAAGAAGTTCATAAACAGAAAATATGACAAATTTTTACGAGACAAAGGGAAAAATGGAGGACGAAAATGTTTGACTGTAAAGGAAACGAATTGCATGTTGGAGATCATGTGGTGTATGTGCGTGGAAAAAACGCTTCTGCAGAGTTAGCGACGGGACATGTTACAAAAATCTATGAAAATAATAAAGAGTGTAGTGTAGACGGATATGCACACGTATATGATTTCAGAGTAATGAAATTAATTCAAGAGGAGTAAAAAAGTGAAAAAGTATTTAGCTGGATGTTTTTATGATGATTGTAATATCCCCGAAGGACATTATCCGGAAAAATATTATACAGATGACTATGAAAGCTTTTATGATGAGAATGATAAATTGCTGGATAATAATACTTTAAAAGAATGGGCAATTTGGAATAATAGTCCGTGGTCATTGACTTGTGAAAAGTATGAAATAAAGTATAACTGCAAAGATTATTCGAATATTCCGGAAGGCGAACCTGAATGGGTATGTTCCTATCATGTTGTTGGATATGATGGAATCACAACAATGATCAGACAATATGGAAATACTCCAGAAGAAGCATTAGAAAAGACGAAAGCATTTTTTCAGTATTTGCAGAAAAATTACAATACAGAAAATGCAAGTATCTAAAAAGATAAGAGGAAGATGGATAAACTTATAACATTATTGAATGATAAACATATTTCAGATATCCGCATTGTAAGTCATGATTGTATCTATGTAAAACGTGACGGAGAAAAGGAAAACATTTCTGCTCTTTTTGACTCTAAAGAGGAATATCTGCAATTCATAAAAGATATTACAAAACAAAATCATGTGGTAATAAATGAATCTAATATCATTCGGAAATTCACAGATACCGAAAGTTTTCCGAATTTTAATTTGCATTATGTGTTAGGAATGCCACTTGTCAATACAGAAAATGAACCGTATTTATTTATCCGGAAACTGTCGAAAGAAAAGAAGGTGTAACTATGGCATATATTGAAAATATTGTGATTGGAACTCCTATTGTTGAACCATGTCTGATGTTTGCAAAAGATGAGACAGATTGGAAAAGAGTAGAGCAGGAAAAAACTTACTTTACCGAAGAAAGATATTTACCTAAGATTTTGGTAGCTTTGGGAATCTATCCATCTATTAATGAAATCAGACGAAACAAACCGGAACTTATGATAACGCTCGATAAAATAGATTTTGTCAACGAACTGAAAGTAAGTAAGAAACGTAAAGTTTGGATTCAGGTAGGGGAATAGGAAATGTATAAACAGATTATTATTGTAAGAAGAGATTTGAATTTATCTCCGGGAAAATTGTCAGGACAGGTATCTCATGCATCTATGGCATTTTTAACAAATATGTTAAAGGAACATGTTTTACCTGCTGCGGGGGAATATAAGGTAGAATCCTTTACGATGGAAAAAGGATTATACGAAAATTGGATTAACGATATTTTCACTAAGGTAGTACTGAAAGCGAAGAATAAAAATCAACTCATGAAAGCGGTAAAAATGGCAGAAGACCTTGGAATGGAAGAGGGAAAGGATTTTTTTCTTATAAAAGATTGCTGCCTGACAGAACTTACTCCGGAAGAAATTGATGAAAATGGAGTGGGAAGAACATTAACCTGTATTGGCTTTCGACCGATGGAAGAAACCGTAATCGATCAGATTGGAAGAAAGTATCAGCTTTATAACTAAATGAGTTTGGAAATAGGATATGCAGATAATATATCAAAGATATCTATAAAGAAGCTACTGTGAGATGGTATAATTCAAAAAGTCAAAATAAACTTATCAGTTTATACGATATGGAAGAAGAAAGATAAAAAAGGAACGAAAAGTTCCTTTTTTTGTGCCTTTTTACGGTTTTTTTATACATATATAAATAGGCTAGATGGAGGATGATAAATATTAAAATATACGATACATATAATTTAAACTAATGATTTAAGGAGAAACAGAATATATGGTCAGAAGTGTAGATATATTCTTCACAAGCGGAGAAAGCTTTATTAATTATTGCTCAGATAATGACTTTAATTATACAATTTATATTGGACAAAAGTGTAAAGTTTTGAGAAATGGAAAGTGTTTTATAGGTACGCTGTATGATGTAGACTCAAACAAAAATACATTCTCGATAAAGCAAAATAATGGAGAAATAATAGAAATAAATTGTGCTGATGTAGAAGAAATTTTCAGCGAAGAGGAAATTGGAACGATAAATTAGAAATAACGGAGGTAAAAAATATGAGAATTGATGATTTAGATTTATCAGTTAGAACATATAACACATTATTAAGAGCAGGAATTAATACTGTTGAGAAAATCAGAGAAATGACAGATGAAGATTTGAAAAGTGTAAAAAATCTGTCTGAAAAATGCTATAAGGAAATTAAACAGGCTGTATACTGTACAGATTGCAAGAGAAGTATTTACGGAGAGTATAAGAATTGTGATGTTAATATTGAAAACCACGGGAAATATGTTCTTGCAGGAGATAAATGTGGATGTAAGGTGGTCTAACTTAGGATTTAGTGGAGGTACGAGTATGGATTTTTTAACAAATTTGGACAGTGAAACATTAAAGGCAGAATTATTAGCCTTTTTAGAACTTGGAGATGATGAATTCGACATATCTTCGATGGGAGAATTTGAAGAGCAGTTTGTAGAATTTATCAAAGATGATTTGTCTTATGCGGATTAATTAGGATTTAGTAGAGAAAGAGAGGTAATGAGCATGATACACGCTATATGTGATTTTTGTGGTAAGGATTGCGATAGAACAGCAACGCTACTGTCTATGACACCTTTTCAAAATTTTGCAAGGTATCATACAGATAATGAACCGTATGGAAATAGAGAAAAAACTAGAAGTTTTGTAATCTGCTATGAATGTTGTAAAAAACATAATCTTCCTAATCCGTATGAAACATATTCAGGAATTACTAAGCAAGAGGGACATTATGAGAAATGCCTTGATAATTATACAGATGTTGACCTTGTAGAAGATAAAAAATATGATAAGAGATTTGATTAAACTGAAAGTTAACGGAGGTAGAACATGGAAGCTTTTAAAAATATTTTATTCAATGTCTTAATTGTTGTTGGACTTATCGCAATTATCCTTACCGCTATCTGGTGGTTGTTGGAATTGCTCAATAAGATATTTAATTTTTCAAAATATATAATCATGTATCACCAGTATAAAAAGAAAGAGGATTTATACGATCTGCGCAATAAGGTTATCGTAGCAAAGGACGGAGAAATATCCTATTCCTGCGTGGGGGACATTGATGAACAAATTGTAATTCTAAACAAAGGTATAGAATATGCAATGAAAATGAAAGATATGAGAGAAAGATTTTCTAAAAATTTTTAACACATTCACGAAGAGGGAGAAATATACAGATGAAAATTATTGAAACAGGAACAACGTACAAAATTTATGGTGAAGATTTAATTGTACTTGAAAATCTTCCTGCACAGACCTATAAGGTAGGTTTCTCTAAATTTACCGGATTTTTTTTGGAAAAACAGGCGAATTTGGAAATTAAAGAAGAGAAAATCTATGGTGTACATGAATCCAAAGTAAAAAAGGTTGTAAATAGATTCAAGAATACAAATAAGAATCTTGGTGTTATTTTAAGTGGAGATAAGGGAATTGGAAAATCTTTATTTGCTAGATTGCTTTCCAATACAGCAATCGAAAATGGAATGCCTGTAATTTTGGTAAATGAATATATTCCTGGAATTAGTGACTTCATTAACAGTATTGAAAATGAAGTGCTGGTACTATTTGACGAATTTGATAAGACCTTTACTGCAGGAGATGGAGAAGATCCGCAGGCGCAAATGCTTTCTTTGTTTGATGGAACCAGTCATGGAAAGAAATTATTTGTAATTACCTGTAATAGGTATCGGTCTTTAAATGAGTATCTGATCAATAGACCTGGCAGATTCCATTATCATTTTAGATTTAACTATCCGACTGTAGAGGAAGTAAAAGAGTATTTACAAGATAAGTTAGCACCGGAATATTATTCTGAGATTCATAAGGTTGCAGCCTTTTCCAAAAAGATCAAACTCAATTATGATTGCCTTTCTGCAATTGCTTTAGAATTAAATGATGGAGAAGCTTTTGAGGATGCAATTATAGATTTGAATATTGTAAATACCGGAGAAAGAGATACCACTTATTCTGTAACCGTTTATACACAAGAAGGATTTATCTTCCGTAATGAATCCGTTAATCTTAATCTGTTTGGAACAAATAGAAATAAGTTTTGGGTAGATGATGATGCGGAAAATAGTATAAATATTGCATTTTACGGAAAAGATGCAATTTATGAAAAGAAAACAAATAATTTTATTGTCTCCAGAGATATGATCAAAACAGAGTTTGATGAAGATTACATTGATAAGAAACTTATAGATTCGTATAAAAATATGCATATTACCTATGCAGAGATTACATTAAATTACGAACCGAATATTCATTATGTAGTATAAATTAAATTTGGGAATAGGGTATGTATTATAGCCAGAGCAAGTGGGAAGCATACCGAATCATAAGATTGATGTATTTGACGGGGTATCCTGAGTGGACTGTCAAAACAGGGGTTGCTTATGGTAATGATAAAAAAGGAGACAAAAATATGGGTAGTGTTACTTTTTATTACGAAAAATTATGTAAAAAACATTAGCACAGCTTTATTATCATAAATTTACAGAAAAAAGAGATTTCAGTAATTTTTCTATTACAGAGATAGAAAATTTATTACGCAATTGGAATCACGATAATGAATTCTATTTTCAATGTGGCGCAGTATTTGTAATGGTTTCTGCTGAGGCAAATGAAGAGGGCAGTGATGCATTAAACGCTCTTATTGGTAGTATCCCAATGTTTGAGGATATAATTGGATTAAATGAGGACACGAGATTAAATAATAATCAGTTTGCAGACGATGACGAGGAACGCGGAGACTTCGAGATTTGCGAAGAAGAAATTGGATCCACTAGATTATTTTAAAACCCTCCCCAGGCAGGAGAAGGAATGAGGAATGAAAAAACATGTATGAACAGCTAAAAAAATATATCGAAGAATCTAATAATATTGTGTTCTTTGGTGGAGCAGGAGTTTCTACTGAAAGTGGTATTCCGGATTTCAGATCAAAAAACGGTTTATATAATCAACATGATATTCAGTTCGATAAATATGAACCGGAATATCTTTTAAGCAGAGAATGTTTATATCATAATCCAAAAGTATTTTATGAATTTTATCGACAGAAAATGGATACCAGAAACATTGAACCGAATATTACACATAAAGTACTTGCTAAAATGGAAGAAGCGGGAAAACTATCAGCAATTATAACACAGAATATTGACGGATTGCATCAAAAAGCTGGTAGTAAAAATGTATTTGAGATTCATGGAACAACTCAGAGAAATTACTGCAGTAAATGTGGAAAAGAGTATAATTCAGACTATATTTTTGATACCAATGAAACAATTCCAAAGTGTGAATGCAGGGGACTGATCAGACCTGATGCTACATTATATGGTGAAAAACTACCAGAATTTGCTGTTTGCGGAGCTATTGATGCAATTTGTAAAGCAGATTGTCTGATTATCGGAGGGACTTCATTAAAAGTATACCCAGCAGCAAATTATATTTCCTGTTTTAGCGGAAAGCATCTAATTGTCATTAACAAAGAAAAAGTAGATATAATGCTAAATGACGAAACAGATTTGATGATTATAGATTCATTAGGAAATGTTTTTGCAGAAATCGATAAATGGATTTAATCAACATTTTAGCGAAACGTAGTATAAATATATACTGCGTTTTTTCTTTTTTACATATACAGCTAATAAAAAATAAGAAAAATAATAATGAAAAAGGTGTAATAGGTATCTATATATACACTAAGGAATTCCATACTTCTAAAAATCATGTAAGGAATTCCGCTTTCTTTACGTCAAAATATATAATATTTTCAATATTTCCATAATGATTTTTGTTAAAAATTATTTGTCAACTATTTTTTTAAAAATACCAGTCACTTTTTCTGAAATTGCGGATTTTTTTGACATATATAAATAAGAAAGAATTGTATAATTCTTCAAAAAAAATTACAACAAGGATGGACAATATATGAAGAATGATGCGGTATTAAATTACAATGGAATAAACGTAAATGATATAGATGATACTATAGTAAATAATTTTGAAGATTCTGAGGATCGCGATTTAGGAGAATTATCGAAAGATAGAGATATTTCGGATTCTGTAAAAGAATATTTACAGTCTATTGGCAATTTTAAAAAATATACACTGGAAGAGGAATTGGATCTTGGAAAACGAATTTCAGAAGGTGATGAAACTGCAAAAGAATTATTAGTCAATGCTAATTTAAAATTAGTTGTTAGTATTGCAAAACGGTATCAGGGTGTTTCCGATTTAGAACTCTTGGATTTGATTCAGGAAGGTAATATTGGTTTAATGCGTGCCACAGAAACTTACGATTATAATAAAGGACTTAAATTTTCTACATATGCAACTTGGTGGATTCGTCAAACTATTATCAGATCCATTGCAGATAAAGGCTCTTTGATTCGTATCCCTGTACATATGATAGAAAAAATCAATAGTATTAAGAAAGCGAAAGATAAGTTTGAAAACGAAGAACATAAACAGCCAACGATTGATGATTTGGCTAAAGCAACTGGTATGAAAAAAAGCGAAGTAGAACAAGCGTTGGAATTTAGTTATATTAAAGTATCTTTAGATGCACCAGCGTCCAAAGAGAGTGAAGATCCCGATGATACTGCATTGGGTGATTTTATAGAAAATCCTGCACCAACTCCGGAAAGTATGTATATGGATACCGAACTTCGAGAATTGGCGATAAAAGCATTAGATACTTTACCGCAGCGGGATAAGGAAATTATGTATGCCAGATTTGGATTTGAAACGGGAACTCCGATGACTCTGGAAGCGATTGCAGTAAGATATGGTGTTACTAGAGAACGTATCAGACAGATTGAATCAAAATCTATCAGACGTTTAAGAAACTGGAAAGTAAAACAAATCTTTGATAGTTATTATAATCCAGATAAAATTCCACGAACCACCACACACACAGGGCGGGATTATAATTTAACATCAAATAACAGATATGCAGGAAGGACGAGTTATTATGGATAAAATCTCACCTCGAATGATGCGTGCATTACAAAAAACCGGGGAGCACATTTCAGGATATATTGATCGAAAAGATATGATAGCTTTTCAGAATGCACCATCAGATAGCTATATTAAGCAAGAAAAAAGTATTTCTGTGACACCGGTATATTATATCAGATTAGACGATGGCAGATATATTGGAGTAATTTCAAAATGTCCCATCATTGCTGCAGGATTGAGTGTTCTTTTCCTGCTAGGGATGGTCTTTTCATTTAACTAACAGATAGGAGGGTAAACATGGGCAAATATTTAGACATTCAGACACCAGACGAATATTTTCAAGGGAAATATATAGAAACATCAATGGGAAAAGATTTCGCATATGTACGAGAAACTTTTTATGATTTTGTGAAAAATATGGAAGTGAAATATTTTATACCAATACCTTGGAATCTTAATAAATGTTTTAATGGATTCCGAGATTTTGTTGATCATGCCAGTTGCATATTAACAGCAGATAATAAATATTACCTGATATTGCAACCTTATAGTCATGTGCATCCAAGACTTTTTTATGAAAAATATTATTTAAAAGATCAAATGGCATATTATCCACATGGATTTCAGAATACAAATACATATATGATTATTTTTACAAAGGATTTTATGGAATTCATGAATGATATGTATAAAGAATACAAAACAACGACTGATACAGAATATCTATATCATTTACATGAATATTGTGAAAACGTATTGCCGGATTCTGTTAGAAATTTAGCAGTTGAATTTTAATAAGGAGGGTAAATATGAGCAAAAGGATTATTTCTGTGGGTTTGGTATGTTTGATGCTGGCGTTTGCTGTGTGGGGCGGCAATCAGGAAACACAGGCAAAATCTGGAAGACAGATAACATTAACAAAATATGATGTAAACAGGTAAATAATGTCAGTCGGAGGCAGAGCGAAATAGATATCCTCCACTGATAAGTACTAAATTAAGTTCTGTCAGGCTCTGTGAAAATATCTACTGTGAATTGAAATGACATATTATAAATGTAAGGAACAAGAGATTATATCTCCCCATCCTTACCTCGGCTCTGCACAGGATGCATCTGAGGCGTGTAGAGAATGGGGCAGTAGGAGCTACCAATCCAGCAGGTTGCATAAAAAATGAGTGCGACACATGCAAAGTTGACTGTGAGCTTTGCCCTACGGTTAAAACAGTCCGAAAGTCCATTTCAGAAATGAGGTGGACTTTTTGAATTATATTTTAAAAAAAACTATCAAAAAGCTTTACTTTTACGGTTTTTTTGCGCATAATATATATGTAAGAGGCAAGGAACTTTAGTTCCCCTACTTTTACCCTGGCTCTGCGCAAGACGCATCTGGGGCGTGTAGTGATGGGGGTGTGTTGGACAGTGCCCATCCAGCGGGTCTGATAAACAATAGGTCGGACATATGCCGAGTTTGCGATAGCTACGGTCTCCAACGACAAAAATCGCTACCCTATCACTCATAAAGAGGATAGGGTATTTTTTTGCTGTTTTTATACATAAATCAGTAAAGGATAGGTATAAAGATGGCACAAAAGAATACGATACATAATAATTACAAATATTATTATACTAATTTTACGAATGATAATATCAAATATAACCTTTATTTAGGTGGACATCATAAAATTTCTATAGAATTCTCCAAATATGAGTTTCCGCATTTAACAGGACTTGGACAGTATTTAAAAGAACTAAATAATGGAAAAATACCTAAAAATGAAGATATTATAAGAAATATAAAACAAAATAAATATATATTGGAATCTTTTGATTCTAATATATGCAAAAAACACTTTGTAAAAGAAAAAATGACTCACTTCCAACAATTACAAATTGCCTTAGAAATTGACTTTACTATATATAAGTACCATCAGAATAAATATTTTCCAAATGAACAAGCAGAATATGTCACAAAATCACATTTTGTTGATGCTCATGGAAAAGACACCACAATTTTATTATTCTTGGATTTTAATCGAGATAATGGAAATTATTATATTCGGTCTTTTGTCGCTAATCCAACAGAGATACAATTAAAAGGTTTAGAGAATGAATTGAAAACCTATAAGATATTATATAAAGAAAAGGAAATGGATGAAAAATCTCCGATATGCTTACAATGCGAAAAAGAATTTCAGAAAGAAAAATATGTAGAAAGACTATCGAATCAAGATATTAAGATAAGACAAAATATCGAAAAACGATTGTATAAACGAAAAATGGAAATAAATAATGCTGTCAAATACCTAGATAGTGCCAAATCTTTTCTTACTGCCAGGGGATATACGATATATAATCGCTATGTTACAGATGATTATTATATCGTAGTTGGAAAAAGGGGATTCAAAATTGATATGAATGACCCAGAAAATATTCGTGATATAGCAAAAGCATTAAAGAAAATTGTATCTGAAGATAATCAAAATGAGTATAAATACAAAAGACAGAAAGAGAATATAGATTATGATAACGACTATGACTATGATTACAAAGATACAAAAACAGTAGAAAAAGATGATGATTATGACTATGAACGTTGATTTTCCTGCCTGTTAGGGGAAGTTTTTTATAAAAAATGGTATAATTTTAAATTTTTTCAAAAAAAATAAAAGTTTTTTTCAATTTTGACCATTTTTACGGATTTTTTTTACATATATAGATGTAAGATAAAAAACGAGGCTATAAAAAGTCTTCCTTCTAATTTGGCAATATACTAAAAGATGGTTTCAGACTTTTTGCTTTCCTTAGTAAATCTTACAAATGATTAAACAGGTAACCGGCACCCGAAAAAAGACCGGAAAAATTAGAAAGGAATTATTTCATTATGCAGAACATTATGATGAGTAGAAGTTCACAGCGAGATATGGAAATCAGACATTTTGAACATGAATGTTTCTGGTTTAGTTGTGATGATGAAAAACTGCATAGCGAGATAAAACCTTAATCTAAGATAGCGTGAAAGCTCCTTTCTTTTTATAAATATTAACGTGTGTTGATTTGTAGTGACAGAAGGAAAATGAGACTATCAGGATTTTGGTAGTCTCATTTTTCTATGTAAAAATATAATGCTGTAACGCTAGTGGAAGCGGGTATCCTTCATACGGATATTGTAATCAGTTCGAACCTGATTGCAGCAATATGGCCCCGTGGTATAACGGTTATTATATCGGACTGTCTATCCGAAGATGAGGTTTCGACTACCTCCGGGGTCGCTTAAGAATCACGGAAGTGATTTAAAACAATAAAATATGGCTCATGGGAGGGATGGTTAACTCGCTACGCTGTCACCGTAGAGAAAGACGGATCGTAACCGTCATGAGTCGCTCAGATTTTAATATGGAGGCAGTAGTGCAGTTGGTTAGCACACCAGATTGTGGCTCTGGAGGTCGTGAGTTCGAATCTCACCTGTCTC
>ULOH01008844.1_pt1 | contig 43990 bp, 52 predicted proteins | sample 1952421 | NCBI WGS metagenome assembly ULOH01 (sample SAMEA4835599, study PRJEB28245) | human gut metagenome | biome: gut microbiome; material: fecal sample | place: Denmark | collected 2008
AGCTGAACCAGTTGCTCCAGTAGCAGAGACTCCTGCTGCACCAGTTCAAGAAACTGTAACACCAACAATAACACAAACTGCACCAATTATGGAAACAGCACCAGTTGTTGAGGGTGAGAAAAAGGAAGAAACAGACAAAAATGGCTTACCTAAAGTTAGTAAACCAGTTAAAATTATTTGTACTGTAGTAGTGCTTCTTGTTGCTATTATCTTAGTAGTTGTTTTGGTAAAAAGATTTTTTATGGTCAATTAAGACTTACAATTTGGTCAAATAAGATTGTATTATTTTCAAAATAGATTTTATGATAAGTAAAGTCTATTTTTTTTATGTAACTATTTATTAAATTAATATTTCCATTTTGATAATATGAAATGTTAATTTTACTTTTACTATAGTAGGCAATAAGAAGTTTTTGTTCGTTAACATCTTTTTGTTCTTCGGATAAAATTGGCATACTTATTTTACATTTATCTTTTAAAATACTATTTATAATTTCTTTACTAGAAACTACTGAATTAAAGGGCATCCATTTAATCATTCCACGATCATGCATTATGACCACCAACTTTTTTATTTCTTTCTTTAATTGTAGAATCTTCGAGTAAACTTGAGGCTTTTAAAATACTATTTTTACCATATTTTTGTTTTATTTTATCAATAGTTAAATTAACTTCATCATCTTTTTTAATATTTTCATAGTTTTCAAATAGATTAAGTTGTGTTCCTTTTTTATCTTTTAAACTGCCAGCACAAACAGTAACTTTTCTTATGGGTAATCCTTCATAAAATCTATCAAATATAATACTTGCATATTTAATAAGTTCATTATTTTTATCTGTTGGACTATCAAGTTTTATATTATGATAAAATCCTCCAGGGGTGTTTTTTGAGTAGCCAATTCCAAGCCCAAAGTTTTGGCACTCTTTATTACTATTACGAAGTCTAGCACATAAATTATCAATCATTTCATTTATAATTATAAAAATATTTTTTTCATTATAATCTTTGAATAGAACTTGTGAATTTGAATATGATTTATCTTTCGTTTGTCCATTGAAATCAGAAATTTTACTTGTATCAATACCATTAGCATGATTCCAAAGTTCAAGTCCCATAACACCAAATTTATCTTTAAGAATACCAGGATTAGTTTTGGCTAATTCTTCGATTGAAAAAATACCCATTTTATTTAGATTTCTTTCCATATTTCTGCCTATACCCCACATATCACTTAAGGGAGAAATTTTCCAAAGTTTCTTTTCTACATCAGCATAAGTCCATTTACTTATATTATCTTTTGTATGTTTTGCTTCAATATCCATACTTACTTTAGCAAGTAGCATATTTGGACCAATACCTGCGGTAGCAGTAAGATGAGTTTTTTCATATACTTTTGCAAGTATTTCTTTTGCAAGCTCATAATCAGTTTTTTGATATAACTTTAAATAATGAGTAACATCTAAAAAACATTCATCAATAGAGTAGATGTGTAAATCCTCTTTAGAAACATAATCTAAATATACAGAGACAACTTCTTTACTTTTTTGAATATAATAATTCATATGAGGCATTATGGTATCGTATTTAATATTTTTAGGTATTTCAAAAACACGACCTCTTGAGGGAACTCCTAAAGTTTTTAAATAGGGAGTAACTGCTAAAGTAATAGCACCACCACCTTGACTAGGATTTGCCACAATAAGAGGATAAGAAAATGGATCTTTATTTAATCTAATACATTCACAAGATGCAAAAAAGCTTTTTAAATCTATACAAATAATATGATTGTTTTCCATAATACCTCCTTACAAACAAATGTTTATAACAATATTATATCTAAAATTTTGTAAAAATCAACTGGTAAAAATATGAAAAAAATATTTATATTTTTCTTTTTATTTGCTATAATTAATTACATGAATGCATATGTTTTTAAAATTGGAAATTTTGGTGTTAGATGGTATTCACTACTTATACTTATTGGTGTAATTGTGGGTATTCTTTTGATTGAAAAAGAGGGTAAAAAATTTAATATAAGTAAAGATTTTTTATTTAATATGGCTTTTTGGGCTATTATAATAGGTATAATTGGAGCAAGGCTTTATTATGTAATATTTAATTTTAATCTTTATCAAAATGATTTACTTTCAATATTTAAAATATGGGAAGGTGGACTTGCTATTCATGGTGGTATAATTGCAGGTTTAATTGTAATTGCACTATACTCTAAAAAATATAAGATGCGTTTTATTAGAATAACAGATATATGCGTGCCATCACTTTTATTTGCTCAAGGCATAGGTAGATGGGGAAATTTCTTTAATCAAGAGGCACATGGTGCAGCAACTAGTTTGGAACATTTAAAATCTCTTCATATACCACAGTTTATTATAAATGGTATGAATATAAATGGAATATATTATGAACCAACATTTTTATATGAATCACTTCTTTGTTTAATTGGGTTTATCATTGTTTTATTCATTCGCAGGGGTAAATATACTAAAGTTGGAACAATTACTTCATTTTATTTAATGTATTATTCAGTAGTAAGATTTTTAATTGAAAGTATGAGAACAGATTCACTTATGCTCGGAGGATTTAAAGTGGCTCAAATTATTTCAATTATATTGTTTTTAATAGGACTTGGTAATATAATGCTTATATCAAGAAAAAGTAAGTTTGAAGATTTATATAATAATGTATATAAAAATGAAATGAGATTTTAAAAAGGAGGATGTCTATGTATGATGTTATAATTATAGGAATGGGTATTGGGGGAATAACTGCAGGAATTTATGGCAAAAGAGCTGGATTAAATGTATTAATGTTTGAAAAAAGTGCCCCTGGAGGAATGCTTCAGAAAATTGATAAGATTCAAAATTATCCAGGTTTTTCTGAAATAAGTGGACCAGACCTTGCACTTAATTTATTTAATCAAGTTAAAAAGGTTGGCGTACCATTTAAATTCGAAGAGGTTATTGATGTAGAAATTACCGAAGAATGTAAAAAAGTTATTACTAAAAATGGTACTTATGAAGCAAAAAATATTATTGTAGCTACCGGAAGAACACCTAAATATTTAGGACTTGATAATGAAAAAGATTATTTAGGAAGAGGTTTAAGTACTTGTGCTAGCTGTGATGGAAATTTTTATAAAGGCGAAGATGTTGCAGTAGTAGGTTCAGGTAATTCTGCACTTCAGGAAAGTTTATATTTAGCAAATATTGTTAATAAAGTTTATCTTCTTCATAGAGGAGTAAACTTTAAAGGTGATGATGCTTTAGTAGAAAGAGTAAGAAATACTCAAAATATTGAAATTGTTGATGGCGTAAATATTAAAAAGATAAATGAAGTTGAAGGTAAGATTGAAAGTGTAACACTTGATAATGAAAAAACTATAAATGTAAAAGGGGTATTTATCTATATTGGTTATAAACCTGATACAGAAATGTTTAAAAAACTTGACATAACTAATATAAATGGTGATATTATAGTAAGTGAAAATTTTGAAACAGAAATTGATGGGCTTTATGCAATTGGTGATTGTGCTAAAAAAGATGTATATCAATTAGTTACCGCTGCAAGTGATGGTTGTATAGCTGTTTCAGATATTGAAAAAATTAGAAATTAGGAGGTTTTTAAAATGGAAGTTAGAACAAGATTTGCTCCATCTCCAACTGGATATATGCATATAGGTAATTTAAGAAGTGCCTTATTTACATATTTAACAGCAAAGAGTATGGGCGGAAAGTTTATATTAAGAATTGAGGATACAGATCAAGAAAGAAAAGTTGAGGGTGCAGTTGAATTTATTTTAAATACACTTAATATGCTTGGACTTCATCCAGATGAAGGAGCTGGTGTAGGTGGTGATTTTGGACCATACTATCAAAGTGAAAGATTAGATATTTATAAAAAATATGCCGAAGAGTTAGTGGAAAAAGGCGATGCATATTATTGTTTTTGCGATGAAGAAAGACTTGAAAAGTTAAGAGAAATTGCCTCAGCAAGAAAAGTACCATTTACATATGATGGACACTGCTCACATATTCCTTTAGAGGAAGCAAGAAAAAGAGTCTTAAATGGTGAAAAATATGTTATTCGTCAAAAAATGCCTAAAGAGGGAGTAACATCATATATTGATACTGTTTATGGTGAAATTAAAGTTGAAAATAGTGCTTTAGAGGATCAAATATTAATTAAATCAGACGGATTTCCAACATATAATTTTGCTAATGTAATTGATGATCATTTAATGAAAATTAGTCATGTTAACAGAGGTAATGAATATTTATCATCAACACCTAAATATTTACTTTTATATAAAGCATTAGGTTGGGAAAGTCCTGTATATATTCATCAACCACTTGTAATAAAGGCAGATGGTACTAAAATTAGTAAAAGAAATAAAGACGATAATTTAATGGATTTAATTAATAGAGGTTTCCTTCCTGAGGCAATTATAAATTATATTGCATTAATTGGATGGTCTCCAAAAGAAAATAAAGAATTCTTTACTTTATCTGAACTTGAAAAAGAATTTGATATTCATAGAATTTCTTCCGCACCAGGATGTTATGATATTAAAAAACTTGAATGGTTCAATGCTCATTACATTAAAGAAATGGATGATGAAAGATATCTAGAGTGGATTAAACCATTTTTGAAATATGATATCTCAGATAAGAGTGAAGATTGGGTAAGAATGCTACTTTTAACATATAAAACTCATATTAACTGTGGCGAAATGATTAATGATGTTGTTAAGAATTTCTTTTTCGAAGGGTATGAACTTGATGATGAATGTAAAGCATTTCTTGCAAGTGATGATATTATCCCAGTAGTAATTGACACATTTGCCCGTGAAATCGAAACAATTAAAGATTTTACTACAGATAATATTAATATTGCAATTGATAATGTAAAAACAAGTTTAAATGTTAAAGGTAAACTACTTTATATGCCACTTAGAATTAAGGCAAGTGGATTTATGCATGGTCCAGAACTTGATGCTTGTATATATTTACTTGGTAAAGAAAAAACACTTGAAAATTTAAGAAGGTAAATCCTTCTTTTTTTATTAAAATTTTGATTTACATATATTTTTTTTTATGATATAATTACTATAGAAAGGGTAGAAGGGGATATGAAAAATAAAAATGAAAAATTATTTATAGTGGCAATTGCATGTATTATATTATGTATACCTATTGGCATAATAATTGGAAAATCATTAATTAATAAAAATGATACTGTGAATAATGTAAATGAAAATGTAACTGAAAACAATGTAACTGAAAATGAAAGTGTAAAATTAAAATATAATTACACTGAAAGTGATATTATTACTGATAATAGCATTGTAACATCATTACTTTCTAATATTGGACTTGATAAAGAAGATGAAGTTCAAGAAAAATATGGATGTACATTAAATTATTCTTTACAAGATTATTATTTCAATAATGGTTCTTTTATGGATGTTATTTCAAGGTATAGTGAAAGAAATAATATGCTTATAATGCCACCCAAAGAAATATATAGTAGTGATGAATGTGGAGTAGGATCACCAACATGCAGGTTAATTACAAAGACTAGTATTGATAAAATTATTAGTGTTTATCCATTTATTAATATTAATATGTTTAAAAAAAGTAATTTAACTAATGATTATATTACAGCATCACCTTATGTGTGCGTTAGTGGTGAAGTAATTACACATAATATTGTATTTATAAAATACAATCATGAGTACAAGTACATTGGCATTGATAAAATAAAAACAAATTATGATGAAAACGAAACTATATATTATATTTTCAATGATAAAATGCAACTTATTAATATTGAAAAGTAAAAATGGTATATCATGATTGATATACTTTTTTTAATATAATCTTTTTGTTTTAATTAAAATATAGTATAATAGTTGTTATGGAAGGTGATGTTTATGAAAATTTATAATACTTTAAGTCATAAAGAAGAAGTATTTATTCCTTGGGAAGAAGGAAAGGTAAGTTTTTATACATGTGGACCAACAGTTTATCATTATGCTCATATAGGAAATATGCGTAATTACATTGGTCACGATATATTAGATAAAACACTTAGATTTATTGGCTTTGATGTAACGAGATGTATGAACATTACTGATGTTGGGCATTTAACCTCAGATAGTGATTCTGGTGATGATAAGATGGTAGCAAGTGCTAAAAAAGAACATAAAAGTGTTCTTGATATTGCTTCATTTTATACAGATGCATTCTTTAAAGATTTTAATGCCCTTAATTGTAAAAGACCTGAAATTGTTAGTAATGCCACAGATAATATAGAGGAATATATAAAAATAATAACTAAACTTTTAGAGGATGGTTATGCTTATAAAGCTGGAGGTAATGTTTATTTTGATACTTCAAAATTAAAGGATTACTATGTTCTTACTAACCATAAAGAGGATGATATGGTTGTCGGAGCAAGAGATAGTGTTGAATATGATGCAAGTAAAAAAAATCAAGCAGACTTTGCTTTATGGTTTACTAAATCAAAATTTGATAGTCAAGAATTAAAATGGGAATCACCATTTGGAACAGGTTATCCAGGATGGCATATTGAATGCTCAGGTATCTCAATTAAATATCTTGGTGAGCATTTAGATATACATGGTGGTGGAGTTGATAATATTTTTCCACATCATACTAATGAAATTGCTCAATCAGAAAGTTATTTAGGACATAAATGGTGTAATTATTGGTTTCATAATGAACATTTAAATGATGAATCTGGTAAAATGAGTAAAAGTAAAGGTGATATTTTAACTGTTAGCTCTTTAATAGAAAAAGGTTATAATCCACTTTCATTTAGATTTATGTGTTTACTTTCACATTATCGTAGACAACTTACATTTTCATATGCTTCACTTGATGGTGCTCAAAATGCTTATTTAAAATTAAAAAACAAAGTATTATCATTAAAAAATGAAGGAGCGGTTAATGAAGATGCTTATAAATTTTATAATGAAAGATTTACATCTTGCCTTGAGGATGATTTAAATACTGCAAATGCTATAACGGTGCTTTATGATTTATTAAAGGATGAACATCTTAATGGTGCTACAAAATTATCTTTAATTAATAGATGGGATGAAGTATTATCACTTGATTTAACTAAAGAAAAAACTCATGGTCTTGAGGAAGAATATATAAAAGAAATGATAGAAAAAAGAACTGAGGCTAAAAAAAATAAAGACTTTACTTTAGCGGACTCTATAAGAGAGAAACTTTTAAAACAAGGTATCATTTTAAAGGATACTAGGGAAGGAACAATTTACGAGGTGAAATAATGGAACTAATTTTATTTATTTTAATAATAATATTACCTTTAATCGCAGATATTTTTGTTAGAGTTAATTATAGTATTAATTTAAAAAAAGAAAATTCTAAAGGTATGACTGGAGCAGAGATAGCAAGAAAAATACTTGATAAGAATGGACTATCTAATATTTATGTAGTAGCAACAAATGGTTATTTAACAGATCATTATGACCCAAAAAGAAAAGTAATTAGACTTTCAAAAGATGTTTATGAGGGAAGTAGTGTATCAAGTATGGCTATTGCATCTCATGAATGTGGACATGCTATTCAAGATAAAGAAGGATATTTATTTTTAAGATTTAGATCATTAATTTTTCCAGTGGTTAATGTAGCAACATCAATATCTTATTATATTATATTAATTGGTTTTATATTTGAAATGCTTGATTTAGTTTATATAGGAATAGGACTTACAACTATTGGGCTATTTTTCCAAATTATAACTTTACCTGTGGAATTTAATGCAAGTAAAAGAGCAGGAAAAGAAATAGATGCAATGCATTTAGCAAATTCCGAAGAAAAATCTGGTATTAAAAAAGTCCTTGTTAGTGCAGCACTTACTTATGTAGCAGGTGTACTTACAAGTGCTTTACAAATTTTAAGACTTTTATTAATTGCAAGCAGTGATAGAGATTAATTACCATAATAGGTAATTTTTTCTTTACAATAAAAATGTAAACTAGTAATTTGAATAAATTTATGATAATATTTTTATAGAGTAAAGGGTGAGCATGTGTGAATAATTATATTGACATTGAAAATAAAGATAAATCTATAACAAAAGCCTTTATTATGGGAATGAAGCATTCAAAAAAATATGGCTATGATTTCCTTGTATGTATTGTTAAAACTAAAGTAGTAATGTATGCTATAAAAAAAGTTAATGATAGTATTTATAAATATGATATAAATAATCTAGTTGTTATAAGTAATTTAAATAATGAATTTCAAGATGAAAATAACAAATATTTAGATACAAATATATTACCGAAAGTATTAAAACATTATAAATAGTTTTAATATTTTTTTATATACAAATCAATATATTCCTCGAGGGTTAAATCATTTTCATAAATAATTTTTGCATTATCTTTACCAACATACCTAATATGCCAATTTTCAAATTCATAACCAGTTATATTTTCTTTACCTTTAGGAAATCTTATTATAAATCCAAATTTATAAGCATTTTCACTTAATATTTTATAATCTTCATCAGTAAGTCTTACATCAGATTTAATAGCAATGTTTTTTAAATCAATGGATAGAGCAGTTTGATGTTCAGAATATCCAGGCCTTGCGGAAAATGTATCAGCACTTTCTTTACCATAATTTTTTACATAATTATCATATAAAGTTTTTTGAAATATTTCACCTCTATAAGCTGTTGTAGGAAGAAGTTGTAAATCAAAGTTATCTTTTAAATACTGTTGAAGTTCTAAAAAATTTTCTTTGGCTATCTTTTTCATTGGAACATTATTTCCATAAGCCCCTTTTATATAATCTAAATCTTTTGGAATATAACCACTTGGTAAATAGTTATATTTATTTACTAATACTAAAATATCATCAATATTTTTAACTTCATTTGCATTTTCATAAAACTTATAATCTAAATTTAAATTTACATAAGTAACCGTTTTCTTAATAGAAATATTATTTTTTTCTTTATAATCTATATATCTTTGATAGTTATCTACATTAAAATTTTTTATATTATAAAAATCTTTTATATCAATATAATCAATATTTTTAAGCTTATTTATGTTTTTATCACTTAATGAAAATATATAATTTATTTCAACACCAGAGTAACCTTTGGGTAAAAAAGTGGTAAGTACCATACTAAAATTTTCCTGATTATCAAATTTTATTTTATCATATTCATCTTTATATTTTTCATCATATATTCCATTTAAATAAACATATTCAAGTGTTTTTGAACTATATTCCTTAAAGGCATTTTTACTTTTATTAGTTTCTAAATAAATACCCAATCCTAACATAATTATAATTAATATAAATAATATTTTTTTCTTCATATTATAAGTATATTATAAAATAATTCAAATTAAAAGTATAAAAAACTAGAAAATATTTTGATTATTTTCTAGTTTCCTGATCATCAGTAATAGACTTTATTAATTCATCAACATTATTAAAAGCTTTTCTTTTTCCAGACTTAATTTCATTTTCAATTATTATACTTTCTTTTAAAGCTTTCTCGAGTTCTTTACTTAAAGTTACATTATAAATAATTGGCTTATTTGCTAGTTCTTTTTTATATTCATTTTTGCTAGTTAACATATCATAAATAATACTTGCTTTAATATCTAGTTTATAAACAATAGAGTTTTTATCGGGCTTAAGTGGAATATTAATATCTTTTTTAATACTATTTAAATACTTTTTACCATTTTGACTTAAACCAATTATATTTAAATAAGTAATTTTTTCTTTAGTATATTCTTTTTTTATTCCAAGTAAAATATGAATAAGCATTCTGTTAAGTTTGTTATAAGTATATTTTTTTGATTTTAATACTTTTAAAAGTTCTTCCATACTATTAACATTTTGAATATTATTTTTTAGCATATTATATAAGTTTATATCTACATCTAAAATATCAGATATATTATCATTAAGAATTGTAATTTTAATTAGATTAAATAATAAAGTTTCATCATAAGTACATATTTTTTCTTTTGAAAGAGTAGGTAAATGTTTTGATATATCAATATTATCCTTTATTTTTTGTCTTATATTCGAAGCACTAACAATATCTTCACAAGAGGCAGTATCTAAATAATTATTAGTTCTTTGAATAGTTTCTGCTTTAATATTAAAATTATTTTTGATAATTGATTTTATATAACATATCCCTAAAAGATCATTAGAGTTATATGTAAATGATTCATTTATAACTTTACTAAGGGCAGTAGGGTAATTAATACCACTTTTTAGAGTCTCTTTTAAATCTTCGCTTTCATCAAGTTCTAATGATTTATTTGCAATTAATGTAAGTTTATCTATATCATTTGTTTCACTACCAAAAATAATTCTGCTAACTTTTAAATAGTTAAGTAATTTAATAGAGGCGCTCGCAAAAGTATCAGCACTTTGAACACCATATAAAGTAGGAAGACTTATTACTATATCAACTCCATATTCTAAAGCTAAAAGCGTTTTATCATATTTTGATATAATTGAAACTTCGCCCCTTTGTAAAAAGTATCCATTAAGTACTAAAACAAGTAAACTATTTGGATATTTTTCTTTAATTTTATTAATATGATACAAATGACCATTATGTAGCGGATTATATTCCGCGATTAAACCTATTATTTCCATGAACTTAATATATAAAATATTTGCATATTTGTCAAATTATATTTATAATAATTGTGAAAGGAGAAGTTATGATTATATGTGTATGTGGGCCTACGGGAATAGGTAAAACAAGACTTTCAGAAACTCTTGCGGAAAAATTTGATGCTATAGTACTTAATGCTGATGCAACGCAAATTTATAAAGAACTTGATATTGGTAGTGCTAAAATAACTAAAGAGGAAATGGGAGATAGAAAGCATTTTTTATTTGATATAGTTAGTCCAAATGAAGACTATAGTGTAAGTGATTATCAAAATGATGCAAGAAATATTTTAAATAAATATAAGGATAAAAATATAGTTATTGTCGGAGGAACTGGACTTTATATAAAAGCTTTATTATACGATTATAAATTTGAGAAAATGCATAAAAATAATTATGATGATTTAACTAATGATGAACTTTTTGCTTTAGCAAATAAAAAAGATCCTAATCATAACTTACATAAAAATAATCGAGTAAGATTAATTAATTTTTTAAATCGTGAAAATAATGAAACTAATAAAGATGTTCCTATATATGATGCAATATTTATTGGCCTTACATGTGATAGAGATGTTTTATATGATAGATGTAATAAAAGGGTAGATAAAATGCTTGAAAATGGGCTTTTAAATGAAGTAAAAACTTTATATTCAAAATATCCAGAAAGTAATATTTTAAAAAGAGCAATTGGTTATAAAGAAATAATAAAGTATTTAAATGGTGAAATACAGTTAAATGAGGCAATTGAATTAATTAAGAAAAATACTAGACATTATGTAAAAAGACAATATACTTGGTTTAATAATCAATTACCAGTTAATTGGTTTAATACTGTTTTCGAAGACTTTTCTAAAACTGAAACTGAAGTTATTAATTTTATTCAAACAAAAAATAAAGAGTAGTTTCTTTATTTTTTTAGTTCAATAATTTTATCATTAAATTCTAAATAATAGTTTTTATCAAAGTTATGTTCTTCAATTTCTACTTTACCAGAATCAACTTCCATAAGTGATTTAGTATCAATTAAAAAGTATTTATGATATAAATAATCTTTACCATCATCACTAACTGGATCATCCCAAGTTAAGTCTAAATGTAAAAATTTTCCATCAAGATTTACTGCATTCCAAATATGGCCATTTGAAGAACTTTTAGAACTTTTAGTGGTGGCTATTTTATAGTTTGGAATACCTAACTTTGTTAAATAAATAGCCATTAAATCTGTATATCCATTACAAGTTGCATATCCCTCGAATAAAGGTCCATATGCAATATAAGATAAATATTTACTATCTCCATTTTTATTTCTTTCAACATCATATTTTGCATTATTTATTATATAATCATGTAATACCTTAATCTTTTCATAATTTGTCATATTATCATTTACAAGTTCTTTTAACAAAGAGTTTGTTTTATTTTCAATTTTTTTGATTTGCTCTTTATTATATAAATAATTTATTTCAATAGTTATTTCACCAGACTCCATTATACTTGTTTTAATATTTGTAAAACTATTATAGGGATGAACATAATTATTTATATGAGTAAGAGTAATATCATCTTTAGAAATGTTTTCTACATCATTAATACATTTTTCATATTCACTAGGACAATAAAATGTAAAAAAGTCCCATCCATAATTAATAGTAGTGTAGATTATTTTTAATAAATCGTTATAGGAATATGGTACGAAACTATCAGTATTTTGAATAAAAATAAAGTTATCCTCTTTTGCATATTCATTTTTATCTTTTATAATTACCTCTTGATTACCAGTAATTTTTTTTGCAATAAAATCACTTATATAATTTGATTTATATGATATAACTAATAATAATAAAGCACATATAATGCTAATAATAAATTTCTTCATAAGAATATTTTAACAAAAAAATATAAATAAAAAAAGCAGTTTTTATTAACTACTTCATATTTTTGATTTTTAATGATAATCTTGATTTTTGTCTATCAGCAGTATTTGCTTTGATTAAGCCTTTACTTAATGCATTATCGCATGCTTTTTGAAAATCTTTATATAACTTAGAAGCGCCTTCTTTATCTTCAGCGGCAATTAATTTTTCTATATCTTTGATTAAATTTTTAACTTTAGCTTTTGCTTCATGGTTATTATCAGTTTTTTTTGCGATAACTTTAATTGCTTTTTTTGAACTTTTGATATTTGCCATAATTTTTCTTCCTTCCTTTTTGCATAACTATTTTATCAAATGTTTTAGTAACTTTCAAGCACTTTTGTGTTAAAAAGGTTAGATTTATGATATTTTTGATATCAAAATTTGTGCTACTTGATATTTTACAGATAATTTGGTAAAATACTTGTAGCCAAGAAAACTTTATAGAAAAGAGTGATAATTATGTGTAAAATAAAAATTTTTGGTTTGGGCGGTTTAAATGAAAATGGAAAAAACTGCTATGTTGTCGAGGTTGATAACGATATATTTGTTTTTGATGCTGGTTTAAAATATGCTACAGGAAACCTTTTAGGAATTGATTATATAATACCTGACTTTAGTTATTTAATAAAAAATAAGAAAAGAATTAAAGGTGTATTTATAACTCATGGTCATCAAGAAAATATGGGAAGTGTAGTAGATTTATTAAATCAAATCCCAACACTTAAAATATATGCAACAAAATTTACTAAGTTTTGTTTAATGGAAGATGGTGTAAACGAGGAAAGTATTATTGAAATAAAAGCTCACAAAAAGATAAATTTTGGAGTTTGTTCAATATTTCCAATTGAAATGTCACATTCAATTCCAGATGCAGTAATGTATGTTTTAAATACTCCAGATGGGGCAGTTTGTTATACTGGAGACTTTACAATAGATCCTGCGATGATGGGACATTATGAAATGGATTTAGGAAAAATTGCTTACATTGGTAAACAAGGTGTACTTGCACTTTTATGTGAATCAATATTTTCTGAAAATCCAGGACATACTTCACCAAAACATAAACTAGAATCATTTTTCAAAGATATTATAAAACATAATGAAAAAAGAATTATTTTTAGTGTATTACCAGATCATTTATATACTATTGAGGAAATATTTAATGCTTGTGCAAATACTCATAGAAAAGTAATTGTTATGGGTAAAAAACTTCAAAATATGATTAACTATTCAATTGAAAATAAATATTTAACTGTAGAAGAGGGAATCATTGGTGATTTAAGTAATTTAAAAGATAATAATGCAATTGTTCTTATTAGTGATGATAGAGCAAATCCGTATGCAAATATTAATAAGATATTTACTGGATATGATAAATTTATAAATTTACTTGCCACCGATACTATTGTTTTTGCTGAACCTAAATATGATAGTAGTGAAAAGTTATTTGTTAAAATAGAAAATGAACTTGCAAAATATGGTTGTAATGTTATTGATATTCCTAAAAATTATTCAATTCTTCAACATGCTTCAAAAGAAGATTTAATGCTTATGATAAAACTTGTTAATCCTACATATTATATGCCTGTAAAAGGAGATTATCGTTATATGGTAGGTAATGCAAATGTTGCTTCTTCATTAGGAATTAGTAATGAAAATATCATTTTAAAACAAAATGGTGATATTGTTAATATTGATGATAAAGTACTTCAAGATAAATTTGAACATTTTAATGTTGATGATATATTTATTGATGGTAAAAGTTCCGATGATATTGGCGATTTAGTTATTAAAGATAGAGAAGTTTTAGCGGAAAATGGAATAGTTTTAATTAGTGCAACTGTATCTAAAAAAGAAAAAGTTCTTTTGGTAGGTCCTGAAATAGTTACCCGTGGATTTATTTATGTTAAAGATTCTAAAGAAATGATCGAGGAAATAAAAAAAATATGTGAAAAAGTTATTAATGATAATATAACTCCAAAATATGTTGATTATAATTTAATTAGATCTCAAATAAGAGAGGAATTAGGAAAATACCTATACGAAGAAACTGAATGTAAGCCAATGATTATTGCAGTTGTTCAAGAAGTTTAAATATGAAAACTAGTTATAATTTTTTGATGTGAACCCCAAATTGGAGACATTAAATAAAAAACTAGTTTAAGAAAAAAATCAAGGACTAACGAAGTGAGTTCATCTAGACCCTTGATTTTTATCATGTAATTATAATATTTATTCAAATAAAGCTTGTCTTTATTTGTTATTAATTAATAAATTAATAATGTATAGAAATCTTCTGCATATTCTACAATATTTGAGTCTGGTTCTCCCATACCTGGACATAATTGATTATATAATTTATAATCATAACCACCATTATTTTTTAAATATTCTATGACTGCATTCATTTTATATATTATTTCATTATTATTTATCATTTTTATTATATCCTTTCTTCTTGTAAACTTTCTTACCTTTAATTCTTGTTGTATTATAGAATTCTATCCATTCTTCGACTAAAATTATGTAATTTTCTAAAGATGTGATATTATTATTATACAAAGTTTCCTTTTTAAGGAGAGAGTGCCAGCTCTCAATTGGTGAGTCATCTATTGGAGTACCTTTTCTGGCCATAGAAATAGTAATACCATTTGATTCACAAATCGCTTTGTATTCATAAGATGTATATTGGAAACCTTGGTCGCTATGCAAGATTAATCCAGATACATCTTTTCTTTTTGATATTGCTTCATTTAAAGTATCTATTACTAATTTATTATCATTTCTTTTAGATATTTTATAAGCAATAACTTTTCTATCATATAAATCAATTATTGTTGATAAATATGCTCTAGAACCTTTAAATATAAGGTAAGTTACATCAGTATCCCATACTTTGTTTGGTGCATTAGTAGTAAAATTTCTTTTTAATAAATTTGGTTTAACATTATCTTCAATTCTTTCATTTTTATTTTTCTTTTGAGCCTTTCTTATATATTCAGGCATTAAATTATATTTTTTCATTATTCTTAAAACCTTCTTTCCATTCATTACAACCCCATATTTGATTTTTAGGCCTTCCACAATTCTACGATAACCATATGTGCCTTTAGAATCATCAAATATTTCTTTAATTATTAGATAATCATAATAATCAGAATCTTCTTTATTTCTGTATTTATAATAAGTTTTAGGACTTATTTCTAATACGGCACACATATTATATAATTTGTAATTATCTCTATATAGATTAATAAAAGTCACTTTTTCTCTCGTTGTACCTTGAGGAAGGCCTGGTATTTTTTTAATATTTCATATCTTTCTTTGTAATCTTCTTTTGTTAAATCTTTTTCTTTTGCTCTACCACGTTTACCAAATTTCTTATATTTTTCTGGCCATTTTATTTGTTTGCCCCAAGTTTGAATAGTATTTTGTGATATACCAAATTCTTTACCTAAAGCTACACTTGATTCTCCTTTTAAATATCTATCTAATATAATCTCCTTTATATCAGAATTATGTTTTTTAAATTTTTGTCCTTTTGAAGCCATAAGAAAACACCTCCTTTCGGAAGTGTATTCTAACATAAACTAGTTTTTTTATAAATGTCTACCCAAAAGGGTGCATTTCATTTTATAATTAGTTTTTTTTATGCCTTAATTTTTATATCTATATAAAAATGTAAAGTGATTTACATAAAATTGTATGTAAATAAATTGTAAATAAAAACATTAAAAAATGTCAAAAAAGTGTAAAATTTTAATTTTTTTTAAGAAATTTAACAAAAAAAGGAGGAAATCAGAAATTTTTCGGTAATAAATATATATGAAAGGAGAAAAAAGAATGAAAAGAAAAATTATCATTGAGTGTCAAAAAGATGTAAAGGACTGTGGACCTTGTTGTTTGTCATCAATAATTAAATTTTATGATGGTTATGTTCCTCTTGAAAAAATCCGTATGGATACATTTACTTCTTATGAAGGCGTAAGTGCATATCATATACTTAAAGCTGCTGAAAAGTATGGATTTGATGGTTTTGTCAAAAAAAGTAATAACAAGAATTTGTCAGAAATTATTTTACCTGCAATAGTGCATGTTATTTACAAAAATGGGTTAACACATTTTATGTGCCTTTATGAAATTAAAGGTAATAATTACATACTTATGGATCCAAGTAAAGGTAAAATAAAAATGGCAAAGTCTGATTTTGATGAAATCTTTTCTGGAGTATTTATAGAACTATTTCCTAAAAATAAAATTATATTATTGGAAAAGAGTAATAGTATTTATAATCTTTTCTTTAAAATAATTCTAGATAATAAGAAACTTTGTATAAATACACTTCTTTGTAGCATACTTCTTACAGTTTTTACAATTAGTTCTGGTTTTTATTATAAGATTATAAATGAGATGCTAGCAAATAATTATTATGAAAATAAAATAAAATTAATAATGTTTCTCTTTTTAATCTTAATGCTTTTAAAAGTAGTATTTAATTACTTTAAATCATATTATGAAAATCATATTAATAAAAATATTGACATTAGTATTTATGATAATTATATAACTCATTTATTTAATCTACCTTTCAATGTTATTTCTTCGCGTACAACAGGAGAAATAATGACAAGGATAAATGAATTATCTAGTATAAAAAATTTATTTTCGGAAATATTTATATCTTGTTTTTTAGATTTATTTATAGCTTTTACAGCATTTTGTGTACTATGTTTTATAAATATTCGTCTTACAATAATATTATGTATAATTATGCTTATTTATATATTATTTAGTTTAATGGTAAATCCATATCTATATAAAAGAATAAGAAAAAATATTGATTATCAAACTGAGTTTAATAGCACATTAATTGAAAATATAAATATGATGTGTTCAATAAAAAATCTTGATAAGGTCAAACCAGTATTAAATCACATCGAAGAAAAAAATTCTAATTTAATTTTTGATAATTATAGATTTTTAAATTTCATTAATTTCATTCAATTCATTCAAAGCTTTATTTTAGAGAATTCTGAATTCATAATTACTGCATCTGGGGTGTATTTAATAATTAAAAATAATTATTCCTTACTAAGTTTAATTACTTTTAATATGATAATGTCTTATTTTAAAGAGCCAATTAAAAGGTTTGTTGATTTATTTCCTAAATACAATTTTTTTCGAGCGTCCTTTAGGAAGGTCTGTGATTTTGTCGATATTAAGCAGGAATACCTAGGTAAATTAGAAGATTTTCAAAGTGGTGATATTAAAATAAATAATGTAAGTTTTTCCTATAACGATTTTAAATTAATTTTAGATGATTACTCTTTAGTTATAAAGCAAAATGAAAAAGTTATGATTAAAGGTCAAAGTGGTAAAGGTAAATCCACATTATGTAAATTATTAAATCGTTCATTAGAATTAAATAATGGTTCTATTTTAATCGGAGAGAAAAACATTAATGATTATAGTTTAAAAACTATTCGAAATAACATTATTTATGTTGGTCAAAAAGAATTTTTATACACGGACACAATTAAAAATAATATTATGTTTTATAATGATGATTTAGAAAAGTTTGATAAAGTTTGTAAGATATGTTTAATAGATGAAATAGTTGAGAAAAGAAAGTTTAGATATGATTTTGGAGTTTGTAATGACTCATCAAATATTTCTGGAGGTGAAAAGCAAAGAATTATCTTAGCAAGAGGACTTATGAATAATTTTGAGGTACTAATATTAGATGAAGCCCTTAGTGAGACAGATTATGAAATGGAAGCAAAAATAATTAAAAATATTTTGAAATCATATCCCGATAAAACCATTTTATACATTTCCCATAAAAAGCAAGATAATTTATTTGAAAGAGTCATAGAGATTGGAGGTAAAAATGAATTACTATAAATTAAAAAATATTAAATATAAAAATAACATATTAATTATTATATTTTTTGGAATTGTCGGCATATTATTATTCTTGCTAATATTTTTACAAAGCTATGATAATTTTGTAACTTATGCAAGTTTTAATGGAAAAAATTTTATCATACCAGTAAAACTTGAAAACTCTGATATAATTAGCAAGGCAAATATTTTAAAAATTGATGATAAAACTTATAATTTTAGTATTTCAAGTATCTCTGAAATTTTTAATGAAAATTATATTAATTATCAAAATTATGAAATAACTGTACCTGTAAAGTTTAGAAATAATGAAGTAAAGAAAATAACATTTTATTATAAAAAAGAAAGAATGATTAAGAAAATTCTTAAATTAATTCTTTAGAAAGGAGAAAGCAATGCAAAATTTAAACGCAAATGAATCAATTAAATATGTTGGTGGTGCAAAATTTACAATTGGACTTGTTAGTGCTTTAGCATTTATTACATCATTTATTTTAGGCGTATTTGATGGATATTTTAATCCAAAGGCTTGCAATAAAAGATAAAATGGTGTTAAATAAGAATGAAAGCATTTTATATGTTGGTGGAGCGGGTATTTCCGCAGCATTAATAACTGCCATTGGAAGATTTGCAATAGCAATTTATGGTTGGGGTCAAAACTTTGGCTCAACCTTAAGAAGATATTTTAGCCATACAAGTTGCTAAAATTCTTGTCAAAGAATGTGGTAGGTGTTATAATATGTGTAGCTATTGAAGGGAGGGATATGATGACAAAGGTAGTAGTTCAAAATGGTAATGTTGATCTTGCTTTAAAAAAGTTTAAAGCAAAATTTGCTCGTAGTGGCGTCCCTTCAGAACTTAAGAAGAGAAAATGCTATGAAAAACCAGGCGTTAAAAGAAGAAATGAAAAGAAAGAAAACATTAAAAATTCACGCCGTAGAAACCATAACTAAGGAGGCTATTTATGGAAAATCAAATTGATAACGATTTAAAATTAGCTTTAAAAAGTGGTGACAAATTTACTTTATCAGTATTAAGAATGCTAAAAAGTGAGATTATAAATGAAAGCCGTAAAGGTTCAATTCATACTCTTACTGATGATGAAGTCCTTAAAGTAATCAAAAAAGGTGTAAAAACTAGAAAAGATTCAATCGAGGAATATAAAAAATATGGCAAACTTGATACTGCAAATGAACTTGCCAAAGAGGTAGATATATTAAATAAATACTTACCACAGGAAATGAGTGAGGAAGAAATAATAAAGATTGTTAATGAAGTTTTCGAAGAACTTAAACCAAGTTCAATGAAAGACATGGGCAATCTTATGAAAGTTATTTCTTCGAAGATAACAAATGCTGATATGTCACTTGTTAGTAAAATTGTTAAGGATAAATTATTAGGTTAATTTATCCTTTTTATTTACAAATAAAATATCAAGTGATACAATATAATTACTATGGAGGAACTATGATAGAAATTAAAAATGTAAGTAAATCATATAATGGAAAAACAAAAGCACTAAATAATGTTTCATTTAAAGTACCTAATGGAAAAATATTTGCTTTTATAGGACATAATGGAGCAGGTAAAACAACACTTATTAAAATGATAATGGGTATTTTAGACTTTGATGAGGGAGATATTTTAGTTGAGGGTAAAAGTATAAAAGATAGTCCTATTGAATGTAAAAAGGTGATGGCATATTTACCAGATAATCCAGATCTTTATGGAAATATGAAGGCTATAGATTATATAAACTTTGTATGTGATATGTATGATGTAAGTAGTGAAATTAGAGAAAAAAATATTTTAAAATATTCTCACCTTTTAGAAATGGATAAAAATTTGAATGATGAAATATCTTCGTTTTCTCACGGAATGAAACAAAAAATTGCTTTAATATCAGCACTTTGTCACGAACCTAAAATTTTAGTAATGGATGAACCTTTTGTTGGACTTGATCCAAAAGCTGTTTTTGATATGAAAAAGATAATGAAAGATATGGTAAATGAGGGAAAGATAGTTTTTTATTCAACCCATATTCTTGATGTAGCGGAAAAACTTTGTGATGAAGTTGCAATTATTAAAAAAGGTAAACTTATAAAATGTGGAACTATGAAAGAAATTAAGGGCGATGAATCACTCGAAGAAGTATTCTTAGAACTAGGTGAATGATGAAAAAAATATATTCTTTAATTAAGGCATCATTAAGTGAGGGAATGAGTTTATTTAAATTAAAACAAATTGATAAACAAAGTAATATAAGAAAAAAATTATTTCCAGTTTTTCTATTTTTTATTGTTATGTATGGGATGGGAACATATGCCTATTTAATTGCTAAACCTCTTTCTAAAATGGGACTAACTCATATAATGCTTTCGATGATGATTATGTTTGTTTCACTTTATACAATATTCGAAGGTTTTTATAAAGCACAAGGTATGCTTTTTGATTGTAAAGATAATGATATGTTACTTTCAATGCCATTGAATAAAAAAACAATTTTCTTTGTAAGAATGTTTAAATTTTATTTATTTCAACTTATGTATGATAGTTTATTTATTTTACCAGCATTTATAATTTATGCTTATTTTGAAAGCCCAGGAATAAATTTTTATTTAATGTCTTTGATAATGCTTATTTTACTTCCTATTCTTCCCTTAATAGTTGCATCTTTTATAGGCTATATAATAAAACTTATTTCTGTAAATTTTAAAAAATCCAAAAATGTTCAAACAATAATTTCAATGTTACTTCTTATAAGTATATTTTATTTTTCATTTAATATGGAAAGTTTAGTAAATAATATAGTTAATAAAGCAAATGTAATAAATGATGTAATTACTAAAATATATTATCCAATAAATTTATATTTGTCATTGATTAATAAATTTGATGTTTTAAAACTTTTAAAATTAATTCTAATTAACATTGTTCCTTTTATTATTTTTATTTATTTAGGTTCAATATACTACTTTAAAATTATCTTTAAATCTAAGAAAAGTGATATAAAAAAAAGTAGTAGGGCATTAACTTTCAAAAGAAAAAATGTAATATTGTCACTTACAAAAAAAGAAATGAAAACTTATTTTGGTATTCCAGTTTACATAGTAAATACATTATTTGGAATGGTATTAATGATTATATTAACTATATTACTTTGTACAAATGTAGATAAATTTATTTCACTTTTACAATCTAGTTCAGATATAGTTATAACACCAAATCTTATTAATAAATATGCACCAATATTTTTTATGGAAATAATTTTATTTACGGGTTTTATGACACAAATTACTTGTTCATCAATTTCCCTTGAGGGTAAAACATTTAATATTTTAAAAAGTTATCCAATAAATGAAAAAAAGATTTTTATATCAAAAGTTTTATTTAGTTTATTTTTAACTATTCCAATTATTCTTTTATGTAGTTTAATCTTTTTAATAAACTATAAAGTTAAATCAATCTATATAATTTATATATTACTATTTTCTTTTTTAACACCACTTTTTTCTGCACTATTAGGTCTATTTATTAATTTAAAATATCCTAAACTTAAATGGAATAATGAAACTGAAGTTGTTAAACAAAGTACAAGTACTATGATTTGTACATTTACTGGAATGGGACTTTTCTTTATAAGTTTATTTATAACTATAAAATTTATAAATAATATAAATGTTGTTATGTTAATTCAAATTATTATTTTAATTATTACTAATATAATATTATGGTTATTATTATCAACTGTAGGTGTAAAAGAGTTTCGTAAGTTAAATTATTAATGTAAACAAAATGTGAATATAGAAAAATATATTTACATTTTTTTAATATTTGATAAAATCAAAATAGGAAAGAGGTTTGTGATATGAAAGAGGAAACAAATAAAAGTAAAATAATATTTATAACAGCACTAGTATGTATAGCATTATGTATACCGATTGGGGTTCTTTTAGGAAGAACATTACTTGGTAAAAATGATAAAACAAATAATAATGCTGTTAATAAACAAAATATTATTGATAAAAATTCTAATGAATATAAAGATGCTGAAAAAGTATTAAATTCATTTGAAAAGGAATTTAAAATATCTTATAAAAACTTATATAATGGTAACTATAATATAAAAAATATTTCTGATGAAGATAAATTAAAATCAGTAATTAAACTTATGGAAAATGAGGGCTTAATTAAGGGTTCTTGTGAAAATGATAGAGATATAATAACTTATGATAAACTTAATGAATACTTAAATAATTTCAATTCCAAAATACTAAATATAGAGTCTAATGAAAAATACAATGAAGATAAAATTAAAGGTTTAACTAAACAATATACAAATAACGAAGTAATTTCATTAGATTATTATAGTATTACATTGAAAAATAATGGACTAGATATATCTATGCCTTGCACAGAAACTGATAAAATAAAAGCTAGTGATAGGATAATAAAGGTAGAAAAAGAAAATAATAATTATATAGTTTATGCAAAAATATATTTTAATAATGCTAATTTTATATACAAAGATTATGCTGGAAAAGATGTAATTTATGAAGCCACTATAGAAAATAACTTTATAGTCGATGATAATTTAGATAAGTTTGATACTTATAAATATACTTTTAAAATAGATAATGGAAATTATTCATTTGTATCTTTAGAAAAAATTAAATAGTGCTTAAAAACACTATTTTTTTTATTATTTTTTTTGTATAATAATGGTATGAAAGAATATAAGAGAAGAAGCGTATTTATAATTTATTTTTTATCATTTTTGTATATGGAATTTGTCTATAGATTTTTATTATACAAAAAAGTTTTTGTGTTATCTAATATTAATATGATTATTTTTATACTAGGATATAGTATTTTAATGTATGTTTTAACAAGAATTTTTAGTGAAAAACTTAATAAATTTATATTTTATTTTACATTTATATTTTGGTCTTTATGGTTTTCTGCCCAATATGTTGTAAAGGGATTTTTTGACTTTTATATTTCTTTTTCAGTACTTCAAATTGCTGATCAAGTTACTTCATTTTTAGGCAAAGCAGTTATTGAAACTGTAAAAAGACTTCCAGGAATAATCCTTTTATGCATACCTTTAATTTTAGTAATTATTTTTAAAAGAAAAATTTATTTTAAAAGAACTAATGGTTATAAAATTGGTATGGCTTTAATAATGTTAGTTTTTTCAGGCATTGGATATGTTTATTCACTTAATATTGGTAAAGAAAAATCATTTAGTCCCTATGAACTATTTTATCATGTAAATAATCCAGCACTTAATATTGAAAAAGAGGGTATTATTAATACATTTTTTATTGATAGTTATCGTTTTATATTTGGTTTCGAAGAAAAAATATATGATAGTAATGGCGTCACAAATAATGTAGAAACAAATTATGAACCTAATACATTAGACATTGATTTTGATTCATTACTTAATGATTATGCTAGTAATAATAAAGTTACAACTTTAACAAATTATATTAAAGATAAATATACTTATCAAAATGAATATACAGGTAAATTTAAAGGTAAAAATTTAATCTTATTTATGGGAGAAAGTTTTAATGAAATAGCTGTAAGAAAGGATATTACTCCAACTTTATATAAATTAGCAAATAATGGTTTTGTATTTTCTAATTATTATACTCCAACAATATATTCGACTATAGGTGGAGAATTTCAAGAATTAACTGGACTATATGCAAATTTTTCTTCATTAAAAGCATTTAGAAATGGTACTAATTCTTTTCCTTATGGAATAGGTAATTTATTTAAAAATGAAGGTTATAATGTTTATGCATATCATAATAATTCTTATGCTTTTCAAGATAGAAACGTTTATTTAAAAACTTTAGGTTTTGATAATTTTTTAGCATGTTATAATGGACTTGAAAAAAGAATTAATTGTCGCATCTGGCCTCAAAGTGATGTAGAAATGATTGATTCAACCACTAATGATTATATTAATAGTGATAAACCTTTTATGGTATTTTATGCGACTGTATCTGGTCATGCAGGTTATAGTTTTTCAGAAAATGCAATGGCAAGAAAACATAAAGAGGAAATTGAAAAATTTAATTTAGGTTACAGTGAAGGACCACTTTCTTATTTAGCCGCGAATATGGAACTTGATGATGCTTTAGAAAGTTTAATAAATAAATTAAAAGATGCCGGTAAACTAGATGATACAGTAATTGCTTTAGTCGGAGATCACTACCCATATGAACTTTCAATTGATGAAATAAACGAAATTTCTAGTTATAAAAAGGATGCTAAAATTGAGGTAAATCATAGTAAATTTATTTTATATAATAGTGCTATGGAAAATGTTAATATATCAAAAGTTGGTAGCACAATTGATGTACTTCCGACAATATATAATTTATTTAATTTAAAATATGATTCAAGACTTATTATTGGTACAGATTTATTAAGCACAAGCGATGGCCTTGCAATGTTTGATAATCGTTCTTGGGTTACTGATAAAGGAACATACTTTACCGCATCTGGAGAGTTTATTAAAAAAGGTGATGTAAGTGATGACTATGTTAATAAACAAATGCAAATAGTTAATAATAAAATTAATTTAAGTAGCTATTTTATGGATACAAACTATTATAATATTGTAAGTAATTATGTTAAATGACTTGTAAAAATACTATAAATTTGATAAGATTAATTAAGAATAGAGAGGATTATCTATGAGTGAAAAAGATAAATTAAAATCACAAGTTTATTTAATAATTTTCATATTTATATTTTTAATGATTGTGATAACTGGTGTTTATGCATATTACATAACAAAGGATTTTAAATATGGTTCATTTGATGTTGAAGTTAAAACAAAAGGTGTTGATACTTTAAAAATTAAAAGTGGAAATGATATAAATATTAATGTAAATGATCATAACTTTATTAAGGATGTTGGACAATCAATTACTGGAGAAACTTCAATAGATGTAAATCTTGATACTACTAAAGAAAAAATAAAATATTGTTATGATGTTTATTATGAAGCACCTGAATATGAAGTATTTAAATATAGTAATTATCCAAATAGTGAACTTACTTTAAATGTATATTCAAAAGTGAATGATGAAGAGGAAAAACTTCTTATAGAAAATATGGATATAACAACAGTAACAGGAAAAGTAAATATTCCAATAAATTTAAATATAGATAATTATGAACATAGTATAGATACAGTAAAAAGAGTAAATAAAAATATTAAGTATATAGCAAAAGTTACTTATAATTATTTTAAAGATATTGATCAAGGAATTAATGATGGTGCAAATTATAATGCTAAATTTAATATTGACAATGTAAGAGAGTGTAAATAACACTTTCTTTTTCTCATTATGGACTTTTTATAAGAAATTTTGTATAATTTTATTGGTGGTAGAAATGAGAGCATTATTATTAACATTATTAACAGGAATGTTTTTCTTAATTGGTATTTTTATAAATAAATTATTTAAATCAAATAAATTAGTCGAGGCTTTTTCTATTGGAATGTCTTTTATAGTTCTTTTTAATATTATCTTTTTTGATATAGTTCCAGAAATAAAAGATTTTTTTGATTTTAAATATTTTTTGATTGTAATTCTTGGCTTTTCACTTCTTAAAATTCTTGACTTTTTTGTGCCAGACCATAATCATCATCATAAAGAAAAACTTGATAATATAAAAGAACATAATAATCATCAAAATCATTTAGGCGTTATAACAATTCTTGCTTTACTATTACATAATATAATTGAAAATATGGTTTTATATAATATAACTTTAGGAAGTTTTAAGACTGGTTTAGTTTTATGTTTAGGAATAGGATTACATAATATTCCTTTAGGATTTCAAATTGAAAGTGGTTTAAAAGGTAAAAATAAATTTAAAGTTTTTATCCTTACAATGTCTGGATTTATCGGTGGACTAATATGTTATTTCTTTAAAAGCATTCCTCTTTATATAACAAATTATTTATTATCATTTACTTTAGGAATGCTTATCTATTTATGCTTTTTTGAACTTCTTAAGGAGTTATTTGTTAATAGAAAAAATAAAGGTACTTATTTTGGTATAGGACTTGGAATAATACTTGTTATTATTTTACACATTTTATAAAGGAGAATTATGAAGAAGGTTGTAATATTCGGGGGAGCCGGTAGTATTGGCTTATCATTAATTAAATATTTACTTTCCGAAGGTAAATATGAGATTACTGTTGTTGATTTAAAAAATAAAGAAACAATTAAGAGATTAAAAAAATATAAAAAAAGAGTTAATATTATTTATTCTGATTGTTTTGATCGTGGCCTTATTGATTTTTTAATTAAAACTCATGATTATGTAATTAATTTAGCATCATGCATATTACCTCTTGCAAATTATAAAGAGGATCTTGCTAATAAAATAGAGTATGGTGTTACTGACAATATTATTAAAGCAATTACTTATTATAATCCTAATTGCACTTTAATTTATGGTAGTAGTACAAGTATTTTTGAAAATTTAGATACATATTATAACAAAGCAAAGATTAAAACTGAAAAGCTTGTTACAAGTAAATGTAAAAATTATGTTATTGTAAGATTTCCTTTGGTACTTTGTGATTTAACATGTGAACCATTTATTTATACAGTTAAAAAGGATAATTTAGTATCATGTATAACTAAAGAAGATGGTGCATATGCAGTATGTAAAATTTTAGATAATTTAGATAAAGTGAATAAAATAGAAATTAATTTAGGTAATATTGAGTGTAAATACGAAGACATACTTAATAATATTTTAAAATATCATGGACTTTCATTTAACTATATTTTATCAAGAATATTTTTAAGTAAAGATATGTCTTTTCCAATACTTAATGATACAAAAAAATATGAAAAGATTTTAGAGTATTCAAGTGATTCATTAGATAGCTATTTTATGAGACAAAAACGAAGAAGTAAACATAGAAAAATTAATATTTTACTAGGTAAATTCATACTTTTAATTAAGAAAGGAAGGTAGTATGGTAGGACTTGCATTAGCTGGAGGGGGAGTTAAAGGTAGTTATCAAATTGGTGCTTATATGGCCTTTAAAAAGTGTCATATTAAATTTGATGGTGTATGTGGAACCTCAATTGGTTCATTTAATGCTGCAATGATTGCTGCAGGAAGAGAAGAAGAACTTCTTGATTTTTGGCTTAATGCAGATATTGGTAAAATACTTGGTTATGAAAAAAAATATGTTGATTTAGTTAATAGTGATAATATAGATGAATTAGAACTTTTGAAATCAAGTTTTGATAATTTTGTAAATATTATAAAAAATAAAGGCATAAGTATCGAAGGACTTCAGTCTACTTTAAAAGATTTTAATTTAGAACCTGATATTAGAAACAGTAAAATGGATTTTGGACTTATTACTTATAGACTTAAGGATTTTAAACCTTTAGAACTTTTCAAAGAGGATATGAAAAAAGGTTCTATAAATAACTATATTATTTCAAGTTGTTATTTACCAGTATTTAAAATGGAAAAACTCGAAGAGGATAGTTATTATTTTGATGGTGGTATTTATGATAATTGTCCTGCGAATATGATGCTTAAAAAAGGTTATGATAAAGTATATCGTGTTGAACTTAAAGGCATGGGTTTTAAGAAAAAACTTATTGATAAAGATAAAGTTATAACAATAATTCCTACAAGAAAACTATCTTCAACATTAACAGTTAATAAAAAAGCAATTACTGAAAATATTCAAATAGGTTATTTTGATACAATAAAAGTTCTTAAAAATTATCCTGGAGAAAGATATATATTTAAAAAAAGTCCTAATTGGTATTATGATTTTGTACTTAAAAATGTTTCTGATAAAGACATATTAAAATATAAAACATTATTTAATGTTAAAGATAATAAGTCACTTGTTATTAAACTTATAGAGTATGCTATGGAAAAAGATGAAGTAACTTACTTTAATATATATAGTTTAAATAAAATGATTAAAAAATATAAAAATAGCAATCAAAAATATGGTATTTATAGAGTAATTAAAGATTTTAAATCTTTTTAAAGATGAACTTACAAAGTTTGTCTTTTTTATTTTTATTAATTTGAATAAATTCATATTATTTTGATGTATAAAAATATATTTTTATAAACTTATAATTTACTTAAAAATACCTATACTAAATATAGGTGTTTTTAAATGGATTATAATAAAATATATATAAATAGTTCAAATATAATAGATAATTTAGAAAGTATGTATTATAAAACAGATAATATAAAATTAAAAAATAAAATATTATATGAAATTAATAAATATAAGAAACTTAATGAAATATGTTTAATTAAAAATCCAAATATTAAAGAAAATATAATTCATAAATTATCTAATGATTTCTTATTTATTATAAAATTAAATTTTATAAATGATGAAAATATTGTAAAAAATATTATAGATTTATTTGATGATAATATTAAAAAGTTTTCTAGTAGAAAATATTTATTTTATAAAAATGTACTTGAAAAAAGTAAAATTAATTTTAAATATATTGTTTAGAAATATTTTTTGTGATATTATTTATAATAGGTGAGGGTATGAAGAAAGATACTAATGTGATTATAGTAGTTATTTTAGTTGTTATTTCTTTTGCGTGTCTTTCTGTAGGCACTTCTTATGCATACCTATCAACTATCTCGGTTGGAGGTACCCAAAATATTACTACGGGGAATTTAAGTGCTAATTTAACTATAAATGGTATGGAAAATGTTGAGATATCTCCGATGAGTGATGAAGAAGGTGTAAATCAAACTACTTATGCAAAAGTAGCTATAGATAAAAATAATCAATATACAGTATTTTATTCTTTAAGTTTAGCATATTCAATGAGTAGTTTACCAAATACAATTACAAAAGATGGTTTATTACCACTTGATTTTATTAAAGTGGCGGTTTTTGCAAGTGATACAGATTCAATAGCAAGTGCTGTTCAAATAAGTGATCCAGTTAAAATTACTGAACTTCCTATGCAAAGTGTAGATACAACTGATCATTATAATGATGAATATATGCTTACATTTAATACTTTTAAAGTGCAAACAGATAAAAAATATTATTTTATTAAAGCATGGTTAGTACCAGAGACTCCAGAAACTTTAGATGAAAAATATATTTATTTGGATGCAAATGTTAATCAAGAACCACTTATTAGTAAGTCATTATATAATTTTACTAACATAAGTGTTATTGATGGAAGTACTACTTTAAGTAGTGGTTATACTATAAAATTACAAAGGGGTGCTATAAGTGGAACAACCTCACTTTCTAATGTTCCAACTGGTACTTATCTTTTGGAAGTGGTTTATAATGGAAATACTTATAGTACAACAGTAAAAATAAAAGAAATAGATGATGTAAATACCACTGAGGGAGTATCTACTTTAAGTGGAAAAACTTGTGGTGCAAATGAACCTTTACAAAATTGTGCTTATACATATTACACAACTGTAGATAAATTAATTAGAAAAAATGATATTACTACATATAGCAATGTAAATCCTACAGTATCCTATAATGTACCTAATTCTTATGTTATAGTTGGTAAAGACTCTTTAGGTGTATCAGAAATAAGTGGGTTAAAATTAACACTTAATTCTAGTGATTATTCTATTACTTTGAGTAAATAGTAAAGTGATTTATTCACTTTTTTATTTGTATAAAAGTTTTATTAGACAAATATTATATACAATTACTATATATTTTTTGCCACTTTTTTGCTGCTTTTTTGCCGCTTTTCACAATCTTTTTGCTGCTTTTAACTTTTTTTATTTTTTTTATAAAATGGTTAGATTTTATATATAAAAATGTATTGAAAACACATTATTAACTATTTTAAGAGAAAAAATCTCCTAAAAAGTATTATTATGTATAAATTTGTGATATAATAATATCAGAGAGGAGGAATAAATATGTTATTACAATTTAAATTTAAGAATCATAAATGCTTTTATGATGAAACTATTTTAGACTTAATGGCTACACAAGAAAAAAGACATCTTGAATCAACAATTAATGTTAATGGTAATAATATTTTACCAATTATTGCAATTCACGGTGCTAATGCCTCTGGGAAAAGTAGTGCTCTTGAGACTCTTGATTTTATGTTCAATTTTGTGAAATATTCTAATAGGATGGATATTAATAATGATTTACCAACAATTCCTTTTGCATTTAGTGAAAAAAGTTTAAATGAAAATAGTGAGTATGAAATATCAGTTTGTTTGAATGATTTTGAATATCGCTACGGTTTTTCACTTAACAAAAATCAAATTAGTGAAGAATGGCTTTATACAAAGAAGTTTACTGCAAATACTAAAGCAAGTCAAAAAATTATTTTTGAAAGAATTAATAATAAAGTTTTATTTGGAAAATCATATACAAAATATAAAAAAACTTGGAATTTATTTGGAAAGGAAATAAATGTTAGTAAATTATTAATTTTAAGTAATTTAGCATTAAAAGAAGAATCTGGAATTTTAAGGGATTTGTATAATTATATTTGTAAATTTGATTTTAAGATTGAAAGTGAATTTAAAAATGCAAGTATCGATATACTTTGTAAAGATAATTTAATTTATAATAAATTTCAAAAATTTATTAATGATTTTGACCCTTGCTTAATGGGAATTAATATTGAAACAATTGATACTCCAGAAGGAAAAAAATATAATATAAGTGGTATTCACAAAAATGTTGATGACTTAAAATCTAAAGTTTTAATCCCTTTGTATAATGAGTCCAATGGAACAATCCGTATGTTTAATATAATGCCTTCGATTCTAAAAAATCTTGAAATCGGAGGACTTCTTTGCATTGATGAAATCGATGTTAAACTTCATCCATTATTATTTAGAAAAATTGTACAAATGTATATGGATAAAACTATTAACAAGAATAATGCACAATTAATTTATACAGCACATTCAACATTTTTATTTAATAGTGAAAATCTAAGAAGGGATGAACTTTATTTAGTAGACAAAGACGAATTTGGTAAATCAAATTTATATTCTTTATCAGAATTTAGAAATTTAAGAACTGATGCTGATTATGAAAAAAAATATCTATCGGGTCAATTTGGGGCTATTCCATATGAAAAATAGGAGTTATTATGGGAAGTGATAATTTACATATAAGAAGATCAGCAGAAAGAAAATCAAGAAAAGAAAATATTTTAAAGCAAAGATCAAGTAATTGGTTAATTGTTTGTGAGGGTACTAAGACAGAACCTAATTATTTCGAAAAAGCAATTCAAGATATAAATACCAATATAGAGGATAAGTATAGATTGAAGGTTAAAGTTGTTGGCAAAGGTGTAAGTACAAAATCATTAGTTAAAGCCACTGATTTACAAATTAAAATTGATAAATATTCTAATTCAGTTATACCATATGGAAAAATATTCGTAGTATTTGATAAAGATAGTTTTAGTGATGATGATTTTGATGATACTATAAAAATGTGTGAAGATAATGGGTATATTCCTTTATGGTCTAATCAAGCAATTGAGTATTGGTTTTTACTACACTTTCATTATGTTAATTCAAAAATGGATAGAAAAGATTATGCAAAAAAATTAAATGAATATTTTAAAAATAGTGGAATAAATTACAAATATAAGAAAAATGATGAAAATATCTATAATCTTTTGTGTAAATATGGCTCTTTAGATAAAGCAAGAAATAATTCAAAAAAAATTAATGAGGAACATAAAAAAGATGAACCATCATTATCAGAAAGTTGTACAGTAGTACATAAATTATTTGATGAAATAGATGAAAGATTAAAAGAGTTAGAATAGATTATAAATTATATTATTATTTTAAAATTTAAAAAAATCTTCGGAATACTATTATTTTAGAAATTATACAAATAGGGATTTAAGAATGGGGTTTTCTACAGAAAATAGTACATATCCTAAAGGTATGTTAGAAGATTTACTAAAATATATTCGTAACGAAGATATTGCTTCAGAGGATAACTGTAAAATATTTTTGGTTTTAGATACAGATTTAAATGAGAAGCGAATAAATGAGATAAAAGAAATTAAATCTATATGTACTGATAACAATATAGAAATAGTTACATCCGCGCCGACTTTTGAAATATGGTATGTAATGCATTATCGTAGTAATGAATTAAAGTTTCAAACAAGTAAAGATGTGAAAAGAGAACTAGAAAAGTTAAATGGTACATATAGTGAAAATTTAGATATGTATAAATTAATTAAAGATTCAACTGAAAGTGCAAGAAAAACTGCAAAGTTAATTGAAAAACAATTTATTAAAGAAAATGATGATTTTATAAATGCTAATCCTCACACAAGTATATATAAAATTTTAGATGCTATTGATGAATTAAATAATTTAAATAAATCAAAATAATGTAACCGTTTATCCTGCCTTTTGTGCTGAAAGTATTGAAATATAAAGCCTTATATAATATAATTTTTTTAGGTAAATGAATTTATATAAAACATATCAGGGAGGTGCTTTATATGCAACAAGATGACTTAAAATTAACTATTTTAAAATCACTTAATGACATTCAAGAAATAGTAAATAAATATAAGCAGAATGAATTGTCGGTAATTCATAAAATTAATAATTATAATGATTTTAAAGAATTATTTGAAAGTGATATTTCTGAAGAGGATTACTTTGCTATAAAAGAATTAATTGATTTACTTGATTATCAAAATCTTGAGACTAAGTTAAATAAACTTGAAAATATAGTTGTTGAATGGAAAGAAAAATGTGAAAAGAATTGGAATAGTTATAATATAAACTTTAAAAATCATTTAAAGAATAAATTTAATAATATATTAAATTCTTTAAATAGAATTAATCCTTACATTTCTAAAACTGATTCTTATGAACTTTGTATAAAAAGGTATATTAATTTTTGCGACAATATTTTAAAGATTAATACAAACAAGGATGTTCTTGAACCTTTTTCAATGGATGCAAAAAAATATGTTATTTTTGGTAAAAATGGAGCAGGAAAAACAAGATTGTTAAAACACATAAAAGAGGATTGTTTTAATTCTAATTCTTTTATTGCATTATCAGATAGAGAAATTAGGTTTGGAAGACTAAATGCTTTAAATATGGATTACAAATCAAATTTCACTTTAAATAATATTTTTGAAAATACATATTTTGCTTATCCCAATGATGTTTTGTCACTTTTTTTCAAAGATAGAATGATAAAAGAACTACAAAAAGATGAAACTACAGTATCTGATGGACAAGGAAATAGAAATGCACTTATTTATTATAAATTGCTAAAAATATATGATAGCTTGGGATTAGATAGAAAAATATATTTTGATACAGATACTGCTAAAATAATGCTATACAATGATGAAATGAATATTAAACCTTATTATGTTGAGTCTGGTAGTGATGGAGAAAAAAGTATTATTCAATTAATTATGTTTATATTACTTTGCCCAGAAAATTCATTTGTTTTTATTGATGAACCAGAAAATCATTTTAATACTGCTTTATTAAATGAATTATTTAATATTTTGGAAAATGAACGTAATGATATTATATTTATCTATTGTACTCATAATATTGATTTTATAGAATTAAGACTGGATGCAAAATTAATATATTTAGAGAAATTTGATGGAAATGAATGGGTGTATAATGAATTTGATTCTTTTGAGGAAATTTCTATTGAAAATATAATTAATATTGTTGGTACAAAAAAGAATATATTATTTATTGAAAGTGAAAAAGGAAAACTTGACTATAAACTATATTATTCATTATTTGATAATTATAAAGTTATACCAGTTTCATCTTGTGAAAATGTAATAAATAATTGCAAAATGTTAAATAGTCAAAATTATCTTAATTTGAATAGGGAAGCACGTGGAATTATAGATAACGATTTTAGGACAGAAAATGAAATTAATAAACTTAAAAATGAAAATAAAATATTTACCTTAATATATAGTGAAATTGAAAATATGTTACTGTCTCCGTGTATTTTAGATTACATATGTGAAAAATATAATTTAAATGGAAATATTGATAAATTTAAAAAAACGGTAATTAAATTAGCAAGAGATATGAAAGAAGTAATAATAAATGATTATATCAATAAAGCATATTATAAATATCAAAAAACATCGAAAATCAATTTTAATGATGATATAAATAATATTCGTAGTCAAATTGATAATATGAATAATAGTAATAAAAACGATTTCATTGCACAGTTAGAAATATTTAAAAACGATTTAGAAACCACATTGAATTCTGAAAATTATGATAATATAGTGAAAAAATATCCTAATAAAAGCTTTTTTAGTTGTTTAAATACCCTTGGTATAAATAAAGATTTGTATTTGAAATGGGTTATTAATTCTATATCAACTGATATTGAATTTAAGGAAAAAATAAAGAGAGAATTATTTGATAATTTCTTTTAAATAATAGCAAACATATAATCGAGAAATTATATAGAAAATATATTTTTAGATTGTCAATTGAAAAAAACTTTTGCAAATTTACAAAAAGGACTTGATTTATGATTATGATTTGTGATAAATTTATAATAGAAAGGAGATAGGAAAACAAGATGGAAAAGAAAAATACTTTATTGTTAACTGTTATCGCAGTAGCTACATTATTAGTAGCAGTAGTAGGAGCTACATTCGCATACTTCGGTTCATTTACAAATACTGTAACAAATAATGCTCAAGTTTCAGCACAAACTGAAAAAGGTAAGGCTTCAAGTTTTACTTCTATGCCTGGTATGGTATTTTTAGATGTTAAAGCTGCTAATATGACTAGAGGTGCTGATGATGATAAGACTAAGAGTCTTGCTGCTACAAGTACAGGTAAAGATGAACTTAACCCTGAAGTAACTGTAGTACTAGATTCTGCTGCAACTGATACATTTACAATTTGTTCATTTGATTTGTTATACACTGACTCATCTACAGAAAAATATGCTAAGACAGCTGGAATTACTGGCATTGATGATGGAATGGAATTTACTTATACTTTAGCCACTCCAACATCAACATTAACTAAGTCAACAACAGCTCCAACAGAAGCAACACCTGCGGGTTCAATTAAAGCAACAAGTGTTGTAACTACTGAAACAGATTATTCTACTCTTGCTAGTGCAAATAAATTAAAAGTTGCTGAAGGATTACAAATTAGTGCAAAAGGTGGAGTAAATACAATGAAAATTGGCGTTACTTTAAAATTCTACAATTTCCCAGGCGTATCTCAAGATGCTGTTTCTGGAAAAGTTTATGGTGGCGCATTTAGTGTTTCAGAGCCAGTATGTACTACTAGTACAACTGATACTCTCGCTTAGTGCTAAAAACAAGTTAACAATTTAATAATATAAATTACGACCTTAGTGGTCGTTTTTTTGTGTTTTGTATGATAAAATATATTTAGGACGTGATAGTATGCTTAATATTGATAATATTATTTGTGATTGTTTTTCTAAAACTATAGAAGAAGAGTTGCCTTGCAATATTCATGAAAGAACTTTTGTATCTAGAATGTCACATCATATAGCTGATATAATTGAAAATGCTAATATAATTGAAAATGAATGTTCAAAAATTAAAGTAGATGTTGAATACAATAAAAATGTAAATGATTCAAAACGAATTGATAAAAAGTTAAGGTATGTTGATTTAATAATACATGAAAGAAAAACTAATAATAATAATATTTCTGCAATTGAATTCAAAAATAAAAAAGATAGTAATGTAGACAAAAACAATTTGATAAACCTGAAAAATTGCCTTGGATATAAATATATATATTTCATTATTATAACTAAAAAAATTATATATAAGTATAATGAAAATACTAAAAACTGGGAGATTATATTTAATCACCAATTTAATAATATTAACGTTAGCGATGAAAATATAAATTCTATGTTAAAATTAAATTGTGATAAGTATGAATAAAGTTAAAAGTTTTTTTAAAGATAATAAATTAGTAGTATCTTGTATATTGTTACTAAATTTTATATTAATGGTAATTTGCTATAGAACTAAACTAAATGCTGTTGATATATTTTATTTAATACCACAGGGAAAGTATATATTAAATAATGGTATATATCATATTGATCCATTTTCTATTCATAGTGGACTTCATGTAGTTGTTCAAAATTATATGTCCTCTTGCTTATTTTATTTAATATTTAAGGTATTTTCTTGGAATGGGTTTGTTATATATACTATAATATGTAATGCATTAATATGCTATTTAATATATAAGATATGTTTATTAATAAGTTCTAATAATAAGAGTTTATCAATTATAATAATGGTAATTAATGATATTTTATTATATTATTTTTTAGTACCTAGACCACAGTTATTAAGCTATATAAATTTATTGTTAGTTATATATTTGTTAGAGTTATTTGTTCATAAAAATAATAAAAAGTATTTATATTTTATACCTTTAATATCTATATTACAGATAAATATGCATGCATCTTTATGGATAATGATATTTTTATTTATGCTACCTTATATAGTCGAAGGAATATTTAAAAAATATAATATAAAACCAATTCTTTTTATATTTTTAATATCTTTAGTATGTGGACTTATTAATCCATATGGACTTGAAAATATTACCTTTATATTTGGTTCATTTCATAATAAATATATGACTAGTTTAATACCTGAACTTGATAAAACAGGATTTAATACTTTATGGGGAACTATATTTTTAATTATATTAATTATTAATAGTTTAATATATATTATATTTGTTAATAAAAAAGTTAAAATAAGATATTTATGTTTATATTTAGGTACTATGATATTAGGATTATCTAGTTTAAAAGGATTTAGTAATTATTTATTATGTAGTATATTTCCATTTGCATATTACTTTAGAAATAAGAAATTTAATATTGATTATTCTCTAATATCTAAGTTATGTAATATATTTATAGTAGTTTTAATTATTATATCTTCATTATTAATAGTTTTAAAAAGAAATGAAGTACAAGAATATGTTGCTAGTAATAGTTATTCATTCTTACTTAAACATTATGATAAAGATGATATAAGACTATATTCTATTATGGAAGATGGTGGCTATGGTATGTTTTTAGGGGTTAAATCATATTTAGATTGTAGGGCAGAATATTTTATTAAATATAATAATAAGAAATATGATATTTTAAAAGAATACTTTCTATTACAACATAGTAAAATTAATATTAATGAATTTTTAGATAAATATAAATTTACTCACTTACTTTTAAATGGTGGTGATATAATGTTTAAACTTTCTGAAATTGATGGGTATAAACTAATATATATTGATAAAGAATATGAATATAAATTATACGTAAGAGAGGATTTAATAAAGACTGATACTCCAGAAATAAAAGAATTATATATTAGAATATGATATTGATAGTTAAAATAAATTTATTAAATATCTTAAAATATTACGGTTAAAAGTCTTAAAAGTGTACGGTTACTATAAAAATAATAATAATAAATATTATTATACTAATGTTGCTAAGCAAAAAAAATGGTGCTAAAATACATTTGAAAGGAAAAAGAGTATGAATGTAAATTATGATAATGTTTTTAAAGATATAGTTAAAAATATAAAGGGAACTCCAACTGTTCTTTTACATAGTTGCTGTGCACCATGTTCTTCACAGGTTCTTGCTAGATTATCAGATTATTTTTTAGTAACTGTTTTATACTATAATCCCAATATTGAACCATTTTCTGAATATGAAAAAAGAAAAGAAGAACAAAAAAGATTCATAGAAACTTTTCCAAGTAAGAATAAAATATCAATTTTAGATTGTGATTATGAAAATGAAAAATTTAAATGTATTGCTAAAGGTTTAGAGGATGCTCCTGAAGGTGGAGAAAGATGTCATAAGTGTTATAATTTAAGACTTGAAAAAACTGCTATATTAGCAAAAGAGAATGGTTTTGATTATTTTTGTACAACTTTAACAGTAAGTCCATTTAAAAACTCTCGTATATTAAATGAAATAGGAAGTAATTTAGAAAAATTATATGATGTAAAATACTTATATTCTGATTTTAAAAAAGAAGATGGTTATAAAAAATCAATTGAATATTCTAAAAAATATAATTTATATAGACAAAATTATTGTGGATGTATTTATTCAAAAAATAATTTAAAATAAAAACTCGCTTAAGTGCGGGTTTTAGTTTGTGTATTTTTACCTAGAATGCCACCTATAACTGAGGATGATAAAAGTATTAAGTAGTAAAGCAGTGTAGTATAACTTAAATGTCTAATAAATAAAATAAGTGTAATAATAAAAAGTGTTAAGATTAGTATTAGTCCATTAATAAGACCGCATATAATACCTTTTTTATTAGTATGTTTACCTTTTATAAAAGATAGAGTAAAAAATAGAGAAATATTTATAATAAAGGAAATTAAACTTGTTATATATGAGGATACTCCAATAAGATTAAATAATCCTAAAATAAATGAAATAAATAATTCAATAAGTATAAATAAACCAATATATTTACCATAAACTAATAATTTTTTTATAATAATCACCTAATAAATTGTATGATATGATTAAAATTATATTACTTTAAACATAATAATAATGGTGATAAAATGGTTTTATTTAAGGTAGTTATACGTACATTATTCTTTTATTTTTTTATAACAATATCATATAGGTTAATGGGAAAAAGGGAAGTAGGACAGCTTGGTGTAATTGATTTAATAGTTTCTATCTTAATTGCGGAACTTGTAGCTATATCAATTGAAAATCATTCAGATCCTATGTATTTAACAATAATTCCAATTTCTATTTTAGTATTACTTGAAATAGTTCTTGCTTATATTTCAATTAAATGTAGACATTTAAGACTTATACTTGATGGCAAACCCTCACTTATAATTTCTCAAGGAAAAATAAATTATCATGAAATGATTAAACAAAGGTATACACTTGATGATTTGCTCTTATCTTTAAGACAAAAAGAAATAAGAGATATATCTGATGTTGAATTTGCTTTTTTAGAGCCTAATGGACAGCTTTCAATATTTAAATATAAACCTCTTAAAATGAAAGGTAATTATCCAATGCCAATTATTATAGATGGAAATATTGATATAGATGCTTTAAAAAATATTAAGAAAAGTGAGTCTTGGATTAAAAATGCTTTAGAAAATGAAGATATTTTACTAAGTGAAATATTTTATGCTTTTTATAAAAATAAAAAACTTTATATCATAAAAAAAGGTAGTTAATCTACCATTTCAAAACGATATTCTTGTTCAGCACTTGGATATTTTTCTTTATCAACCTTAGAGATAAAGTTATCATAAGGTCTTACCCATATTTTACCATCATGATTTGATTTGTAAATTACCACTTTTACGGGATTACCATTTTCATCAGTTTTCTCACTATCATTTCCAATAAATAATACTTTGTAAACATTTCCTTTAAAATGTCTATATGTTTTGTTTTCCTCAATTTCTCTCATTTTTTTATCACCTAATAAATATTATACAATTTTTGCTTTAAAATATCTAGATTTTATTATATAATTATATAGAAGGTAGGTTGATTATATGAAAGTATTATGTGTAGGACAGTCTACATTTGATGTAACTACAAAAATTGATAAGTTTCCAGAGGAAGGTTCTGTAACAAATTTTAGTGAAGTCTATGAGTGTGGTGGAGGAAGCTGTGCAAATGCCGCTTATTTATTAGGAAAATATAAAGTTGATTCTTATTTAGGCTCAATGGTAGGAGATGATACTTTTGGTAACACTATTCGAAAAGAACTTGAAAAAGTTGGTGTACATACTGAGTATATGGAAATAGCATATGAAAAAAGAACATCACTTTCATATATTTTATTAAATGAGAAAGAAAAGAAAAGAACTATTTTAAATATTAATAAAGAAAAACTTCTTATGAAAAAAACTGAATTTCCAATGGATCCTGATCTTGTTTTAGTCGATTCATTTGATTATGGTGCATCACTTTCTGCATTTAATAAATATGCAAATAAGATAACTATTATTGATGCAAAAATTGCAAATTCTGAAACAATTGAACTATGTAAGTATGCAAAATATATTATAGCAAGTAAAGATTTTGCTTCATATGTTTCTGGTGTAAAAATTGATTTTAATAATCCAAATTCTTTAGTAAATTGCTATTCAGCATTATTAAATAAATTTCCAAATAGAAATATTGTTGTAACTTTAGGTGATAAAGGAGCAATGTATTTAATGGATAATCAAATAAAAGTTATGCCAGGTCTTAAAGTAAATGAAGTTGATGCTACTGGTGCAAAAGATATTTTCTGTGGTAGTTTTGCTTATGCACTTTTAAAAGGATATGATATTGAAAAAACTGTAACTTTTGCTAATATTGCCTCAGGTCTTTCAGTAGTAAAAATTGGTGGAAGATCATCAATACCTGAATATGATGAAATAATGAAATATTTCTTACAAAAATATCCTGATGAAGGAACTATTCAAAAAGAAACTCCTCCGGTTATAGCAACTGAAGCTGGAATGTAATGATTATTACTAGTAAAACACCTCATCTTGATTTACATGGAGAAATAGAAAGTATGGTGGAGGTACTTGTAAATGATTTTATTAATGAAAATATACTATTACATAATGACGTAGTTGTTATAATTCATGGTAAAAGTACAAATATTTTAACTAAAGAAGTTCATAAAGTTTTAAGTAATAATAAACAAATAAAAAAATATTATTTAGATAACTGGAATTTAGGACAAACTATTGTAGAGCTTAAAGATAATCTTTAGGCTTTTTAATTTGACAAATTATACCTATTTAAGTATAATAATGTTGTTTTAAGGGGGAAATATGACTGATTATTTAAGAGAATATAAAGGTTATTGTTTAACTTGTAAAAATTATGATTTGGAACGTAAAAGTGATGCTACAACAAGAGGTTTTAGATGTACATATCATGGTAGACCAATGGCTATGGATGAAAAATGTCCACATTATTCAAAAGATATTGTAAGAAGCAATTCATTTATTGATTCTCAAGTAAGGTGGATGAATAGACATGGTTATGATCCACGAAGAGATAAAGATACATTTTGTTATATTACTACAATGTGCTGTGATATATTAGGGCTAAGTGATAATCATAAATATTTAGAAAGTCTTCGTAAATTAAGAAGTTATTTAATAACTTTTGATTTTGGTAAAAAAATACTTTTGGATTATGATGTTTACGGTGTTTTAGTTAGCAAAAAAATATATGAAGATTATTGTAAGGATAATAATAAAACTTTAGAAATGATAAATAATATAATAATTCCATCATTTTTAGAACCACTTTGTGATTTAATAGATAATAATGATTTAGATAATGCAGTTTATTTATATATAAAAATGACATTTGCATTATTAAACAAATATAAAATAAAATATTTACCAATAAATGAAAGTAATATAGATGTAAATAATTTAGGCCATGGTTATAGTAGAGAAAGAAAGTATTTTGTAGCTAAGTAAACTATAAATGTAATAATACTTACTTAAAACTAGAAAATTTTACTTGACAAGCATATAATAATGGTGTAAACTAATTTTAGTTAATTAAAGGAAAGAGATTTTTATCCACCTGACTGGTAATAAACTGGTAGGTTAAAGGCCGAGTGAGAAATAAAAGCTTTTAAGGTGGATAATTGTATCCATCTTTTTAATTATAAGGAGGGAAAGAGATATAGCAAAGATTGAAGAGTTACCTATTAATAACCAAATCAAAGTCGATGAAGTTATGGTAATAGGTCCAAATGGGGAAAAAATGGGTATTAAAAAATTAAGCGATGCACTTACTTTAGCTGGTTATGCAGGACTTGATTTAGTACTTATGAATCAGGGTAATGGTGTTGCTGTTACCAAAATAATGGATTACAATAAATTCCGTTATGAAAAACAAAAAAAGTTAAAGGATGCACAGAAAAAACAAAGAGAAACGAGTAAAGAAATTAAAGAATATCGTTTATCAGTTACAATTGATGTTGGTGATTTTGAAACTCGTCGTAGAAATGCTGAAAACTATTTAAAAAAAGGACATAAAATTAAAGCATTTATTCGTTTTAAAGGTAGACAAATGGCTCATACAGAACTTGGGATTGATGTATTAAACCGTTTCGCTGAGGCACTTTCTGAGGTATCTACAGTTGAACAAAAACCCCAACTCGATGGTCGTCAAGCATATATGTTGCTAGCTCCAAAAAAATAGAAAGGAAGTTTAATTATGGGAAAATGTAAACAAAAAACACATAAGGCAAGTAGCAAAGTATTAAACAAAAAGAAAAATGGTACTATTACATTTAAAATGGGTAATGGTAATCACAAAACAGGAAAGGATAGCTCTAAAGCAGTACGTCAAAGAAGAGGTACAACTACTTTAGGTAAGGCAATGGCAAAAGGCCTTTCAAAAGTTATATAAAGGGTGGTGTAAAATATGGCAAGAGTTAAAGGTGGCGCTGTTTCTAAAAACAGAAGAAGAAAAGTTTTAAAACAAGCTAAAGGTTATTTTGGAAGTAAACATAGACTTTATAAAACAGCTCAAGAACAATTATTCCATAGTGGTGCTTATGCATTTAGAGACCGTAAACAAAATAAGAGAAACTTTAGAAAACTTTGGATTACAAGAATTAATGCAGCATGTAGAGAAAATGATATAAGTTATTCTAAATTTATCAATGGATTAAATAAAGCTGGTATCGAAATCAATCGTAAGATGCTTTCTGAACTTGCAATCGATGATCCAAAAAGTTTCACTGCTTTAGTTGTTACTGCTAAAAAAGCACTTTTAGGTGAAGAAATTAAAGCTGAAGTTAAAGAAACAGTTAAAGAAGTAAAAAAAGAAACTGAAAAGGTAGCAAAAGTTGTTAAAGAAAAAATTGAAGAAGTAAAAGAGGACTTAGAATCAATGAGTCTTGCTGATTTAAAAGCTTTAGCAAAAGAAAAAGGCCTTAAAGGTTTTAGTACTTTAAAAAAAGATGAATTAATTAAAAAACTTAAATAGTTTAATTCTATTTGAGTTTTTTTATGATAAAATATTTCATTAATTTATTTTCATAAGGATAAGTCTATTTAATATCAATTTTTTTATATAATTAATATAATATTATTTATAATTCTTAAATATGGTAGGGTATTTTATGCATAGAGCAGCGTGCTTCTAACCATCTGAGCAATATATTTTTAAAAAAGTAGTTGATTTTTAGGAAAATATATATTATAATTTAAATTGTTGTTGGACCTCTAGCTCAGTTGGTTAGAGCACGCGG
>ULOH01026521.1_pt1 | contig 39070 bp, 25 predicted proteins | sample 1952421 | NCBI WGS metagenome assembly ULOH01 (sample SAMEA4835599, study PRJEB28245) | human gut metagenome | biome: gut microbiome; material: fecal sample | place: Denmark | collected 2008
GGGGACCCAAAGCCGGTGGGCTAACCGCAAGGAGGCAGCCGTCTAAGGTAAAACCAATGACTGGGGTGAAGTCGTAACAAGGTAGCGGTATCGGAAGGTGCCGCTGGATCACCTCCTTTTAAAGAGTATTTCTTTAAAGTCGACACTATAATTGACAAGTTCAATTAAGGTGGATTTGTTTAAAACAAATCGAAAATTCATAATTTTATGCTTTTAGTAAAAAGCAACACCGAAAGTGACTAAAATTATTTGTGATTTATAATCAAAACTTTGTTATGAATGAGTAATAAAAAACAAGGTATAAACCACAGTGTTAAACATCAAAACCCATTCCAATTTAGTATTCAGTTTTTAATCAAGGAACAATAAAGAGCACCTTTAGCGGGGTGTTCTTTTTTTTTGCTAAATAATCGAGCAAATCTCGCTTGTTTTCATTTTTTTGCTTGCAAAAAGAGTTTATTTGTGATAATATAACATCGACTTGACAAAAGTCCTTGTTTTTTCAATCGAAAAAACCAAAACCAACTTGAAGGTTGGAATTTGTCCAAAAGGAGGAAAAGATATGAATAAGTATGAATTGCTCTATATCATTTCATCAAGCGCAACCGACGAACAAAAAGAAGAAACAATTAAGAAAGTTACTTCGATGATTGAGTCGAGAGGAGGAGCTATTGAGGGAACAGATAAATGGGGAATGAAAAAATTTGCATACCCAATTGACTTCAAAAACGAAGGATATTATGTTCTTGTTAACTTCTCAATCAATCCAGAAATGATTAAAGAAATTAACAACTTAATGAATATTACAGACAACGTTGTTCGTCAAATTTTCGTTAAAAAATAGAAAAAAATAAGAAAAAATATGGATTTTTAGGTTTTTTATATAAAAATTCTAAAATATAGGAGAAAAATATGAACAAAGTTTTATTAGTTGGTAATTTAACAAAAGACCCAGAATTAACAACAACAACGAACGGAATTTCCGTTTGCCGTTTCTCAATTGCTGTTTCAAGAAGATATGTTGGAGCAAGCGGAGAAAGAGAAACAGATTTCATCAACATTGTTGTTTGGAGAGGACAAGCAGAAAACTGCCATAAATATCTTAAAAAAGGCAGCAAATGCGGAATTGTTGGAACACTTCAAACAAGAAGTTATGATGCACAAGACGGTTCAAAAAGATATGTTACCGAAGTTGTTGCAGACGAAGTTGAATTTATTTCAACAAACAGAAATCAAGACGGAACATCAAGAGAAGATGCTCCTGCTGAAGATGTTACCGAACTTAAACCTATCGACGACGATAGCCTTCCATTTTAATTAAAAGGAGATAATTATGAGCGAAAAAGTTGCAGGCGAAGAAAAGAAAAAATTTAAAAAGCCTTCAAAGAAAAAAGTTTGCATTTTCTGCCAAAATAAAGAAGAAAAAATCGACTATAAAGATGTTGCAAAATTAAAGAGATTTATGACAGAAAAAGGGAAAATTCTCCCAAGAAGACAAACAGGAGTGTGCGCATATCACCAACGCGAACTTTCCGACGCAATCAAACGCGCAAGAGTTATGGCTCTTTTGCCATTTGTTGCAGACTAATTTTGGTTAAATTAACAAAAAACCTTCCAAATTTGGAGGGTTTTTTCTTTTTGTATTTAACCCATTTTGTTTGACTAAATAATTTAATATATATATAATTTTAATATATTTGCAAAAAATATTTTCTAACGAAAAAACCCAAGGGGGAAAATATGAGAAACAAACACGAAAAAAATGAACAAAATCTTGAAAAAGGTAAAAAGAAACTTGGAACAATTGGCAAGTTCGTTCTTGCAACAGTTTTTTCAGTTATTGGACTAATTGGAATAATTATTCTTGGTCTCTATTTAAGCGGCAATTTAACTGATAACTTAAAAGACCCAAAGGACTTGTTCTTTGCCGACGTAACCTACGACGAAGAAGGTTCAAAGATTTATAATTCAAGAGGTTCAACTCCTTATAATATTGGCGGGAATGTTGATTTAATTCTTTCAAGCCAAACCGAAGGCGTTAACCAACTGGATGTTGAACTCAGTTTTCCAAAAACTCAATCCAAAACATATTTGATGCTTATGGAAGAGAACGAGGAAATTGTTCCTTCGCCAACAATCAAATTTTTCCGCGGCTATGATAAAGACTGGAATATTTTAATTTTCCATTCATGCAGCGAAGATAAAGCGCAATACATAACAAACGGAATTGTTATTGTTCCTCGCTATGTTCAAATTAACTCATATTTCACAGCAATTGCTGCCATTGCCCCAGAAAATATTAACGACGAAGTTACGGAAACAACAAAACTCTATAACATTGGTGGCTACACCCAACTTATTGCAACAAGCGTTTCCGCAAAAGCAACAACTTCAAGCACTTCAACATATTTGAATGTTGACGTTGCAGTTGAGGGCATTGAAATTGTTGGAATCACAGGCGACAGTTTATCTTCAAGCACTGTTCCTGGAACAAATGAACTTGAATTGAACATTAATAACGGAAAAATCGAGGTCGGATGCGAAGGCCTCTTTTCTGCTATTTTAAATGTCACACCTGCAAGAGCAGTTTATAGATTTGGAAAAGACGGATCAAACGGAACAAAGGAATTTAAAAAAGTTATCTTTGCTTTGGACAACGACGTTAACAACTCGGGAACTATAATCAACTTTGCAAATTCTAATAATCAACCAATTCCTTCTTCAACAATGGAATTTGGAAGAAACTATAAGTTTAACAATAAAGAAACAATGGGTTCAAGTTTCTTAACAACAAATTTAACAGGAAATGTTAAAATTTACGCAAGAATGTTTAGAACCGCTTTAATTGAAGATGAGGCTGCTTCAAGCGGAACGCAACAAATTGGCGATTATGATTCGCTTATGAGAGATTCGTTGAAAGGCGTTGGAACAGAAAAAGAATTTGTTATCAAAGAAATTCCAATAAGCGGCTTTGAGGTTTCCGAAAGTCCAAAGTTTAACAACGGAAATCCTCTTGATTTCAACATTAACTATTCAAACATCATTTTTGCTAACAATGCAAACGCACAAAATAACCTTGGAATTTTAATCAATTCAACACAAGGCTCGGCTCAAAATAACATTAAAAACATTTTGCTTTCAATTCAATTCTATGCTAACGGACGTTGGTATGACGCAACCGTTATCAACGAAATTGGCGGCGACGTTATTCCAAAACTTTTCGAAATGTATTCAGGTCACACCGTTGTAACAGGTTCGGCTCTTGGAATCAACAGCGAAAACAGTTTGTTTAACTTTAATTTCTTCCGCCCAATCTATCTTAATGCTTCGAATTTAAGTTACTGGGAAATTATTGCCCTTCCAGCTCTTGAAAACTTGGCGTCATATGGAATTTCTGGGCTTCGCCTTGGAGTTTACTATTTAAGCCCAGACGAAGGACTTGTTTTAAACAATGAAGAAAACTATGGACCATACTATATCGACAGCGCGGTTAACGAAGTTGTTCTTCCAAACCTTGAATGGCAGGTTAACGAAGAAACAAAAACAAATAAGGACCTTGGAACAGGAGAATTTAACGAAAGAGTTTTTGTTTCGTCAAACGAACAATACTTTGCATATAACACAATTTCAATTGAAAACTTGGCAAAAATAACAAATCTTTCCGAAAATCCAACATATAAAGCAATTAAATACTTTGTTTTCTCGTCGCAAGATGTTGATTTAACAAAATATTTGAACGTTAAGAGATATAACGGAACAATTTCCGGAATTTCTGGAAATATCTATGAAATTGATTCTGCTTTTAACTTAACTGTTAAAGACTTAGACCTTGACGAAATTCAATTTAACATCATTTTTGCTGTTGTTGAAACAAATCCACAGGGCTCGGCAAATCTCTATGGTGGAGCATACAGAATCATTTCTCTTCCAACTTTTGGCGGAAACCTTGTTTATGCCCCAATTAAAGTTCAAAGAGCATTAACAGATTTCAAATTGGAAATTAGAGAAGGAACAAGAATTTTCCCATATGGAATTAACAATGAAGAAAACTTTGATTCAAGAGCAGAAAAAATCTATTTCCTTCAAAAAACACAAAATAACATTGAATTTGCAATAAAAATTGCGAAAAAAGACGAAAATTTGTTTAAAATGCTTGCAAAAGCAGGAAACATTCAACTTATTAACAACGCAAATCTCTATTGCAAAATTGGCTCAACAAATGTTGAACTTAACGATGCACTCGTTTCAATTTTCTCAACAGAAAACCCTCTTTCCGATTTCTCTGAAATTCTTTCAAGAACAGAAGAAGAGGAAACTGTTTCATATGTTATTAAACTTTCAACAAACGAAGTTGAATATGAAAATAACGCAGCGGAAAAACAAGAAAGCATTTCCGTTAAATATGAAATCGTTGCAAACAATTTGCCTTTGCAACTTAAAACAATAAACAAAACCTCCGAAGTTTTTCAAATTTACAGCGGAAAAATTAGAGAAGCAAATTTTGGCGAAGAAGGCCAAGAAATTGAAAATGTTAGCGTTGAAAAACTAATTGCCGAAGCAGGCTTTGAAATTAACGTTAACTCAATTGCAATCTTGCAAGAAAATGGAAAATATTATATCAATGTTTTCCTTAAGGGATTTGGCTTTGACGATTCATACGTTATAACTTCAAGCGCGCCAGATGTTGTTTCGCTTAACTGGGACGGATCGAGATATTCCGTAAGTTTCCTTAAAGCAGGAACTGCAACATTAACTCTTTCGGCAAACTATGCCCATTCCGATTTTGTTTCAAAAACTTTAACAATAACAGTAAGTTCAAACTACACAACAGAAGTTATCTATCCAGACATTGACGGGCTTACAGACCAAAGAATCCTTTCTTTCGACGCAACCTTTGGCTATCAAATTATTGGCGCAAAGGGCGATGATGTTATCTATTTCTTAGGAAATTCAATTGGAGGAGTTACAAGAAACGGTCTTGTTAAAATTCTTGCAAAAGAAAATGGTGTTGAGGGCGAAGGTCTTGACATAACAAACCTTTTCACATTTGTTCCTCAAATTGACACAATTCTTGTTAATGGCGAAAAACGTAAAATTGAAATTGTAAACGACGAAACATATGGAATTGGAATTAAATTCCTTGAAAACTTTGGCGCAGCAGCAACAATAACCGTTTCCGCTTCAAGTTTTGAAGTTGGCCAAACTTTCACATTTAATATAACAATCAAACCTTTCTATGATTTGAAAGCAGATATTCCAAGCCACCCAGGCGCAACGGCAGACGCAGGAGAGATTGGAGCGTATGCAGAATCGGAAATTCAAATTCCTTCTGGAAACTTTGGATTCTGGAAATATGATTTCACAACAAATTCATATTCCGCTTCCCCAGACACTTCCGACAAATTATATTTCTTCCTTAATGGGAACTTAATTGATCTTGCCGCAGAAAACAACGATGTTGAACTTGTTATAAGCGGATTAAACCTTATTTCAATCAAATTTAAGAATCCAGGGAAATATGTTGTTAAAATTTCCAACTCCATTAACCCAACCGCCTATGATCTTGTTAAAGAATTCACGTTTAACGTTTCTCCAAACATTAAAGTTGAAGAAAATCCAAATGTTGAAGTTGAAAATAATATATACTATTTAAACAACGAATTAGACCCAATTTTGAATGGAAGTTACATTGAATTTGACGAAAACACATTCCGCCTTACTTTTGGGGACACAGGAATTGGAATTAGTTTCACAAGAGTAAGAACTGAAGGAGCAAGTTTGTTTGATGCTTCAAAAGTTAAACTTAACGGTTTAAGCCTTGAAGACGGCGGAACAGAATTCATAATTTCTGGTGTTAAAAAATATGGACGTCAAGAATTTGTGTTCAGTTATGGTGATATGGAATTCACTTTTGTTTACTATGTTGCTCCAAACATTATTTTCGATCCAGACAATACTTCTGGAATTCAAACAGTAACATATAATGGTTCAACATATATTTCACTTTACAGTTTACAAGCAATTAACCAAGCTTACACATGGTTCTTAGCAGAACGCGAAATCACTGCTGTTAAATTTGGTGAAATTGCGCAAGACGGAAGAATTTTAAATCTTCCAAGGCTCTATGCATTAAACGAGCTTGAAAATTTCCAAGAAGACGGAGTTTCATACAAAATTGTTAAAACAGCCGAAGGCTTTATCATAGCGCAAATTGTTGTTTATGTTGGAGAAGGAGATTCGCAAGAATCAAGAATTTTTGATGTTTTAATAACACCTTTTGAATGGTCGTCGTTCCTTAATTTCTATGATAAAGACGGAAATGCAATTGAAGAAGTAAACGGATTTACAAAAAGCGATATTAACGCTGTTTTAAACGGAACATTTAAAACAATAATTCAAAGCGGAAATTCAATTTCGCTTGGAGATGACGGTGAATATTGCATTAACAGAATTTTATATTTCTTAACTGCACAACCAAACAGAATGACATATAAACTCTTCAAAGACGGAGTTGAAATTTCGCCATATGGCGGAGCCGTTTCAATTGGAAGTGAAAACGGAAAACTTATGCTTAAAACTCAACCTATTGCAGAGAACGCAGAATATGTAATTCAAGTTACATACGAAGGCTTTGCGCAAGGCTATGAGAAAGCAGAATATGTTTTCAACTATCATATTCAAGTTCTCGCTTCTCAAAGCATTAAGATTAACTATCCACACGGCGAAGAAAGTAAACAAGTTTTGTATTTCGACCAATTCACTCAAGATTCATATAACATTAACCTTGGTTCAAAAAACAGAAACTACACGGGCAGTGCATATGCGAATGTTGAATTTGCCGCTGGAATTGACCCAACATTCACAAATCTTTCGTCGGCATACAACAAACTTAACTTTGCTCTTTTGAATGTTAAGGTTAATGGCGAAGAAATTCCATCAAGCAACTTCAGCAGTTATGTTTCAGTTTCTGCCGACGGCAAGGTTACAATTTTGCGTAACGGAGCGAATAAACTTGAAATTTCAATTGAAATAACAACACTTAATGGCGCATATGCAGTTTACAAAATTGAAGTTGTTCCAAGACGTTCGGGCGAAATGGCTGTAAAAAATGGCACAACTGCGCTAAGCAACATTGGTTCAACAATTGATAATATTGCTAACGGATTTGATCTTTCTGAAATTAGTGTTGAAGGAATTGACACATTAAGCTTCGCAATTATAAACGAAAAGGGAGAAATTCAAACTTCGGATAACATGATTTATCTTGGTGAAAGCAACAAAATAGTTGTTAAAGCATCTCCAAACTCGCAAAGTGCAATTCTTGTTATCTATAACAAAGCAAAGGGCACAATTGCGGAAATTAAACTTGAAGCAAAGAGCCCAATTGAAATTGATGAAAAAACAAGTTTCTCCGGAGAAATATTTGCAGATGTTGAATATGATGTTAAGAATTGGCTTACTATCAAAAATAACAAAGAATTATTAGATCAAACAGAGTTAGATAAATTAGCATGGGAAATTGATGCTCCTGAAAACTGCGCAACAGTTGGTGTTCCTGGAGTTAGTGGTTTTGGAATAACATTTAATCCAGTTGCTTCAAACAAAGAAATAAAAATAACAGTTAAAGTTTGGGGCGGGGTTTTAAGCGGAACAGAAGAAAGCAATCCATGCATTAAGGAAATAAACTTAACAATTCGTCCAAAACTTGTTGAAAAAACTGGTAGTTCAAAAACAGAAAATGCAAATACAACTTTTGATGTTTCATTAGGAGAAATTCTTAAATTTAACCCTGGAGCAGATAATTCCCTTTCTGGATATAAGTTTACAGCAACAATTTCTTGGAACGGAGAAACTGGCGAAAGTTTGAAGTTTGGAAATTCCTTAGAGGTTGAAACGAGATATGATTCGGTTGACTTTAGTAGCCTTGTTGACGATGACGCGAAAATCTTTATGACTGTTTCTCATGTTGCATCGCAAAGACTTGCAACTTTAACAGTTGTTGTTGCTAAATATGACGAAAACAACAACATCATTGGGGAAAGCATAACTGCTCAAATGCAAATAACAATTAACCCTGTTTATACATTAGAAATTAACTATCCAAATTACGGAATTGGAACAGGCGCTGGATTCGATCGCGAAGCAGTTTATGTTGAGCAAAAAATTTCAGGAGCAAATTATGCTCTTGACCTTCTTCAAGGAGATAGAATTGAAGTTACTGGGGGAAAAGGAGTTGCCGATATTGAATTCAGCTCTAGCTCAGAATATATTAGTGTTACAAGCGATGGAAAAATAAAAATAAATAATAATGCAAAAACAAGCGGACAAAACATTTATGTTTCAGTTGATATTAAAATCAAGGGAACAAACATTATTCTTGGCTCCTACAACTTGATTCTTTCGCCAACAAAGGTTTTAAGCGTTTCGTTCCCAGGAACAGAAAGCGCAAACCCAAGCGAAATAACAATAACAATTCCAGACACCGAACTTCCTTCGGAAAACAAAATTTTCAACCTTGACGACGGATATGTTCAAGTTGAAATGAAGCAAAACACATACAACTTTGGAAAAGTTTCATTTGAAGTTTTTGCAAAACAAAAATATTCATATTTCAGAACTACTGACCTTCAACCAGTAACAGTTTACGCTCTTGGCGGGACAAAAGCACAATTTGCAAAACTTTTCATCTTGGAAAACCCTGCTGGCGGCACGGTTAGCGTCGAAGCTACAACTGAAGATTTAAAAGGCGTTGTTTCAAGAAACATTCTTGGTCAAGACAACGACGACGAAATTTGCACGGTTTCCGCTGACGGAAACATTGTCTTCACGAAAGAAGGAATTTGGCCAATTGAAGTAATAACTGGGAAAGAACCAAACCAAAAAACAAACACTTATTATGTTAGAGTTGTTAAAACCGGAGATTCTTATAGAGCAACTTACTATAAAGAGTTAACAGGAATTGACCAAGGAAAACTTGCGCTTAGATCAATTTTCGGAAGCATTTCAAATGAAGATATGTATGAATTCTATGTTTCTTCAGTTTCTCAAAACACAATTGGACTTGAAGCAATTCAAGGGCTTGATGTTATTCAACCTTCTTCCAACATAATTTTCACCTACACATTTGGAAGAGAAACATATGTGATTCCTTTTGCAGTTGGCGTTGAAAAGTTTAATAAAGATGGCACCGCTCTTAGTGGTTTAACATACGCAAATGAATATAAAAACGAAAAAACTCTCAGAATTTCAAACGAATATGGAACAAATGTTGGAACATACGCCTACACTCTTGTTCGTGACTTCAAATTCGACGACACGTTGATTGAAAACATTACTTTAAAAACAGTTGGCAATAAAAATGTTCCAGAAAATCCTTCAACATTAAATGAATATAATGTTGGCGAATTTAATGGTTATGCTGTATATGCAAATGAAGAAAAGGAAATTAAAAATATATATAAGTTCACCAAAACAATTGAACTTATTGCAGGAACGTCTTACGACCTTGTTCGAGATATTTTAATAACCGAACTTGGAATGACAAAATTCGATTTAACTCCATATGAAAAAACACTTACTCTTAACCTTGAATTTGGGAATTATGTTTCCAACAGCAATTTCACTACCAATATGTCGGGACTTCTTGGAATTGTTGAGAAAGAAAAAGACGGCTCAAGAATTGTTAACTATGAAATTGTTCCTCGTGGGGCACAAAACGGCGGCGATATTATTCACCTTAAACTAGAAATTGGCGGAGAAGACAGCAACGATGTTTACTACTTGCGAATTAAAATTATTCCAAGTGCTAAAATTCAATCGCTTTCAGTTTCGGGAGATAAAATTGTTAACTGTGAAGAAGGTGCGCAAGGCGAGGCATCAATAACAAGAGTTTATCTTTCCGACTTAATTCAAGTTGAAAACATCAACGATGTAAGTCAGCTTACTGCAAGCGTTGTTTCAAACGATTCAGCAGGCTATGTTCTTGGATTAGGCACAAACTGCATCGAAGAATTTAACAATGGAAAAACAGGGCTTGAAGCCTATGGCTTACGCCTTAAAGCAACAAATCTTGGTGGCGCGCAAATCAAAATTATAATAAGAGATAAGTTTGGCTATCAAGTTACCGATTCTTCTGGAGAACCAATAACAATAACTCTCCATTATAAGAAGACGGACGGAACAAGTGTTGAACTTAATAAATCTAACTCTTCAAGCGAAATTTATGAAGGCGACACTTTCTCAATTTGGGCAGTTGCCTATGACGAAAAGAATAACAAAGATGTTTATGCGCGATACATCAGCGATGGAAATTGGGAAGGAGAACAAGATGAACAAGGCTTTAACGAATTCTGGGCACATTCCGACAATGCAAACAAACAACTTATTCTTCTTGACAACATAACTTTTGGTCATGATGCAAATGACAATTTAACACAACCAAGAGCAATCGTTTCAATTTCGCAAAGTGCTGAACTTACAACAATAAACAGCGGAATTTTAAACGGAATGACAATTAACTACGTTTCAAACACGAATTTCACAGAGGAAAAAATTTCTGGAAATAACTTTGTTGTTAGAGTTTCCGACAACACCGAAACAATTTCGTTCAACCTTTCAACAACAATTAAACAAAGATATAAGATTATAACTAAAGATCCATATAATAAGTATTCCACTATATATATTCCTATTAAATGGAATGGAACTCAATATGATAAAGTCATAAATCCAACTCCAATAGGTTCGAGCGGCAACGTTTTCCAAGTTTACGATAATAAGACTGGGCAACAAGTGTCGACTGTAACAATAAATGGATTCTCAAAAGATGGTTATAAACAAATTGGAAATTCTGTAACTTACAATAATTTCCTTGTTCAAGACGGAAGCGGAATATGGGAAGGAACTTACAAAATTACGATAAATGGTCAGCAAATTACTGACAACACCTTTAAATTTAACTATCAATATGTAAGTCAATATGTTGGAATTGACACATCCGATGCAAACATGTATACAGAGTATGGACTTGTTATTTCAGGAACTGAGGGCACCGTTACAGCAAACAACTTAAGCATGGTTAAACTTGTTGACTATTATGGAAATAAAACAGGTTTAGCAGCTGCAGGTGCTGGCTTCACAGACCTTGGCAACGGAAAAACAATAACCGCAGGCGGAACAATTAGTGTTAATTTCTATGGCGACAAGCACGCCCACGGCAGCAGTGGCATAACTTCAATTAATGTCTATCGCAGCCCATACACTGGAATTAAAGTTACAAAAGGAGATATTGCGGGAACAACAAAATTGCCTTTCTCAAACGGCTCAAATGGCTGGGGAGATAAAATTAAAGCAACTCCAGGAATAGGAGGAAATGCAAGCGGGGATAACTTAACCGCTGGCGGCGGATTCAACTATGGAATCCTATTCGCAAACGGAAATGGCGCGCAAATCTTACTTGACGCAACAACACATAAATATAACATTGAAGTTGGAGCAAATTGCACCGAAATTACCCTTAATATCACCTATTTGAACATCTCAATTGGAATGGTTAAATTAACATTTAGTAATAATAAATGGTCAATCGACGGGCAAAGCGGAAAGCTATTAACAGGACCTGGGGACGGTGCATCATATGAATGGAATGCCGAAGGTGGACACTATATTTTAAATGGTGTCCCAGATCCAGGAACTACAACAAATATTTTGTTTATTCCTGCGGAAGTTAATGGACGGAAACTTGTTTTGGGCGAAACAATCAGAGACATTGAAAAATATAAAATTGTTATATTTGTTTCAACTTCAAACGAACCAGGCAAGGACACAAGCGGAAACCCAACAAACGGGGAAACATGGGGGGTAAAGAAAGACCAATCTAACACAATTAGTTTCCAAAGAGTTCAAGGCGTTTGGCGTCAGTTGTTTACTGTTACAATTAACGCCAACGGCGGAACGCTTTCTGGGAATTCCGATTGGACAATTTCAGGAGGCACTGCAACCAAACAAGTTCCATATGGAACAGTTGTTGGAACTCTTCCAACCGCAACACCTTACTCTAAAACTGGTTACGACGTTGCATTTGATAAATTCTACGACTCAGAATCTGGCGGCAACGAAGTTAATTCAAACAAAACAATTGAAGCTTCTTTAACCATTTATGCAAGATACACGGAAGTTGCAAAAACCTACACAGTTACTATTCGAGTTGTTAACGGAACAATTCCAGAAACAAACGGTTGGACAGTTGCAGCCGACGGAAAATCTGCAACAAAAGTTGTAACCTACGATTCACCCTATGGAACTCTTCCAGAGCTAGAAGACTACACCGTTGCCAGCGAAGTTGGCTACACATATGTTTTTGCAGGTTGGAAACTTAGCGAAGACGAAAGCGCTTCAATAATTGATGGCGACGAAACCCTGGTTAAAACAGACGGCAACCACGAACTTTATGCGAAATATACTAAAACGCCAAATAAATATAAGATTACATTTAACAAAAACGGCGGAACAGGCGGAACAGACGAAGTTTGGTTTATTTATGACGAAGAAGGATATATAAACGGAGGAAAAATCTATTTCGACGAGGCATGCACAATTGAGCTTTCTTCGTCAAACTTTGTGGCTCCAACAAAAGACGGATATGAATTTAACTGCTACGTTGATAGCTCTGGGAATCATGCAATAATTGACAATGACGGAACTTATGATGCAGAAGACGACCAAAGCCAAGTTTTCCAATATCCATACGATCTTACATTCGACGCAGTTTGGATTAAAAAGGTTACGATAACCTTTGATCCAGGCTTGGGAGGCTCTGTTTCACCGAAAACCCAAGAAGTTCTTTACGGGAGAAGTTATGGAACTCTTCCAACTCCAACGAAGAGTAGAGTGGGATACACTGTTACATTCAAAGGCTGGTTTACAGCATCTTCCGGCGGAAATAAGGTTGAGCAAACAACAACAGTTACAAACGAATCCGATCACACACTTTATGCACAATGGGAAGAAACCGCAAATTCGTATACGGTTACAGTTGATGCATGTGGCGGGGAAATAACGTTCCCAAGCAATTCAGGTTGGGGCAGTTCAATCGAAAAAAATTCTGCATTTAGAAGTATTCAATATGGTTCAGCATATAATCTCCCAACAACAGTAACAAAAAGCGGATATACTTTCCTTGGGTGGTATACGGCGGAAACCGGAGGATCTAAAGTTGAAAGCTCGGGCACGATGTTAACTGCATCTAACCACACGCTTTATGCGCATTGGGAACTTAAAACAGTAACTGTAACTGTTACAGGAACATCAACCCCTGCAGGAACTGGATATTCATTTATGGCTGAAACTACTCTTAATGGGGAGACTTTTCAATTTACGATTGGTGGTGCATATGGCGCTTGGAATGCTAGCATGAAAATTGGATCTAATTATAGTTCTACACTTGACTATGGCGGCGGGACAATTCCAACGAACTGTGGTCCATTAACTTATACCGCTGGTGGCTACACTGTTACAGCAACAAAGGCTGGAGATCAAGTTACATTTGTTATCCAAGCTGCCCAATAGTGCGGCGAAACCTATTTAAAATAAAAAAAGAATGGCGAAAGCCGTTCTTTTTTGTTGCAATTTTTTTGTTATTTTAAACAAAAAGATTTTTATATTTTTTTTGGCAAGGGAGTTAAATTTGCGCACTGAAAAGTTTTAAATTTTTGTTGACACTTTAAACTTAGTATGCTAATATTATATAGCATCCTAGGTTCGGGGTGTTTTTTCTAGAACCGAACTTAGAGTTTTAAGGAGAAAATATGGCAAAGAAAAATTTAGCAAGAACTTACATCACACTTGCTTGCACAGAATGCAAAGAAAGAAATTATGCAACAATCAAAAATAAGAAAAATGATGCTGACAGAATTGAACTCAGCAAGCATTGCCCACGTTGCAACAAGCACACAGTTCATAAAGAAACAAAATAATTAAAATAGGAGATTGAAATGGGAAAGAAAAACAAGAAAAAAACAATCCCTGCTTTAAATAATTCTGGGAAACAACAAGACTCTGTTGTTCTTGAAGGCGAAGCAGTTGAATCTCAAGTTCAAAACGAAGAAGTTTTAGCCGAAGAAAACCAAGCAGAGCCAGAAAAAGTTTCGAAGAAAGAAGCTAAGGCGCAAAAAGATAAGAAAGTTAAAAAGGAAAAGAAACCAAGCAAAGCAGGAAAAAGAGCAAAAGAAACTTTTTCCGAACTTAAAAAGGTAACTTGGCCAACATTCCCAAAGGTTGTTAAACAAACAGGAATTGTTTTGGCGGTTGTTCTTTTCTTTGGTGTTGTTCTTTTTGCCTTCGACTATATTTTGAAGTTTCTCTTCAAACTTATGAACAGCCAAACCTACACACAAACAGAGCTTTGGTTAACAGTTGGACTTGCAGGAGCGATTGTTGTTGGCGCAATTATTTGGATCACAATTTGGCTTGTTAAAAGAAACAAAAAGGAGAACAAATAATGGAAGAAAACAAAACTGAGCTTAGTGAAGCAGTTGAAGACGTTAAAGAAGAAACTGCTCGCGAAAAGTTTGAAATAAGTCCTTTAAGAAACAGTCCAGATTCAAAATGGTATGTTCTTCACACGTTTTCGGGGTATGAGCAGGTTGCAAAAGACAATCTTGAAACAGTTGTTGAAAAGTTCAATCTTCAAGACAGAATTTTCGACATTATAATTCCAATGGAAGATGTTATTGAAGAGAAAAACGGTAAACGTAAACTTGTTTCAAAGAAAATTATGCCTTGCTATTTGCTTGTTAAAATGATTTATGGCGACGATTTGTGGCATAACATAACAAGAACAAGAGGGATCACAGGATTTGTTGGACCAAAAGGAAGACCTCTTGCATTAACAGAAGACGAAATTCGAAAGATGCGTCTTGAAAAAGTTGACATTAACATTTCGCTTGAAGTTGGCGATAAGATTGAAGTTATCGACGGGCCTCTTATGAATATGATTGGAACAGTTATGGCTGTTGACGGCGAAAACAGAAGAGCAAAAGTTAATGTTGAAATGTTTGGGCGTGAAACCCCAGTTGATTTGGATTTCAGCCAAATTAAAAAATTCTAGTTGGTTTTACCGCGTGGAATACGCGTTAAAATAAATAAAATCAGTGGGAGAAACGGTTAAATTAGTCATTCCGTTTTGCTAAGACCACAAAGGAGGAAATATGGCTAAGAAAATCAATGCAATTGTTAAACTTCAATTGCCAGCCGGTAAAGCAACTCCTGGACCACCAGTAGGTTCTTCTCTTGGTCCTCATGGAATCAATATTGCAGGCTTTACCAAAGAATTTAATGAGAAAACTGCGTCTCAAGCAGGTCTCATTATCCCGGTTGTTATAACCATCTATCAAGACAGATCGTTTGATTTCGTTCTTAAAACTCCACCAGCTGCTGTTTTAATTAAGAAAGCGATCAACATTGAATCAGGTTCTGCAAAACCTAACAAACAAAAAGTCGGAACAATCAAAAGAGATAAGATTAGAGAAATCGCAACTCTTAAAATGCCAGACCTTAATGCATCAAGCATTGAGCAAGCAATGAAAATGATTGAAGGCAGCGCACGCAGCATGGGCGTTGTTGTTGAAGACTAAGGAGGCGCTTAAATGAAAAGAGGTAAGAACTATGTAAGCGCAGCCAGCGCAATTGATAAAACAAAACAATATGAAACTTTGGAAGCTATGGACCTTGTTATCAGCGGTTCAAAAGCAAAGTTCGACGAAACAGTTGAAGCACACTTCCGCCTTGGTGTTGACGGCCGAAATGCCGACCAACAAGTTCGTGGGGTTGTTGTTCTTCCACACGGAACAGGAAAATCTGTTAAAGTTTTAGTAATCGCAAAAGGCGAGAAAGCAAAAGAAGCTCAAGAAGCAGGCGCAGATTTTGTTGGAGCAGAAGACATGATTGAAAAAATCCAAAAAGAAAACTGGGTAGATTTCGATGTATGTATCACAACTCCAGACATGATGGGCTTGGTTGGACGTATTGCTAGAATCCTTGGACCTAAAGGTCTTATGCCTAACCCAAAAAGCGGAACTGTAACAATGGACGTTAAAAAAGCAATCAGCGATGTTAAAGCTGGTAAAGTTGAATATCGTCTTGACAAAACAAACAATATCCACGTTATCATTGGAAAAGTAAGCTTTGGAAAAGAAAAATTGGCAGAAAACTTTGAAGTTATCTTGGCAGCAATCAATAAAGCTCGCCCAGCAGCTGCAAAAGGAACCTACATTAAATCTGCAACACTTGCAACAACAATGGGACCTGGCGTTAAAGTTAGAGCATAAATTTTTAACAATAACAAATACTAACTCCGAAATCAATTTTCGGAGTTTTTTATTATGAAGAATGTTAAAAAAACAAATAAAACAAATGAAAATGCTAAAAATTCAAAAAAAAATAATGCGAATTTGGAAAAACAAATGCAGCCAACGAATGGAACTTGTAGCATTGAAACGGCGAAACCACGAAAAATAAAAGTTTTTAACTCAATTATCGTTATGATTGGAATTGCTCTTTTTGTTGTTTCTGCAATCTTGGTTTTTCAACTTTTGTTCGACAACGGGGTTATTCCATCAAACGAATTTTATGATAACACAAGCATAAATGGCGTTGACGTTAGCGGAATGAGCAAAGGCGAAGCCGCTCAACTTATTTCAACTAAATTGCTTTCTTCAAAGGACGAAATTGAAGTTAAACTTAAGTATCAAGACAAAGAATGGGTTTTGAAAGGCTCAGATTTTGAATATAGCAGTGAGCTGGTTAATAAGATTGACGAAACTTTTATGCAATCCCATAGCGGAACCGTTTCGCAAAAAGTTACTGCCGTTAGGAACATCAAAACTAACGGTCTTAAAATAAATTTGTCATATCGTTATATTTTGAAAGGGTTTGACGAAAAAATTGACGAAATAATTAAAGAAATCAATGTTGAACCTCAAGCCCCAGAAGTTGTTTTTAAACCCAACGACGAGGTTATGTTCTCTCTTAGTGAAGGTAATAACGGAATTGAGGTCGACAGAAATGCTTTGTTCGACCAAATTGATAATGCGTTTAGGAAATCACGCAAAATTGAAATTGAAATTCCAATAAAAGAAGTTGCATTTGAGACGCCAACCGAAAATCCAATTGACAACATTGTTAAACGTTCGGTTTTTTCAACCGACTATTCTTCAAGCGTTGACGGAAGAAAAAATAATGTTAATCGTGCCCTTCTCGATTTTAACGGTATGGTTGTTAAACCGGGCGAAGAGGTTAGTTTTAACACTGTAACAGGCGATAAAACCCCAGAAAAAGGGTATCAAAAAGCAAAGATAATTTTAAACGGCGTTTATGTTGATGGCTTTGGCGGGGGTGCATGCCAAGCATCAACAACACTTTATAATGCTCTTATCTTAGCCGATATTGAAATTCTTGAAGTGAACCCACATTCTCTTCCTGTTTCATATGTTCCGCTTGCGTTCGACGCAATGGTTAGCGAAGGCTATTCCGACTTGCGCTTTAAAAACAACCTTGAAAACCCAATTTACATTAAAACTTGGGGCGACGAAACAAGAGCATATGTTCAAATTTATGGAGAGCCCTTTGAGGAAGGTCTTGAAATTAAACGCCGCGCAGAGTTCATTGGAACAATCCCACACGAAGGCGATACAATAATTAAAGACACAGAAGGCGAATATGCAGATAAAATTACGTATGCTGGTGAGTATTTAAGAATTCGTTATCCTCGCGAAGGTTATCATTCCAAAGGATACTTGTGTTACTACAAAAACGGGGAGCTTATAAGCGAAAAATTGATTCGCGACGAAATTTATAAACCACAAAAAGGAATTGTTATGGAAGGAACCGAAACTCTTGGCGAAGGAATGGTTATTCCAGAAAACGAGGTTGAAATAATCCCTCCCCAAGAAGGCGCAACTAAATTAACAGAAGTTTCTGTTAAGAGAAAAATAAGCCAACAAAATCCGCCAAATCTTTGTCCATAAAATTTAAAAATAAAAAACAGGGAATTTTTCCTTGTTTTTTTATAAAATTTTTTAATTTTTAAATAATTTTTATTTATTTTAATATTATTTAATTTATTTATTAAAAATAATTGCTTAATTTAAAAATATTATTTAAATGAGAAAATGCAATTTCTCTTAAAACAGGAGAATCTTCGTCGAGAAAAGAAACTAATTCTTCAAGAAATTCTGTTTCTTTTTGAATTGCAAATTTAAGACAAAAACGAAGATTGTTTGGTCTTCTTGGAAGAGCAATGTTTGTTTCGGAAAACTCCGTTTCAAGTTCGGAAAGAAGAAGGGTTATGTTTTGCGAAACCTCTTTTTCAAGCGCTTTAAATTCGTTTCTTATTCTCATGTTTCGAATTCGAATTGCTATGTAGCCATACACCCAGTTTAAAAGATAAAGCTTCTCGAAAAGCGACTTGCTTTCAAGTTTGCTCCGTTTAAGTTTTTCGTTATATTCTTTTGCAAGAAGAGCAAATTCATCTGGAGAAGAAATTATATTGTCGTTATATTCCACCTTTTTCTCTCCCGTTTAAGTTTATATGCATTCCGCCTTTCTTTTGTTAAAATTAACTTTTTCTTTGCCCAGTGCATAACTATTTGAGAATGAAAGGAGAGAAATGCTTTATGGAAATATATAGAAAAATAACCCCAACTTGCGTTAAAGAAAGTCTTGAAAGAAAAGAAAAACTTTTGCAAAGAAAAGGGGCGCAAAAAAAATTTAATTTGGAAGAACCAAACCAAAATCTTTCAAATCAAAGCGAAAATAATTTTGAACCAAGGAATAACGAAGAGACGGCGCCAAATGCCCCAAATTTAAACGAATCGCCAAGCCCAAACGGAACACCTAACCTTGACAATGGCAGCAATGAAGGGCAAAATTCAAGCAATAATGAAGCGGGAAATTTAAACCCAAATAATGATCAAAATCCAAGCCAAAATAACGAGCAAGAACCAAACCAAAACGGGGAAGGGCAGTTAAATCAACATGGAACACAAAACTCAATTTTCGAATCAAACGAACCATACCCAGAAGTTACAGCTGGACTTCGAAATCAAAAAGACATTCGAACCCTTAAGGCGTTGGCGTTTGACCGCGACGGCGAACTGACCGCAATTTTAACACACATATTCCAGCATACTGTTTTGCCAAACGACCTTGGAACTCTTAAAGAAATTTTAAGACAAATTGCAATTGTTGAAATGAAACACTATGAAGCGCTTTCCGAAGCCGTTGCTAAACTTGGGGGAACTCCAACCCTAACCGACGGGAAAGGAAATGTTTGGACGGGAAGGAATGTTTCGTCAATAACAAATCCAAAACGAATTTTGGAAACAAACGCAAAAAGTGAGCGCGAAGCAATTGCAACTTATAATCGCGTTGCAAGGGAAACAGAAAACGAAAGTCTTTCGCTTTTATACAAGCGAATTGCGGAGGACGAAAAATTACACCTTGAAATTTTTGAAAAATTGCTTGAAGTTTTAAATTAACATTTAACTTAATAAAAATATAATAAAAATTATTTATAAATAAAAAATAAAAATAAATAATAAATTAAATTAAAAATAATAAATTAAAATATAATAAATAAACAGTAAATTAAATTAAAAACAAAATAAAAAACCACCAAATTAATGGTGGTTTTTTTGTTAGTTTTTTAATTCTTTGGAATTGAATTCGTAATTGCGTCGGCAAGTTTTTTAATTGTTTTGTCATCGAGTTCAACTTGTGAAGGTCCGCCTCCGCCTCTTCCAAGAAGTTTGGAAGCTTGGTCTTGCGCTCCAAGAATTCTCTTTTGGGTTTTAAGTTCATCTGAAATCTTTTCTTCTTTGCCGCTGTAGCCATGCATTCTGTTTTCAATTGCTTTGAAGCCGCCAGCATCCTTAAAGCCTTTAGCAAGGTTAGCGCCAAGAGCATTGAAAATAGGGCTCAAATTATCGGAAGATAAAGCGTCTTTAAATGCATTTGCCATTTTCTTCCCCGCCGCTGCAGCATCTGCAGCCGACATCCCAGAATTTTTCAAGTATCCGCCAGCTCTATCAAGATCGGCAATACTTTTTGCCGCATTATATTTTGCTTGTGAGGCAATGCTTTGTTTTTCGTTTTCAATTTCTTTTTCAGCTGCCTCTTTCTTGCTTACGGCTTCAGCTCTTTCTGATTCAACTTTAGTTTTCTTGCTTTGAACTGTTGCCTTTTGTGCTTCAAGTTTTTTGATTTCATAGTTTGCTGTTGATTTTGACGTTCCGCCTAATTTCGAGCTTGCAGAGGCTGTTTTTATAGCATCAATTTGGGAATCGTAGCTAGAAATTTGAGAGTTGAAATCGGCAATTTGAGAGTCGAAATTGCTAATATTTTTGTCGTGCCCTTCAATTTCTTTATTAAGATTGTCAATGTTTTCCTTTGAATTGTTAATTTTTATTGGAGATAAATCAATTCTTTCTCTAGCCACGTTTTGACGAGCTTTTCTTTCTGCTTTGGATATATTATGCCAAGCTTCTTTTCCGCCAATTTCTTCTTGCGCTGTAAGTTTTGCAACTTTATTTAACTCGCGATTTATTTGGCTTCTGTTATAAGCTTTTCTAATTCTTGTTGGGCTTATTGCGAGGTGATTTTCATCCTTTTCCTCGTATTTTAGCCGTGCCTCGTCTTTTTGTTCTTGAGACATTTTACTTCTCATTGAGCGAAGGACTCTTTTTTGTCCACGCGAACTCAATTTGTCATAATAACCTTTTTGGTCTTCATCCATACTCCCAAGCGCGGCTTCGTTTTCTGCTTCTTTTTGGCGGTGTTTATCGCGCATATTCGAAACTTTGTTTGTTGCGCCTTTAACACCTTTGAAAGCAAGCTTTGACCCTTTAACAGCAAGACCAGCTGGCATTGCGGCAACTTGACCAATTTTTGAAATAGTTCCGCCAACTTCTCCTGACATTCCTTCCCCGCCTTTTAACGAATCGTCGCCTCCGATAAATTCGGAAATTGTTCCGCAAAGGTCTTTAACCATGATAAGACCAACAATTACGAAAAGCATTGAAACAATTGAATCAACAAATGGAATGTTGAAGAAATTGATTTCTGTTATGAAAGGAAGGATAACGAAGAATAAGTTAAGTCCAACAATTGGGCCATAAGCTGCAATAACTTTTGATGTAAATTTTTCGCGCCATTTTTTAAGCGCCGCGCCGTCGTCCAAAGGCATAAGCGATGAAATTGGGGCAGCGATTAAGAAGAGAACAACAAGTTCGAAAATTCTTTTCATAAGCCCGAATGTTAAGTAGATTAAAAGTTTTGCTGCAATAACAAGTGCTCCAATGCAAATTACGAAGTTGAAAGACCAAAGGTCGTAGTAGAACCAAACTTGTTTAACATCGTTTTTATCGAATGATTGAATTGAGTCTGGAGCATAGTTTCCAATGAATGAACTTCTGTCGCCAAAAGGATAGAGGAAACTTTTGTTAAAATCGTCGTTCGAACCAAGAGACGCGGCTGTTTTAAGAGAGTAGGAATTTGCATAACATTCGTCAAGCAAGTTTGCCGCTCTTGAATATTGCTGTCCAAAATTGTTAAACACGCCCGCGCTAACATTTGTTTCTGTAAGATGGTTTTGGAAAGTTGTTGAGTTTCTTATTCTGTTTGCTTTGTATGCAGAGGCTTTAAAAATCAAACCGCTTATTGGGGTTGAGGTTGTTGCAACATTAACCTTCTCGTTGCTTCCCCAGAAATTGTAGGCTATGTATGTTTTTTGATCGGTTGCGGTTGTGTATTGTTGGAAAAGATTTGAAATGTTGTAGGTTGTTGTGTTTCCGCTCTCGTCCGTAACTGTGTAGGTTGCGCCCCCAACTTCCGAACTGCTTGACCCGGAAGTTATTGTGTCGAGCGCTTGAAGGATTATGTTTGAAAGATAGATGCCAAAGAAACAAACAATTGGAACGATTGCAAAAGATGCAATGGCTTTAAAAGCTTTTCCAATGATTTTTCCTTTTGATGCGCTTTTTGCATCGGTTGCTGCATATTCCGAACGAAGAACTGCAACAAAGGTTGTTATGATTAAAAGAATTAATGCAAGGATTATGAGAGCCCAGAAAATGTTTGAAAGAATTGCATTGTCACCTGTGAAAATTGTTCGAATAAACCTAAGAACAAGGTCACCAGATTCTTTTGTTGCTTCTGCGCCGCCTAAGATTGTGTCGGACGAATAGTAGACAACATCAAGACCTGCAACTTTTCTTACAAGGAGTTGAAGGATATCTAAAAGTTGGAAAATCAAGGTGCAAAGGAAATATAAGAGTTTTGGAATGATTGAGATAAACGCTCCCCACCATCCTGAAAACCATTCTCGAATTTTTTCGCCAACACCTGCAATAAAAACAACGTTCATTGAATTCTCCTTTGTTTTTTTAAGTCTAACACAAAAAAAACAAAATGTAAACATTTTTAGATAAATTATATCTTTATATATTATATATCAACATTATTTTGTCAAAATTTGCAAAAAACTATGCCTAGAAAATTTTTTAAAAAGTGAAATTATTTTAAGAAATTGCATAAAATTAGTAGACAAATCATTTTCTTGCCTATATAATAAGGGCGATTTTTAATTTACGAGGTGAAGATGAAAGAAAATCAATATATTAGATGTCCAAGATGCGAACTTAACTATATTCAAAAAAAGGACAAACTTTGCTCGGTTTGCCAAGCGGAACTTAATGCAGATTCTTCCTATGACGAACTTGACATGGAAACTTGCCCAATTTGCAAAACAAATTTCATTCGCCCAGACGAAATTATGTGTGCACAATGCGCAAAAGAGCGCCAAATTAACGGCGAAAATGTTGGGCTTGACGATGACTGGGAAAACTATGTTGACCCAAGCGATGAAGGGCTTGCTTCGGAAGACGAAGAAACAGGCGACATGGCTCGCGTAACCGATCTTGAAGACGACGATCTTGACGATCTTGAAACCGACGATGACGATCTTCCAGAAATTGACGAAGAACTTGATTTTGACGACGACGACGAAGAGGAAGAAGATGAAGACGAAGACGATGAAGATGATGACGAAGACTTCGACGATGAAGATGACGATTTTTAAAAAAACAATAACAAAAATTGTTAGCGCTTGGCTTTGCCAGGCGTTTTTTATTAAAAATGATTTTTAGATTTGTTAAATATGTTGTATAATTAAGCTACTGAGGGAAAAAATGGGACTTTTTAAAAACAAAAACTTGAAAAAACTTATGAAAATTGCCGACAAGGTTATTGCCTTGGAGGACGAATATAAAAATAAAACAAATGAGGAACTCCAAGCAAAAACACGCGAGCTTCAATCTCGCGCGCAAAATGGTGAAAACTTAAACGACTTGCTCCCAGAAGCATTTGCGAACGTTCGCGAGGCGGCGGCAAGAGTTTTAAATATGCGTCATTTCTATGTTCAAATTCTTGGCGGAATTGCTCTTCATCAAGGTCGTATTGCCGAGATGGCAACGGGGGAAGGAAAAACTCTTGTTTCAACTCTTCCTGCCTATCTTAATGCGCTAACAGGAAAGGGCGTTCATGTTGTTACTGTTAACGAATATTTGGCAGAGCGTGACGCGCAATGGATGGGAAAAATTCATAAATTCCTTGGCTTAACTGTTGGAGTTGCGTTAAGCGGAATGGACGAAAAAGCAAAAAAAGCCGCATATGATTGCGACATAACATATTGCACAAATAATGAGGCAGGGTTCGACTATCTTCGTGACAACATGGTTGTTAGAAAAGAAGACAAAGTTCAACGTGGACATAACTTTGCAATTGTCGACGAAGTTGATAGCATTTTGATTGATGAGGCGAGAACTCCTCTTATCATAAGTGGAAGGGGAATGAAATCAAGCGATTCTTATTACACCGCGCAACGTTTTGCAAAAAACCTTCGCGAAGGCGACGATTTTGAAATTGACATCAAAACAAAAGCAATTAACCTAACCGAGCAAGGTGTTTCAAAAGCAGAAAGATTTTTTAGCGTTTCCAACCTTTCCGATGTTGACAACATTGAATTAAACCACTATATCAACAATGCCCTTAAAGCAAACTTTATCATGGTTCGCGACGAAAATTATATCGTTAAGAACGGCGAAATTTTGATTGTTGATGAGTTCACCGGACGTATCATGAAAGGAAGGAGATATAGCGACGGGCTCCACCAAGCAATTGAAGCAAAAGAAGGCGTAACAATTAAAAATGAAAATAAAACGCTTGCAACAATAACTTTCCAAAACTATTTCCGCCTTTATAAAAAACTTAGCGGTATGACGGGAACAGCAAAAACCGAAGAAGGCGAATTTGTTGGAATTTATAATCTCGATGTTATTCAAATTCCATCAAACAAACCAAATATGCGTTATGACGCGCCCGACATCATCTATACTGGTGTTCCAGGCAAGATTAAAGGAATTTTGCAAGATGTTAAAGAGCGTCATGAACTTGGCCAACCAATTTTGATTGGAACAATAACAATTGATAAATCCGAAGAGATTTCAAAAGAGCTTAAACGCGCAGGGATTAAACACAACGTTTTAAACGCGAAAAACCACGAACAGGAAAGCGAAATTATTGCGCAAGCTGGACGCAAGGGCTCTGTTACAATCGCAACCAACATGGCGGGGCGTGGAACAGATATTTTGCTTGGCGGAAATCCAGAGTTTATGGCTCTTAAAAAACTTCGCGACGAAAATTTCACAGAAGAGCAAATAAGTTATGCAACATCGTTTATTGAAAGCGATAACGAAGATTTAAGAAAAGCACGCGAAGAATATTTGAAATTCTATAATGAGTTTAAAGCAATAACCGACAAGGAAAAAGAAGAAGTCATTTCCCTTGGCGGACTTCACATTATTGGAACGGAGCGCCATGAATCAAGACGTATCGATAACCAGCTTCGTGGGCGCGCTGGACGTCAAGGAGACCCTGGTTCAAGCGTTTTCTATATTTCTCTTCAAGACGACCTTGCGAAACGATTTGGGGGAGACAAACTTGCAAGAATTGCGCAATTCTGCCGAATTGACGACGACACGCCTTTCCAATTTAAAATGCTTGCAAGACAAATTGAGCGTGCTCAAAAACGAATTGAAATGACGCACTACAGCGCAAGACGAACAGTTCTTCAATTCGACGATGTTTTAAATAAGCAACGCGAAATTATTTATGGCGAAAGAAACAAGGTTTTGGATGGGGTTAACATCCACGATGAAATTATGGAAATGTTTCCATCAATTGTTTCTCAAATTGTTTCCGAAACAATTAGTGTTGATAAAGCTCCAGACGAATGGGATTTAACTGCTCTTAACGAGGCTCTTGAAAAGAAACTCTTTCCAAAAGATACAAATCTTGTTAACGAAAAGTTTGTTAAAAATTGCGACGGAGCCGATTTAATTCAAAAAATTTTGGAAGCTGTTGAAAAACGCTACCAAGAAAAAATGGATTTTTTCAAAGAACATGGAAAAGATTTTTCCGATTTCGAACGATACATTCTCTTAAGAGTTGTTGATTCCCTTTGGATGGATCATATCGACCAAATGAACCAACTTCGAAACGAAATTGGGCTTCAAGGATATGGACAGCACGACCCAATTATTGCATATAAACGAATTGGATTTGAAATGTTTGAAAATATGGTTGACGAGATTCGCGAAAAAACTGCACTTTTCCTTTTGAATGTTACAATTGAAGAGCAGCCAGTTCCTCGCCAAGTTGCAAAACCAATTATGGTTGTTGAGCAAAAAACTGCAAAAGCCGCTCCAAAAGCAGGGCGAAATGCTCCTTGCCCTTGCGGAAGCGGGAAAAAATATAAAAATTGCTGTGGGAAAAATGAATGATTGAAATCAATGTTTTAACGGGAACGATGCTTGAAACAAACAACTATGTTTTAATAGATGGGAACAAAGCTGTTTTGATTGAAGCAAGCATAACTCCAGGTTCGCTTGGCGAAATTTTGCAAGGGAAAAAACTTGCCGCAATTCTTTTAACGCACGGACATTGGGACCACTATTGGGAAATTGAAAATCTTGCAAAAGAATTTCCTTGCCCAATTTACATGACGAAGGAAGCTTTTGAAAAAATCAATAAAAAAGAAAAAGCCTTTGCGGCAGACAGAAACCCAAAAATTGATTTAACTCCATTCAATGTTAAATTTATAAAAAACGACGACGAACTTAAATTTGGAAACGAATTGAATTTCAAGGTTATCAAAACTCCGGGGCACACCAATTGCAGTGTTTGCTATATTTTAGAATCAAAAAAGAACAGCATTGTTTTCACGGGGGATTTAATTTTCAAAGATGGCGTTGGACGAAGCGATTTGCCAACAGGAAACTTCGAGGAACTTAAATCAAGCATAAAGAAAATTCTTCCGCTTGGCGATGAAACTCTCTTGCTTTCGGGGCATGGAAGCCCAACAATGCTTGGCGAGGAAAGAGAAAAACTCCAAACACTTTTATAGAATAAAACTAAAGCGAAAACACGCAATAAACAAGTTGCGTGTTTTTTTCATAGTATATAAAAAACGACTGGAGAAAATTATGTGTGGTATTTATGGCTACATAGGAAAAAATGCCGTCCAAAAATCAATTTGCGGGCTTGAAAGACTTGAATATCGCGGCTACGATTCGGCGGGAATTGCTTACATAAGAGAAAATGGAAAAATTAAGGTTGTTAAAAATGTTGGAAGAGTTTCGGGGCTTAAGAACAAACTTAATCAAGGAATTGAATCCAATCTTGCAATTGCCCACACGCGCTGGGCAACACACGGAAAACCTTCAATTTTAAATTGCCATCCAGTTTCAAGCGAAAATTTTTCGCTTGTCCATAACGGGATAATTGAAAATTTTAAAGAAATTCAAAATGAATATAATTTCAAATTAAAAACGGAAACCGATAGTGAAATAATTGCGAATTTAATTGAAAAAAATTTTAATAAAAATATTAAAAATTATGAAAAAATAAATGAAAATATATTAAATGCAATAAAAATTGCAGCGCAAAAGTTAAAAGGTTCTTGGGCTGTTGAGCTAATTTGCAAAAAAATGCCAAATAAAATATATATTTTTAAAAAGTTGATGCCAATTGTTGTTGGAACAAATAAGGCTGAAAGCGCCGTGGCAAGCGATGTTAACGCGTTTGAATTTGACGAGAAAACAAAGTGGGAATACTACACTTTGCAAGACGGAAATATTTGCGAATTAAGCGGCGATAAACTAATTATTTATAACGAAAATTTGGAAAAAATTACTCTTGAAAAAACAAAAAAAGAAAAATTTAATTGTAAAAATTTAACAAAATTTAAATATAAAATGTTAAAAGAAATTAACGAAATTCCTTTTTCATTAAAAAACACAAAAAAATCAATAAATAAATTAAAAAATTCAAATTTTATCAATATTTTTAAAAATTTTTCAAGTGTGACAATTGTTGGGTGTGGAACGGCTTATCATGCAGGGCTTTATGGAAAATTTATTTTTGAGAAACTAACAAAAAAATTTGTTAATGTTGAACTTGCAAGCGAATTTCGATATAAAACACAACTCAAACAAAAAAACAGTCTTGTTCTTGCAATAAGCCAAAGCGGCGAAACTGCCGACACAATTGCCGCTCTTAAACTTGCAAAGGAAAACGGAGCAGTAACGGCTGTTATAACAAATGTTCAAGGCTCAACAATAACCAATTTTTCCAACTATGTTTTTCTAACTAATGCGGGTCCGGAAATTGCAGTTGCAGCAACAAAAAGTTATGTTTCACAGGTTTATGCTCTTTATCTTCTCGCTTGCACAATTTCGGGAGAAAAAGCGGCAACAAATTTAAGCGCAAAAGTTAAAACAATCATTGATGGGTTTGACGAGAAAATTCTCGAAAAATATTTTAATTGTCAAAAATTTTTCTTCATTGGAAGATTGTGCGATTCAACAACCGCGCTTGAAGGAGCGCTTAAGCTTAAAGAAATTGCATATGCCCACAGTGAAGGATATGCCGCTGGTGAACTTAAACACGGAACACTTTCGCTTGTTGACGAAACTTCACTAATAGTTGCCATTATAACGCAGTCGAAAATTAAGGAGAAAACTCTTAATGCGGCGCATGAGGTTCAAGCAAGGGGAGGGAAAGTTCTTTTCGTAACACAGTTTGAAGATATTGCAGGCGAAAAAATTTTGCTTCCGAAAACAATTGAAGACGCAATGCCAATTCTTTCTGTTATCCCCCTTCAACTTCTTGCCTATTATTTCTCGCTTTCAAAAGGTCTTAACCCAGATATGCCGCGAAATCTTGCAAAAAGTGTTACGGTTGAATAGGAAAATATAAATAGTATAAAGCCAATTGAATAGAAAATTGGCTTTTTCTTATACTAATTTTATGATGTTTCCCGAGGTTGAAAAACTTAAAAAGAAATTTAGCGAAAGCAGCGATATTGTTGTTCGCGAAGTTTCATGCGGACAAAGACAAATCAATTTGATTTTCCTCAAAAGCATGATTGACGACAGTCTTTTCATAAGCGGAATTCTTGGCCCAATCATGGATTATGGAAGCGACCAAAGTTCAATTTCAAGCGGAAAAGAATTTACCCTTAAAACCCTTCAAGACGAGGCTCTTAAAATAACCGAAATTGAAGAAGTTGAAAAGAAAGAAGCGGCAAAAGAACTTGCGGCAAACAAGGTTTTGCTTTTCCTTGATAAAGAAGAAAAAATTCTTTCAATCGACATAACGAAATATCCCGTTCGAGTTCCTTCCGAACCTCCAACTTCTTCGGTTTTGAAAGGGCCAAGAGAAGGTTTTGTTGAAGATATTAAAAGTAACATTGCGCTTCTTCGAAGAAGATTTTCGGGCGAAAAACTTGCAATAAATGAAATGGAAATTGGAAGATGTTCCCAAACAAAGGTTGCAATTGCCTATGTTAAAGGCGTTGCAAGCCGAAAAATTGTTAATAAAATTAAAAAAAGATTAAAGGAAGTTGACATCGACGGAATAATCGACTCTTCCTATCTTGTTTCTTTCTTGCAAGAAAGAAAACGCTCAATGTTCAAGCAAGTTGGAAGTTGCGAAAAGCCAGACATTGTTGCGTCAAAACTGTTGGAAGGAAGAGTTGCAATAATTGTTGACAACTCGCCAATTGTTTTAACCCTGCCTTTCATTTTTCTTGAAGACTTGCAAAACAGCAACGACTACTATTCGCTAAGCAACTATGCAACCTACGTTCGCGTTGTTCGACTTCTTGGGCTGTTTTTTGCGGTCTTAATTCCGGGAACTTATGTTTCCGTTCGGCTCTACCACTATAACATTGTTCCTGTTAACTTTCTTTTCACAATTGCAAACGCAACAACAGCAATTCCATTAACGCCGTTTTTGGAAATTGTTTTCATACTTGTTTTGTTTGAAATTCTTTACGAGGTAAGTTTGCGCTTGCCAAGATATCTTGGGCTTGCAACAAGCATTGTTGGGGCTTTAATTTTGGGGGACACCGGGGTTAAAGCGGGGTTAATTTCGCCGCCTGGGGTTATGGTTATTGCAATAAGTATAATTGCAGTCTACACCATTCCCGACCAAGTTGACCAAATTGTTCTTTTGCGCTCAACGTTCATTGTCCTTGGCGGCTGTCTTGGAATTTTTGGAGTTATTGCGGGCGTTGTTTTTGTTGTTGCATACTTGGCAAGCATTGAAAACTATGGCGCGGCATATCTTTCGCCATATGCGCCTCGAATTCGAAATGACCTTCAAGACGGGGTTTTTAAACAAAACATTGTTAAAATGAAAAATCGCCCCGAAAGTTTCCATAATAAAAATGTTGTGAGGTTAAAGTATGACAAAAACAATTAGTGCGCGCCAACTTTCTCTTCTTGGCTTTGTTTCAACTTTTGCATTAAAACTTACAATTCTTCCCTCTCTTTTATATGGAGAAATAGGGGTGGATGCTCTTTTGCTTGTTTGTTTTTCGCTTGCCTTTGATTTTATTGAATTTTTCGTTATTTATTATCTCTTAAAACGGAATGAAAACATTTCGTTTGCAACTTTCTTGGAAAAAACATTTGGAAAAGTTTTTGGGAAAGTGATTTTGCTTTGCTTTTTTGCCTATTTCTTTTTTAAATTCTTAATTTTAGCAATTGCTGGGTTCGATTACGCGCGTTTTGCAATTTTTAAAAACGCTCCGTTATATCTTTTCTTGTTCATAATTCTTGCAATAAGCAGCAGTTTGGTTCTTTTTAAAAGTAAAGCAATTGGGCGAACAGCGGAGTTTTTCTATCCCATAATTGCTTTTTTCTTTATTCTCTTTTTCTTTGTCGCAATTTTAACCGCGTCGCTTCAAGACCTTCGCCCCCTTTTAACATCTGGAGCGGGGGCATTTTTCTCAACATATTTTAAGTTTTTAGTCGTTGGCGGAAACTATATTTTTATGTTGTTTTTTATGGGGAAAATTAAGTTTGGCGAAAAACCGCTTAAAACTCTCGTTCCCCATCTTCTTTTTGGAGTTGGAGTTGTCATTATTTTCTTTTGCCTATATTATTCAATTTTCCGTTTCACCGCCGTTGCCCATCCAAACGCAATTTCCGAACTTATCCAGTTTGTTCCGCTTCCAAGCATCTTGGGAGATTTCAATTGGTTTGCGGTTTCCCTAATGCTTTTGCTTTTTTGCCTTCAAGGCGGAGTATATATGTTTTGCGGATGTTATTCTTTAACAAAAATTATGAACTTTCGAAAACAAGAAAAAGATTGGCTCGTTGAACTTTCGGTTTTTCTTTTTAACGCGCTTGTTGTTGGAATTGTTTATGGTTTTTTCACGAGTTTCCAAAAACTTAAGCTTGTTGTTGTCGACAGTTTGTATGTTCCAATTCTAAGCGCTGTTATAATGGCAATGCCAATTCTCTTTTTCATAATTGAACTTGCAAAAAAGGAAGAAAAAACTCCAAAAAAACTTAAACTTGGGAAATACGTTTTAAAGGAGGCAAACTATGAAAAAGATTTTTAATTTTGTTAAAATGCACGCAATTTTCATTCTTTTTTGCGTAATTTGCGTTGTTTTTCTTCCAAACGCAGTTGTTGCCCAGCCGCAATCGCGAACAAAGCTTGTTGTTCGCGCAATTGGCGTGGATAAAAACGACAGCGGCTATGAGGTTTCGGCAATTGTTTTCATTCCAAAAGCAACCCAAACTTTCAGCGAAAACTATCAAGTTGTTTCCGGAAAAGGGAATTCATTCTATGAAGCATTTTCAAACATTGGAATTGAAACCGGGCGCGAGGTTGCTCTTTCCCACACAAGCGTTATCTATGTTAACGACAAGATTTGCCAGGAAGGACTTGTTGAAAGCCTCGACTACTTAATTCGCGACTACAGCCTTAACAACAGTTCAAACCTTGTTTATGTTGAAAAAAGCGCAAAAGAAATTGTTGAAGCATCAAAAAGCGTAATTCAAAACAGCGGCGTTAAAATTGGCGACGTTGCAAAATTCGACGAAGATAAAGTTGTTTTGCTTCAATCAAACATTGAAAGCCTTTTCTCAAGTGCATATTCAAAAAGCGGGTGTGCAATGATTAACATTATGGAACTTAGCGACGAAATGGGGCTTGAATCGTCGGGCTCGCCTGAAGAAAGCGGGGAAGTGCAATCTGGCGGTGGAAATGAAAGCAAAAGCAAAAAAATTCTTAACGAAGGGAAAAGCCTTGTTTTAAAGAACGGAAAGAAAGCCCTTGTCCTCGATAAAGAAGAAACTTCCGCCCTCCGCTTTGGGAAAAAACTTTCCCAAATTGGCTATTTGGAATTAAACAATTTCTCAAACGAAAATTTTAAAGATGCGCATCTTGCTTTCATAATCGAAAAAAACATCGTTAAATATACGCCAACTTTCAAGAATGGAAAACCAGTTTTGGAAATTAAAATAATGCCAAAACTTCGCCTTGCCGAAGTTAATCAAAAAACTCACGACGAAAAAATCTTCCTTGGCGACCCAAACATCGCAAGCGAAAGTCTTGTTTCGGCAGTTAACGAAAAAGTTAAAACGAATTTCAGTTCCGTCCTAACAAAACTTAAAAACAAAAACCTCGATGTTCTTTCAGCCTACGAAAAATTTAACGCCTCTTCCCACGCCGAGTTCCAAAAATTCCTTTCTTCCCTCGAAAACCCCAACGCCTACTATCAAAACATCGAATTCGAAATCAATGTTTCCGCCTTGGTTGTTTAACAGCAATTAGCATTATAACAAAAACCCTCCGCAAAATCGCGAAGGGGGGTTTTTAGCCAGAGTAACTTGGGTCGTTAAGGGAAATTGTGTAGTTAAAAGATGAGGAGGAAACCGATTTGTTTTTGTCGGTTATGCGGAAGGTTATTTTTGTTGAGGTTGTTGCGCCTGCTCCAACTTCAAAGGTTGTTCCTGCGCCGCCAATTGTTCTTGTTAGGTTTGCGGAAGACGAGGAGTTGTCGGTTATTTTAACTTTCAAAGCGCGGTCGGCATGGTTTTGAATTGTTATTGTTAAAACAATGTCTGCGCCATAGTTTGCGCCTGCCGCGTTTTGGAATTGAATGTTTTTGTTTTTCCAAGTTGCAAGGGCGTCTGCCGAAGGGGTGGAGTCTGCAGAATAGTTAAGGGCGGAAAAAGTTACATTATTTTTTGCGCCAGAAACCGAACCTGTTATTGTTGCGTAAACATCTGTTGCTTGATAGCTTATTGTTCCGTTTACGCCAACAGAAACACTTTGTGCTGCCCAAACGCCAACAAGCGTTAACGCAAGAACAACAAAGAACATTGGAACGATCAATAAGAATTTAAATTTAAGACCTCGATATGCTTCGCGAGCGGTTGGGGTTTCTTCTTTTCTTTCGCGCATTTTTCCCTCCGAAAAATATTATCTTTATATAATTATAAATAAATTATCATTTTTTAAACAAAAAAGCAAATAAATTGAAACAATAAAAATTTTTGTTTAAGTTAAAAAATTAAAGAAAGAAATGTTATAAAATTCCTTTAATTTCTTTAAAAGTATTAAAAAACAATAAAAATTTAACAAAAAAAGAGCGTTTTTTGCTCTCTTTTTAGTTAAATTATTGCAACTACATCATTAAATTTCCGTTTTCGGTTTTAACAACTTTCAAAATGTTTTCAAGGTTTCCTGTTTGGGCATTGAAATAGAAATAGTAGGTTGCGCCTTCTTTAAATGCTTTAACTTCGTTGGTTAAAACTTCGCGATTATAGTCAAGAGGACTTAACGCAAGGCGGGTTTCAAGAATTTTAAAGCCGTCTGGAATTCTGTTTTCGGAAGAGGCTTTTGAAACGGAAGGAGTTTCAAGAGCGCGGCTTCTGTGGTTGGTGTAGAAAGTAGATGCTTCCCAGCCAAGAATGTTTCCGCTTGAAAGGTCAACTTTAACTTTAATTAAGTCGGGATAGAGAACAACATTGTTTTCAACGGGCGCAAGGTTAAGATAGGTGTCGCTTCCAAGGCTTCCGCTCCAAACGCATTCCATGTTTTCAAGGCCTTGTTTCTTTGCAAAGTCAATTGCAATTTTTTCGGCTTCTTCGGTTGAAATTTTTTGTTCACTTTTCTTGGAGAATGAACTTAAAGTTAAAAGTTTTCCTCCAACTTTTGTTATTTGAGCATAATATTCAAATCCGTTTTCAAGCGAGATTGAGAAATCGAAGGTTTTAAATTTTCCGTTTGTTTCGCCAACATAAGAAATTTTTGTTGCTTGGCTGCTTTCGCCGCCGTTTTCATTAACAGATTTTTCCTGTTTTTCAAAAATCTTTGCTGCAATTTCTTGTGCTTCATCTTTGCTTATTTCGTTTCCAGAAAGCCCTTTAATTTCCTTGCTTACAACCGAGTCGGAAAATGGACCGTCGTAAATCATTGTTGGATAGTCTTCTCCGCTTGATTTAATTGATTGAAAAAGTTGGGTGAAATCTGTGAAATCTTGTTTTTCATTTTTAACCGAGTTAACCGAAATGCTATATCCATTTGCAATTTTTCCCGACATATTTGCAAGGCTGTATTTAATGTCGGAAACTGCGCGGTGTAGGGCGTTAAGTGTTTCGCGCTCGGAAGCGGAAATTGCGCTTGATTTTTTTCTTGAAAGAACATTCGCAAATCCGTTAAGTTGATTTATAAATCTGTTTGTTTCGGGAATTCCATTCATTGAAATTGGAAGGCGCGAAATGTTGTTTTGTGCGCTTGCTGCGCTTTCATGAATTTCGGAAAGAAGTTTTTGAACATATGCCTCGTTTGTTGAGTTAACAAGCTTTCCAAGTTTAACTTCTGCGTTGTTAATGTCGTCAACAAGGTCGAAAAACGAGCGCTGATAAACATTTTCAAGGTTAACGGAACTCTCGTGGTATGCTTTTTTATTTACGGCATAGAGCACGCAAAAAACCGTCATCATAACCCCAAGAACTCCAACAAAAACAATGAGAGTTACTAAACTTGCTTTGCTTATGTTTGCTTTTTCTTTGCTTAAATCTTTAATTTTCATTGCTGCCTCCTCTTATCACATACAAAAAACGTGGCGTCCAATTGTAACAACAATTTCACGGTTGAAAATCCATTGGCTTGTTGCGGTTGCTGGGTTATAGTAGAAAATGCAGCCATAAGTTGGATCCCAGCCGTTAAGAGCATCTTGGGCGGCTTGATAGGCTGTTTCGTTTGGCTCATAGCCAATTTGTCCATCATAAACCGCGGTGAAAGCCCATGGCTGATAAACAACTCCATAAATTGTGTTCGGAAAATCTGGATGCTTAACACGATTTAAAATTACCGCAGCAACGGCAACTTGTCCAACATATGGTTCGCCGCGCGCTTCGGCATAAACGCACTTTGCAAGCAAATATAAATCGTTGTTTGATTGGTCGTTTAGGTTAATTCCAAGCAAACTTGCGGTTTTTGGGCCAACCGTTCCTGTTTGCTCAACGCCATAGTCAAATTGAAACGCTTTAATTGCTTGGGTTGTTTCCCAGTTCATTGTTCCGTCAATTGCGCCGTTATAGTAACCCAAATCTTTAAGTTTTTGTTGGATTGCCTTGTTTTGACTGTAAGTTGTTTCGGCATAAACGTTTTCAACCTTTCGAGTTGGAATTACGCTTAAACTTAAACTTCCAATTAAGCAAACAACCATCATAATTGCAATAATCCAAATTTTTTTTGAAACCACCATAAAAATCTCCCTAAAAATTGTGATTTTAAGTAGTTTGCGCAAAAAAACAGTTTTATTCAAAAAAATCTTCCTAATTAAAGAAAGATTTAATGATTTCAACAATTTTAGATTTGTAAACTGCGTCGTTGCCCGTTGGGTTTGCTTTCAAAAAACAAAGAGGAGGATACACAACGCACCACCAGTTATTTCCTTCGCCGCTTCCAAGGTTTAGAATAAGCGCGTCGTAGAAACCTTGTTCAAGTGTTAAATTTTCATAGGTTCGTGTTGGAAATTCCTCGCGAGCAAGCTTTGCTTTTGATGTGTAGGAGAAGCCATTTTCTTTAAGGGTTTTGTTTGCAACGCTTTCAATAAGCGGAAAATTCTTTTCCAAAACTTTTTCCGCTTCGGTCTTTGTTTGGCAAGAAGAAATTAGGGGAATCATTGCCTCAACAACTGCGTCTTTAACTTTATACTTAATGCTTTGGTCAATCTCGTCGTTTGAGTTTGCCCTAATATGTATTCTTAAATATTCGCTGTTTTCTTGCGGCTTATTTAAAAGGCCAAAAACAACAATTACGCCAAGTGCCAAAATTAAACAAAGAGTTATAACAATTCTTTTCATACAAGAATTATTGACGCGTTTTAAAAATTTAAACAATATATGCAATAATTTCAACGAAAAATTCAAAAATATTGACTTTATATTGATTTGTGGTATACTAAAAGCATAGGAGAAAAGAAATGAGTTCAAAGTTCAATGTTAGTTTAATTGAAGAAATGAAAGACGGCTCTCGCGCAAAACAAGGAAAAGAAATTGTTGTTTCCTTTGAAAAAGAAACAGGCGCAGGGGGAAGTTTCTATCGTGCCGGCAAAAACTTTAACGAAAGCGGCGAATATTTGCTTGAAGCTCAAATCTTGGAAAACGGCAAAAAAATTGTTAAAATTTATAACTCAAATGGAAAACTTAACAGTCTTATTGACGGAAAAAATGTTAAACAAGACGGAAACCATGTTGTTTTCGACGCGGCAGAAATTAAGTGTCTTCCAAATGCGCAAATTTCAATTGCGGTTAAGGGCTTGAACGAAAAGATTTCAACAGTTGATGTTCGCGCGGGGGATCTTGTTATTAACAAAAGCCAAAAAGGAAGCATTGAGCTTTTATCGAATAAACCAATTAACCTTGAACTTTCCGAAAACTTTTTTGAAGACATTTCCTTAAATAAAGTTAAATGTGGGGTTTTGCCTGCTCAGGCTTTTGAAGCAGCCGAGGGTCTTAAAAACACAACCCAAAAAATTTTCCGTGTTAATGGCGAAGAACTTAAATTCTTAACAATAAACGGAAAACCAAACAAACTTTTCCTCGCAAGCGGAACAGAACTTCGCGAACTTGCAAATGTTATTGACGGCTCGAAGGAACACGAGCAAACCGGAAATTTTGCCCACGACTTTGGCTTTCAATTTCGAGGCGGCGATTTTGGGCAAGGAAAAGTTGGAACAATTGCTTCAATTTTGGAAAATGTTTCTGCTAGCAAAGCAAACGAGATTTTAGCATATATTGAAAATCAAAACGCCAAAACATCAATTGAAAGAGTTTCGCCGGAAACATACAAAACAAGAATTCAAAGTGTTTCAAAATTCAATATTTCAACAAAAAGCCAAGTGATAAAAGAAATTGAAAATGAACAGGAAAAAATAAGTGCTTTTGTTGAGTCCAGTGCAGCGCCTGCAATTTTAAAGGTTAACTTAGCTCAATCGGAAGTTGAAGAAACGAAAGAAGGAGGGAAAATGGAAGAGAAAACAAAAGAAACCGAAATTAAAAATGTTGATTCAAACGACTCAAATTCAAACAATGGCGGAAATGACCCTGTTGTTGGGTTAACTCCAGCAGCCGATCAACCTGCTTCGCAAAGCAACCCACCAGCTGACGGTTCGAGCGACGAAGAAGAGGAAGAAACCGTTGAAGTTGTTGGCGAGCAACCACCAAAAGAAGAAAATAAAGACAACGAACAAGGCGCAAAAGAAGATAAACCTTCAAAAGGCGAGGGGAAAAAGCAAGAGAAAAGTGAAAAAGCCGTTCCTGCAAAAGAATATAAACCACAATATCCAGTGGAAGGCGTTCATGTTCCTCTTAAACCGCTTAAAGTTCTTAAACATTGTTTGTTTGGAGCTGCAATTGCAACTTTCATCGCATTAACAGTTGTAACCTTCCTTGGCGGGCTTCTTGCCCCAGCATTTATGTTCCTTTCTCTTGCAATTGGAACAGCAACAATAATGTCTTCCGAAGTTGTTGGAGATATTAGAGAAAGATCAAAAGAAAAACAAGCTGCGTTAGATAAAGAACAAAAACGCCTTGAAAAAGAAATTAAAAAAGAAAAGGCAAAACAAAAAGCTAAAACAGAAGACAAAGACCAATCCGAAGAAAAAGAAGAAGATAAGGAAGAAGTTTTTGAAGTTGATGGAGATAAAAAGAAAAAGAAGAAAAAACTAAACGTTGCCGAACTTGTTGCAAAAAGTTCTCAAAAAAGAGCCGAAAGAAAGGAAAAAGTTAACGAATTGAAAGCTCAAGCAACTTTAAGCAGCGGCGCGCAAGCAGAAAAAGCAAAGCGAGTTTCGCTTCAAGAAAAGAAAGTTAACGCAGAAGCAAAAGAGAAAAAAACGGCAAAAGAACTTAAAAAAGAAGCAGAAAAGAATGCTCTTAGAAAGAAAATTGCCGAAAACAGAACCGCCAACTATGCAAAGCCATTAAACAGCGAAGCATCAAGTTTAGCGCCAGATTCAAAACCTAAAAATCCATCAAGCGGACTTGATATGGGAATGTAGGAAAAATTCAAAAAGCAGTTGACATCAGCTGCTTTTTTGACTATAATAGGGGCTGTTAGTTAAATAACTATCGCTTTTGCGCTTGTAGCTCAATTGGATAGAGCGTTGGTCTACGGAACCAAAGGTTGGGGATTCGAACTCCTCCAGGCGCACCAAAAATCGGCAGGATTTGCCGATTTTTTTATGTTTGAATCTTTAAAGAAATCAATATATAAGAACATATAAAACAAAATTTTTTCCTAGGAGAGATTCAAAATCCGAATTCGCTATGGCGAAATGCTAAAAACTTTCAATAATTGAGTAAATCGCCAAAAAATTTTTGATGAAATGTGAAATTTTTGAAAAAAATTTATTATTAAAATTTCTTTTTTTTGAGTTAAATTATGGGTTTTCGCTTGGAATTTCCTGGCGATTCTTTAATTTTTTAGATCTCAAAAAATTTCTTTCATTTTCTTGACTTGATTTTTTTTTGTATGGTAACATAAAGTTAGGTTCAACGCATAGATGATTATGTGTTAACAAAGGAGGTAAAAATGAAATTAAAGAAAAAAAGCATTGCGGCATTTATTTTTGCAATTTGCTTAGTTATGCCAGCAATACTTTTGTTCGCTGCTTGTGGAAAAACTGAACATACATTTAGCAGTGAATGGTCCACAACAGATTCTCAGCATTGGCACGCTTGCACAGACGAAAACTGCGATGAGAAAAGCGACTTAGGTGATCACAACTTTGTTTGGGTTCAAAAGACCCCTGCTGGTGTTCACACCGACAGAGTTGAAACAGGAACTTGCTCTATCTGTCAATATCAAAAAGATAGAACAATCGAAGGCTCGGGGCTTCATACTTGGGAATGGAAAACCAGCGACACAAAACATTGGCAAGAAACAACTTGCGAACACGAAACCCCATTAAAACAAAACGAGCAAGACCACACTTGGGAAAGTAAAAGTGATGCTACTAAGCATTGGGAACAAACTACCTGCACCCAACATGATGCAATTAAAAGAAACGAAGAAGCTCATACATGGGAATGGAAGGCTAACAACGCGAAACATTGGGAACAAACAACTTGCGCTCAAC